>Ga0209754_1000781_pt1 | contig 38508 bp, 39 predicted proteins | sample MesohylBB_FD_187295 | JGI IMG/M metagenome (GOLD analysis project Ga0209754, IMG submission 187295) | Host-associated microbial community of the marine sponge Aplysina aerophoba from Gulf of Piran - sponge mesohyl, lysed by bead beating... | ecosystem: Host-associated > Porifera > Sponge >...
GATCTGCGGGATTTCCGGCCGGCGGCGGGGACGGGCACCGGCTGGAGAACCGCACCGAAAGCGACGTGGAATTCCTCGAGATCGGCACCAGGGCGACCGCCGACCGGGTGTTCTACACCGAGGACGATCTGATCCTCGAGAAGACGGTCGGCGCCCCGGCAAGGCGCTTCACGCGGCGCGACGGCACGCCCCGGTGACCGCGCGCCGCCCGGACCCGGCTTGAGCGCGCCGGCCAACCTCCGCCACCCGCCGCTCGGCACCGGCGCCGCGTACGCGCTGCTGGCGTTCTGCCTGCCGGTCTGGGGGGTCAACTGGCCGGTGCTCAAGATCGCGCTGGGCTCGATCCCGCCGGTCTGGCTGAGCTGCGTCCGCATGGGCTCGACCGCGCTCTGCCTGTTCGCGGCGCTCGCCGTGCTCGGCCGGCTGCGCCTGCCGGGACGCCACGACCTGCCGGCGGTGGCCTCCATCGGGGTGCTGATGATGGGGATCTACCCGGCGATGACGGTGATGGGGCTCGAATTCGCCGAGGCCGGGAGGGCGTCGCTGCTCTCCTTCATCACCCCGCTCTGGGTGACGCCGGCGGCGATCCTGCTGTTCGGCGAGCGCCTGACCCGGCTCAAGGCGGCGGGGCTCGCGCTCGGCCTCGGCGGGCTCGGCACGATGTTCAACCCGATCGGCTTCGACTGGTCGGACGGCGACGTGGTCTACGGCAACCTCCTGCTGGTCGCGTCCTCGGTGGTGTGGGCGATCCCGATCCTCCACATGCGGCGCCACGTCTGGCGGCTCAGCCCGTTCCAGCTCGCCCCCTGGCAGCTGCTCGCCGCGACGCTGGTGGCGGCGCCGCTGGCGCTGGTCGTCGAGGCGGGGGAGACCGTGCGCTGGTCCGAGACCCTGTTCTGGCTGCTGCTCTATGCCGGCCCGCTGGCGACCGCGCTCACCATCCTGGGCGCCGTCGCCATCGCCCGCTCGCTGCCGGCGATCACCGCATCTCTGCTGTTTCTCGCGACGCCGGTGGCGGGGATGCTGGGCGGGGCGGCGATCCTCGGCGAGGCGCTCACCGTCACCAACCTCGCCGGCCTCGCCTTGATCGTCGCCGGCCTCGCCGCCGTCGCGCTCGGCGACGCGCGGTGACGGGCGCGAATTTCGCTGGACCCCGAGGCGGTCGGCTGTCATTACCGCCGCGATGACGGGGCGATCCGGAACGGGCGGGGAGATCGGCGGCCGGCTGGCCAGCGGCATCGGCCAGGGCCGGCATTTCACCCGGCTTCCCTGGGCGCGCGCGCAGTTCGTCGAACGCCTCGGCATCGATCCCTTTCCCGGCACCTTCAACATCGTGGTCGACGACCCCGACGCGATGCCGGTCTGGGTGCGGCTCCGGCGCACGCCCGGAATCCGCATGGAGAACCCGGGCGACGGCCCGCATGATTGCGACGCGCGCTGCTACCGGGTGCTGGTGGAGGGCCGGATCGAGGCGGCCATCGTCTACCCCGAGGTCGACGGCTACCCGCCGGCGCAGATCGAGATCGTCGCCGAGATCGGCCTGCGCGAGGCGCTCGGCGTCGAGGACGGCGATCCGGTGCGGCTCGCCATCCTGCGGGCGGAGGGCTGAGACGGTGACGCGGCGCTATGCGCGGGCCGAGGCCGAGCTCTGGCGCTACCCGCTCTCCGGGCCCACCGGCGGGTCGGGGATCGCGGAGGTCGACGTGATCGCGGTCTCGCTCGAGGACGGCGCCGGCGGGACCGGGCTCGGCTTCAGCTACGTGCTGGGCGGCGGCGGCGCGGCGGTCAAGGCGGCGGCGGACGACCTGCTGGCGCGCCTGGTCGCGGGCGAGGACTGCGCGCCGCCGGAAGCGCTGTGGCGCCGCCTCGCCGGCTCGCTCAACCGGCTCGGGCGCGGCATCGGCTATGTCGCGATCGCCGCCATCGACGTCGCCGCCTGGGATCTGCATGCCCGCGCATCGGGCGTGCCGCTCTATCGCGCCCTCGGCGGTACCCCCCGGACGGTTCCGGTCTACGGCTCCGGCGGGTTCCGCCCCGACCAGGAGCCCGATTCCGCGATCGCCCAGGCGCTCGCCTATGCCGCGCGCGGCTGCACGGCGGTAAAGCTCCGCCTCGCCGGCAACCGCGCCGACGTGGCGCGGATGCGCGCGGTCGCCGACGCCCTGCCGGACGGGGTCGAGCTGATGGTCGACGCCAACGAGCGCTGCGACCTCGCGCGCGCGCTCTGGCTCGCCAACGAATGCGCCGGGGTGGGCGCGCTCTGGCTGGAGGAGCCGCTGCCGGCGGACGCGCTGGAGGGCTACGCCGCGCTCGCCGCGCGCTCGCCCGTGCCGATCGCCACCGGCGAGCACTTGCAGGGCATCGTCGAGACAAAGCCCTATTTCGCGTCCCGCGCCTGCGCGGTGCTCCAGCCCGACCTGGCGATGATGGGCGGGATCAGCGAGTGCCTGCGGGCGGCGCGCATCGCCGAGTACCACGACGTGGCCGTGGCGCCGCATTTCCTGCCGGCGCTGTTCGTCCACCTCGCCTGCGCGGCTCCGAACATGCGCTGGCTGGAGGATTTTCCGCTGCTGGAGCCGCTGTTCGACAGCCCCCCGGAGATGGACGAGAATGGGGCGATGACGCCGGGCGATGCGCCGGGCCACGGCCTCGCATGGGCGCCCGGCGCGCGCGAGGAATTCCGCGTCACCGGTTGAGGCAATGCCGTGAAGCTCTGCCGCTACAACGACCAGAAGCTCGGCCTCGTCGTCGGCGAGCAGCTGATCGACGTGACCGAGGCGATCGCCGCCGCCGGCGAATGGCGCTGGCCGCTGCCGCCGGGCGACCGGCTGATCGCCGCGCTCGATGCGGTCCGCGCCGAGGTGGAGACGCGCCGCAAATGGGGCTTCGTCCAGCTGCACCGCAGCGTGTCGCTCTTGAGCCCGGTCGCCAACCCGACCAAGGTGATCGGCGCGCCGGCCAACTACCGCGCCCATATCGACGAGGCGAACGCCGACCCGGGGATCACCTTCGGCGCCGCGACCAGCGCGATCGACGAGTACGGGCTGTTCCTCAAGAACCCGGTCCCGGTGGGGCCGTCGGAAGGGGTGGCGCTGCTCTACACCGACCGGCGCAACGACCACGAGATCGAGCTCGCGATGATCATCGGCCGGGAGGTCAGGGACGCGGCCGAGGCCGACGCGCTCGACTGCGTCGCGGGCTACGCGATCGGGCTCGACATGACGGTCCGCGGGCGCGAGGAGCGCAGCCTGCGCAAGGCGATCGACACCTACAGCGTGCTCGGCCCCTGGCTGGTCACCGCCGACGAGATCGCCGACCCCGACGCGCTGCCGCTCAGGCTCTGGGTCAATGGCGAGCTGCGCCAGGACTCGACGACCGCGAACCAGATCTTCGACTGCCGCCGGCTGATCGCCTACGCCTCGCGCCACTACACGCTCTACCCCGGCGACGTGATCATGACCGGGACGCCCGAGGGCGTCGGCCCGGTCGAGCCGGGCGATGCGATGCGCTGCGAGATCGAGGGCATCGGCGCGATGGAGGTCGCGGTCCGGGCGGCCGGATGACGGTCGCGATCGGGCCGCTCGCCGATTCCGGCATCGCGGCGGCCGAGCATGTCTGCCGGCTCGCCTTCGGCACCTTCTTCGGCCTCGCCGAGCCGCTGTCGTTCCGCGGCGACGGGGCGCTGGTACGCCCGCGCTTCCTCGCCGACCCGTCGGGCGTGCTGGTCGCCGAGAGCGAAGACCGGGTCGTCGGCTCCGGGCTGGTGTCGAACTGGGGCAGCGTCGGGCTGCTCGGCCCGCTCACCGTCCACCCCGATCGCTGGAGCGGGGGGATCGGGCGCCTTCTGGCGGCGGCGCTGCTGGAGCTGCTCGACGCGCGCGGCCACGACTTCGTCGGGCTGCTGACCCACCCGCATTCGGTGCGCCATGTCAGGCTCTACGAATCCCTCGGCTTCGAGCTCCAGCGCCCGATCGCGGTGCTGCGGCGCGCGGTGTCCCCGGCGGCGATGCCCGCCCGCGCCCGGCTGCTCGACGATCCGACGGGGAGCGACGCCTGCCGCGCGGTGGCGGACACGGTGTATCCCGGGCTCGACCACGGCCGCGAGATCGCCGCGGTGCTGCGCCACGGGCTCGGCGAGACGGTGGTGCTCGACCGGCCCGGCGGGGACGGGCTCGCGGGCTACGCGATCTGCCATCACGGCGCCGGCAGCGAGGGCAGCTCGTCCCTGCTGTTCGTCAAGGCGGCGGCGGTCCGGCCGGGCCCGGACGCGGCGGCGGATTTCGCCGATCTGCTGGCCGCCTGCGAGGCGCGCGCGGCGCGGCGCGGGGCGAACACCATCGCCGCCGGCATCAATACCGGGCGCCGCGAGGCCTATCGCGCGCTGCGCGAGCGCGGCTATCGGAGCTTCATGAACGCCGTCGCCATGCTCCGCCCGGCCGGCGAGGGCTACGGCCGGGCCGGCATCCACGCGATCGACGACTGGCGGTAGGGCCCGTTCGCGCCGGGCCGGGTTCGACGCTCCCGACCGGGCGCCGCCGGCGGGCTAGGCGAGCGCCTTGATGCGGGCGTTGAGCCGCGCGATGGTGCGCGCGGCGGTGTTGCGGTGCAGCACGCCCCGGGTCACGCCGCGCATCAGCTCGGGCTGCGCGGCCTTCAGGGCCTCCACGGCGGCGGTCTTCTGGTTCTCCGCGAGCGCCGCCTCGACCTTCTTCATGTAGGTGCGGAGACGGCCGCGCCGGGCGTTGTTGACCGCCGTGCGCCGCGCGTTGCGGCGCGTCCGCTTCTTGGCCGACTTGATGTTCGCCATCGGTGCTGTCCGTCGCCTGGTTGGCCGGGGGAGGCGCTTGTAACCCGCCCGTGGGGCCGCGTCAACCGATCCGCCGGGGCCGGGCCGGCGGTTTTGGAGCCCGCGCGTCGATCAAGCCGACGATCCTCTCCGTGTCCCTCAGGGTGTCGGAGACGCCGGCGGCCATCGCGGGCGACACCCGCGGGGTCCCTACATCTCGCGCAGGATCGTCTCGACCACGGCTCTCAGCAAGAACGTCCGGGAGTCATGCTTCCGGAAATAGGGAATGAAAGCTGCACGACCGCGTTCGGAAATCCAGAATTCTCCGGCTGGATGGCCCGATCCCTCCATTGGCTCGTGCCCGTAGCGTCTGAGCAATGCTCTTGCCCGGGGCGCTTCTACCGGAACCAGATCATCGTTCATGCCATGGTCGCGACCATCATCGTGGGCTGGCTGGCCCTGCGAGCCGGCAGTCCGAGTCGGCCAATCAAATGGTCCTTTGGGGTAAATGCGGGACGGAGGGCGGCGATTTCCGTATCCAGGTATTCGCCGATCAGCACCTTCAAGACCGAGCCAATCTCGTCAACCGAATTGTCTTCCGCATCGACGATGTAGTGGAATCCCTCCAGATCCGGACTCGTGACATAGAACCGACCGTCGCCCATTTCCTGGAATTCAAGGTGGATCGCTACCTCCGCACCCATGGGCGGGCGATTGGATAGCGATTGGGTGTCGGCCATCAGGCCCTTGGCTTTAGCCATCGCAATCTCTCCACCTTCCAACCGCAGCGGTCCGGGCGATCGTCGACCGTCGCTCGGAGGCCGGGGCTGCGGAACGAGCCCGGGCGCCGGCCTTCACCTCGTTCGGCTGCCTGCGGATCGCTGTCACCGCGCAGACGACAACATCGGCCGGGCGACGCTCGCTACCGGGGCCTTTCGGCACGGCCGGGGACCTGCGGTCTTTGCCAGCCTGTCGGCTCGCCCTCGCATGCGCCGCATGTCGTGACCCCCGCGGCATTCGTCCACGAGACGGCATCTTTACGCCCGGTTGGAACGTGTCAAATGAATTCTTCGCACGCCTACGATATCGGAAGTTGCTTCGTCCCGATCGATCCGCGGCGGCGGGTCGCAGACATTTCAAGCCGAGACGCTACCGCCGGGCCGGCGGTTTTGGATAACGGTTTACCCGGTCCCGCGAGAGAACGATATTAGGCGCATGACGCTGTTGAAGATCGCCCGCATGGGGCACCCCGTGCTGCTGGAGAGGGCCGAGCCGGTCGCCGATCCGACTTCGCGCGAGATCCGCCGCCTGGTCGCCGACATGGTCGAGACCATGGAGGACGCCCGCGGCGTCGGGCTCGCCGCGCCGCAGGTCCATATCGGCCGGCGGGTCATCGTGTTCCGGGCGCCCGCCGAACGGGCGGAGGAGGGCGCGGCGCCCGAGGCGGAGGCGCCGCTGACCGCCCTGGTCAACCCGGAATTCGAGCCCGTCGGCGACGACATCGAGCTCGGCTGGGAGGGCTGCCTGTCGATCCCCGGCCTCACCGGCGCGGTGCCGCGCCACGCCCGCATCCGCTATCGCGGGACCTCGCCCGACGGGCGGGCGGTCGAGCGCGAGGCGCGCGGCTTCCATGCGCGCGTCGTCCAGCACGAGATCGACCATCTCGACGGCATCCTCTACACCATGCGGATGGACGATCTCGGCATGCTGTGCTTCTCCGACGAGATGCACCATTTCGCCGAGGCGGCCCGCGAACGGGCGAAGGCGGCGGGGTGACCGGCGGCGGCGTCGCGAACCGCGAGCCCCGGGACCGGCTGGTCCTCGCCGCAATCCGCCATGTCGCGACCGAGGGCTGGACCGGGGCCGCGATCCGCGCCGGCGCGGCCGAGCGCGGCATCGACGCCATCGACGCCGAACGCATCCTGCGCGGCGGCCCGCGCGCCCTGTTCCGGGCGTTCAACGACTGGGCGGACGAACGCATGGCGGAGGCGGTGGGCGAGGCCTCCCGGTCGCGGCTCCACGAGCGGGTCGAGATCGCGGTGCTGGCCCGCCTCGATGCGCTCCTTCCATACCGCGAGGCAGTCGCGCGGGGCGTCGCGTTCGCGGCGCTGCCGCGCAACGCCGGGCTCGGCTTCGCGTGCCACTGCCGGACGGTCGACCGCATCTGGCGCGCTTCCGGCGACCGGTCGCACGATTTCAGCTTTTATACCAAGCGCGCGCTCTTGGCCGGCATTCTCGCGGCGACCGCGCTGGTGTGGCTGGAAGACCGGTCCGAAGACGGCGCGGTGACACGCGCGTTCCTGCGGCGCCGGCTCGCCGACGTGCTGCTGATCCGCAAGCTCCGGGCCCGGGCGGACCGGCTGTCGGACAGCCTCTCCGGGCTGCTGCGCCGCCCGTCGGTCTTCTCCCGCGGGCGCCGCCCCGTGCCGTAGCCGCGCTTTCGAGTACGAGGACGGCAGGGCGGCGACCGGTCCCCCGGGGACGCAGGATCTTGCCGTTTCGCGACAAGTCTCCCGCGAAAAATAGGTCAACAATTCTGACCTTTGTTTCACGTGAATCATCAGGCCGGTCGAATCGGCGCTAGCCCCCGCGCGGAGACAGCCGGGTGACGTGGCCCATCTTGCGCCCCGCCCGGGCCTCGCCTTTGCCGTAGAGGTGGAGGCGCGCGTCCGGCTCGGCGAGGAGGCGCGGCCAGTCCTCGATCTCGGCGCCCAGGAGGTTGGTGGTCTCGGCGTCGAGATGGCGCGCGGGATCGGCGAGCGGCAGGCCGCAGACCGCGCGCACCGCCTGCTCGAACTGGCTGGCGGCGCAGGCATCGAGGGTCCAGTGGCCCGAATTGTGCACCCTGGGGGCGAACTCGTTGGCGAGCACGGCGCCGTCGCGGGCGACGAAGAACTCGACCGCGAGCACGCCGACATAGTCGAGCGCCCGGGCGATGCCGAGGGCCGCGTCGCGCGCCGCCGCGTCGACCTCGCCCGGCACCGGCGCCGGCACGCGGGCGGTCCTGAGGATGCCGTTCTCGTGGCGGTTCTCCACCGTGTCGAATAGGGCGGTGGCGCCGTCGAGGCCGCGCGCCAGCACCACCGAGATCTCGCGCTCGAAATCGACCTGCGCCTCGAGGATCGCAGGGCCGCCGCCGAGCGCCCGCCACGCCGCTTCCGCCTGCGATGCCGCCCCGACCGTCCGCTGGCCCTTGCCGTCATAGCCGAGCCGCGCGGTCTTGAGGATCGCCGGCGCGCCGATCTCGGCCATCGCCCGGTCGAGATCGCCGGCCGCGTCGATGGCGGCGAAGCGCGTCGTCGCCACGCCGATGGCGTTGAGAAAGGTCTTTTCCCGAACCCGGTCCTGGGCGAGCTCGAGCGCCCGCGCGCCGGGGCGGACCGGGGCGGTGCGCGCGATCCGCTCGACCGCGGCGGCGGGAACGCTCTCGAATTCGAGCGTCGCCACGTCGACCGACGCGGCGAAGGCGTCGAGCGCGTGTGCGTCGTCATAGCCCGCGCATGTCGCCCGCGCCGCGATTTCGGCGGCCGGCGGGTCGCGCTCGGGGCAATAGACGTGGCAGCGATAGCCGAGCCCGGCGGCGGCGAGCGCGATCATCCGGCCGAGCTGCCCGCCGCCCAGGATGCCGATCGTCGAACCCGGCGCCAGGCCCGGGCGCGCGGCGTCCATCTCAGCCCGCCGGGTCGACCGGCACCCCGGCGGTGCGCCGCCGGCGCCAGTCGTCGAGCCGTTCCGCGAGCGCCGGATCGGAGAGCGCCAGCACCGAGGCGGCCAGCAGGCCGGCGTTGAGCGCCCCCGCCTCGCCGATCGCCAGCGTGCCCACCGGCACCCCGCCCGGCATCTGGACGATCGAGAGCAGGCTGTCGAGACCCGACAGCGCGTCCGAGCGGACCGGCACGCCGAGCACCGGGAGCGCGGTCATCGCCGCCACCATGCCGGGCAGATGGGCCGCCCCGCCGGCGCCCGCGACGATCACCCCGATGCCGCGGCCGCGCGCCTCGCTGGCATAGGCGTAGAGCCGGTCCGGAGTGCGGTGGGCGGAGACCACGCGGGTCTCGACCGCGACCCCGAGCTCTTCCAGGATTTCGGCCGCATGGCGCATGGTCGGCCAGTCCGAGCGGCTGCCCATGATCACGCCGACCCGGGGCGTGCGCTCCTGTTCGCTCTCTGCGGTCAAGATCCCGGCCTCCGTGTCGGGGCAGCGCGGGATTATAGGGTCCGGCTCGGGAAATTCGTAACCCGACCGGCCGGCTCCGTCGCCCCTCGTCGCTTCGACCGGAGCGCGAAGTGGAGAAACCTCCCAGCCCCACGGGCAACCCCCCGTCATTTCGACCGGAGCGCGGAGCGCGCAGTGGAGAAACCTCCCTGCCAGTTCTCCCCTCGTCATTTCGACCGGAGCGCGCAGCGCGCAGTGGAGAAACCTCCCTGCCCCATGGGGACGAGGTTTCTCCACTCCACCGTGCTGCGCACGGCTCCGGTCGAAATGACGAGCGGGGGGCGCCGTGCTGCGCACGGCTCCGGTCGAAATGACGAGAGGGAGAGCCGTCAGGCGCGGAACGGAGAATACTGGCGCTCGCGCCCGCCCCCTCCCCGTCATTTCGACCGGAGCGCGCAGCGCGGAGTGGAGAAACCTCCCTGCCAGTTTTCCCCTCGTCATTTCGACCGGAGCGCCGGAGGCGCGCAGTGGAGAAACCTCCCTGCCCATGGGGACGAGGTTTTTCCACTCCGCCGTGCTGACGCACGGCTCCGGTCGAAATGACGAGGGGGCCGCCGCGGATCAGGTCCGGGGTCGGTCGAAATGACGACGGAAAGGCGGCGGTTCAGGCGATGATGTCGGGCACGAGAAGCGCCCGGATGCGCGCGATCTCGTCCTTGAGCCGGAGCTTGCGCTTCTTCAGGCGCTGCACCTGCAGCTGGTCGTAGGTCACGGCATCCGTAACGCGGGCGATCACATCGTCGAGGTCGCGATGTTCGGTCTCGAGATCGGCGAGGCGCCGCCGCAGGATGTCCTGGTCTCCCATGGCACCGACAACAGTCCGGACATTCCGGATGCAGGATAGCAGAAGCCGGGCCGAACCGTTATCACTGGCTGGATGCAGATGCCCGTTGGGAGGGACAAAGTGGCGGCCGACTTTCCCGATCACCCGTTCTGGGACTTCTCGCTCCGGGTCTATGGCAGCGACGGCGTGCCGGCGGCCTGCCTGGTTCTCCAGGAGCGCTACGAGATCGACGTGAACGTGCTGCTCTATTGCTGCTGGCTGGGCGCGAGCGGGCGCGGCGCGCTGGACGGCGGGGAGATCGCGCGGGTCTGCGAAACCGTGGCCGAGTGGCACCGCGACGTGGTGCGCGGGGTGCGCGCGGTCCGCCAGCGGCTGAAGGGCGGGCTCGGCGCCGCGCCGCTCGAACTCAGCGAGCCGCTGCGCCGGCGGATCGCCAAGATCGAGGTCGATCTCGAACATGTCGAGCAGCTGATGCTGGCGGGCTCGCTGGTCCGCGAGGCCGACGCGGGCCGCGGCGAGGCGGACCGCCTGGCCGATGCGCTCGACAATTGCGGCGCCTTTTTCGCCGCCGCCGGGATCGCGCCCGACGCGGCCGACGCCGCCGAGACGGCGGCGATCCTGGGCCCCGCCTTCGCCGGCCTCCCCGCCGCCTCCGTCGCGGCGGCGGCGCGCGCCCGGCTGGTCGCCTGATTTTCCCCGCCTCGCGGGCGAGTCGATTGCATCCCCCGCTGGTCGGGGTATCCTGATTCCAGTCCGCGGACGCGAAAAGGAGGATAGTCGATGAATGTCGAAGAGCAGGCCGCCTCCTTGAAGGCTCGCCATGCCGAGCTCGAGGAGGCGCTGTCCCAGGAAAACGCGCGGCCCATGCCGGACGCCGCGACGATCGCCGATCTCAAGAAACGCAAACTCAGGATCAAGGACGAACTCGCCAAGCTGGCGGTGCCGACCGGGTAGACCCCCCGGAGACCGGTTGCGCCGCCGTCGCGCGGTCGAGGAGGAGGTGCCGTGAGCGAGCGCTACGACCGAGTCTACCGCCAATCCCTGGACGACCCGGCGGGCTTCTGGGCCGAGGCCGCCGAGGGCATCGACTGGCAACGCCCCTGGGACCGGGTGCTCGACGACCGCGCGATGCCGGCCTCGCGCTGGTTCGCCGGCGGCGTGCTGAACACCTGCCACAACGCGCTCGACCGCCATGTCGATGCCGGCAACGGCGAGCGGGTGGCGCTGATCTACGACAGCCCGGTGACGGATACGCAGCAGCGTTTCACCTATGCCGGGCTGCGCGACCGGGTGGCGCGGTTCGCCGGCGCGCTCGCCGCAAGGGGCGTCGGCCACGGCGACCGGGTGGTGATCTACATGCCGATGGTCCCCGAGGCGGCGATCGCCATGCTCGCCTGCGCGCGGATCGGCGCGGTCCACTCGGTGGTGTTCGGCGGCTTCGCGGCCAACGAGCTCGCCGTCAGGATCGACGATTCCACGCCCAAGGCGATCGTCGCCGGCTCCTGCGGGATCGAGCCCGGGCGCATCGTCGCCTACAAGCCGCTGCTCGACCGGGCGATCGAGCTCGCCCGGCACAAGCCCGATTTCTGCATGATCCTGCAGCGCGAGGCGGGCCCGGCGGCGCTGATCCCGGGGCGCGATGTCGACTGGGACGACGCGGTCGCCGCCGCGGCCCCGGCCGACTGCGTGCCGGTCGCCGCCACCGATCCGCTCTACATCCTCTATACCTCCGGCACCACCGGCCAGCCCAAGGGGATCGTGCGCGACAATGGCGGCCACGCGGTGGCGCTCAAATGGTCGATGCCCAACATCTACGACATCGCGCCGGGCGAGGCGTTCTGGGCCGCCTCCGACGTGGGCTGGGTGGTGGGCCACTCCTATATCGTCTACGCGCCGCTGCTCAACGGCTCGACCAGCATCCTGTTCGAGGGCAAGCCGATCGGCACGCCCGATGCCGGGGTCTACTGGCGGGTGATCGCCGAGCACGGCGTCAAGGCGCTGTTCACCGCGCCGACCGCCTTCCGCGCGATCAAGAAGGAAGACCCGGGCTGCGCGCTCCGGGCGAAATACGACCTGTCCGGCTTCGAGACCCTGTTCCTCGCCGGCGAGCGGGCCGATCCCGATACCGTCAAATGGGCCGAGACCCATCTCGGCGTGCCGGTGATCGACCACTGGTGGCAGACCGAGACCGGCTGGCCGATCGCCGCCAACTGCGTCGGGCTGGGCCGCGCGCCGGTCAAGCACGGCTCGCCGACCCGCGCCGTGCCGGGCTGGGACCTGCGGGTGCTCGACGAGACGGGCAGGGAGCGCGGGCCGGGCGAGATCGGCGCGCTGGTCGCCCGGCTGCCGATGCCGCCCGGCTGCGCGCCGACGCTGTGGAACGCCGATGCGCGCTTCAGCGAGGCCTATCTCACCGAGTTCCCCGGCCACTACGCGACCGCCGATGCCGGGTATATCGACGAGGACGGCTACGTGTTCGTGATGGCGCGGACCGACGACATCATCAACGTCGCCGGGCACCGGCTGTCGACCGGCGCGATGGAGGAGGTGCTCGCCGAGCACCCCGACGTGGCGGAATGCGCGGTGATCGGCGTCGCCGACGCCCTCAAGGGCCAGATCCCGTTCGGCTTCCTGGTGCTCAAGGACGGGGTGGAGCGGGATTCGGGCGACATCGTCGGCGAGGTGGTCGGCATGGTGCGCGGCCGGATCGGCCCGGTCGCCGCCTTCAAGTCGGCCTCGGTGGTCGGCCGCCTGCCCAAGACCCGGTCGGGCAAGATCCTGCGCGGCACGATGCGCAAGATCGCCGACGGCGAGGCGTGGAACATGCCGGCGACCATCGAGGACCCGGCGGCGCTCGACGAGATCGCCGCCTCGCTCGGCGACGCCGGCTATCCGAGCTGAGGATCGCGGTCGGGCGGGTCCGGCTCGGTGCGCGCGAGCTGCTCGACCGGGAAGGCGTCGCTGTCTTCCAGCGGCGGCTCGGGGACGTAGCCCGCCTTCTCCAGCGCCGCGTCGAGATCGACGCGCGAGCACAGCTCGAGCCCGACCGGCTCGCGCGGCTTGATATTGGCCATGTTCCAGTGGGTCCGCTCGCGGATCGCCACGATGGTCGGCTTGGTGGTGCCGATCAGCTTGGAGATCTGGCCGTCGGTCAGCGCCGGGCAGTGGCGCACCAGCCAGGCGATCGCGTCCGGCTTGTCCTGGCGGCGCGCGACCGGGGTGTAGCGCGGGCCCTTGGTGCGCGGCGCGGGGCGCGGGATGTCCTGCACCGCCATCTCCAGCCTGGCGGCCGGATCGGCGTTGCAGCGCTCGATCTCCTCGCGGGTGAGCTGGCCGTTGGCCACCGGGTCGAAGCCGATGATGCCGATCGCGACCTCCTCGTCGGCGATGCTCTGCACCTCGAGCTCGTGCAGGCCGCAGAACGCGGCGATCTGCTCGAAGGTGAGGGCGGTGTTCTCGATCAGCCACACCGCGGTGGCCTTGGGCATCAGGGGTGGTGTGTTCATGCGCTTTCTTTCATCGCGCCGGGCATGCCCGGGGCGGGTTCAATTGGTGAGCACGATCTTACCGATATGGGCGCTCGATTCCATCAGCGCGTGCGCCTCCGCGGCCTCGTCGAGACCGAAGGTCGCATGCACGACCGGACGCAGCCGGCCGTCGGCGAGCAGCGGCCAGACCCGCTCCCGCAGCGCCTCGGCGATGGCGCCCTTCTGGGCCACCGTGCGGGGTCGCAGCGTCGAGCCGGTGAGCGTCAGCCGCTTGACCATCACGAGGCCGAGCGGGATCGCCGCCTCGGCGCCCTCCATCACCGCGATCTGCACCAGCCGGCCCTCGACCGCGAGCGCGCGGAGGTTGCGCGCGAGATACGCGCCGCCCACCATGTCGAGGATCAGATCGACCCCGCGCTTCTCCGTCAGCTCGCGGACCACGGCGACGAAGTCCTCGTCCCGGTAGGCGATCGCGCGCTCGGCGCCGATCTGTTCGCAGAAGGCGCATTTCTCCGCCGTCCGCGCGGTGGCGAACACGCGCGCCCCGAAGGCGTGCGCGATCTGGATGGCGGTCGAGCCGATGCCGCCCGAGCCGCCATGGACCAGCACCGTCTCGCCCGCCCGCAGCCGCCCGCCGTCGAACAGGTTGGTCCAGACGGTGAAGAAGGTTTCGGGCAGGGCCGCCGCCTCGACCATGTCGAGCCCATCCGGGACCGGCAGGCATTGCGGCACCGGCACCGAGCAGTACTCGGCATAGCCGCCGCCCGAGACCAGCGCGCAGACCGCCTCGCCCAGCGCCGGCGCGGCGACGCCCGGCCCCCGCGCCACCACCACGCCGGCGAGCTCGAGCCCCGGCAGGTCGCTCGCCCCGGGCGGCGGCGGGTAGTTGCCGCGGCGCTGGGCCACGTCGGGGAAGTTGACCCCGGCGGCGGCGACCCGGACCAGCACCTCGCCCGCGCCGGGCTCCGGCACCGGACGGGTGCACGGGCGCAGCATCCCGGGCCCGCCCGGCTCGGTGATCTCGATCGCCTTCATCGAGGCGGGAACGGCCTCTGTCATCGCAGGAATCTGGGGGCTGGTTGGAACGGCTTGCCTGTCTAGACCCTCGGCGACACACTGGCAAGGCGGATATCGGGAGGCCGGCGGCGTGGAAGAAGAAGACCTGAACCCGAAGAAGGGGCCGGCCAAGCTGCGCGATCTCGACTCGCTGTCGATCGAGGAGCTCGAGGAATACATCGCGGAGATGGAGGCCGAGATCCGCCGCGTGCGCGCCGACATCGAGAAGAAGCAGCGCCACCGCGCGGGCGTCGAGGGGCTGTTCAAGCGCGGCTAGGGTCGGGCAGCGGGCCGACGCCTTTGTCTTTTGTGCCGCACTCGGTTAAGACAGGCCGGTGGACGGACGGCGCGACAGGGAGGAAACCGGGATGACGGATGCCCCGAGATTCGAGATGGGCCATATCGGCGTCTACGTCACCGACATCGACAGGATGACCGATTTCTACGGCCGGGTGCTCGGCTTCAGGATCACCGACGGCGGCGCGTTCGGGAAGGCCCGGATGGCGTTCCTCAGCCGCAACGCCGGGCACCACCACCAGATCGTGTTCATCACCGGCCGGCCGGCCGAGTCCTACAACGTGATCAACCAGATCTCGTTCAAGGTGTCCTCGCTGGCCGATCTCAGGGTCTATCACGACGCGCTGCTGGCGGAGGGGGTCGAGGGGTTCGATCCGACCGATCACGGCAACGCGTGGTCGATCTATTTCCGCGACCCCGAGGGCAACCGGCTCGAAGTGTTCATGGACACGCCATGGTACGTCCAGCAGCCGCAGCGCGAGGTGCTCGACTTCTCGCTCTCCGACGAGGGGATCCACGCCACCACCGAGGCGCGGTTCGGCGCGGAAGAGTCGTTCCGCCCGGTCGAGGAATGGCGCGCCGAGATCGCGCCCACCATCACCTGAGCCGGCTGGCCCCCCTCGTCATTTCGACCGGGGCGCGGGAACCGCGCCCTAGGCCGGCCGGCCGAGGATGTGCTCGGCGACCCATAGCCCGCTTGCGGCAAGCGCCTCGTCGCCGCCGATCCGGCCCATGAGCTGGAGCCCGACCGGCGCACCGCCTGTCGCCATCAGGGGGAGCGACAGCGCCGGCGCGCCGAGCACCGATGACGGCTCGTTGAACACCGCGCTGCCCTGGTCCATCCCGATCGGGCCGGGGCCGGGCGAGGCGAGCGTCACGAAACCGTCGGCCCGGCTGGCGAGCTCGCCATGCAGGGCCTTCACATGGGCGCGCCGGACCAGCGCCGCGCGATAGGTCTCCTGGGTGAGCCCCGCCCCCTCCTCCAGCCCGCGCTTGAGCCGCGGCGGCACGTCGTCGGGGTACAGCGCGAGATATTGCAGCATCGGCCAGCGCATCTCGAAGCGGTAGAGGTCGCGCCACAGCCCGGGCATGTCGGCGAGCCGCGCCTCGTAGTCGTCGATCGCCGGATCGTCGCCCCTGGCGAAGATCTCGACCCCCGCAGCGGCCAGGCTCGCCACGACCTCCTCGAAGGCGGCCTTCGTCGCGTCGTCGGTCTCGGCCCACCCCGCCATCTCCAGCCGCACCAGGCGCATCGGCTTGTGCGGCGCGGGCGGCGCGGCCCCGCCATAGAGCCCGGCATGGCCGGGGTCGCCGCCGGCGAGCCGCGCCATGTGGCGGGCGACGATCCAGACGTCGCGGAGCGAGCCCGCGAAGGTGCCGAGATGGTCCATGCTGTCGGCGGCGGAGAACACGCCCTGGCGGTTGATCGCCCCGAAGCTCGGCTTGAGCGCGAAGGCGCCGCAGAAGCTCGCCGGGCGGATTGTCGAGCCGCGCGCATGGGTGCCGATTGCGGCCGGGATGGTGGGCGCGCCGACCGCGGCGGCGGAACCGCTCGACGAGCCGCCCGGCGTGCGCCGCGTATCGTGCGGGTTGCGGGTCTTCGCCGGGTCGCCGCCGCCGAAGGCGATGGTCACGGTCTTGCCGATTATCACCGCCCCGCCCTGCCTGAGCGCGAGCACGGCCGCCGCATCCTGCTTCGGGCGGTGGCCGGCGAACAGCGTCGAGCCGTACTCGGTCGGCATGTCGACGGTGTCGATCAGGTCCTTGATGCCGACCGGCAGCCCGTCGACGGGCGACAGCGGCCTGCCTTCCCGGTAGCGCGCGCCCGCCGCGTCCGCCGCTTTGCGCGCGCCGTCGAAATCGAGATGGGCCCAGGCCATGATCTCGCCCTCGCGCGCCTCGATGGCGGCGATGCAGCGCTCGAGAAAGTCGCGCGGCGTGTCCGCGCCGTCGCGGAACGCGGCCGCGCGGTCGTGGAAGGCGATGAGGGAATGCGTCTTCGGCTCGTAACCTGCCATCTGCCGGTCCTAGGCGAAGGGGTCGGCCGCGCCTTCGGGCAGCGGCGCGTTGAAGGCGTTCAGCGTCATCGCGACCATGGTGTAGAAGCCGAGCACCGCGACCAGGTCGATCATCCTTGTCTGGCCGAGAACCTCGATCCCCCTGCGGTAGGTCTCGTCGGGGATTTCCTTCGACCGGTAGATCTCGCGGCTCACCTCGTAGACGATCGCGGCCTCGGGATCGTCCAGCCGGGGCGCTTCGCCGTTGCGGATCGCCTCGATGACCTCCGGAGCGACCCCCGCGGCGGCGGCCTGGCCCTCATGCGCGTACCATTCGTAGCCGGCGCCCCAGAACCGCGCGGTGACCAGGATCGCGAGCTCGGAGAGGCGTTTCGAGAGCGAGGTCGCGTCGCGCAGATGGTTGCCGAGCTCGTTCGCCTTCTCCACCAGCTCGGGACGGCGCAGCCAGATCGCGAACGGCCCGCGCACCACGCCGCCGCGCGGCCCGGCGATGGCCTCGAACAGCGCGCGCTGGCGGTCGTCCATCTCGCCGGGGTCGAGATCGGGGATCCTCCGGGGTTTCATCTCCTGCCTCCCACGCTCTGCCCATGGGCAACCGGCTCGCCGATGCCGAGCGGCTCGGCGTCGATCAGCACGAAGGCGAGCCGGGCGGGTTCGGACGAGCGGTTGACCCATGAGTGGTTGGTGCCGCGCTGGACCATCACGTCGCCCGCCCGCATGGTCACCGTCGAGTCGTCCATGTCCATGTCGATCTCGCCGGCGATGCAGATCACGTAGTCGATCGACTCGGTGCGGTGCATGGCGGTCGGCGCGCCGGGGGGAAACTCGATCACCGCGAACCGCGTGCCCGATCGCGGCGGCTGGGTGCCGATGATGCGCGCGCCCATGTCCTCGAAATCCGTGCCGGGCGCGATGTCGGCCGGCGTCCGGTCGGTCGACCAGATCAGCGTCGAGACGGCGCCGTTGCCGGCCTGCTTGGCATTGGTCGCCGGGGCGTCCAGCATCGCCCGGGCGATGCGGTCCTCGCCGTGGCCGGTGACGATGCGGCGTATCCTGGGTGCGGTCGTCATGCTGCGTCCTCCGTCGGGCCATGATTGATGGTTGCGCGGCCGCCTGCAACAATCCCCGCGCACCAACATCTCGGGGCGAGCGCGTGGAATTCGGCATCTTCGACCATCTCGACGCGACCGGGCAGCCCCTCGACGAATACTATGCCGACCGGCTGGCGCTGATCTCCCTGTTCGAGCGCTCGGGCTTCCGCAGCTACCACGTGGCCGAGCACCACGCGACGCCGCTCGGCATGGCGCCCTCGCCCAACCTGTTCCTCAGCGCGGTGGCGATGCGGACCGAGACGCTGCGCTTCGGCCCGCTGGTGTTCGCGCTGCCGCTCTACCACCCGCTCAGGCTGGTGCAGGAGATCTGCATGCTCGACCAGATGAGCGGCGGCAGGCTGGAGATCGGCTTCGGCCGCGGCGCGTCTGCGATCGAGGCGGCCTATTTCGGCAACGACCACGCGGAGGCCGAGCCGGTCTACCGCGAATATCTCGCCATCGTGCTCGACGGGCTGGCCAATGGCAGGCTCCACCATCGCGGCAAATACGCCAGCTTCGACGACGCCCCGCTCTTCGTCGAACCCTACCAGAAGCCCCACCCGCCGCTCTGGTACGGCGTGCATGCGACCGACAGCGCGGCGCGGGCGGCGCGGCTGGGGAGCCATATCGTGAGCCTGGATTCGGCCGAGGAGACCGGCGCCTTCGCGCGCAGCTACCGGACCGCCTGGGCCGAGGCGCATGGCGCCGACAGCGCGCCCGGGCTGGTCGGGCTCGGCCTGTTCGTGGTGGTGGGCGGGACCGACGCCGAGGCGCTGGCGTCGGCGCGCCGTGCCTACCCGGTATGGCACCGGAGCTTCAACTATCTCTTCGTGCGCCACGACGCGCCGCTGCCCAAGCACCGGCGACCGCCGAGCTTCGACGAGATGGCGGGGCAGGGCCGCGCAATCGCCGGGAGCCCGGATACCGTCGCCGCCTTCCTCGCCGAGCGCATGGCGGTCGCCGGGGCGAGCTACCTGGTCGGCCAGATGGCGTTCGGCGACCTGACGCGCGAGGAGACGACGCGTTCGGTCGAGCTCTTCGCCCGCCACGTCATGCCGGCGCTCGTATAGTCCCGGCAACGCCCAAGCATTCGACTTCCCCGCCAAACAGTCTAGATTGGGGCGACCGGTCCGTGCTTCGCCCGGGCCGAACGGACAAGGGAGAACAGGTGCAATGACGAGAATCGGTGCAACGGGGCTGGCCCTGCTCGCCGCAATCGGGTTCGCCGCGGCCGGCGCGCGGGCGGCCGAAGTCGACGGGCCGAAGCTCAACTGGGATGTCTCGCTGTGGGGCAAGAAGCGCGCGTTCACCGCCGGCGTCGAGCGGCTGTCGGCGCTGGTCGCGGAGAAGACCGGCGGCAACTGGACGATCAAGCTGCATTACGGCGGCGCGCTGTCCAAATCGCGCGAGAACCTCGACGGGCTCTCGGTCGACGCGTTCCAGGCGGCGATGTTCTGCAACTTCTACCACCCGAAGAAGAACCCGGCGCTGATGTCGCTCACCATGCCGTTCCTGCCGATGAGCGACTGGGCCAACAACCGCAAGATCCGCGACGCGGTCTATGCCCATCCGGCGGTGAAGACGGAGCTCGCGAAGTGGAACGCGATGACCTACGTGTCGTCCTACCTGCCGCAATACGAGTTTTTGGGCAAGGGCAAGCCGCCGGCGACGCTGGCCGACTGGAAGGGGCTGACGGTGCGCGCAGGCGGCGGCGTCGCCCGCGCGATGAAGGTGCTGGGCGCGACGCCGACGACGTCGACCGCCACCGAGGTCTATACCGGCATCCAGCAGGGAACCATGAACGCGGTCTCCTTCCCGTTCACCTATGCCCATGTCGCCTACAAGATTCCGGAGGTGGCCGACTGGTATACCGCCAACCTGGCGCCCGGAACCTCGGACTGTCCGGTGGCCTTCTCGGTCAACGCCCACAAGGCGCTCCCCGCGCAGTACCGGAAGCTGCTCGACGACGTGAAGGAGGACGTGATCGCGACCCAGATCCAAGCCTATGTCACGATGGACAAGAAGAACCTGCCGATGCTGAAGCAGAAGCTGAAGGAAGTCCGCTACTCCGACGAACAGCTCGCCAGCTTCCGCGCCGCCGCCGGCAAGCCGGTGATCGAGGCCTGGATCAAGGACAACGAAGGCAAGTTCGACGCCCGCGGGGTGATCCAGACCATCTTCAAGGCGGTGGGCCAGACCTACTAGCCCGCATTTTCCACAACCCCCGGGTCCGGCGCCGGACCCGGGGACCCGCATTGCGGAAGCGCAGCCTGCCATGAGCGACGCCCTCGGCCGCGGCCTCGCGCGGGCCGATCTGTGGCTCGGCCGGGTCGAGAACCGGCTCAACCTGCTGGCCGGGCTGCTGATCTTCGCGCTGATGCTGCTGGGCGTCGCGCAGATCGTGCTGCGCACCGTCTTCCGCAGCCCGATCTTCGGCTATATCGACATCGTCGAGGTGTCGATGGTGGGTTTCGCAGTGCTCGCCATCGCCTTCGTCCAGCGGGTCGGCGGCCATGTGCGGATGGAGCTCGTCGTCGCCCGGTTCAGGGGCCGGGCGCTGTGGATCGCCGAGGCCGTCGGCACCGCGCTCGCGATCTTCATCGTCGCCGTGCTGATCCCCTATTCCTACCGCCATTTCGAGCGCGCGTTCAATTTCGGCGACTCGACGATCGACATCGAGATCGTCACCTGGCCGGCCAAGCTGGCGGTCCCCGTCGCGCTCGCTTTGCTGCTCGCGCGGCTGGTGCTGCAGATGGCGGGCTATCTCCGGCTCGCCGCGCGCCCCGAGGCCGAGCCGGTCGCGGTGCCGCTGCTGAAGGACGTCGAGCAGGCGGCGGCCGAGGAGATCAGCCAGGCCGGGGAAGACATCGCGCGCGAGGAGGGCCGCTAGCGGTGGCCGGGCTCGACAACTTCACCATCGGCATGATCGGGGTCTGCCTGCTGATCGCGCTGGTGGTCATCGGGGTGCGCGTCTTCGTCGCCGCCGCGCTGACCGGGTTCCTGGGTCTGCTGGCGCTCAAGAACTGGGACATCGCGGGCGCCATCGCCGGCACCATCCCGCACTCGAAGACCGTCACCTACCCGCTCTCGGTGCTGCCGCTGTTCATCCTGATCGGCTTCCTCGCCTTCTATGCCGGGCTCACCTCGCGGCTGTTCGAGGCGGCCAGGCGCTGGTTCGGCTGGGTGCCGGGCGGGCTCGCGGTGGCGACCGTCTTCGCCGCCGCCGGCTTCGCCGCGGTCTCGGGCGCCTCGACCGCCACGGCCGCGGTGTTCTCCCGCGTCGCCATCCCGGACATGCTGCGCAACGCCTACGACCGGCGGCTGACCGCGGGCGTGATCGCCGCCGGCGGGACCCTGGCCTCGCTGATCCCGCCATCGGCGATCCTCGTCGTCTACGCGATCATCGTCGAGGAGTCGGTCGGCAGGCTGCTGCTCGCGGGCTTCCTGCCGGGCATCGTGTCGGCGCTGATCTATGCGGCGCTGATCGTCGGCATGTGCCGGATCCGCCCCGGGCTCGGCCGGCGGATCACCGGCTTCACCTGGCGGCAGCGCTTCGCGAGCCTGCCGGGGACGCTGCCCATCTTCATCGTCATCGCGGTCATCTTCGGCGCGCTCTATACCGGCGCCGCGACGCCGACCGAGGCGGGCGCGCTGGGCGCCATGGTGGTGTTCTGCTTCTACGCGCTCAGGGCCTGGCGCGAGCGCGCGCTGGGCGAGATGCGGGTCCGGCTGCACGACGCGCTGATGGAGACGGCGAAGCTCACGGTGATGATCTTCACCCTGATCTGGGGCGTCTTCCTGTTCGTCCGCTTCCTCGGCTTCGCCGGGCTGCCGAGCGCCTTCGCCGATTGGGTGGTCACGCTCGACATGCCGCCGATCCTGATCATGATCTGCATCCTGCTGGCCTATGCCGTGCTCGGCATGTTCATGGATGCGATCGGCATGCTGGTGCTCACCTTGCCGGTGGTCTTCCCGGCCGTGATCGCGCTCGGCTACGACCCGATCTGGTTCGGCATCATCGTCGTCAAGATGGCCGAGATCTGCCTGATCACCCCGCCGATCGGCCTCAACTGCTTCGTCGTCGCGGGGGTCTCGCGCGAGCTGCGCGACGCCGAAGGCCGCTCGCTCGCCATCCCGTTGCAGGACGTGTTCCGCGGCATCGGCCCGTTCTTCGTCGCCGACGTGGTGACGGTCGGCGTGCTGCTCGCCTTCCCCGGCATCGTGCTCTGGCTGCCGCGGACGATGGGCTAATCGTGGCGGAACAGCGGGCTCATCGGGGGGACGGGGACGGGGCGGAGCAGGGTGGTCGAGCGCTCGCGCAGGATCGGCCTCAGCGCCGCGTCGAACGCCGCCATCGCCGGGCCGTCCGCGGCCTCGCGCCGGCAGCGCTCGCGCTCGGCGAGCGAGGCGAACAGGCGGTACGAGGCGACCACGTGGAGCCGCCCGGTCATCGACCACCAGGTGGCGACGGTGTCGCCCCGCATCGGCGCGGTGGCCGCCAGCCCGCACTCTTCCATCGCCTGCCAGTAGGCCGGCAGACCGCCCGGCCTGAACGCCTCCAGGGTCTCCTCGACCACCGCGTCCGGCATCGCGCGCAAATCCCAGCGCTCGCGCCCCTTCCCGGGCAGCCAGTCGGTCTCGCCGTGCCACAGCGGGCACAGCGCGGCCAGCGGGGCGGGCTGGAAGAAATTGGTCTCCTGGCGGTCCACCATCGCCCGCGCCTCGGTGAAGTAGAAGGCGAGCTCGGGGATCGCGTAGAGCCCGTGCAGCTTCTCGATCCAGTCCTCGTAGCCGTCATAGCGGTAGAGATGGACGATCTGCTCCGGCGTGCCGGTGACGGTCTCGAAATAGCCGATCACCCGCGAGATGAACCCGGCATTGGGCCCGTCGAAGCCGCGCCGGTGCTGCAGCGCGATGAAATCCGCCATCCGCCCGGGCTGGAGCGTGTAGCGCCGGCATTCGAAGATCATCGGGGTGCTCCCTCGGCCTTCGGCGGCCGGGGGCGCGAGAGGTCGTAGCCCGGCAGCACGGCGTAGGGGCGGAGGCCGAAATTCATCCACCGGAGCCCGTCGCGGATCGCCGGCTTGAGCGCGCGGATGTCGCGCACCACGCGGTAGTTGATCCGCGCCGCCTGCAGGAGCGGCTCGGTCATGTCGCCGCAATCGCCGAAAAACTCGGTCTCGCCGCCATCGCCGCGGTACTCGGTCATCAGCAGGGTGGGGATGCCGAAGGTGTAGTGCCCGCGCAGGATCTGGTAGGTCGCGGCGAAGACGCCGAAATTCTCGATCACCGCGGCGGGCGTCCTGCCGCCGAGCCAGGCGCCGGCGCAGATGCCGATCCCGGTGCCCTCGTTGGCCACCGCCACGTAGCGCATCGACTGGTCGTCCATGCAGCGCTGGAGCGTGTGGGCGAAGCCGCTGCACGGCAGGCCGATCACGAAATCGACCAGATTCTCGCGCAGCCCGTCGAACAGCACCTCGCCGAACGGGTCGTCGTCCTCCACCGGGCTGAACTCGGGATCGGGTTTCGGCGGCTCGCCGTGCTCGCGCGCCGACGGCTTGAGGATCGCCTTGCCCTCCAGCCCCTCGATATGGCGGACGAAGCTGTACTTGTTCTCCTTGCCGTCGGACGGCGAGGTGCCGACGAAGGCCTGCTCGGTGCTGGTCTTGGCGACGATCACGGTCGGCCCGTCCTCGCGTTCCAGCCCTGCCGCGGCCTGCGCCTCGAACTCCTCGACGGTGCGGACCTCGAACACGTTGGCGAGCCCCGAGGCGCGCGCCACGCCGGCGATGTCGACCGGCCCGGCCGACAGCGAGGCGACCGATTGCCACTTGCCGGTCGACACATAGCCCTCGTTGTCGAGCACCACGACACAGAGGTTGTTCGGCGCCGACTGGGCCAGGGTTCCCAGCACGCTCATCTCGAACAGGATGCCGCCGTCGCCGTCGAAGGCGAGCACGCGGCGATGCGGCAGGGCGAGCGCGAGCCCCAGCGCATACGGCGTCACCATCCCCATGCCGACGAAGTAGAGATTCCCGTCATGCGGGCGCAGCGTCCGCCACTCGGTCGCCGTGTTGGCGAGGTTGGTCACCACCAGGGCATCGCCCACCCTGGGCGCGATCGCCGCGAGCGCGTCATAGCGGCGCATGGTTCACCCTCCCGTCCGTCTCGCCCCGTCCATCAAGCCGCGACTTGGCAGGGCTTGGCAAGCCGCCGGCACCGTGCGGCAGGCGTTCGGTGCCGGTCGGCACGCTGCGGGCGGTTCGAATCGTCTCCTCCGACCAGATCCGCCCGGCGGTGCCGAGCCGGTCGCGGGCGATCCTGGCGGACATGTCCTGTGTGCGTTCGGTGCGCGGCCTCTCGCGACGTTCCCAGAGGGCGAGCGCATCGCCGATCTCGGGAACCTCGTCGAGCGCGACGGCGAGGCCGAGCGCGTTGGCCATCGCGAGCCCCGCCCCCTGGCCCAGCGAGGGGACCATGGCATGCGCGGAATCGCCCACGATCGCCACCCTTCCCCGCGACCAGCGGGTGAGCTTGCCGGTCTCGTAGGCGTCGTAGCGCCCCTCGGCCGAGATCCGGCGGATCGCCGGTTCGAGCTGGGGAAAGGCGGGCACCCAGATATCGGCGCGCACCGGAATTGCGGTCGCCTCGCCGTCTTCGACCGGCGCCATCATCGCGAGGTAGAGGGCGTCCGGGTTGCACGGCACGTAGAGGATGCGGAGCGAGCGGTGCGGCAGGTTCCAGAAATCGATCACCCGGTCCCAGCGCCCGGGGCCGAGCTCGTCGAGGCAGCGCGGGGCGAGCACGCGGACCAGGCCGAGCGTGCCGGTGTCGCGCTCCTTCCGGAGCCCGAGCGAATCCCGCACCCGCGAATGCACGCCGTCGGCGCCGATCACGAGGTCGGCCCGATGGCGTGCGCCGTCGGCGGTCAGCAGCACGCCCGCGGGCTCCGCGCCCACCGCCTCCGAGCGGGTCACGATCTCGATGCCGCGGCGCTCGGCCTGGCCAAGGATCGCGGCATAGAGGGTCTGGCGGGTCATGGTGAGCATGCGGCTGCCCATGGCGAGATCGAACCGGGTCTCCGCCACCACCCGGTCGCGGTCGCGGACCTCGTACACCTCGCCGTCATGCGAGCCCGCGACCACGTCGTCACAGGCGCCGATCGCGCTCAGCACCCGCAGCCCGTTCTCCCAGATGAAGATGCCGGCGCCGAAGGCGCGGAGCGCGTCGGCGCGCTCATGCACCCTGACCGTCCAGCCGCGATCGGCGAGCGCGATGGCGGCGACCAGCCCGGCGAATCCGGCGCCCGCGATCTCGGCATGGCGGCGCGAAGTCATCCGCCGAGATAGTCCTCGATCCATCGCCGGTAGTCGCCGTCGCGGGTGACATTCCGCATCAGCTCGGGCGGGGCGACGCCCGCGAGATCGGCCGGCGGCGTGCCCTCGCGCAGCGCCTTCAGCGTCGCATGCACCGCCTGGACCGCGGCCATGAAGGGCTGGTGCCCTTGCAGGCAGATGCGCACGCCGTGCCGCGCGAGATAGCCGAGGTCCTGGATCTCCGGACCCGCCGCGCCGAGAATGACCGGGATGTCCACCGTCGCTGCGATGGCCTCCACCTGGTCCCTGGTGCGGATGCCGGTGAGGAACACCGCGTCGACCCCGGCCGCCTCATAGGCGGCGATCCGGCGCAGCGCCTCGTCCATGCCGGCGATCGCGGCGGCGCTGGTGCGCCCGGCGATAACCAGGCGGGGATCGCTGCGCGCGGCGAGCGCGGCCTTCATCTTGCCCACCCCCTCCTCGAGGGTGAGCAGTCGCGGACCGTCGGACCCGTAGGGGGCGGGGAGCTCGGTGTCCTCGATGGTGAACGCGGCGACGCCGGCGGCCTCCAGCTCCTCGACCGTGCGCATCACGCTGAGGGCGTTGCCGTAGCCGTGATCGGCGTCGCACATCAGCGCGAGGTCGCCGGCGCGGCAGATGCGGTAGGCCTGGCCGGCGAACTCGGTCAGCGACATCACGATCAGGTCGGGCGCGCCGAGCACCGTCATCGAGGCGATGGAGCCGGCGAACATGCCGACCTCGAAGCCGAGATCCTCGGCGATGCGGGCCGAGATCGGGTCGTAGACCGAGCCCGGGTGGATACAGCTCTCACCCTCGATCACCGCCCGGTAGCGCTCGCGCCGCCTCGTCCAGTCCATCGCCGTCTTCCCCCTCGGATTCGGAAAGCCGGCAAGCTAGCGCATTTCCGCCGCGAGGCGAACCGGAGCGGGGATTTGCCTCGCGGACCCGGTTGAATTATACTTTTGTATAACAAGGAGGCGCGGCCATGCATACCACAAGCCTGCGCAAGGTCGGCGGTTCCGTGATGCTCGCGGTGCCCCCGGCGCTTCTCGACCTGCTGGAGATCGGGGTCGGGGCCCGGGTGCAGATCGGCGTCGACAACGGTCGCCTGATCGTCGAGCCCAGGACGCGGCCGAGCTACTCGCTCGACGAGCTTCTGGCGCAATGCGAAGAAGGCGCCCCGTGCGACGAAGACCGGGCCTGGATGGATGCGAAGCCCGTGGGCAACGAGCTGTTGTAGTGAAGCGGGGCGACATCTGGCTCGTCAGCCTGGACCCGAGCGCCGGCCACGAACAGCGTGGCACCCGCCCGGTCCTGATCGTATCTCCCGAGGCGTTCAACGCGCTGACCGGGACGCCCGTCGTCCTGCCGATTACCACCGGCGGGAATTTCGCGCGCAGGCGCGGATTCGCGGTGTCCCTGGACGGCGCGGGGACGCGAACCAGGGGCGTGATCCGTTGCGACCGGCCGCGCGCCCTCGATGTCCGGGCCAGGAGGGGGAGACATGTCGACACGGTCCCCGGGCACATCGTGGACGACGTGCTCGCCCGCCTCGCGACCCTGCTCGGCTAGCCCGCTACGGCACCAGCCGGGTGTCGGGGAACGCGGCGAACCAGCCGAACCAGAACGCCCGCTGCGCCGGGAGGCGGCGGAGCACGCGCCCGTCTTCGGCGGTCAGGCGGTGCTCGTCCATCGTCCAGATCGCGCCGGTTCCGTCCTCGACCCTGCGGTCGCCGTCGTACCGGGCGAAGGTCACGTCCTCGCTCGCATAGGCGCGGTTCGCGCCCGACGGATCGGTGAGCACCGCCAGCGCCGTGCCCTCGATCGCATCGTGATGGACCGGGGTCGCGGCGAGGAACTCGGCCGATATGGCGAGCGGCGCCTCGGGGTGGCGGGCGAGCCGCAGCGTGAACACCTCGTCCTTGTTCTTCAGCCTTGTGTCGAGCACCGGAACCGGGAACATCGGCTCGTCGGTCGCGAAGTACTCGCGATAGGCCGCCCCTTCGGCGTAGTCGCGCTGGTGGCCGGTATCGAGCGAGAGCACAAGGGTTCCGGGGTGGCGCCGGCGCCACTCGCCCCAGGTGGTCGTCACCACGCTGCCGCGCTCCAGCACGATGCCCTTCCCGGCGAGCGGCCCGACCACCGGCGCGCCCTGCATCGTGCTCCACAGCGACTCGGTGTCCCGGTCGTACATGAGCTTGTTCGAACGATAGAGGAAGCCGCTCGTGCCGAGCCGGTGATCCACGCCCCGGTGCCTGGTGCGATAGAGGATCACGGTGCCGCACAGGGTGCAGTACACCCCGGCGACCGGCACGCCGCCGACGGTGTCGAGGAACATCTCGTGCCAGCCGAGGATGCGCTTGGGATAGGCGCGGGCGTCGCCGTTGACGGAGAGGCCGAACACGATGTGGCCGTCCTCCAGATAACCGGCGTCATCCGCAGCCAGCATCGCCGGGTTGCGAAGCGGCGGGATGCCGTCCTGCCGCACGCCGCCCCAGACGATCTCGTCGAGCCGGATGAGCGGCTCGCCCACCGTGTCGAAATACGCCGAGAAGCGCGGGTCGACGAGGCTGTAGAGCGCCCTCTTGAAGGCGGCATAGCGCGGGTGCCGCGCCTCGGGCGCATTCCACATCCTGCGTTGCCAGGCCTGGAGGTCGTGGCCGGGACCGGCACCCGCCCCGGACTCCGTTCCCGGGCCGGCCTTGCGTTCCATGATGCCCACCAGGACGCCGGAGACCTCCGCGCTGCGGCTCAGGCGGATCACCTCGAGAGCCATCGGCAGGAAGGACGGCTGCCATTGCGTCTCGATCAGCTCCCAGGCGCGCGCCCTGTCGCCCGCCTCCCCGGCGAGCAGGGTCAGGAACGCCCGGACGACCGCCCGGTCGGTGCTCTCCGCCCGGGGGTGGCCGGCGGCCGCCGCCAGCATCGCGAAGACGCCGAGCGCGAAGACGAGGCTGCGAATGGCAGGCATGGGATGTCTCCTCGACCCGCCGCCTGCGACCGGTCCAGCGGGAAGGTTAGTGCATTGACGGTTTCCCGGCCAGGCGGGGCGGAGGGGCAGGATTGAACCGCCGTTAACATCGTCGTCCGGACGAACACGGTGCCGCGCGGGACGCCGTGCGGAAGACTTCGTCGCATAGATCTCCGAGATACGCTTTTCAACGCCCGGATAGCTGGCGTTGCAGTTGTTATCGGCCGAGATTCGCTGGTCCACGGACCAGAGTGGGTTCGCGTGGCGGTCTCGTGAAGCACGGGGCGGTCGGACCCGTCTGAACGGGCCGCATTGTTGGGGCGGTGCGGATGATTGTCTGCTCCGGGGGCTAAGCCGTTCACGGTCGGCCGGGCCGGGGCATGCGGTAGCCAATGCCGCGCTCTGTCAGGATGTAGGCTGGGTCTCTCCCGTCGTCGCCTAGTTTGCGGCGGAGGCCCTTGGCGAGGGTTCTGAGGGCGGCCTTTGCGCTGTCGTCGTGTCGTTTGCCCGAGACCTGGCGCAGCAGGGTCTCGTAGCCCACCACCCGACCCGCGTTGAGTGATAGGACGTGCAGGAGCTCGTACTCGCTGGCGGTCAGCTCGACTGTGCGGCGGGCGAGGCTCACCCTGCGCTCATCGTAATGGATGGCCAACTCGCCCAGGACGAAGGGCTCGGGCTTCGCACGGCGGCGCAGCGCCGCCCCGATCCGCGCGGTCAGCTCTGTCGCCGAGAAGGGTTTGACGACATAGTCGTCCGCGCCGGCCTCCAGCGCTTTGACGATCGTCTCGTCCCGGCCGTAGGCGGAGATGAAGATGACCGGCAGGTCGACGAGTTCCGGGATGCTTTCCATCAGCTCGATGCCGTCGGTCTCGGGCAGGATCAGGTCGAGCATGACCAGCGCCGGTCTCTCCCTTCTGATGACCTGTGCGAGCTCACGATGGTCGCCGGTCACGATCGGCGAGTACCCCGCCTGCGAGAGGACGTCGCGCACGTAGTGCAGGACCTGCGGGTCGTCGTCGACGACCAGGACGGCAGGCTTTTCCGGCGCGTCGCGGCCGCGAGCCGGTCGGTCCGGGGCCGCGGCGCTCCCGCTACCGGTCTCGTCGGCCACCGGAAGAGTGAAGATGAGCTGCGTGCCCTGCCCCATCCCGCCGCTCTCCGCCCGAATGCGTCCGCCATGCGCCTCCACGAGCCCCTTGCAGATGGCGAGCCCCAGACCGGTGCCCGAGAGCCCGTGTGCGCGGTCGCCGGCGCCGGTGTATTTCTGGAAGAGTTGCCGCAGCCGTTCCGGTGCCACACCCCGGCCCTTGTCGATGACCGAGATCGCGACATGCACCCCGTCGCGCTGCGCAACGACCCGGATGGGTGAGGATTCGGGGGCGTGCCGCGCGGCGTTGGCGAACAGGTTGTTCAGCACCTGCACGATGCGCCGGCCGTCAGCCATCACCCGGGGAAGATCCGGCGGCAGATCGATGAGCACGGTATTCCGCCCGCCGCCGGAGAGGAACGTGCTTCGCGCCCGCTCCACCAATGCCGACACCTTCGAGGGCTCGGGCAAGACCGACATCCTGCCCGCGTCGATGCGCCCGGCGTCGAGCAGGTCGTTGATGAGACCGTGCATGTGATCGACTTGATCGGAGATGATGCGGAAGTACTCGCGCATCACCGCGGGGTCGAGGTCCGAGGCGGTCTCCAGCAACGTCGCGGCAGAACCCTTGATCGAGGTGAGCGGCGCGCGCAGCTCGTGACTCACCAGTCCAAGGAACTCCGAGCGTAGCCGTTCGAGCTCCCGGATCGGCTCCAGGTCCTGCATGGTGACGATGACCGATACGACGGGTCCATCGGCAGATCGCACCGGCGTGACATTGACCAAGATCGTGGCGCTGCGTCCGTCGGGGGTCGAGACCAGGATCTCCTCCCCGCGCACCGTCTCGGCGCCCTGGAGCACGCCCGCCAGGGGGGATTGGGCGAGGTCGATCTCCCGCCCGTCGGCCCGCTGCAAGGCGATCACCTTGAGCAACTGCTCGGAGCTGTGTCCGGCCGTGCGCAGCCCCTCGACGATGCGCTTGGCCTCCAGGTTGATCGACAGCACGTCGCCGGTCTCGGCTTTGAACACAACGACGCCAACCGGTGCCGTCTCGACGACGGCTTCGAGGTCGGCCCGCACGCGGCCGGCGTCGCCCTGTGCGCGGGCTGCGGCGATGGCCGCGGCGGCCTGCGACGCGATGGGTAGCAGGAGTTCCCGGTCTTCATCTGTGAACTCTCCCTCCTTCTCCCCGAGAACCAGGTAGCCAACGTCGACGCCGCGGTGGCGTAGCGGCATTCTCGGGATACCGTCCGAGGTAGGCTCCGCCGGGGACTCTCCGGGCGAGCGCGGCCTGGCGGGACTCTGTTGGAAACCCGAGGTCGCGAACTCTCGCGTCTGCCCGGTCCCATCCAAGGCCGCAATGGCGCCGGCGCGGGCGCCGCTGAGCGCGAGGGCGGCTTCCAGCGCCTCCCCGAGGAGGGTTTCGAGGTCGGGGCTGTCCGCGATCCTCAGGCTCGCCGTGCCCAGCCGAGAGATGCGCTCATGCAGCGCCCCGATCACCCGGCCCGGTTCGTCGTGGCTGGTCAACGCTCCACCCTCCTTCTCCGCGACCGCCCGGCCAGGCTCCGGACCGGCGACTCGTCATCGGCGCAGCCGGCGCCGGCCCCGCGCGGATTCCCGAAACCAAGGCCTGGAAGGCCGGGACTCCAGAAAACATCATGCGATACTCTCATAATCGCCGCACCTTATCACACATCACTCATATTAGATCTTGTAAACTGCGCTCTACTTTACCGAGCATCGTTATCCTCGCCGGGACCGGACATCACAGGCTTCCTGCTCGGAATTCGGTGTGCGCCGAGGAGACGACCCCGATGAACACCAGGAAGGCCCGCGGTCGGAGGGTCGGCGAACCGCGGTCGGAACGACCCGATCGGTTCTGCGTCTTGCGAGAGGAGGAGAGGTCGTGATTGGACGAATCGCGGGTGCCGCGATCATTTCGGCGGCAATAATCGTCACCGTCGCGCCGGTCTTCGCAGGCGTTGACGTCAGTGCGGACGGGCGGTCGGTCAGCATCCGGATCGACGGGTCCAGTTACAAGCTACAGGGACGCCTCTACCGGCCGGACGTCGACGGCCAGCGGCCTCTGGTGGTGGTGGCGCATGGGACCTGCGGGGAACGGTGCCGTCGGCGCCCCCAAGGTGCCGAGAAGTACTTCGATGCCATGGCGCGCGTGTTCGCGCGATCCGGATATGTGGTCTACGTATTCAACCGCATAGGCTATGCCGAATCCGACGGCTACCTGGCGCAACCCTATCGGACCCATGAGAGCCACGGCGGCTGCAACACGCAGGACTATGAGACAGCAGGCCGGCTGGTGGCCGATCAGATCGGGCCCGTGGCGGAAGAACTCGTCAAGGCGTCCTTCGTGGATCCCGGCCGTGTCGTGGTGATGGGACATTCCGGGGGCGGGCTGGGCGCGATAGCCCTCACCAAGGACAGGCCTTCCTGGCTCAAGGGCGTGATCAGCGTGGCCGGCGCCCGAGGCGGCGTCTGCGCGGACGGGGAATATACCGGCGGACACTTTTACAACCAGCATATGATCGTCGCCTACCACAATTACGGGCTGAAAGGTCGCACGCCGGTCCTCATGCTGTACGCGGAGAACGACCCGCGCACGGTGAGGGCGGAATCCTGGCGCGACGCCTATGTCGGCGCCGGCGGCACCGCAAAACTGGTCATCCTGCCGCGTCAACCGCGCTCGGGACACTCGGTGAAACGATGGCATCCCGCTGACTGGATTCCGCCTGCAAGCCGATTTCTCGAGGGCTTGGGCTTACCGCCACTGGAACGCTAGCAGGCCCCCGAACTGGTGCGGCGTCGGTTACGCCCGTCACGGAAGAGGCAGGGCCGATGAATATTCCAAACGCCGGAAAGACGAGTTCCAGCGGACGAATGTTTTTCTTTCGGCTCGCCGCGCCGCTGGCAAGCCAGGTTTGGGACAGCAGAGACGCGGCCCGCGCGGCCGAAGTTCGGATCGAGCGGAACATCAGCCCCTCGCGGCCGGCGTTTACCCCTCCAGTCGGGCGCCGGCCGCATTTTTTTTGTGGCAAAGGGCCGAACGGACAGAGTTGAAGAATTCCAATACCAAAGAGGAGGAAACGATGTTGAAGCGTCTCTTAGTTAGCTCGGCAGTCTTGGTGTTCCTCGCCGCTTGTGGCGGTGGCGGATCGGAAAACACGGTGACCCCCCCGCCGCCGCCACCGCCGCCGCCACCACCCGTGAAAGACCTCTCGTTGCCCTGGCCCGACGGGGGCGTCTATCACGGTGAGGACTTGCCATCGCTAATGCTTGGCGAACATGTCAATTTTCGGGCGCCGGTCTATGAAGACGGGCCAGACGGCGCACGCCTCATGGTGGGCGTTGATCAGGGGGCACGACATCTGGACGACCTCCCGGCAACAGGAGAGCGCGGAGAGTTCGACATCCACCACGGCCAGCTCCCTGACGGCGTGGGTCGCAAAACGGTCCGAGAATTCCTCTATGAAACCGTCTACGATACCAAACAGCGGTGGACAGGCCGCCCGACCGTCGCCGTCGCCCCCGGCACGAACGCGGAGGATCTGCAGCGCCTCATTCGCGCGGTCCAACTCGTCAACAACGCGCTGCCGATAAGCAACAAGATTATAGTCACTGACCAAGGAGGTCACATCGAGGTGGATTTCAATCCGGCGTTAGCGGTTAACGGGTTCCCACCGGCGGATTCTCCCCCACCGGCAACGACGGATTCTCCGGCACCGTCAACGGCGTATTCGTACGTAATCCTGGATGACGTGACCGACAAAATCGTAGAGGCCTTTATTGACGTCGAAACCGGTTACGCGCTCCCCGGCGACAAGCAAGGAGTGGAGGTCATCGCGCGCGAGTTGATGCGGGTCATGGGGCTGAATTACGGCACTCCGATGGCTCACATCAACTCAATCCTGGCAATTCCCGATTCCACTATCCCCAAGCAACAGGACATTCCTCAGCCGGTCTCTATCTTGTACCCGGCCGATCGGGAGGCGCTGCGCGCGCTCTACAGCGGTCTCGACGACCGTACAGACCTGCAGAATTTCGGACCCTGGGAGGATACGTCGATGCACATCGTGGGCGTCGGCGAGCACGCCGTCTTCGGCGTGCGGCGCTCCGACAACGGCTACAGCGAGCCGTGGGCCTACGGATGCAGACCTCTCACCGATCTCGCGGACAATACGGCGATTTCCGGCACCGTGACCTGGAACGGTTCGCTGGTTGGTTTTACCACAACGGAGCGGACGATCACCGGCGATGCCGCGATCAGCGTGGACGTGGATACGCTGAGTGACGACACCCTTGTCGGGACAGCCGACTTCACCAGTCTGGAGACGTTCCCGGCCGGCGCTGAACCCGGCCACGCGGGAACCGGATTGCGATGGGGAGACGGCGAACTCACCTACTCCATTGCGGTCCGCGGCAACACGTTCTGGAGGACATCCTTCGAACAAGGCGACGACGGCGGCGGACTCACGGGAGTGTTCGTCGGTGAGAAGCATGAGGGCGCCACCGGCACGCTGGTGCGTACAGACCTGACGGCCGCGTTCGGGGCGACGCGGCAGTAGCCGCGAGCAAGACCCCCCCGCCTCAACGGCGGGGGGGTCGGGACCCGGCTCGGAACGGGGAACGATCCGCGCTACACGCCGACCACCACCTTCGAGACCTTCCCGTTCCCGGACGGCCTCTCCCCCGACATTCGCGCGGCCGACTACGCTGGCGATCCCCGCGCCGTCGCGATCGCCCAGGCCGCGCGGCGGCTGGTCGAGCTGCGCGATCGCTGGCTCAACCCGCCCGACCGGGTGGAGTGGGTGGACGAGCCGGTCCCCGGCTATCCGAAGCGCCCGGTCCCGCGCGACGCCGAGGCGGAAAAGGCGCTCAAAGCCCGCACGTTGGCCAACCTGTACAATGACCGCCCGCAATGGCTCGCGGACGCCCATGCCGCCCTCGATGCGGCCGTGGCGGCGGCTTACGGGTGGGACGCCGGGATCTCGGACAAGGACGCGCTGGCCAGGCGAAGCACCGAAATAGTCCCAGATCCCGCGGCGCCCCCTCGGCAGTTGGAGCGCCGTCGTCCCGCAGGGAAGCATGATCCGCCGTGGGGCCCCCTGGCGCAAAAGGCGCCCGTCCGTCTACCCGTGTCAGTTCCACCGGGGCGGCCGGTTGCAAGAGGGGGACGACTCGGGGGTGGGGGTCGGATCGGTCGAGCCGGGCGAAACCGAAGGGGGCAGGGCTCTACCGTTCCGCTCCCGGTCGAGCCTGTCGGCGCGGCATTCGGGGGCTTCGCCGCCCCGGCTTCATCGAAGCGTGCTGCAGCGGTTCTCGACGAAATCGGTCGCTCGGTTGACCATGTCGCGGAAATCGACTTCCCCGGCCCGGGACTGCGTTTCCTGGTAGCGTTCGAAGACCGACCGGAACAACGCTACGAACGTTGAGCCCGTCCCGCTGCCCCTCGCTTCGCAGGGGTGGATGCTCTCGGTTATGCCACTAGAGTCCCGTTTGTTCTTGATCGGACTGTGGGAACGACAGTGGGTGCCATACTGGGAAGAACTGAATTTATGGTTATAGTGCAAAAGGTTAGAAAGAAAGTCTGGCGGAGGGAGAGGGATTCGAACCCTCGATAGAGGTATTACCCCTATAACGGTTTAGCAAACCGCCGCCTTCAGCCGCTCGGCCACCCCTCCGGCAGGGGCCAGCACTTACCACGATGCGCCTCGCGAGAGAAGGTGGTGCCGCAGGAAAGGATTGAACTTTCGACCTCACCCTTACCAAGGGTGCGCTCTACCACTGAGCTACTGCGGCGCCGCCCCGATATCTGCCACAGCCGGGGCCGGCCGCGCAACGGCTTACTCGCCGGCGTCGCCGGCCGTTTCCCGAGCTCCGTGCGACCGCGCGATGGCATTCTCCATGTCCTCCAGGGTCAGAGGCGGTCCCTCATGCTTGAGTACGCCGAACAGCCGCGAGAGCGGCCGGACCGGCATGATCCGCACTTGCCCGTCGTCGAGAATGAAGTAGCGCACCCGGTCGCCCGGGCCGACCCCCAGAGCCTCCCGGACGGATTTGGGCAATGTCGTCCGACCCCTGGAAGCGATCGTGGACTCGATCATCGGACAAGTCCGCAATTATGCGTTGATTGCAGTATAGCGCAGCGTTGCCGCCCTACACCCCGCCACGCACCTGACGGTGCTAACTGTTTGATCCAGGGTCGTTTTTTCTCCCACATCCTGTTGCATCTGGGCGGCTTTCGGTTCCCGGGTTGCAACTGCAACCGGGAGAGAAAACATGCCGAGAACCAGCCTCACCGACGCCCGAGTCAGGGCGCTCCGACCCCGCAAGTCCGCCTACGACGTTCGCGACGGCAAGCTCAGGGGCTTCGGCCTCCGGGTGCTGCCTTCCGGCGGCAAGCGCTTCTTCGTCCATTGCCAGCACCGCGGCGAGCGCGTCTGGAAGATTGTGGGCGACGCCTCAGCGATGGATGTCCGTGAAGCGCGGTCCCGCGCGCGCGGGACGCTTGCCGCCATCAGGCGTGGAGTGGAAACGCCGTGCGATCCCGACGAGGCCCTCTTCGAGGCCGTCGCCCAGGCGGCGTTCGAGCGCCGCGGCCGGGTCTGGAAGGCCAGGACGCTGGCGGTCAACCGGAGCTACCTGCGCAGGCAGATCCTGCCGCATTTCGCGGGACGACAGGTCGTGGAGATCGACCAGAAGGACGTCGCCAACTGGTTCGCCTCGCTCTGCGCAACCCCGGTGGCGGCCGACCGGTCCATGCCGGTGCTCTCCGTCATCATGAGGGAGGCCGAGGCGATGGGGCTCAGGCCGGAGGGGTCCAACCCCTGCCGGGGCTTCCGGCGCTACCGCCGCAAGGGGCGCGAGCGCTTCCTGTCGGACGACGAGATCCGCCGCCTCTCGGCGGTCCTGTCGGCCCATGAGGGGCGGTCTCCGGAACAGGTGGCGATCGTCCGCCTTCTCCTTCTGACCGGATGCCGGAAGGGGGAGATACTGACGCTGCGCTGGTCCGACTACCGCGAGGGGCACCTGTTCCTACGCGATTCGAAGACCGGTCCCAGAACCGTCTGGCTGTCGGAGCCCGCCAGGAATGTTCTCGACGCCCTGAAGCGAAAGGGCCGCTGGGTGTTCCCCGTGCGCCGGTCGGGAAACCCGCGGAGCAAGAGCTGGCTGGACCAGTGCTGGTGGACGTTCCGCGTCGAGGCCGGGTTGGACGACGTTCGTCTTCACGACCTCCGCCATACCCATGCCAGCATCGCGCTGCGCGAGGGCGAGACCGTGCTCGCCATCGGCCGGTTGCTCGGTCATGCCGATCCCGAGACCACCCTCAAATACACCCACCTCAGCGATGTCATGGCGATGCAGGCCGCCGAGACCGTCGGCGCGGCGCTGGAAGGGAGCTGAGCGATGGCCGGCAGGGAACGCATGCGGCTGACCGACGCCGCCGTGGACCGCCTTCGTCCACGCGAGAAGGAATACACGGTCTGGGATACTCGCTTGGCGGGTCTCGGGGTCCGGGTCCGGCCCGGCGGCGGCAAGAGCTACGTGTTGTTGCAGCGATCCGGCGGGCGTTCGAGACGCGTCTCGCTGGGCCCGGTGTCGCTCAGGACCGTCGCCGAGGCGCGTCGGGAATGCCACGCGCGCCAGGCCATCCACGAGCCCGACAGGGAAAGTGTGCCCAGGCGCTGCGCGCCTTCGTTCCGGGAGTTCGTCGAGAGCGAGTGGAGGGAGGTTCATTTCGGGCGCTACAAGCCCTCGACCCGGAAGGGCGTCCGCTCGCTGCTCGCCAGCAAGCTGATGCCGGAATTCGGGTCGAGCCCGCTCGACCGCATCGCGCCTGCGCAGGTCCGGCGCTGGTGCGACGCCTTCAGCCGGACCGCCCCGGTCAACGCCAACCGCGGCCTCGAAGTCCTCCGCCAGATCATGAACTTTGCGATCGCGCGCGGCCATGTCGATGCCAACCCGGCCGTTGGCATCGAGCCCAACCGGCGGCCGAGACTCACCCGGTTCCTCTCCCGCGAGGAGATCGCTCGCCTGCACCGGGCGCTCGACGAGCAGGACGGGAAGGGCAACCGCCAGCAGGCCGACATGATCCGGATGCTCCTGCTCACCGGGTGCCGCAGGGGCGAGATCGTGAACCTGCGCTGGTCCGAGGTCCAGGGCGACGCGCTCATGCTCGCCGACAGCAAAACGGGGCCGAGGAAGGTTCCTCTCAATTCTCAGGCACGGCGTATTCTCCACGGACAGCCGCGGGGAGGGAGCCCGTTCGTGTTTCCGTCACCGCGCGATCCGTCCCGGCCGCGCCACCCCGACCTCAGGCTCTGGCACCGGGTCCGCAGGGAAGCCAGCATCGAGGACGTGCGCCTCCATGACCTACGCCACACGCACGCCAGCCACGCGGTGATGAACGGCGTGCCGGTGCCGGTGGTCTCCCGGCTCCTCGGCCATTCCAGCGTCCGCATGACACTGCGCTACGCCCATCTCGGAGACCGCGAAATCGAGGCTGCTGCGGAAAGGGTGGGACAGGCCGTGGCACGAATCATGACCACTCAGTAGACCCGTGAAAAACGCGCCGCTTGCGACCGGCTTCGTGGGTTTGATCTGTGCGCTGTAGCATTCCGCGACAGCCCGCTCCGGCTGAACGCCGATCTGCGCCAGGCCGGGCGCTGGGACGGGGAAAAACCGATGGGCGGAGCGCGATGGGACAGGGGCTGATTTTTTCACCCCTCATTTTGAGCGATACCTTTATTTTTGAAGTATGGCGGCTCTATCCGGTTGCGGCATAGTTTGAGCCGGGCGGCGGCGGCCGGAGACCGCGGCCGGCGTTCGTTGGGAGCGGGTTCCGCTCGTTCGGCCTGCTCGAGGAGGACCATGGGGAAAGGCGCCGTTGTTCGGCAATCGGGTTCGCGATCTGCGCTGGCAGGCCTGCGCCATTGGGGGGACGCGCCGTGAACCCGGACGACGCCTTCGAGCGCGTCCTCTCGTCGTTTTACGAGGCCGCCGGCGCCCGGCGCATCGGCCCCTCCCAGCGCCTTCATCGCCGCTCTCGACGGCATCCCAATACCTTCACATTTGCAGGAATTGCAAGGAAGGATTTACAAGGCTAAGGGGGATTTAGAGGCTTGGGGCCGGCTTACGCTCTCTCGCACCACAAACCTCTGCCGTCCGGAAATTGGCCGGCGTTGACATTGAGGTGCGGATTTCGGGAGTGGGCCGATGGTCTCGACACTTGTCGGGAATTCCGTTCTCGCAGACGGGTCTTGCTGTGTAGTTGAGAGCCGGGCGGCTGACGCTGACACCCGCCCGCGGGTGCGCCATGTCCGGCTGAGCCTCGCCACGCCCCCCCCCCCCCCCCCCCACAC
>Ga0209754_1000783_pt1 | contig 38498 bp, 34 predicted proteins | sample MesohylBB_FD_187295 | JGI IMG/M metagenome (GOLD analysis project Ga0209754, IMG submission 187295) | Host-associated microbial community of the marine sponge Aplysina aerophoba from Gulf of Piran - sponge mesohyl, lysed by bead beating... | ecosystem: Host-associated > Porifera > Sponge >...
AGGGAAGGAAACGCCAGACATGAGCGAGGGCTTCTACGAGCCGGTCAGCGGCATGGACATGCCGCGCTTCAGCGGGATGCCGACCTTCATGCGGCTGCCCCACGTCACCGATTTCTCGGCCGTGGACATCGCGCTGGTGGGTGTGCCCTGGGACAACGGCACCACCAACCGTGCCGGCGCCCGCCACGGCCCGCGCGAGATCCGCAACATGTCGAGCCTGGTGCGGCGCACCCACCACACCCTCGGCATCTGCCCCTACGAGCTGTGCCGGGTTGCCGACTGCGGCGATGCCAGCATCAATCCGATCGACCTGCACGACACCATCGGGCGCATCGAGCGCTTCTTCACCGACCTGCACGCGGCCGGCGCGGTGCCGCTCTCGGCCGGCGGCGACCACCTGATCACGCTCCCGATCATGCGCGCCATCGCCAGGGACCGTCCGGTCGGCTTGATCCATTTCGATGCCCATTCCGATACCTGGGACAGCTACTTCGGCGGCCACACGATCACCCACGGCACGCTCTTCCGCCGGGCGGTGGAGGAGGGGCTGCTGGACCCGAAGCGGACCATCCAGATCGGCATTCGCGGCTCGGTCTACGACCTCCACGACCTGGACTTCGCGCGCGATTCAGGGATGCGTGTCGTCACCATCGAGGAGTATTTCGACCTCGGCTGGGAGAAGGTGGTGGCGGAGGCGCGCGCCGTGGTCGGCGACGGCCCGACCTACATCAGCTTCGACGTGGACGGGCTCGATCCGGTCTATGCGCCGGGCACCGGCACGCCCGAGATCGGCGGCTTCTCCACCCACGAGGCGCAGCGCATGCTGCGCGGCACGCGCGGCCTGAACCTTGTGGGCGGCGACGTGGTGGAGGTGGCGCCGCCCTTCGACCCCAGCGGCAACACGGCGCTGGTGGGCGCCACCATGATGTTCGAAATCCTGTGCGTGCTGGCGGAGGCGGTGGCCGAGGCCAGGCGCTGACGAGGGAGGGGACGATGGACCACGAAGGCTACATGCGGCGCGCCATCACGCTCTGCGAAGAGAAGATGGCGGCTGGCGAGGGCGGCTACTGCGCGACCATCATCGTGAAGGAGGGCGAGGTGATCGGGGAGGGCTGGAACAACGTGGCCGAGACCCACGACGCCACCGGCCATTGCGAGATCAACGCCATCCGCGATGCGGGCCGGCGCACCGGCAATTGGGACCTCTCGGGCTCGGTGCTCTACACGACCTGGGAGCCCTGCGTGATGTGCGCGGCGGCGATCTGGTGGGCGCGAATCGACCAGGTGTTCTACGGCAATCTGCTCTCCCACGCGGCCGACCTCGGGGTCGACATCGCCGGGCTGGACAAGGAGGTCGCGACCGCCAGCGAGCAGCGCGGCCGCCCCTACCGGCGCCTGCTGGGCGATGAGACCTACGCCATGTTCAGAGCGTGGTGGGACAGCGGGGATCGCGCGACCCTTTAGATGGTACTTGCACCGCTGGAACTAGCGCGCCATATACCAGATGTCGTCAACAACGAAAGGAGGTGATCCAGTGTCCGACTGTCGTAAACCGCGATCGGCGGTCACCGTGAACTGGGTCTCCCCCTGCGATGGGGCCCACGGCTAACGGTGACGACGCGATCTGCGGATCGCGGATTGACGGGGAAGGGCCGCCCCAGCCGGGCGGCCCTTCCAACGTTAGTGGCCCATGACTGACGAGGCTCCCGAAGACGGCGTCATCGGCGTCATCCCCGCCGGATTCTGGCGGCGCGTCGCGGCGTGGGTCATCGACGGGTTCCTCGTTACTGCGGGCGCCTATCTCGTTGGTATTTTCTTGTGGCCCGATCTCATGGTGGAGACCAAGACGCTGACTGCCGGACCCGGCGGCGCCCGGCTAGAGATCGTGAGCTATGAGCTGAGTACGCACGGCTGGTTCATCCACGGCGTTGCCTTCTGGGCCTACACGGCGCTGCTGGAGAGCGGGCGGGCCCGGGCGACTCTGGGCAAGCGGGCGCTCCGTCTCAGGGTTACTGACCTCCACGGCGAGCGCGTGTCCCTGCTCGCCGCGAGCCTTCGCTGCTGGCCACGCTGGTTCCATGCGCCCTTCAGCGTGCCTATCCTTGTTGGTGTCGTCAGTCCGGGCGATGCACTGTTCAGCCTGTACGGCGTCGTTGTCCTGGCCGCCATCGCCGCCTGCATCGCGATCGCCTTCACCCGCCGCAAGCAGGGACTGCACGACATGCTGGCGCGCTGCCTGGTGGTGCGCCGGCCGCTGCGTGTCATATAAGGAGCGCGCGGAGGGCACTCGCACCCGCCGGGCTTTTGCGCCATGATCGCGCGCCGACGGGCAGGGGAGTCGCCAGAGGCAAGGGGCGAAGAGATGGTCGCTGAGCGCGCCAACGAGCGGGTCTGCTACTTCAATGGGGAGATCGTGCCGGAGAGCCGAGCCCTGGTCTCCTTCCGCGACCGGAGCTTCCGCTACGGCGACGGCGCCTTCGATACCACCCGCACCTTCGGGCACCGCATCTTCAAGCTGGAAGAGCACATCGTGCGCTTCTACAAGACGCTGCGCTACCTGCGGATCGACCCCGGCATGGCGCCGTCGGAGATGAAGCGACACACCGAGGAGGTGCTCGCCCGCAACCTCCACCTGCTGGGGCCGGACGAGGACTACTGGGTGTTCCAGCGTATCTCCCGCGGTCTCGAGCCTGCGGGGGGCGATTTCTACGGCTCGACCGATCCTGTGCTCATCATCGACTGCACACCGCTCCCGATTCCCCAGCGCGCCCACTATTACCGCGACGGGATTCCGTTGCTGGTCCCGTCTAACCGCCGCGCGGCGCCGGATACGATTTCTCCCAGGGCGAAGACCCATAATTACCTGAACCTGTTCGTCGGGAACGACGAGGTGCGCCGCCGCGACCCCAATGCCCTGGCACTCTTCCTCGATCACAACGGCAATCTCAGCGAGGGCATCGGATCCAACATCTTCCTCGTCACCGACGGTGTGCTCTACACCCCGCAGGACCGCTACGTGCTCAACGGCATCAGCCGCGAGACCGTGCTGGAGCTTGCGGCGGAGGCGGACATCGAGGTGGTGAAGTGCGACCTCGATCTCTTCGACGCCCACGGCGCCGACGAAGCCTTCATCACGTCGACGAGCTACTGCGTCTGCCCGGTGGCCACCATCAACGACGTGCCCTTCGGCGAGCGCAGGATCCCCGGCCCGGTGACGGAGCGGCTGATGGGGCTCTACTGCAAGCTCATCGGCTTCGATTTCGTGGGCCAGTACCTCAAGCACCTACACTAGTGACCGGTGCGAGAAGTCACTATCCCATGTATAGGGCGCCCCCAACACGTCATGGCCGGGCTTGTCCCGGCCATCCACGCGTGCCCCAGCATCCGGTGGGTCTGGCTAAGGGAGATGCCCGGAACGAGTCCGGGCATGACGGTGTGTGGGAGAGGCTCGGTGTGAGAGGTCCTTCGCCAACCTCACTCGTTCGGAATGGACAACGGAAACACGACACCAGTTCACCAGGAGACCGCGTTCATGCTTGAGATCGTCAAGCCGGGACTCGAGACCAGCATTCAGGACTTTCCCGGTCGCGTCGGATACTGGAACCAGGGCTTCCCGCCCTCGGGCCCGATGGACATGTGGTCGTTCCGTCTGGCCAATCTGGCGGTGGGCAACGACGAGGGCGCGCCGGGGCTGGAGGCCCAGTTCATGGGGCCGACCATCCGCTTCCAGCGCAGCGGGATGATCGCGGTGACCGGCGCCAACATGCGCCCGATCGTGGACGGGCAGCCGATCCCGATGTGGGAGAGTGTCGCCGTCGGGGCCGGGCAGACCCTCGTGATGGGGCCGGCGGTCGCGGGTGCGCGCGGCTATCTTGCGGTGGCGGGCGGCATCGACGCGCCGGAGTGGCTCGGCTCGGCCTCCACCTTCCACAAGGCCGGAGTCGGCGGGCTCGACGGCCATGCGGTGAAGGCGGGGCAGGTGCTCCCGGTGAGGGAGGCCGCAGGCACGCCGGGCCGGCGGGTCGCCGACCGCGCGCGGCCGGCCTTCCCAGGCGGCAAGACCTGGGAAATCCAGGCGGTGCGGGGCCCCAACGACGACTGGATCGACGACGCCGGCCACGAGCGCTTCATCGAGACGGCCTGGATGCTGGAGGCGCGGAGCGACCGCACGGGTTATCGCCTGAGCGGGCCGGACTGGACCTTCACCGAGAAGGCCACCGACAAGGCGCCGGAGCACGGCGACTTTCCGTCCAACATCATAGACCAGGGCTATCCGCTGGGCGCGGTCAACCTGGGCGGCCAGACGCCGATCATCCTGATGAACGACGGCCCCAGCATGGGCGGCTTCATCTGCCCCTACACGGTGCCGTCCGCTGCCTTCTGGAAGCTCGGCCAGATGAAGCCAAACGAGTACATCAAGTTTCGCGAGGTCTCGGTGGGGGAGGCGCAGGAGCTGCGCTTCACCCTCGACGAGGCCTGCACGCTCGACAGCATCGAATAAGAGGAGATCAGTTGATGGCGGAGGAGGTTCTGACCCAGGCGCCGGGCAACGTGTGGAAGGTCCTGGTGAAGCAGGGCGATTCGGTCAAGGCCGGGGATACGCTCTTCATCCTCGAGGTGATGAAGACCGAGGTGCCCCACGACGCCGAGAACGACGGGGTGATCAAGGCCCTCCACGTCAAGGAGGAGGACGCCGTCGACGTGGGCCAGCTCGCGGTGGTGATCGAATAGACCGCGCACGGGCAGATTAGCCGGCGGCCGGGGGCGGGGCATGCGGGTTCTGGTGCTCGGCGCCGGGGTCGTCGGCACCGCGGCAGCCTACTTCCTGAACCAGGCCGGCCACGAGGTCACGGTGGTGGAGCGCCAGGCCGGCGCCGGCCTGGAGACCAGCTTCGCCAATGGCGGCATCGTCGGCGCCTACAGCTCGCGGCCCTGGGCGCACCCCGAAGTGCCCCGCATGCTGATCAAGTGGTTCGGGCGCGAGGATGCGCCCTACCTGTTTCGCCTGCGACCCGATCTTGCGCAGTGGCGCTGGGCCGTGAGCTTCCTGCGCCATTGCACGCGGGCGCAATTCGAGCGCTCGCAGCAGGTCTCGCTCAGGCTCTCGACCTACAGCTACGACTGCCTCAAGACGCTGCGCGAGACGGAGCGGATCGACTACGACCAGCGCGCGGAAGGGGTGCTCCACCTCTACCGTGACGAGGCGGAGCTGGATGCGTCCCACGCTTACGAGACGCGGATGGCGGACGGACGCTTCCATCCGGAGCGCCTGGACCGGGACCAGATGCTCGAGGCCGAGCCTGCGCTGGAGCAAACGGCGGATCAATTCGCCGGCGCCACCTTCTTTCGGAACGACGAATCGGGCGATGCGCACAAGTTCACGGCGGGGCTTGCTGCGGCTGCAGCCGCCAAGGGCGTGACCTTCCGCTTCGGCGAGACGGTGAAGCGGCTGAGCGGCGACCGCCGGCGCGTGACCGGGGCCGAGACGGACAAGGGGGAGATCCAGGCCGACGCGGTGGTGATGAGCCTCGCCAGCTACAGCGCGCGCTTTCTCAAGCGGCTTGGCGTGCGGGCGCCGATCTACCCGCTCAAGGGCTATTCGGTGACCGTCCCCACCGAGGGCTACAACGGCGCGCCGACCCGCGCCATCCACGACGGCCACCGGCGCATCGTCATGAGCCGGCTCGGCGACCGGCTGCGCTGCGCCGGCACAGCCGAGCTCGACGGCCACAACGCCACCATCCGCGCCGACCGGGCGACCGCGACGCTGGACGCGGCGATGGCCGTGTTCCCGAGTTGCGGCGATCGCAGCAAGGCGGAACGCTGGATCGGCTTCAGGCCGATGACGCCGGACTGCCTGCCGATCATCGGCAAGACTGCCGTCCCCGGTCTCTACCTGGATACCGGCCACGGCAGCACCGGCTGGACCTACTCCTCCGGCTCAGGCCGGATCATCGCGGACATCGTCTCGGGCCGGGAGCCCGAGATCGACATGGCAGGCCTTCGCCCGGACCGGTTCTAGTCCGGCCCCGGTCCATGGTGCGGTGCCGAGCGCGTGCCGCCGGCGCCGACCTCGCGGAATCTCACGTTATCTCAGCTTATCTCGCTTTATCTCACCTTATGTTCGCCCGCGCCCGGCTCGTGTGGACGAGGGCGGGAGCGGCGCTCAGCCCGTGCCCTTCCCCAGCAGGCGATCGTAATGCGCTGCGGTGCGGGCCGTGGTCTCGCGCATGGACTCCTTGAGCGAGTCGATATTGGCGACGTCGCAGGCACGCTCGATCACCGCGAGCAGCGCCGGCGGTGCGGTCGCCTCGACGAAGCGCTCCTCCTCCACCGTCAGGCTCAGGATGCCGTGCAGGTTGCGCCACAGCACCGTCGCGTCCGCGAGCTCGCGCGCGGTCTCGGGCTCGATCAGACCGTTGTCGCCCGCAGCCTCGAAGACCGAGACCGGGTCGCCGGCGAGCACCGCCTCGGACTCCGCCGCATGCATAAGCTGTAGATATTGCGCGATGAACTCGGCGTCGATCAGGCCGCCGCGCTTCTGCTCGATATCCCAGATGTCGTCGCCGGGATCGTCGCCGCGCAAGTCCTCGCGCAAGCCCGCGATCTGGCTGGCGAGGTCTGGCGCCTCGCGCGCCTGCCGGAGGGTGGCGCGGCGTGCCTCCTCGAAGCGCTCGCTCAGGTCGCCCTCGGCCCAGACCACGCGCGCGCGGGCGAGCGCCTGGTGCTGCCAGGTCGGAACGCCGGCAGCAAAATGCTCGATGAAGGAGTCGAGCGAGGTGACGATGGGCCCGGCGTTGCCCGATGGGCGCGGCCGCATGTCCACGTCGTAGAGCGTGCCCTCCGCCGTCGCCGCGCGGATCGCCGCAACGTAGCGCCGGCTGAGCTGCCCGTAGTAGCGGTCGGGCCGGAGCGCCTTGCGCCCGTCGGACTCCCTGGCGTTGGGCGGATGGTCGTAGACCAGCATGAGGTCGAGCGGGGCGGTCACCGTCATCTCCCGGCTTCCGAGGCGGCCCAGGGCGATCACGGCGAAGCGGCCGCCGGGCACCCGGCCGTGCGTCTCGGCGAAGGCATTGGTGACGACGGGGAGCGCGGCGCCGAGGCAGGCGTCGGCGATGTCGGAGAGCGGCGTCGCGGCCTCAACCGGGAAGAGCAGCCCGCGCAGCATGTGCACGCCGATGTGGAAGATCTTGTCGTTGGCCCAGCGCCGCTCGGAGTCGAGGAAGTCCTGCACGTCGCGCGCGCGGAGCGCCACGTCGGCGAGCTCGGAGCGCATTTCCTCCGTGCCGAACTCGCGTTGGTAGAACACGCGAACGAGGCCACGGCGCGCGATGGTCGCGAGCTCGGGGCCCAGGTCGTCGGCGCCCGGCACGTCCAGGTCGGAGAACTCGCGGCTCAACACGCTGTCGAGCAGCATGGGCCGGTGTTCCAGCCAATTGGCGAGGCGAGGGGCCGAACCCATGATCTCCGTGATCAGGTCGAAGAGCTCGGGGTGGGCCGCAAACATGGAGAAGAGGTGGGAGCCGGCGGGCAGGCGCGCGAGAAAGCCGTCGAAGAGGGCGAGCGCTGAATCGGGGTCCGGCCAGGCGGCGAAGACGTCCAGGACCGTCGGCAGCAGCTCCGCCAGCCGCTCGCGCGCTTCCTCACCGCGCACGGCGCGGTAGCGGCCCTCGTGCCAGGCCCGCAGCGTCTCGAAGGCGCGCTCCGGATGCGCGTAGCCCATGGCCGCGAGGGTCTCCAGCGTGGCATCGCCGTTGCCAGCGTCGCTGAAGTCGAGAGTGCCCTCGGTCGTGAGCGCGGGCTCGTCCTCGAAGAGCGCCGTGTAGTGGCGCTCCACCGTGTGCAGGCGGGCGAGCAGCGCCTCGCTAAAGTCGTCGAGTGAGTCGTAGCCGAGGAAGACGGCGACCTGCGCCACGCCGCCCTCGTCGTCCGGCAGGCTGTGGGTCTGGCGGTCGTCCGCCATCTGCAGCCGATGCTCGACGGTGCGGTGGAAGGTATAGGCCTCCATCAGCTCGTCCACCGCCTGGCGGCGCACGTGGCCGGCGGCGACGAGCCCGTCGAAGGCGTCGCGCGTGCCGCGCACGCGCAGGGCAGGATCGCGCCCGCCCCAGATGAGCTGCTGGGTCTGCGCGAGGAATTCGATCTCGCGGATGCCGCCGCGCCCGAGCTTGATGTTGTGGCCGACCACGGCGACCTGACCGGTGCCGCGGTGGGCGTCGATCTGGCGCTTGATCGAGCGGATGTTCTGGACTGCGGCGAAGTCGAGGTGCCGGCGCCAGATGAAGGGTTCGAGCCGCTCGAGGAAGCCGTTGCCGGCCTCGACGTCGCCGGCCACGGGCTTCGCCTTGATCATGGCGGCCCGCTCCCAGTTCTCGCCGGTGGTCGCGTAGTAGGCCTCGGCGGCGCGGACCGAGAGGGCTGCGGCGGTGGAGCCGGGGTCCGGGCGGAGGCGGAGGTCGGTGCGGAAGACGTAACCGTCCGCGGTCCGCTCGTCCATGATCGTGACCAGGTGGCGGGCGAGACGGGCGAAGATCTGCTGCAGTCCGTCGCCGCCCGGGTCGGACGCGATCTCCTCGTCGAAGAGGACGATGATGTCGACGTCGCTCGAATAGTTGAGCTCGCCCGCACCGAGCTTGCCCATGCCGAGGATGATGAGGCCGGAGCCCTGCTCGGGCGCCTCGGGGTCGGGGAGCGCGAGCTTGCCGCGATCGTGCAGGTTGCGCAGCAGGTGGGCGCAGACGGCGCTGAGCGTGACCGAGGCAATATCCGAGAGCGCGCCGGTCACCCGCTCCAGCGGCCAGACTGCGGCGATGTCGGCCATGCCGATGGCGAGACTCGCGCGGCGCTTCGCCACGCGCAGGCGCTTCATCACCTGCTGCCGCGACTCCTTGCCAAGGACGCTGGTGTCCGCCGCCATGGCGCGGGCGGCGGCATAGGCGGCGTCCGGCCCCTGCTCGACCAGCAGGCGCGCAAACTCCTGGTCGGCGGTGAGGCAATGGCTGAGGTAGCGGCTGTTGCCGAAGAGCGCGCCGAGCAGCGCGTTGGCGGTGGCATCGCCCTCGCACGCCTCGGCGAAGGCGATGAGGCCCTCGTCCTCGCTCCAGGCCGCGTTCTCGCGCCAGCGCTCCCAGCAGAGAGCGAGCGCCGCCTCGTCCGCAGGCAGGGGAGGCCGCGCCGCCTCCTTCCATTCCGATGCTATGTTCACGGGCGCTCTCGGGCCATCATGCAACCGAGCCCCGGACAAAGGGGGCTGTTGAGGGGGAGGAATTCTTCATGCCGAAGGTCATGGCCAACGGAATCAATATGTACTACGAGCTGATGGGCAAAGGCGACCCGTTGGCGCTGATCGGCGGCTCGCTCTTCGGACGCCAGAACTTCGCGATGGTGTGGGAGGGGCTCGCCGAATCCTTCCAGCTCATCAGCTACGACCAGCGGGGTTACGGGCAGACCGACCGCCCCTTGATGCGCTACGACCTCGATATCTGGGCGGACGACCTGGCGGCGCTGCTCGACGAGCTGCAGATCGAACGCGCGCATGTGATGGGGACTTCGGCCGGCGGCATGATCGCGCTCAAGTTCGCGGCGAAGTATCCCGACCGCTGCATCGGCGTGGTCAGCGACTGCGCCTTTGCGAAGTGCGACACCATGCGGCGCATCATGTTCCGCACCTGGCGCCACATGGCGCAGACTTGGGGCTGCGGCCCGGAATTCGCCGATCACGTGATAACGCAGGCCGTCGGCGCCGACTACCTCGACGGGCCCAACGGCCAGCCGCTGATCGAGATGGTGCGCGCCATCGTGGGGCTGAACGCGGTGGAGACCGTGGTCCAGGCCTGCATCGCCATGGAGGAGATGGACCTGCGCGAGGACTGCAAGCAGATCAAGAACCCGACGCTGGTCATTACCGCGGCCAAGGACATGCTAACCCCCATGCTGACCGGGCCCGACGGAGCCGGCGCGCAATGGGTGGTGGACAACGTGCCGGGCTGCGAGGCGATCGTCTACGAGGACATCGGCCACGCCGACCTGGTGGAGTGCCCGGAGAAGACCATCGCGTCGGCCACCGCCTTCCTCCACCGCGCGAAGGAGAAGGTGCTGGGGTAGGGGAGGCGGCGTGGCGCCGATGCCAGCTGCGGTCACAACAGCGCCTTTCCCGGACTTGATGCGACGCGCGACGATGTGCATTTTTCGGTCAGAGGGGAAATGTCATGCAAGAGAAGCTGAACACATCACGGTCAGGAGGCCCGAGGCCCAGCTGTCACAGCAAGGCCGCTCCTGCGATCTCGAACAAGCGAGGCACATCAACTAAGCCCAAGACTCTCCCTGTTTCGCCGACTTCCAAACGTGTGATCACAAAGACTTCGGTGAAGCGGAGAGAAGCCATGAAGGTGCTGGCAAATCGGTAAGAGGCATTACCGGGTGACGTGGGCCGATGCGGTTCATGGCCACGAGGAGGCGCTGAAGGATGGCGGCAGACCTGGCCTTCTGAACGAACACAGCATTCTATCCGCGCTCGCCCGCCCCTATGACGGTTACCATCGACGAATACACGAAAAGGCAGCCGCTCTGCTTCACGGCGTCGTTTGCAATCACGGCTTCATAGATGCGAACAAGCGTACGGCTTTGTACTTGGTCGAGCTATTGGTGCAACGCAGCGATTATGAATTCGTCGAATCTGACGAAGAAGTCGTCGAAACAATTCTCGCTGTTGCCAAGGGGGAAATGGGGTACGAAGAACTGACTGCTTGGTTCAGCGAACGTATCGTTCGGATCGACCCGTAGTAGTTCATAGGTTGCGAGATTCAGACACCTGCGTTGACTCTATAACTTGTGCCTATCGGACGCCCGCAACCGGGCTTCAAAGTCTGAGGTGACCGGCGCGGTGGCTGGCGTAGGCGGGCTGTGGTAGACAGCGGCCGAGGGAGTCCTCGGCCGACTGGAGGAGCGGACATGGCGACGAATGGCTCCGGTGAGGGACGGCGCGAGAGCGTCGGTGTGCGGGTCGGCAGCGTCACGATTGGCGGCGGCGCGCCGGTCGTCGTCCAGTCCATGACCAACACCGATACCGAAGACGCGCGCGCTACGGCGGAGCAGGTCAAGGCGCTGGCCGACGCGGGCTCGGAGATCGTGCGCATCACCGTCAACACGCCCGAGGCCGCCGCCGCGGTGCCCGACATTCGCGAGCGGCTGGAGGCCGCCGGTTGCCAGGTGCCGCTGGTCGGCGACTTTCATTACAACGGCCATCGGCTGCTTACCGAGTATCCGGCCTGCGCCGAGGCGCTGGCCAAGTACCGGATCAATCCGGGCAACGTCGGCTTCCGCGAGAAGCGCGACCGGCAGTTCCAGACCATGATCGAGGTTGCGATCAAGTACGACCGGCCGGTGCGCATCGGGGTCAACTGGGGCAGCCTCGACCAGGACCTGCTGGCCCAGCTCATGGACCGGAACGCGGCCCGGCCCGAGCCCAAGGATGCCGCTGGGGTCATGCGCGAGGCGCTGGTCGAGTCGGGGCTGCGCAGTGCGGCGCTGGCCGAAGAGATCGGGCTCGCGCGGGACAAGATCGTGATCTCGGCCAAGGTCTCGCAGGTGCAGGACTTGATCGCAGTCTACGGCGAGCTCGGCGCGCGCAGCGACTACGCGCTTCATCTCGGGCTCACCGAGGCGGGCATGGGCTCCAAGGGGATCGTGGCCTCGACCGCCGCGCTCTCGGTCCTGCTCCAGCAGGGCATCGGCGACACCATCCGCATTTCGCTCACGCCGGAGCCCGGCGGCGACCGCACCCGGGAGGTGATCGTCGCGCAGGAGATCCTCCAGACCATGGGGTTCCGCTCCTTCGTGCCCCTGGTGGCGGCATGCCCCGGCTGCGGGCGCACCACGAGCACGGTGTTCCAGCAGCTCGCCGAGCGGATACAGGATTACGTGCGCCGGCAAATGCCGCTCTGGCGCGAGACCTATGAGGGGGTCGAGACCATGCAGCTCGCCGTCATGGGCTGCATCGTCAACGGTCCCGGCGAGAGCAAGCACGCCGATATCGGCATCAGCCTGCCGGGGACCGGCGAAGCACCGGCGGCGCCGGTGTTCATCGACGGCAAGAAGGCGATGACGCTGCGCGGTGCGGGCATCGCCGAGGAATTTCAGAAGATCGTCGCCGACTACGTGGCGAGTCGCTATCCGCGTCGCGCCGATGCGGACGGGGCAGGGGATATCGACCGCTCTGCCCGGCATCCCGGCGCCTGACGCGCCCGCAGCCGCTTTCGCCGCTCCCTTCCGTCGCTAGCGTGGACGTCGCGGCATTCCGGCCTGACCGCCGCAAGGGCATTGCGCCCGAACGCATCGCGCGCAGCCGACGCAGCGTCGCCTATTGGCTACTTGCTCTCGCCGGCCTCGTGCTCGCGATGGTCGTGCTCGGCGGGATCACGCGCCTGCACCACGCCGGGCTCTCGATCGTGGACTGGCGGCCGTTGGTGGGCGTGCTGCCGCCCTTCGGCGAGGAGGCGTGGCAGGCGCTCTTCGCCGACTACAAGCGCTTCCCCGAGTATCAGGAAATCAATCGGGGCATGACCCTCGACGAGTTCAAGGGGATCTTCTGGCTCGAATACGCGCACCGGCTGCTCGGGCGCATCGTCGGCATCGCCTTCGCGCTACCCTTCCTCTGGTTCCTGATCCGGCGCGCCTTCGACCGGACGCTGGCGCTCAAGGTGCTCGCCATCGGGATTCTGGGCGGGCTCCAAGGGCTGCTCGGCTGGTACATGGTGCAGAGCGGGCTGGTGGACCGCCCCGACGTCAGTCCCTACCGGCTCGCTGCCCATCTCGGACTCGCCGTGGCGATCTACGGCTGCCTCATCTGGGTCGCGCTCGGTCTCTTGATGGGTGGCACGGTAGAGCGTGTCCGGCTGGCTGGCCGGTGGCGGGGCGCCGTGTGGGGAGCCACGGGACTGGTGTTCCTGACGATCATCTCGGGCGCCTTCGTCGCCGGCAACGACGCGGGCCTCGCCTACAACACCTTCCCGCTGATGGCCGATACCATCGTGCCGCCCGACATATTCCTGATCGAGCCGTTGTGGCGGAACTTCTTCGAGAACGTGCCGCTGGTGCAGCTCGACCATCGCCTGCTGGCGATGCTCACCGCTCTGGTCGTGATCCTGCTCTGGGCCGCCGCGCTACGCTGGCTGGGGCCGACGCCGGCCCGGGTCGCGCTTCACGCCGCGGCATTGGCGGTGCTCGGCCAGTTCGTTCTCGGGATCGCCACCTTGCTCACCTTCGTGCCCGTGCCGCTCGGCGCGGCGCATCAGGTGGGCGCGATGGTGGTGTTTACGGCGATCCTGGCCGCGCTTCGTCTGCTCTATCCGCCGCAGGCTCGGCCTGCTCCGCCTGCTCCCGAGCCGCCTTCCGGCCCTTGACGAAGCGCTTGATGAGGCGAGGCATGAAGCCGATCAGGCCGAGCACGGCGAGGCCGAGCAGGGCGTTCTGAACCAGGTCGCCGTCGCCAGTCGCGAGCGAGCGCCCGGCATGGCCGAGATAGGCGTAGGCCGCCGCACCCGGCGCCATGAAGACGAACGAGGCGAGGGCGTAGGACACGAGGCGGATGCGCGTGAGCCCCAGCGCATAGTTCAGCGCGTTGAAGGGGATGAAGGGGATCAGCCGGGTCATGGCGACGAAGCGCCAGCCTTCGTCCTCGACTCCTTCGATCACGCGCTTCACCCGCGCCGGCGTGCGGCTCTGGATCCAGTCGGCCAGCACGTAGCGGGCGACGAGGAAGGCGGCTGTCGCACCCACCGTCGCGCCGACGAGGGCGATGAGGGTGCCGAGATAGGGGCCGAAGAGCGCACCGGAGGCAAGCGTGAAGAGCAGGCCCGGCAGGAAGAGCAGGGTGGCAAGCACGTAGGCACAAAAGAAGACCACGGGCGCCCAGGGTCCGAACTGGGTGATCCAGGTCTCGAGCGCCGCCGAATCGATGCTCTCCCGATTCAGCACGGCGAGGACGATGCCGACGACGACCGCGGCCAGCAGCAGGAAGCGCGGCAGCGCCTTGCGCAGGCGCTGGAGGGGCGAGGTAGGGGGGGAGGTGCTCACAGAGGTGGTCATGATGTGCGTACTCCTTCTGCAGCCGGTGCCGCAGCACGATCGAGACCGAAAAGAGGGCGCAGACGCGCGCCGAGCGCAGCGCCGGGGAGGGCGGCCAGAAGCCAGAGCCAGCCGTGCACGCTGCCGGAGGCGATGCCGCTGAAGAGGGCGCCGATGTTGCAGCCGAAGGCCAAGCGCGCCCCGTAGCCGAGCAGCAGGCCGCCGATCACCGCACTCGCCACCGCGCCGATGGTGAGCCGGCCCCGAACAGCGAAGCGGCCGGCGAGCGCGGCGCCGAGAAGCGCCCCCAGGATCAGGCCCACGTTCATCACGGAGACCGTGTCCTGCTCGACGCCGGCGGCAAGCTTCCGAGCCGGGCCCGGCCATTGCCAGAAGGTCCACTCCGCGATGCCGAAACCCAGGGCATTGGCCAGCGAGGCGCCCCAGAGCGCGAAGCCCCAGGTGACGCTCCACGGATGGCCTGCAATCAGCAGTGTCGCGAGGTTGAGGAGAGCCAGCGCCAGCGCGCCCCAGGCGAGCGGCCAGCCGCCGTGCAGCAACCGCTCGCGCCAGTCGCCGCCGGCGCCCCAGACCAGGGGCTCGTGGGCGCCGTGGCGCCGCCGCTCCAGATAGCGCGCGCCCAGCACGAGGAGGCCGATGGCGGCAAGCTGAACCGCGAGGCCCGCCGGCCAGCCGAGCGTGTCCGGGATCGAGAGCGCGGGGAGACGCGGTTGGCCGAGCCACCAGGGCAGGTGCGCCGTGCCGATCACCGAGCCTGCGATGAAGGCGCCAAGCGTGATCGCCATGCGGAGACTGCCGGCGCCGGCACCGCTGAGGGTGCCGGAGGCGCAGCCGCCGCCGAGCTGCATGCCGATGCCGAAGAGGAAGGCGCCGAGCGCGACCGAGACTCCGACAGGTGCAAGCGCGCCGCCGAGCCCCTGGCCGAACGCGCTGCCCCCGGCGAGCAGCGGCACGAATGCGATGCTTGCCAGGCCGATCATCAGGAGCTGCGCGCGCACGCCCACGCCGCGGCGCTCCACGAGAAAGCGCCGGGTCGAGGCGGAGAAGCCGAAGAGCGCGTGGTGGAGGGCGAGGCCCGCAAGCCCGCCCACGATCAGCAGCGCCGCCAGCCTGCCGTCCACCGTGACGGCGAGGCCGACGATACCGGCGGCGATCAGCAGCCCGGCCACGGCCACCACCGCGACCTGCGGTCGTACAGGAGGCATCGCGGCGGCCGTCGGCATGGCAGAGTTCATAGATTTGACTATTGGGCGCGCGGCGGACGCGCGCCAATAACTTTAACTTGAGGGTGCTATTACCAAACGAATGCAGCCAGCGCGGCGCGGGGTCTGACCCCGGCAGCCCGGCAGGCCTGCTCCAGATCGCGGGCGCTCGGCGCCTCTCCCGGCGCGAGGTCGAGCTCATCGGCGAGCAGGCCGCCGGTGATCAGTACCGAATCGAGTCCGGCGGCGTTGGCGCCTGCGATATCGGTGGCGAGGGCGTCGCCGACTGCGAGCACGCGGGCGGGCGGGAGGCCAAGCTTGGCGAGCGCCAGGTCGTAAACGTCCGGGTAAGGCTTGCCGAAGTAGCGCACGCGGCCGCCGATCTGCTCATAGCGCGCGGCCAGGGCGCCGGCGCAGGGCTCCTGAACGCCGAGCCGGATCACCAGAAGATCGGGATTGACGCAGATCATGGGCAGGCCGCGGGCGGCTGCGGCCTGCAGGATCGGCTCGTGGTCCTCGACCCTGTTGCTGGCGTCGTCGAGGCCGATGCCAAACAAGAATTCCGCCGTCTCGACGTCGGCGGCGGCGGTGTAGCCGAGACCGTCGAGCACGTCGTCGGACCCGGGCGGCCCGAGCAGGCGGTAGCGGGTGCCGAGCCCGTCGACCGGGGGACGCGCGCGATCGGCGAGGGCCAGTCGGGCGGCATCGCCGGAGGCGATCACAGCGTCGTAGAGCGTCGCATCCACCCCCTTGCCGTTGAGGACGGATTCGACCTGCGGGGCGAGCCGCGGCGCGTTGGAGAGGAACACCACCCGCTTGCCAGCTGCGCGCAGCTGGCGCACGCAGGTGAGCGCCTCCGGGTAGGCCGGCCCGCCCTGGTGCATCACGCCCCAGACATCGAGGATGCAGCCGTCATAGTCGGCCATCAGCGGCGCCAGGCCGGACAGGATGGGAATGTCGATTGATTCGTTCATGGGCGCCTTGTCCCATCCGTCGGAGGGATTTGCAAAGCGCAGGCTGGGCCGTTGTGCCGCTTACGGGCCTTTCTATGATGGCGGGGCGTTGGCCCGATTGCGCCAGGCACGGCCGAGGAGAGGGGGAGCATGGCAGGGTTCACGCTGACCGACCGGCAGCGTGCGTCCTTTGCCGAGGACGGCTTCGTCGTCGTTCCGCGCATCATTCCGCCCGCGACCGCGGCGCGCCTGCGCGAGCGCTTCGAGCCGCTCTTTCGCGGCGAGTTCGAGACCGGGCTCCTGCCAGACGAGTGGAATTGGCGCGAAGGCCGCGACGCTCCCGACCTGACCCGCCAGATCTGCAACGGCTGGAAGGCGGACCGCGCCATCGCTGCGACCGTTCTCTCCGCCGAGCTCGGCGCAGCCTGCGCGCAACTCTCCGGCTGGCCCGGCGCGCGCCTGGCGCAGGACAACCTGCTGTGGAAGCCGCCGGGCGGCAAATCCCTCGGCTTCCATCAGGATGCGAGCTACCTGGACTGGGTGGTGCCGCCCGAGATGACGAGCTGCTGGATCGCGCTGGACGACACCGCGCGCGACGCCGGGACGGTCAACTATGTGAGGGGGTCGCATCGCTGGGGCCTCTCGCCGATGCCCGACACTTTCCACGCGCCGGAGGATCCTTTGGCAGCGCTGAACGACGCTGCGGCGCGGGCGGACGCGGAGCCGGAGTTGGTGCCGGTGGAAGTGCCGGCGGGAGGCGGGGCCTTCCACCACGGCCGCACCTGGCACGGCTCGCTCGTGGAGGCCGCTGGAGTCGGGCGCCGCAGCCTGGTGGTCCACTGCTTCTCGAGCGAGGCTCAATTTCACGAAAGCAACGTGGGCGCCATCTATGGCCGCTACAAGCGCGTGGGCGCGACGGCCATGGACGAGACCTTCTTCCCCATCCTGTGGACCGCCGCAGGCCATCGTTCGTCCTTCATCGAGAGCTATCTGGCCGGGGGTTGGGGCGGCACTTGAGGGATGCGCGAAACGCATCGGTGGCCTGCGGCGGACGCGGTTTCCCTCTCTCGGGAACCCCACTAGAGTGTTATGCGCGCGAGACCAATAACAGGAATGGGAGGGTGGTCATGAGACTCCGTCACCTGCTGATCGGAGCCGCCGCAGCGGCGGTGGCCGTCTGGTCGCTTACTACGGCAGCGCCCGCTGCCGACCCCATAAAAGTTGGTTATATCGGTTCCTTCGATACCGACACCGGCAAGAGCACGATCCGGGGCACCGAGATCGCCATCGAGGAGATCAATGCGAATGGCGGCGTACTCGGCGGGCGCATGATCGAGCTGGTCATGGCCGATACGCGCGAGGACGTGCAGGAAGGCATCCGGGCCTACGAGTATCTCAACGAAGTCGAGGACGTGGACTTCATCATCTCGGGCTGCATCGACGACGTGTCGCTGGGCTGGCTCGAGCGCATGGCGGAGTACCGGACACCGACTCTGGATACCTGGACCTCCTACGTCGGCATCATCGACAAGGTCGTCGAGGAATACGAGAAGTACAAGATGTACTTCATGAACGTCTCCAACGACTACGCCCTGGCCATTCTCTATGTCGACTTCGGCAAGGACGTGCTCTCCAAGAAGATGGGCTGGAAGACCGTGTACGTGCTGCAGGAGGACACCGCGTTCGGCGGCGGCGTGTACGAGCTGATCGAGCAGGTGCTGGCACCTGAGGCCGGCATCGAGATCATCGGTCACACCGTCTACGACACCAACACGGTCGACTTCGGGCCGATCTACAACAAGGCAGCGGCGACGAATCCCGACTTCATCTACCTGATCGCGGCGGTGCGCAGCCAGGTGCCCGCCTCGCAGTACGTGAAGCTGGAGGTGCCGGTGCCGATGACCGGGATCAACGTCTCGGCCTTCGCCCGGGAGTTCTGGGACGACACCGGCGGTCTCGCCGGCGGCATCTCGACGCTGAGCCCGGTGCCTTCGATCGGCTCCGACATTGACCCGCGCACGGCGGAGTTCCTTGAGCGCTACACCGCCAAGTACGGCGACTCGCGGCCGGTCTTCCCGCACTTCAACGGCTTCAACGCCTACTACGGGATGCTCAACGCCTTCGCCGCGGCCGAGCGCGCCGGCGGCTTCGAGCCGCTCGACGACTGGGTTCGCGAGATGGAGAACGATGACATCGTCATCGAGAAGGACGGCGAGATCTGGCTCCGCTACGCCTTCTGGAAGCCGGGCGAGATCGAGCCCCGGACCCAGCGGGAGTACACCCACAACATCAAGTTCGACATCGATCCGCCCTATGACGAAGGGGCGCCGTCGATGGTCGTCATCCAGTGGTACTCGGACGGTACCACCAAGGTGGTCTATCCGCCGAAGTACGCCAACGGCGAGTTCGAGGTGCCGGACTGGCTGAAGTAGGCGACGTTATTTCCGGGCGCGGCCCCACACGGGTCGCGCCCGGTCATATATGTCTGTAGCCTCTTTGTAGCCGGCCGGAGCAAAGCGTGATCGCGCTGCTTCGGCCGCTACGCGAATGTCGATTCGACGGCGGGTGAGCCGACCCGGATGGCGCTCCAGATCCTGATCCAGGGGTTTGTCCTCAGCGGCCTCTATGCGCTGATTGCCGTCGGATTCACCATGATTTTCAGCGTAGGCCGGGTGCTGAACCTCGCCTACGGCGTCTACATCATGCTCGGCGGCTATATCTACTACGCGGCCCTCCAGGGGGCTGGGCTGCCGGTCTTCGCGAGCTTCATCCTGGCGATACTGGCGGGCGTGACCTTCGGCCTGCTCACCTATCTGCTGCTGGTGCGGCGGCTGGAAAACAACCCGATCGCGGTCGAAATATCGACGCTGATCCTCGCCGTCGTCATGCAGGCGCTGATCGTGGTGATCTTCGGTGCCGCGCCCAAGACCATGTGGCCGGTGATCAGGGGCGTGCTCCGCTTCGAGGGCATCTCGGTCACCATGAACATCCTGCTGGCCACTGGAGTGAGCTGGATCGTGCTCGGCGGCCTCATGGCCTTCGTCCGCTACACCCATCTCGGCCGCGCCATCCGTGCGGTCTCCATGGACCGCAAGGGCGCGGTGATCTCGGGCATCGAGCCCAGCTTCATCAGCATGGTGACCTGGGCACTCTCCGGCGCGTTCGGGGCCATTGCCGGGGTCTTCTTCGCCACCTTTACCCAGCTCGACTCCCACATGTGGGTGTTTCCGCTCATCATCTCGGTCGCCGTGGTGATCGTCGGCGGCATCGGCAGCATCGTGGGCAGCCTGATCGCGGCCCACATCATCGGCTTCGTGGAGACCATCACCACCACGATGATCGCGGCCGAGCTGCGCGGCGTCTCCACCATGCTGCTCATCATCCTGGTGCTGCTGGTGCGGCCCAAGGGCCTCTTCGGCAGGGCGGAGCTCTGAACCGTGTCCATTGATCGCGAGACGCTGCGCTATCTGGGCTGGTGGCTCGCCTTCGGCGTGCTCATGTGCCTGCTGCCGCTGGTGGTCGGCACCGGCACGCTGCGCATCCTGATCTTCGCCCACTTCCTGGCGATGTTCGCCATGAGCTGGGATTTTCTCTCGGGCCGGACCGGCTACATCAGCTTCGGCCATCCCTTCCTGATCGGCATCGCCGGCTACACCACGGCGATCCTCAGCTTCCGCTTCGACGTGCCGATCTACTACAGCATTCCGGCGGCGATCGTCGCGACCATGGTGGGCGGCACGCTCTTCTTCCTGCCGGCGCTGCGTATCCGAGGCACCTATTTCGCGCTGGTGACGCTCGCCTTCATGGAGATCCTCTACCAGCTAACCAAGGTGGTGGCGCCCAAGATCACCGGCGGCACGCGGGGCATCTCCGGCCTCGAGGCCATCGTCACCGGCGCCGTCAACAACTACTACCTGAGCTTCGGCATCATGTTCATCATCGGCGTGGTGCTCTGGCTGCTCATCCGCACGCGGCTCGGTGTCGCACTGAGCGCCATCAGGATGAACGAGGAGGCGGTCCGCAGCACCGGCCACAACACCACCAAGCTCAAGCTCTTCGCCTTTATGGTGAGCGCGGCGGTCTCCGGCATCGGCGGCGCCTTCTACGTCCACTACATCGGCTCGATTGCGCCGCGCGGCATGTTCGAGATCAACTTCCTCTTCACCATCCTGGTTGCGGCGCTGCTCGGCGGGGCGGAGACCATCATCGGCCCGATCATGGGCGCCTACTTCCTCACCGTGCTGCTGGAATATCTGCGGCCAGTGATGCCCGGGATGGAGCGCTATCTGCTCTACGGCGGTATTGCGCTGGTGCTCTACGTCGTCAGGCCCGAAGGCATCTACAGCATCATCGCAGACGCCGGCCGCAAGATGCAGGAGTGGCGGCGGTGACGGCGACGGCGGGCCCGCTGCTGGAGGTGCGCGACCTCCACATGACCTTCGGCGGCATCCGCGCCGTGCAGGGGATCTCGTTCCAGGTGGGGGAGGGCGAGACACTCGGCCTGATCGGCCCCAACGGCGCCGGCAAGACCACCGTCTTCAACATGATCATGGCGGAGCTCAAGCCCACCAGCGGCGAGATCTGGTTCAAGGGCAAGAACATCACCCGCGTGCCCACTTACGAGCGGGTCAAGCGCGGCATCGCGCGCACCTATCAGGTGCCCCAGCCCTTCGCCGAAATGTCGGTGGGCGCCAACATTCGCGTCGGCATGGCGCCGGACGATATCTGGAAGCTCATCGGCGAGGGAGCGGACCACGCGGCCGAGGCGGAGATCGGCCACAGCGTCGGATTCTCCGACGAGCAGATCGGCATGCTGCCGAGCGAGCTCGCCATGGGCGACCTGCGCCGGCTGGAGATGGCGCGCAACGTCGCCGTCGCGCCCACGCTGTTGCTCCTCGACGAGGTCTTCGCCGGCCTTACGCTGCGCGAGATCGGCCAGATCTCCGAGCTGCTGGTGGAGAAGAAGCGCAGGGACGGGCTCACCTACATCATCGTGAGCCACGACCTGCGCGCGCTCGCGCCGCTGGTGGACCGGGTCATCGTGATGTCCTTCGGCGAGATCATCGCGGAAGGCAGCTTCGATGAGGTGGTGCGCGACGAGGCGGTGCGCGATGCCTACCTCGGGCAATAGGGACGGGGAGAGGAGACGGCCGTGGCGCTGCTGAGCATCGGCGATCTCGACGTCTTCTACGGCCGCGCGCAGGCGCTGCACGGCGTCTCGCTCGACGTCGAGGCGGGCCGGATCGTCGCCGTCGTCGGCCCCAACGGCGCCGGCAAGTCGACCCTTCTCGATTCGATCATCGGGCTGACCAGGCGGCGCGGCCGAATCGAATTCGAGGGCCGCGACATCAGCCGGATGTCGCCGGCGCGGATCGTCCGGCTCGGCATCGGCTACGCGCCGGAGCGCGGCAACCTCTTCCCCTTCATGGGGGTGAAGGAAAACCTGATGGTCGGCGCCTACCGCAAGCGCGACCAGATCGACGCCAATCTGCGCACCGTCTTCGACCTCTTCCCGCGGCTGGAAGAGCGGCAGAACCAGGAGACCGTGACCCAATCGGGCGGCGAGCGTCAGATGGCCTCGCTCGGCCGGGCATTGATGTCGAGCCCCAAGCTGCTGATGGTGGACGAGCCGACGCTCGGCCTCGCGCCCCGGGTGTGCCTGGAAATCGCCGCCGTGCTCCGAGACCTCAACGAGCGGCTCGGCCTCACCATCATGATCACCGAGCAGAACGCGAACTTCGCCATGAGCCTGGCGCAGGAGGTCTACCTGCTGGAGACCGGCCGCATCGGCGACAGGCGGACGCCCGACGAACTGCGCGAATCCGCCGACATCGCGGCGGCGTACTTCGGTGACTGAAGAGTCTAGCGCCGGCCGAAGAGGCGCTCGATGTCGGCGAGCTTGAGCTCCACGTAGGTGGGCCTGCCGTGGTTGCACTGGCCCGCGTGGGGGGTCGCTTCCATTTGGCGCAGGAGCGCGTTCATCTCGTCGGCGTTGAGCCTGCGGCCGGCACGGACGCTGCCGTGGCAGGCGAGGGTGCTGCACACGTCGCCGAGCCGCTCGCGCAGCGTCGTCGCCTCGTCCCATTCCGCGAGCTCGTCGGCGAGGTCGCGCACGAGGCCTTGGGTGTCGCCGTTGCCGATGAGCGCCGGCACCTCGCGCACCACCACGGCGCCCGGGCCGAAGCGCTCCAGCACCAGTCCGAGATCGGCGAACTCGCCGGCTCGCGCTTCCAGCCTGCCGACCGCCGCGTCGTCGAGCTCGATCACTTCCGGGATCAACAGGATCTGACGCTGGATGCCGGTGTCGGCCAGCGCGGCCTTCATCCGCTCGTAGACGATGCGCTCGTGGGCGGCGTGCTGATCGACGATGACGATGCCGTCGTCGGTCTGGGCCACGACGTAGGTGCCGTGCACCTGTCCGCGAGCGACGCCCAGGGGATAGGCGGCGGGAGGGCCGTGCTCGATCTCCGCAACCGGCGCCGCGGCCTCGCCGGCTGACGGCGGACTCTCGACGCGGGCGGAGGGCGCGTCGAGCGGCGTCTGAAACTGTGCGTGGGCCTCGGCGAGCAGCGGTGCCCGGGGCGGCGGCGCGGGGGCGTAGCCGTGGCTAGCTGGCGGCCGGGCGAAACCGCCGGCGCTGCCCTGCGGCCTCATCGCGGCCAGTGTATCGTCCGCAACCGTGGTCGCGGCGTGATGGCCGGCGGCGGCGAGCGCGCGCTTGAGCGCGCCGACGATGAGCCCGCGCACCAGCGCCGCGTCGCGGAAGCGGACCTCGGCCTTGGTCGGGTGGACGTTGACGTCCACCGTCTCGGGCGGGAGGTCGACGAAGAGCGCCGCCATGGGATGGCGCCCGCGATGCAGCAGGTCGGCATAGGCCGCGCGCACGGCGCCGTGCAGCAGGCGATCGCGCACAGGCCGGCCGTTGACGAAGAGATACTGGTGCTGCGCGCTGGCGCGGTTGAGGGTGGGCAGCGCCGCGTAGCCGGTGAGCCGCACGCCGTCGCGCTCGGCATCGATGGGGAGCGCGTTCTGGGCAAAGTCGCGCCCCATGACCAGCGCGAGGCGGGCGAGGCGCGCGGCCGGCCCGTCTTCGTGAGGCCCGTCGCGCAGCAGGCTGCGTCCGTCATCTGTCAGGGTGAAGCCGATGGCCGGATGGCACATGGCGAGGCGGTTGACGGTATCGGCCGCGTGACCCGATTCAGTGCGCGGCGCCTTGAGGAACTTGAGCCGGGCCGGCGTCGCATAGAAGAGGTCTGCCACGGTAACGGTGGTTCCCTGCGGGCGGGCGGCGGGCGTGCACTGGCCGGCCTCGCCGCCGGCGGCTTCGATGGACCAGGCGTTGTCCGATCCGGCTGCGCGGCTCGCGACCGAGAGCCGACTGACCGCGGCGATGGAGGGCAGTGCCTCGCCGCGGAAGCCGAGAGTCGCGATGGACCAGAGATCGCCGTCCCCGGCGAGCTTGGAGGTGGCGTGGCGGGCGAGCGCAAGCGGCAGCTCGTCGCGCTCCATCCCGCGGCCGTCATCGGCGACCCGGATCAGCCGCCGGCCGCTCTCCTCCAGCGTGATCTCGATGGAGCGCGCGCCGGCGTCGATGGCATTCTCGACCAGTTCCTTGACCACCGAGGCCGGCCGTTCGATCACCTCTCCGGCCGCGATGCGGTTGATCACGCCTTCGGGCAGGAGACGAATCGTCATGGTCAGGCTTCCAGGTCGCGGCGCGCCAGCTCCTTGCCCCGTTCCACCGCCGGCTGGTCGAAGGGGTCGACGCCGAGCAGGTGCGCGGCCACCACGGTCTCTAGCATGAAGTGCATCATCAGCGCACCGACGGCGCAGGCGTCGGCCGCCGAGACGCCGAGGCGGCGCACGGGCCGGCCGGCTTCGGCGAGCATTGTGGCCGTGGCGCGCGCTTGCGCCGCGATCAGCTCACCGATGCTGTGCCCGCCCAGGTAGCCCGCGCCGATCGCCTCGGCCAGCGCGGCGTCGACGCGGCGGGGCACCGGATCGGGCGCCTCGAGGATGGTGAAGAGGTTGCCGCCGGGGCCATCGAGGAAGAGTTGCAATTGACTGTGCTGGTCCACCGGGCCGGGCGCCAGAATCGGCGTGGAACCAAGTCCGTCCTTGCCGAGTGATTCGGCCCAGAGCTGCCGATACCAGAGGCCGAAGGAGTAGAGGTTGGGGCCATAGGGCATGAGCACCATGCTGGTCGCTGGCCAGGCCCGTATGGCGGCGACCGCGAGCGCCGCGCCGACCGCCGGCGCCGAGCGTTCGGGAGAGGGAGCCTCCAGTGCCGCCGTCAGCACCGCCTGTGCGCCGTCCCGGGCGGCCCGGCCGTCAATGCCGGCGAACATCGCGGGCAGGAGGCCGACCAGGGAGAGCGCCGAGAACCTGCCTCCCAGCGCCGGATCGTGATCGAGGACGGGCAGGTCGAAGCGCGAGGCCAGCCGGCGCAAGGGACTCGCGCCGGGCTGGGTGATGACGGCAGCGACGCTTGCAGGGCCCGCATCGCCCAGGACGAGCAGCGCTTGCGCGAGAGTCTCGGCGGTGGCGCCTGATTTCGAGATGACCAGGAAGCCGGTGCTGTCGAGCTCCGGCCCCTTCAACACGCTGTCGAGGCGGTCGGCGTCGCCGTTGTCCAGGACCAGAAGCCGCTCGCTCTCCGGCCCCGCGGCGGCGAGCGCCTGGCCGCCGAGGCTGGCGCCACCGGTGCCGAGCACGACGAGGCGGCGATGGCGTCCGCGCCAGTCGCGAGCCAGCGCCTCCAACGCGGCGAGATCGTCGCGCGAGTCGGCACAGGCGAGGAAGCGATGCGCCCCGGACGCGCGTGCCTTACGCAGCCGCTCGAGCGCGGCCGCCGCCTCATGCAGCAGTTCCTGAAATAGGGAGCGCGGGACTCCGCCCGGCCCGACGGCATCGGCGAAGCAGGCGTCCACGTCCTGCGTCACGGCCGGCGGTGTCTCGACAGATGGTTCGGATTCGGTCGGGGCGCGGCCTCGCCGCGTCAACTCAGACAATCCCTTCCAGGAGTGCCTTCTTGCGCCCCTTGACGGCCGGCACCCCGCCCGCCCTCACTGGCTGTCCTCGTCGCCCATCTCGCGCAGCCGTTCCGCCTCCGCATCCGCGTCGATTACGTCGCCCGGCGGATCGTCATCCCGCCAGAACATGAGCGAATCGAAGAAGCTCTCGTCCTCTTGTGCGGCGTCGCGCGAGACCTCGCGACCCAGGTTCTGTCGAATATTCGGGTCCACGTCGGCCGCGCCGGCCCGTTCGATCAACGCGGTTTCGCCGCTCGTTGCCGCCGCACTCTCGGCAGGGCTGACGCCGGCCTCTTCCAACAGTACGCTCTCGGCCTGATCGCGCGCAGAGGCCTCGTTGGCGTTGGGCGCGCCTGGCTGGGGCGGGCGCAGCGTGTACTCGGGCGGCAAGGTGAGCGGTGCGCTCCGTACCACGGAGAACTCGTCGGGCGCCTTCTTGCTGAAGCCGAAGGTCTCGTTGAGGCTCTCGCAGGCGGAAAGGGACGCCACCAGCACCAGAGCGCCGAGGCCCGCCGCCACGCGGCGGCCGATCCTCTCACGTCGGAACAAGGGTTTCTCTGCCTGCCTCATGATTCACTTCTAGGCTCTTTTTTCGGCTTCATCAAGAAGCCGTGCACGATCAGCATCACGACGCCCACGCTGATCGCGGAGTCGGCAATGTTGAAGGCCGGCCAATGATAACCGCCGCCGTGAAAATCGAGAAAGTCGATGACCCAGCCGAGGCGCAGGCGATCGACCACGTTGCCGACCGCGCCGCCGATGACGAGGCCGAGCGCGCACGCCTGCCAGCGGGAGTGGCTGCGATGTAGCCAGACAGCGAGCCCGACCGAAATCGCGAGAGCGAGGCCGACGATCAGCAACATGCCGGCGCCCTCGCTCTGGAACAGGCCGAAGCTGATGCCCTTGTTCTCGGCGGGAACGAGATTGAAGAAGGAGGTGACCTCGATGCGCCGGAGGGGGTCCCAGAGGGCATCGCGCGCGGCCCACTTGCTGACCTGGTCGGCGGCGATGGCGACGGCCGCGACCGGCAGTCCGAGGCGGAGCACGACTGCCCTTCCCGAGCCCGGCGCCGCCGAGCCGGCTAGGCGGCTGCCGGGCGGGCAGCCTCGACGGCGCTGACGCAGCGGCCGCAGATGTCCGGATGACGCTCGTCGCCGCCGACCTCGGGCAGGAGCCGCCAGCATCGCGCGCACTTTTCACCCGTTGCCGGCGCGAACACGACATGGACCCCAGGTACCTCCGGCAAGTTGACGACGGTGCTGTCGACGGGCGCTTCGTTTAACGGCCTGACTGTCGCGGCCGAAGTAATGAAGAGTGTCGCGCAATCGTCATCCTCAAAGGTCAAGGCATCTCGGTAGTGGTCGTCCACGAACACCGTGGGCGCTGCCTCCAGCGACGAGCCGATATCTTTGATAGACCGGTGCCACTCCAGCGCCTTGGTGACGACACGGCGCACCGCGCGCATGCGCTCGATGCGTTCGGCGAGAGCGTCGTCCTGCCACTCGGCCGGTAGCGCGGGGAAGACGCGGAGGTGCACGCTGGTGTCGTCCGGGTAGCGGGCGAGCCAGGCTTCCTCGGCGGTGAAACAGATGAAGGGAGCGAGCCAGGCGGTCAGGCAGTCGAAGAGCGTGTCGAGCACGGTGCGCACGGCGCGCCGGCGGACCGAGCCCGCGCTCTCGCAGTAGAGCGCATCCTTGCGGATGTCGAAGTAGAAGGCCGAGAGATCGACCGCGCAGAAGTGATGCAGCGCCACGAACATCTCGTGGAAGGCGAAGTCCTCGCACCATTGGCGGACGTCGCGGTCGAGGCCGTGGAGCCGGTGCAGCACCCAGCGCTCCAGCGCGGGCAGCTCGGACGCGGGCAGGCGCTCTCCGGCATGGAACTCGGCGAGGTTGCCCAGGAGGTAGCGCAGCGTGTTGCGCAGCCGGCGGTACGAATCGACCTGGTGACGCAGGATCTCGTCGCTGATCCTGAGGTCTTCGGCGTAGTCCGTGCTTACCACCCAGAGCCGGAGGATGTCGGCGCCGTAGCGCTCGTTCACCTGGTGCGGCGCGATGACGTTGCCGAGCGACTTCGACATCTTGCGCCCCTCGCCGTCGACCACGAAACCGTGGGTGAGCACGGCGTCGTAGGGCGCACGCCCGCGGGTGCCGCAGGATTCGAGCAGCGAGCTGTGGAACCAGCCCCGGTGCTGATCCGAGCCTTCGAGGTAGAGCGACGCCGGCCACATCAGCTCCGGCCGCTGCTCCAGGACGAAGCTGTGGGTGGTGCCGCTCTCGAACCAGACATCCAGAATATCGGTGACCTTGTCGTAGGCCTCCGGGTCGTACTCCGGCGCGAGGAAGCGCTCGTTGTCACTGGTGAACCAGGCGTCGGCGCCTTCCGCCTCGACCACCGCGGCGATGCGCTCGACCACTTGCGGGTCGCGCAGCGGCGTGCCGTCCTCGCGGGAGACGAAGACCGTGATCGGCACGCCCCAGACCCGCTGGCGCGAGAGCACCCAGTCCGGCCGGGTCTCGATCATCGAGCGGATGCGGGCGCGCCCCGTCGGCGGCACCCAGCGCACCCGGTCGATGGCGTCGAGCGCGGTGCTGCGCAGGCCGGTGGTCTCCATGCTGATGAACCACTGGCTCGTGTTGCGGAAGATCAGCGGCGCCTTGGAGCGCCAGGAGTGGGGGTAGGAGTGCACCAGGGCGCCGCGTGCGAGCAGGCGGCCGGCGTCGGCCAGAGCGTCGGCGATCTCGCCGTTCACCTTGTAGACGTGCTTGCCGGCGAAGGCCGGCACGTGGTCGTAGAAGCAGCCGTCGTCGTTCACCGTGGCAGGGGTCTCGATCGGCTGGCGCTCGCTGCCGCCCGCAGCGAGGCCCGCGTTGTAGCCGGCGACCGCCTCGAAATCCTCGGCGCCGTGACCCGGCGCGATATGGACGAAGCCGGTGCCCTGCTCGGTGGTGACGTGATCGGCAGGGATCAGCGGCACCGGGAAGTCGTAGCCCCTGCCGCGCAAGGGATGAGCGCAGACGGTGCCGGCGAAGGCGGTGCCGGGGAGGTCCGAGGCGATCACCCGGTGGCCGGTGATCCCGCTCTCCTTGCAGAGGGTGGGCGCCAGCTCCTCGGCGGCGGCGATGCGGGTGCCGGGCGAGACTGCCGCGCCGTCCGCGACCTCGGTCACTTCCAGCACCTGGTAGCGCACGGCGTCGCCGTAGGCGATGCAGCGGTTGCCCGGGATGGTCCAGGGCGTCGTCGTCCAGATGACGATGGCCGCGCCGTCGAGAGCGTCGAGCGGGCTTTCGATCACCGGGAAGGCGACGGTGATCACCACCGACTTGTGATCGTGGTACTCGATCTCGGCCTCGGCGAGCGCCGTCTTTTCGACCGGCGACCACATGACCGGCCGCGCGCCGAGGTAGAGGCTGCCGTCCACCAGGAAGCGGCCAAGCTCGCGCACGATCTGCGCCTCGGCCGCGAAGCTCATGGTGGTGTAGGGATCGTCCCAGTCGCCGATCACGCCGAGCCGCTTGAACTCGTTGCGCTGCACGTCGATCCAGTGGTCGGCGAAGGCGCGGCAGTCGGCGCGGAAGTCGCTGACCGGGACGGAATCCTTGTCGCGACCTTCCTTGCGGTAGGCCTGCTCCACCTGCCACTCGATGGGCAGGCCGTGGCAGTCCCAGCCCGGAACGTAGACCGAATCCTTGCCCAGCATCTGCTGGGAGCGCACGACGACATCCTTCAGGATCTTGTTCAGCGCCGTGCCGAGGTGAAGGTGGCCGTTGGCGTAGGGCGGGCCGTCGTGCAGCACGAACTTGGGTCGCCCGGCGGAGTCCTCCCTGAGAAGCCGGTAAAGGCCGATCTCCTCCCAGCGCGCGGCCATATCCGGCTCGCGTTCGGGCAGCCGCGCCTTCATGGGGAAGGCGGTGCGCGGCATGAGGACGGTATCGCGATAGTCGGTGGTCATGAGCTGGCCTGGCGGCGGGGCAGGGCGGCGGACTCTTCGGTGTCCGGCGCGGGCGAGCGGGCGAGGATGGCGCGGGCGGCGTCGCAGTCGTCGGCAATCTGCGCCTTCAGGGCGTCGATGCCGTCGAAGCGGCGTTCGGGACGTACCCGGTCGGCGAAGGCGGCGCGCAGCCGCCTGCCGTAGAGATCGGCGGCGTAGTCGAAGATATGCACCTCGAGGAGGTCCTCCGTCTTGTCGAAGGTCGGTCGGCGGCCGAGGTTGGCCACTGCCGGGTACCAGCGTGCGTCGCCGGCCGGCTGGGCCCACAGCGCATAGACCCCGCGCGCGGGGTGCAGAATGCCGGCGCAGCGCAGATTGGCGGTGGGGAAGCCGATGGTCCGGCCGCGGCGATCGCCTGCGACCACGTGCCCGTCGATCTCCCAATAGCGGCCGAGCACCTCAGGCAGCGCGGCGACGTCGCCGTCCGACAGCAGGCGCCGGGCCCGGCTCGCCGAATGGATCGTGGTGCCCGTGCCGGCGGCCTCGATGCTGGTCACGCCGACCCCGAGCGTGCCGCCCACCTCGGTGAGCAGGGCGACCGTACCGGCGCGCCCGCGGCCGAACGCGAAGTCGTGGCCGACCACGACGTGGCGGGCGCCGATGCCCGCCGCCACCACGTCCGCAACGAAGGACGCGGGCTCGCGGGCGGCGAAGGCGCGGTCGAAGCGCGCGACGAAGAGAACATCCACTCCGAGTGCGGCGAGGTGGCGGGCCTTGATCCTCAAGGGGGTGAGCCGGAAGGGCTCCTTCGGCGCCGCGAGCACCTGGCGGGGGTGCGGCTCGAAGGTAAGCACGGCGAGCGGCGCGCCGAGGGAGCGGGCGATGCGCCGGCCCTCATCGATGACCGCACGATGGCCCAGATGGACGCCGTCGAAGTTGCCGACGGCGACCACCGCGCCCCGCGCGTCTGCGGGCGTAGACTGCCAGTGCCGAACGATGCGCATGGGCGCGCTTTCCCCAAACCTGAGCGGGCGGGAGAATAGCCGCGGCGCCTAGTCGCGTCGATGGCTGTTAGGTCGAAATGCGGGCTCGACGCCTCACCACATGCGCAGGCCCGCCAGCAGGACGTGCTGGGTTACGCTGCCGTAATCGTTGAGGCCGCCGGACCTGAGGTATCGGTAGCCCACGTGCCAGCCCTGGAAGTGAATGCCCACGCCCAGCTGGTACGCGAATTCCGTGTCCGTGTCGTCGCCGCTACCCTCGAGAGCATTTTGCGCTCTATCGAAGATTCGGTGGCTGGTGTCGGCAAACAACATGCCGGCGCCGCCGCCGCCATAGACACCCCAGGTCGTGCCGGCGCCGAGGTCCACCCAGGAGTTCAGCATCACCCCGTATGTGCGGACGTCGCCGGAGACCGAGGCGCTCAGCCCGTGGGTCTGGCGCTCGCTGCCCGACGCGGTGTCGATGTCGAAGAAGACCTCGGCCTCGGCCCGGAGCATCTCGGTGAGGCCCATACCCACGACGCCGCTGATGCGAAAGTTCGTGTCGTTGTAGGTGGGAGACTCGAAGTCGCTGCAACTGCCGTTGCTGCACCCCTGGAGCCGCGACAGCTCGCCGGGCAGATCAAAATCGAACACCCCGACATCGGCACCGAAGTAGAGACCGGCCTGTTCGGCATGGCTCGGGGAAGTCGCCAGTGCCAGTGCCGCAAGGGCGCTCCCGGCAACGGCTGACAGAATTGCTCTCATCCCGATTCCCCCTCGTGCAGCGGGCCGAGCGGTTCCGACTCGGCGGAAGACAGCGTCCCGACGTTCCACGCGCACAGCACGCGCGTCAACATCGGCGTCGGTGTACACACCCTGAAGTCGGGTCGTAGTGACCACTACATCGGGTTTATTCCGGGATATGGCAGGATATGGATGGACGGTGCGGCGCAATGCCCGCGTCGGCGGCTGTGCCTTCGTCGGCAGCAGCGGTGATGTCGCCGGCCTCGATCGGACTGGGGTCCCGACTACGCAACGGGCTCGGACTGGAGCGACTTTCTTTCCGGCCCGCGAGTCATCGACGCCGGCGCGGGCTGGCCGATCGGCGGTGGCCTAGTAGAATGCCTAGAGTGCTCCGCGTGAGCGTCTCAAGTGTCGATCGCCGAGCCTGGCGACGCCGACTTGGGGCGACCCGCGGGTATGTCCTGAGCGGCCGCCCCGCCCCATGAAATAGCGCTATCCAGTCGCTCGCGACCGCAGGAAGGTGGAGACCGATCCCGGTCTCGACATCGACGCGAGCCAATCAGGGAGGCACCCATGCGCATCTACAACTACAAGAAGGGGACGGCGCGACGGCTCGCGGTAGAGGATGAGAAGGAGCTGGTCGACCCGATCGATGCGCTGGGCGGTCAGCGCAAGCTCACCGCGCGGGACCGCGGCGCGCTCGCCGACACGATCTCTTTCATCGAATCCGGGGAGCGGGGCTTGAAACTCGCGCGCAAGGCGATCCGAGAAAGCCGCGGCAGCGGCAAGGGCCGCCGCAGCCTGGACCGGGCCACACTCTTCGCGCCCCTTGAGCCCGCGGTCATCCTGTGTTCGGGAGAGAACTACTGGGATCATCGGGACGAGAAGCCGGCGGTCGAGGGCAAGGAACCCGAGTTCTTCATCAAGCTCCAGCAATGCGCCAACGGCCCATACGACGACATCGTCTACGAGCCTAAGATCACCGGGAAGCTGGACTACGAAACCGAGCTTGCGATCGTCATCGGCAAGGACGGGCGCCACATCGCCAAGCGGGATGCGATGAAGCACATATTCGGTTTCACCGTCATGAACGACGTCACGGCCCGGGACCGGCAGGTCAAGATGCGGCCCGACGGCACCTCGCAATACGCGCTCGGCCCGGGCAAGAACTTCGACACCTCCGCGCCGCTCGGCCCCTGCATCGTCACGACAGACGAGCTTGGCAACCCACAGAAGCTGGCGCTCCGCACCTGGGTCAACGACGAGCTGCGCCAGAGCAACACCACCGCGATGATGATCTGGAACGTCCGGGAGCTGGTCCATTTCTTTTCGGGCTTCGTCACCCTGAAACCGGGTTCGGTGATTTCGACGGGCACGCCGGGCGGAACCGCGTGGGGAACCGATCCCGAGCTGGGCGGGCGCGGTGCCCAGACCGAACGCGAGGACATCGCGCTCGCCGGGGGCTATCTCAAGGTTGGCGATGTGGTCACCTGCGAGATCGAAGGCATCGGCCGCCTGCGTGCCCGGGTCGTGCTGTCCGGGCATTCGCGGAGGAAGACTTCGGCCAGTATCAAGCCACTTCAATAGTTTATCGCGCCGATCGGTGCGCGACCCATGAGCCGAACAACGCTCTTCGGGAATCACAGACTCTGCGTTAATTCGCACATCACGGTCTGGAACCGCGCGCGGATTGTTTCCTCATGAGGATGGTGCCCGTCCGCAACGATTCTCCGTCCGGCGATCCAGACCTCCCTGAGCGCCGAGCCGGCATTCGTGAAGACCCAGGCGTCGAGTAGCGTATCGGGGCGGTGTGCCGCCAGCGTCGGATGGTCCGGATCGAGGACGAGGAAGTCGGCTGCCTGGCCTTCCGCGAACGCGCCGCAGGGCTGGCCCAGCGCCCGGCTTCCGCCAGCGGTGGCGCCGAGCCAGAGCGCCGCGCCCAGAGACGGGAGCCATGCCTCCACAGTGACCGCATTGTCGGCGCAGGGCGGCGCTGCGTTGTGCGCCACCAGCCGGCGTCTGAGGACCAGCCGCTGGGCATATTCCAACCAGCGCAACTCCTCCCGCGGATCGAGCGACACATTGCTGTCGCTGCCGACGCCGAACGTGCCCCCCTCCGCCAGCCAGTCCGGCAGGGCGAACACGCCATCGCCGAGATTGGCTTCGGTGGTCGGGCAAAGGCCGGCGATCGCGCCGGTTGCAGCGGCGCGCTTGTTCTCTTCAGCTGTCATGTGAGTGGCGTGAACCAGCGTCCAGCGACGGTTGACCGAAGCATTGTCGAGCAGCCACTCGACCGGCCGCCGCCCGGACCAGGCGAGGCACTCGGCGACTTCCCGTTCCTGCTCGGCGATGTGGATGTGAACCGGTCCTTCGGGACAAATGGCGTCGTAGGCCGCGAGCGCGTCCGCGATGTCCTCCGGCAAGACTGCGCGCAGGCTGTGCAGGGCCGCGCCTGCGCTTTGCGTGGGGGACGCTCCGGCCAGCGCAGCGATCATTCCGGCCCATTCGTCAGTCTCCAGCCGAAAGCGCTGCTGGGCGCCGCTGAGCGGAGCCCCGCCAAAACCGCCTTCCCGGTAGAGCACCGGCAACAGCGTCAGGCGGATGCCGGCGGCAGCTGCGCCGGCGGCGACACGCCGGGCCAGCTCCGCAACGTCGTCGTAGCGCCCGCCTCCCGGCGGGTTGTGGAGATAGTGGAACTCCGCCACGCCGGTGTAGCCGGCCTTCACCATCTCGACGTAGAGGTGGGCGGAGATCGCCTCGACCTGCTCCGGCGTCAGGCGGCTCACGAAGCTGTACATGGTCTGGCGCCACGACCAGAAATCGGCCCCTGCAGAGCCTCCGCCCCGTTCGGTGAGCCCGGCCATCGCGCGTTGGAAGGCGTGGCTGTGCAGGTTCGGCATGCCGGGGATCACCACGCCTGGGAGCCGGGAATGGCCGGCGGCGGGCGCGCCGGATTCGATCCGCCGGATCGTTCCCGTGTCGTCCAGATGCAGCAGCACGCGCTCTGCCCAGCCGCTCGGCAGCAGGCAGAGAGGGCACCAGAGCCGGGCTGCCGTGCCGGTCATGGCAGCGTCTTCGCTCGGAGCCCGGCGAACAGGGCAGCAATTTCCATGACGCAGCAATACACTCCCGAGACATACCGTACCGTAAAGGATTGCGAGGCCCGATCATGAGCGACTGGGACAGCCTGTGGACCAATGCCCGGATCGCGACCATGGCGCCGGCCGGCGAAGACCCGTACGGCGCTGTGGCGGACGGGGCGATCGCCGTGGCCGGCGGGGTCATCGACTGGGTCGGCCCGGCGGCGGCGCTGGATCGGTCGCGGGCCGAGGGTGTGCCGGTTCATGATGCCGGCCGCTCGTGGATCACGCCGGGGTTGATCGACTGCCACACCCACGTCGTCTATGGCGGCAACCGGGCGGCCGAATTCGAACAGCGGCTGAACGGCGCGACCTACGAAGAGATTGCCCGTGCCGGCGGCGGCATCGTGTCCACCGTGCGGGCCACCCGGCAGGCCTCGGTCGACGCGCTGGTCGAGAGCGCCCTGCCACGCGTCCGCTCGCTCCTCCGGGAGGGCGTTACGACCATCGAGATCAAGTCGGGCTACGGCCTCGACACGGCGACCGAGCGTCGAATGCTGCAGGCCGCCCGGCGCATCCCCGACCATCTGCCGGTCGATGTGGCGACGACCTTCCTCGGCGCCCATGCCTTGCCGCCGGAGTACGCGGGCGACGCCGACGGCTACATCGATCTGGTGTGCGGCGAGATGGTCCCGGCGGTTGCCGAGGCCGGCGAGGCCGACGCGGTGGACGCGTTCTGCGAATCGATCGGCTTCACGCGCGCACAGACGGAGCGGGTCTTCCGGGCGGCGCACGATCATGACTTGCCGGTCAAGCTCCATGCCGAACAGCTGAGCGACCTCGGCGGCGCGGCGCTGGTGGCGGAATACGATGGCCTGTCGGCCGATCATCTGGAGTATGTCGGCGAGGACGGCGTGCGCGCCCTGGCGCGTGCCGGGACTGTGGGGGTCGTGCTGCCCGGCGCCTTCTACTTCCTTCGCGAGACGCAACTGCCGCCGATCGACTTGTTCCGCCGGCATGGCGTGCCCATCGCGGTGGCGACCGACTGCAATCCCGGCAGCTCGCCTGTCACCTCCCTGCTTCTGCCGATGAACATGGCCTGCACCCTGTTCCGTATGACGCCTGCGGAGGCGCTGGCCGGGGTGACGCGCGACGCGGCGCGTGCGCTCGGCCTTCAGGACCGGATTGGAACGCTGGAAGCGGGCAAGGCGGCCGACTTTGCCCTGTGGGACATCGGCAGCCCCGGCGAACTGGCCTATCCTGCCGGCTTCAACCCGTGCCGGGCGGTCGTGAAGAAGGGCGCGCTCGTGGCGGGCAGCGGCCTCTTCGATAGCGCGTAGCCGGCTCACTGGGCGTGCTCCCGCGCCCAGGTGAGCGCCGCCTCCAGCATCGCGCGAAGGGCGGGCCGCACGTCGGCCGCCTTGTCCGGCTCATAGCTCCAGGGCGGCAGCTCCCCGCAATAGGTCGCCAAGGAGAGTTCAAGCTGAAAGGCATGAATGCCCTTGTCCGGGTCGCCGTATTGGCGCGTGATGAAGCCGCCGGTAAAGCGGCCGTCGACGGCTAGCCGGTCTTCGCCGTGGCTGCCCAGGGCCTCGGCCAGCCGCAGCCGCAGGCCGGGATGGCACGCGGCGCCGTGCGCGGTGCCCAGGTTGAAGTCCGGCAGCTTGCCCTCGAACAGCCTCGGCACCTCCGACAGGATTGAATGGCAGTCGAACAGGATGGCGATGCCGTGCTTGCGGCGGATCGCCGCCAACTCCCGTTCGAGCCGCTGATGGTAAGGCAGCCAGCAAGTCCGCAAGCGGTCCGCCCGCTCTTCGTCGTCCGGTTCGGCTCCTGGATGGTAGAGCGGATTGCCGGCGAAATCCTGCTGCGGGAACAAGCCGGTCGATGGCCGGCCGGGATAAAGCGGCGCGTCGTCCGGCGGCCGGTTCAGGTCCACGACATAGCGCGACCAGACCGCCTGCAGGGTCGGGATGCCGAATTCGTTGGCGAAATCGTAGAGCCGGTCGAGATGCCAGTCGGTATCCGGCCGCATCAGCGCCCGCTCGGTCATCCGCGCTTCCACTGGCGCCGGGATGGCGGTCCCCATATGGGGAATACTCATCAACAGCGGCGCGTCTCCCGGAGCGAACCTGTATGGCGTGAAGCTGTCGGCGGCCATTGCGGAGTCCTGCTCTCCCCTGCTCCGGCGGCACGAGCCGCCGACCTCGCGGTCCGGCCAACCCCTCTCTACGGAGCCGTTGATTTGTATGTACAACTTGGACTAAACTTGTATATATAACTTGGTTGCCGCTGGCAAGATGCTGCGGTGGCGGGCCTTCGGAAACGGACAGGCGGGGTAGAGCCGTAATGGATGCGTTGCTCTCCATGACCGGCATCTCGGGGTGCTTCGGCGGCGGCGAAACCGCGTGCGAGAACCGGGCCGTGGTCGATTCCCGCCCGGAGTCGGCGGGATGAGCGACTCCATGCCCACGCTGCCCTCAGACGAGGCCGGCTCGACGCCGCTCTACCAGCAGGTCAAGGACTACGTCCGCCACTCGATCCTGATCGGGGACTGGCCGGTCGATCATCGCATCCCGTCGGAGAGCGAACTGGTCCGGCTGTCCGGCGCCAGCCGGATGACCGTGCACCGTGCCCTGCGCGAGCTCAAGGACGATGGCTGGCTGCGCCGGGTCCAGGGGCAGGGGACATTCGTGGCCGACCGCCGCACCCGCCTCGATCTGCTGGAAATCCGCAACATCGCCGACGTCATCCGCAGCCGCGGCACCTATGGCTGCGACGTCGTCTTGCATGAGCGCAGCTTGTCGCCGTCAGACGTCGCCGAAGAGCTGGAAACGAAGCGGGGCACCGACCTGTTCCATAGCCGCCTGGTCCACCGGCTCGACGGCGCGCCCTTCCAGTTGGAGGACCGGTGGGTCAATCCAGCGGCGGCGCCGGATTATCTCGGTGTCGATCTCGCGCGGCAGACCCCGAACGAATACCTGATGCACGCCGCACCCTTGAGCGAGGTCGAACACCGGCTCGAGGCCGTGCTGCCCGGCCCGGTGGAACAGGCATTGCTCGGCATCGACCGGCATCAGCCCTGCCTGCTGCTGCACCGGCGCACCTGGTCCGGCGGGCGGGTCGCCTCTCGCGCCTGGCTGACCCATCCGGGCGACCGCTTCTACCTGGCGACCCGCTTCGCCCACGATGCCGGTCTGCCGCGATCCCCGAAAGCGGAGGATATGCCGTGACCGAGCAGCCGGCCGGGAACATCCGCCTCGACAACACGCGCGAGATCAGCGCGCCCCACGGCGACCAATTGAGCTGCAAGAGCTGGCTGACCGAAGCGCCGATGCGCATGCTGATGAACAATCTGGACGCCCAGGTCGCCGAGAAACCGCAGGAGCTGGTGGTCTATGGCGGCATCGGCCGGGCGGCGCGCAACTGGGAGAGCTACGACCGGATCGTCGCGGCGTTGCGGGAGCTGGAGGCCGACGAAACGCTGCTGGTCCAGTCGGGCAAGCCGGTCGGCGTCTTTCGCACTCATGCCGATGCGCCCCGCGTGCTGATCGCCAATTCCAACATCGTGCCCCATTGGGCCACGCTCGAGACGTTCAACGAGCTCGACCGCGCCGGCCTGATGATGTTCGGCCAGATGACGGCCGGCTCATGGATCTACATCGGCAGCCAGGGCATCGTTCAGGGTACTTACGAGACCTTCGTCGAGGTCGGCCGGCAGCATTACGGCGGCGACCTTTCGGGCCGCTGGATATTGACCGGCGGCCTGGGCGGCATGGGCGGCGCGCAACCGATGGCGGCGACCATGGCCGGCGCCTCCCTGCTCTCGGTCGAGTGTCAGCCGAGCCGGATCGAGATGCGGTTGAAGACCGGCTATCTCGACCGGCAGACGACCGATCTGGATGAGGCGCTGGCAATGATCGACGACGCCTGCGGGCGGAAGGAGGCCGTGTCGGTCGGCCTGCTCGGCAATGCCGCCGAAGTCTATCCGGAACTGGTGCGGCGCGGCGTGCGGCCCGATGTCGTGACCGATCAGACCAGCGCGCACGATCCGCTGAACGGCTATCTGCCGGCCGGCTGGTCGCTCGCCGAATGGGAGGAGCGGCGCGAGCGCGATCCCGGCGGCACGATGCAGGCCGCCAAGCGTTCCATGGCCGTCCAGGTCCGCGCCATGCTCGACTTCTGGGAGCAGGGCGTGCCGACCCTCGATTACGGCAACAACATCCGCCAGATGGCGCAGGAGATGGGCGTCCACAACGCCTTCGACTTTCCGGGCTTCGTGCCCGCCTACATCCGCCCGCTCTTCTGCCGCGGCGTCGGGCCGTTCCGCTGGGCGGCGCTCTCCGGCGATCCGGAGGACATCTACCGGACCGACGAGAAGGTCAAGGCGCTGATGCCGGACAATCCGCATCTGCACAACTGGCTCGACATGGCGCGTCGCCGCATCCGCTTCCAGGGCCTGCCGTCGCGCATCTGCTGGGTGGGACT
>Ga0209754_1000786_pt1 | contig 38323 bp, 37 predicted proteins | sample MesohylBB_FD_187295 | JGI IMG/M metagenome (GOLD analysis project Ga0209754, IMG submission 187295) | Host-associated microbial community of the marine sponge Aplysina aerophoba from Gulf of Piran - sponge mesohyl, lysed by bead beating... | ecosystem: Host-associated > Porifera > Sponge >...
GCTAACTTGTTTGTGGCGGTGATTTTGGCTAGAGTTTCCGGGTACTTGGGCTCGGAGGCTTGGGATGGACGAGGAGTGGGAGGTTCTGCGGTCTTTTCTGCCGGCCGGCTGGGAGGATTTGGGTCGTTCCAGCGGGGCTCTGAAGGGTCTGCGCAAGGACAAGTCGGCGGAGGCGGTCCTGCGGGTTCTTCTGTTGCATCTGGGCTGCGGGCACTCGCTGCGCGAGACGGTGGTTCGGGCGCGCGAGGCGGGTCTGGCGGAGCTGTCGGATGTTGCGCTTCTGAAGCGGCTCCGCAAGTCGTCGGACTGGCTGCACGGGCTGTGCGTTGCGCTGTTCCGCGAACGCGGCATGGCGCGGGCGGCGGGTTCGGGCTTGCGGGTTCGCGCGTTCGACGCGACCACGGTGCGCGAGCCGGGGCGCACGGGTTCGGTGTGGCGGGTGCATTACAGCCTGTGCCTGTCCTCGCTGCGCTGCGATTTCTTCGAGGTCACGCCGACGCGCGGCGTGGGCAGCGCGGAATACCTGTCGCGGTTTCCGGTCGGCGAGGGCGACCATATCCTGGCCGACCGGGGCTACGCGACGGCGGCGGGGCTTCGCCACGTGTCGGCGGCGGGCGGGCGCATCGCGGTGCGGGTGAACACCGGGGCGTTGCCGCTGCGGACCCTGGAGGGGGCGCCGTTCGACCTGCTGGCGGCGCTGTCCGGGCTGGACCGCGCCGGGGCTGTCGGATCGTGGCCGGTGGCGGCGGGCGGGGTGCGCGGGCGCCTCTGCGCGGTGCGCAAGTCGACGCAGGCCGCCGCACGGGCGCGCAAGAGGGCGCGCCGCGAGGCGCGGCGCCAGGGCAGCGTGGTCAGGCCCGCAACGCTCGCCTATGCCGACTTCGTCATCGTCTTCACCACCTTCCCGGAACACACCTTCAGCGCCCGCGAGGTTCTCGAATGGTACCGCCTGCGCTGGCAGGTCGAGCTGGTCTTCAAGCGCCTCAAGTCGCTCGCCCGGCTCGGCCACCTGCCCAAGCGCGACGACGACAGCGCCCGCGCCTGGCTCTACGGCAAGCTGCTCGTCGCATTGCTGGTCGACAAGCTGGTCGACCACGCCCGCGCCGTTTCCCCCTGGGGATACGAGCTGGCGCCGGCGCCGGCCGCATAGCCCGTGGCGCGAGTTCCGCTTCGTCCTCAACGAGGTCCAGAGCGCCATCGAGCCGCCCTTCGGCCTCGCCCGGACGATCGACGGCTGGAACGACATCGCCAAACATCTCGCCGAACCTCCACGCCGCCGAAGACCTCAACGGGACATCTACAGCAATCTATAACAAGTTAGCGCTTATGGGATCAAGTCCGGGGTCCGTCGAAATGACGAAGTGGGCTGTCGGCGCTTCCCCCATCCACGCCGCCTGCCACCGGAAACGCGACAGGGTTTCGTGCGACCCGCATTGGCTCTAGGCTGGCCGCCGAGATGAGCGACTTGTTGCCGATCGCCTACCCGCCGGTTCCCAACCCGCGCCGGCCCGCGTTCCGGCTGCCGGAGGGGGCCTGCGACAGCCATTTCCACGTCATCGGTCCGCCCGACCGGTTCCCGTTCGCCGACAGCAAGGCCTATGTGCCGGCGACCGCGCCGTTCGAGCACTATGTCAACCTCGCCGGGCTGCTGGGCATCGAGCGCGGCGTGGTGACCCAGCCGATGGGGCACGGTTTCGACAACCGGGTGACGCTCGATGCCGTGGCGCGCTCGGACGGGCGGTTCCGCGCGGTGATCAAGGCCGACGACCGGTTCTCGGCGGCGGACTACCGGGCGTTTCACGACCAGGGCGCGCGGGGCGTGCGCGTCACGCTGTTCACCGGGGCCGGCGGCGGGATGGACCTCGCTTTGTTCGACCGGGTGATCGCGGCCATCGCGCCGCATGGCTGGTCGGTGACGCTGCACGCCATGCCCGAGCAGCTGATCGAAGCCGCGGAGTGGATCGCCAAGATCCCGATCCCGGTGGTGATCGACCATTTCGGCCGTATCGACGTGGACCGGGGGCTCGGCCAGCCCGGCTTCCGCGCCTATCTCGACCTGGTCCGCGAGCCGCATGTCTGGGCCAAGATCTGCTGCGCCGAACGCCTGACGAAGACCGGCCACCCCTATGACGACGTGATGCCGTTCGTCCATGCCACCGTCGCCGCCGCGCCCGACCGGCTGATCTGGGGCACCGACTGGCCGCACACCCAGCGCTGGGCGCCGGGCGAGATGTGCGACGACGGCGACCTCGTCGACCTGGTCCCGGTGATGGTGCCCGACGCCGGGACGCGCCGGCGCATGCTGGTCGACAACCCGGCCCGCCTGTTCGACTTCTGAGGCGGCGATGCCGGCCGATCCCCTGCCCGAACGCTTCGCCGACGTGGCGGCGCTGGAAGAGTTCATGACCCGGCCCGACCCGGCGCTGACCGACGACCTCGCCGCGGTCGACGGCGACATCCTGGTGCTCGGCGTCGGCGGCAAGATGGGGCCGACCCTGGCCCGGCTCGCCCGGCGCGCGGCCCCCGAAAAGCGCATCGTCGGCGTCGCCCGGTTCTCCGAGCCCGGCCTGGAATCGAAGCTCCGGGACCAGGGCGTCGAGACGATCCGCGCCGATTTGCTCGACCGCGACGCCGTCGAAGCCCTGCCGCGCCTCGCCAACGTGGTCTTCATGGCCGGGCGCAAGTTCGGTACGACGGGAAACCTGCCGCTCACCTGGGCGATGAACGCGCTCGTCCCGGCGCTCGTGGCGGAGGTCTTCCGCTCGTCCCGCATCGTCGCCTTCTCCACCGGCAACGTCTATCCTTGGGTCGAGATCGCCCAGGGCGGGGCGGGCGAGGCGGTGCCGCCCGGCGCGATCGGGGAGTACGCGCAGTCCTGCGTCGCCCGCGAGCGGGGCTTCGAGTATTTCTCGGCGAAGCACGCGACGCCGGGCCGGCTGATCCGCCTCAACTACGCGATCGACATGCGCTACGGCGTGCTGTGGGACGTGGCGCGCAAGGTCTGCGACGGCACGCCCGTCGACGTGACCGCGGGCCATGTCAACGTGATCTGGCAGGGCGACGCCAACGCCATCGCGCTGCGCTGCCTGCGTCATTGCACGACGCCGACCGCGCCGCTCAATGTCAGCGGGCCCGAGACGGTGAGCATCCGCGCGCTGGCCGCCGCGTTCGGCGAACGCATGGGCAAGACGCCCGGGATCGTGGGCCGGGAGGCCGGGCGCGGCTGGCTCACCGATGCGTCTTCCTGCCACGCGCTGTTCGGCTATCCCCGCGTGCCGCTCGCGCGGATGGTCGACTGGGTGGCCGACTGGGTCGGGCGCGGCATGGAGAGCCTGGACAAGCCGACGGATTATGACAGCCGTGACGGATCCTTTTGACGGGCTCGCGCTCGCCCCGCTGGGGGCCGGCGACGCCGCGCGCGGGGCGGCGCTGTCCGAGGAGATCGGCTGGAACCAGAGCCGCGCCGACTGGCGCTACATGCTGGCCAACGGGTTCGGCTACGGGCGGTCCGACGCCGCCGGCAAGCTGGTGGGCTCGGCCATGGCGCTCGGCTATGGCGGCTTCGCCTGGGTGTGCATGGTGCTGGTGAGCCCCGGCTGGCGGCGGCGCGGCATCGCGACCGACCTGACGAACCGGGTGCTCGCGGAGCTCGAGCGCGCGGGCACCGTCGCCGGGCTCGACGCGACCCCCGACGGGCGCGAGGTCTACCGGCATCTCGGCTTCGAGGACGTCTACCGGATCGAGCGCCGCTGGGCGTCCGCCGTGGCGCCCGCCGCCGCGCCGGCAGCCGAGATCGCGCCCGCCCGGTCCGCCGACCTCCCGGCGATCGCGGCGCTGGATGCGCGCGCCTTCGGCGGCGACCGGCGGGCGCTGCTCGCCTCGCTGATAGAACGCCTTCCCGGGCGCGCCTTCGTCGCCAGGGACGGAAATCGGGTCGCCGGCTGCGCGCTCGCCCGCGACGGCCGCCAGGCGACCCAGATCGGGCCGCTGGTGGCCGACGACGCGGAGGTCGCCATCGCGCTCGCCGCCCATGCGCTCGCCGGGCTCGACGGCCAGGCGGTGATCGACTGCCCGGACCGGCACGGGGCGCTGATCGACTGGCTCGGGGCGTCCGGCTTCGCCTATCAGCGCCCCTATATCCGCATGCTGCGCGGCCGGTCCCAGCCCCTCGACGACGCCGATCTGGTATACGCCCTGGCCGGGCCGGAGCTGGGGTAGCCGGTACAGGGAGAGCAAACGCCGATGAAACTCTATGTCTGGAACATCGCGCCCAACCCGCGCCGGGTGCGGATCTACCTGATCGAGAAGGGGATCGAGATCCCGCAGGAGGAGGTCGGCGTGCCCGGCAAGCCGATCCTCGATCCCGCGTTCCTCGAAAGGGCGCCGCACCGCCGGGTGCCGCTGCTCGAGCTCGACGACGGCACGCTGATCTCCGAGGCGATGGCGATCTGCCGCTATTTCGAGGCGCTCAACCCCGACCCGCCGCTGATGGGCGCCGATCCTCTGGAGATGGCGCGGGTCGAGATGTGGGAGCGCATGTCGGAGTTCGAGGGGCTGCTCGCGGTCGCCGAATCGTTCCGCAACGCCAAGCGCAGCTTTTCCGGCCGCGCGCTCCCCGGAATCCCGGGCGAGCTGGCGCAGATCCCCGAGCTGGTCGAGCGCGGCAGGCAGCGCGCCGCGCTCTATTTCGACAAGCTCGACGCCCGGCTCGGCGAGGCACGCCATCTCGCGGGCGAGCGCTTCACCGTCGCCGACATCACCGCCTTCTGCACCGTCGACTTTGCCCGGTTCATCGAGATGGGCGTGTCCGACGACCGCCCCAACCTGGCGCGCTGGCACGGCGAGGTGGCGGCGCGCGAGAGCATCCGGGCGACATGAAATTCGGACTGTTTGGCGGCGCGACCGCCAGGCGCGGCGACGAGACCCCGGACAGCCAGGGCTATGGCGGGCTGATCGACCTGGTGCAGGAGGCGGACGGGCTCGGCTATCACAGCGTGTTCCTGGTCGAGCACCATTTCACCGGGGCGGGGCAGGTCTCGGCGACCCTCAACCTGCTGACCTATCTCGCGGCGAAGACCGAGCGCATAAGGCTCGGGACGGCGGTCACCGTGCTGCCGTGGCACGACCCGGTGCTGCTCGCCGAGCAGGCCGCGACGCTCGACCTGCTGTCGCGCGGCCGGCTCGATTTCGGCATCGGCAAGGGCTACCGCGACGTCGAGTTCGCGAGCTTCCGCATCCCGAAGGAGGAGGCGCTGGCGCGCTACGAGGAATCGCTCGCGCTGATGGTGAAAGCGTGGACCTCGGACGAACGCTTCGACCATGACGGCAAGTACTGGCGGTACAGCGGCATCGTGGTCGAGCCGCCGGTGCTGCAAAAGCCCCACCCGCCGCTGTGGACCGGCGCCGGCACCGACGAATCCATCGCCCGGGTCGCCGAATCGGGGCTCAACGTCCTGTTCGACCAGTTCGCGACCTTCGGCCGCACCGCCGAGCGGCTCGGCGTATGGCGCGCGTCCTGCGCCCGGGCCGGGCGGCGCTTCGATCCGATGCAGGTGGCGCTCGCCCGCGCCGTGGTCATCACCGACGGGGCGCGCGAATACGAGGCCGCCGTGGCGGCCCGCGAGCGGCGAACCGCCGGCATGGTCGGGGCCTATGGCGCGCTCCCCGGCCAGGACCCGACGCAGCCCGAGAGCTACGCCGATGCCGGCCGGGCCTCGGACGCGCTGATCGGCGATCCGGACGACGTGCTGCGCCGGCTGCGCGAGCTCCGGGCGATGGGGTTCGAGTACGTCCTGATGCTGCTGCCGGACGACGTGCAGGCGCTGCGCCGCTTCGCCCGCGAGATCATGCCCGAATTGCAGGGCGAAAGCGCATCGGCGGCCTGAGCGGTCACTCCCCGATATACCGGAAGGCGAAGGCCGCGCCCTCGGGGACGATGCGCCCGGCGGCCGGGTCGGGGAAGTGCGACGGCAGGATGGTCGTGTCGGTCCCGGCGTAGCGCTCGAGAAACGCCTCCCGCGTCGCCCGCGCCGCTTCCCGGTCGGCGCAGGCGATGGTGCTCCAGGCGGGGATGTGGCACTGGATCATGTGGTGCATCAGGTCGCCGCAGATCAGCGCCTCGGCGCCGCCGGACGCGATGCGCAGCCCGACCTGCCCGGGGGTGTGGCCGGGCAGCGGCGCCAGCGTCAGCCCGTCCTCGATCTGGTGGTCCATCTCGACCAGCAGCTCGCGCTTGGCCTCCAGGATCGGGATCACGCTGTCGGCCACGTAGTCGCCGGTCCGGGTCATCCTCCCCTGCTTCGACTGGGAGAGCCAGAAATCGAGCTCGGTACGGGCGAAGATGTATCGCGCGTTGGGGAAGGTCGGCACCCAGCGCCCGTCCTCCAGCCTGGTGTTCCAGCCGACGTGATCGACATGGAGATGGGTGCACAGCACGAAGTCGATGTCCTCCGGGCGCGTGCCGGTGGCCAGGAAGCGGTTCATCCACGGGAACCCGGCGCGGTCGAAGAACGCCCGGTTGCGCGGCTTGTCGTTGCCGACGCAGCCGTCCACCAGGATGGTGTGGCGCGGCGTGCGGATCAGGAAGGCCTGGATCGCGATCACCACCTTCCCGCTGCCGGGGTCGTAGTGCCGGGGCACCATCCAGCCGGCATGCGGGGCGACCGCCGCCTCGTCCCAGTCGGGGAAGAATTCCTTCGCCTCCAGCAGGGGCATTTCCAATTCGACGATCCGCGTGACGCGGATGTCGCCGAAGGCGAAGTCGTGCATCGCGCCTATTCCGCCGCCTGGTCTTCCAGCGCCTCGGTGGTGAAGTCTTGCGGCGAGGTGACCTCCAGCAGCTCGAGGTCGTCCGACCATTCGAGCACGTCGTGCCTTATGCCGGGTGGTTGCAGGATGCAGGTGCCGGCGGGCGCCAGGGTCTCGCCGCGGCCCTCGTACCAGAAGCGCATCCAGCCCTTGAGGATGTAGACCAGCTGGAAGTCGATCCGGCCGTGGCGGTGCAGCCCGATCTTCGGGCCGTCGGCGGTCTTCGCCTTGATGACATGGGCGTGGTAGCGCCCGCCGCTCGCATCCCCGATGCCGAGGTCGCGGTAGACGAACTGGGCGCGCAGCCCGGCATCCTCGTATTCCCCGTCCCCGGGCAGGACGACGGAGAGCTTCTGCTCGGTTTCGCTCATGTCTGACCCCTCGTTCACCGGCCGATCCCGCGAAACACTAGCGCGGCCCCGCCCGCGGCGGTAGCCCGTCCTTCGATACGCGCCCCTCAGAGCGCGAGCCGGCCGGCGATCTCGGGCGAGTCCTCGGCGTAGCGGAAGGCGCGGAAGATCCAGTTCACGTCCTCGTCCGAATAGGTCCGGTTCTCGAACGGCGAGATGTATTCCCACACCAGCTCGCCCGCCGGGGTGACCTCGAACAGCCGCCCCCACAGCCCCTCGCAGATCAGCGTGTTGCCCGAGGCGAGCCGCTCCTGGCCGCTGATGTGGTGGGAGTAGAAGTTGCGGCCCGGCGAGTCCCGGTAGACCCACGCCTCCTCGCCGGTCTCGGGGTCGAACTCGACCACCCGGGAAAAGGGGTGGGCTTCCCGCGTCGCCCAGCCATTGGCGAACAGGATGATGTTGCCGTTCTCCAGCATCTGGGGGTCGTGCTGCCCGCCCCAGGACGGGTCGGTCCGTTCCCAGCGGAACCCGCCGGTGCGGCGGTCGACGATCGCGCAGGTGCTGATCTGGCGCAGGCTGATCAGCACGTCGCCGTTGGCCAGCGGGAAGGTGGTGTTGCACCACGCCCAGACGCGACGCGGGCTGAACGGGTTGAGCTCGTATTTCTCGATCTCCATGTCGCAGGCGCGCCACTCGAACACCAGCCTGCCCTCGGCGTCGACCTCGCGCACCACGTCGGAATACATGCCCTCGGGGTCGTCCGAGCCGGGGATGCCGCCGCGGACCAGCGCGGCGCGCTCTTCCGGCATGTCCTCCCACGAGGCATACAGCATGTGGCCGTTGGGGAGCCGCCAGCAATCGTGGTGCTGGAAGTCGTCGACGAACTCGCTGACGATATTGCCGTCCCAGTCGAGCTCGAGCAGCCGCCCGCCCTGGGCGCCGCCGGCGAAGCGCGGCCCGGTCTCGGTGCTGACCGAGACGAACAGATTGCCGTTGGGCATCAGCCGGCCATAGCCGCCGACCGGGCTCGGCAGGTCCCAGCGATGGACCACCTCGCCCCGCATGTCGAGGATCAGGGTCTCGCTGCCCCAGAGCGGCGAGAACAGGGTGAAGCCGGGCGTCGCCCGGGCCGGGTCGGAATGGGTGACACCGGTCTGCAATATGCGCATCTGGGGAACCTCCGGGCGGCGTTCGTCGCGGCGCATGTTAGACCCTCGGCCGGGCGCGCGAAATCGGACCCCGGCGACTCGCGCGCGCCGCGGCTTTGCTTAAGATGGCGCCGCGAAAATCGGCGGGAGGGACCGATGGCGGAACAGGCGGAAGGACCGGCGCGGGTGGGCAGCGCCTACGAGACCGACGTGCGCGGGCGCGCGGTGATCGTCACCGGCGCCGGGCAGGGGATCGGGCGCCGATACGCGCTCGAATTCGCCCGCGCCGGGGCCTCGGTCCTGGTCAGCGACATCGACGGCGACAGCGCGGCCTCGGTGGCCGGGGAGATCGCCGCCGAAGGCGGGCGCGCGGTGGCCGGGGTGTGCGATGTCGGCGACGCCGAATCGACCCGCGCGATGGCCGCCCAGGCGCTCGACGCCTTCGGGCGGATCGACGTGCTGATCAACAACGCCGCCCTGTTCACCCCGCTCGGGCGCTGCGGGTTCGAGGACATCGAGCTCGACGAATGGGAGGCGGTGATGCGGGTCAACGTCACCGGCTCGATGCTCTGCGCCCGCGCCGTGCTGCCGGTGATGCGCGCGGCCAAATGGGGGCGCATCGTCAACATCTCGTCGTCGACGGTGCCGCTCGGCCTGCCGTTCTTCCTGCACTACGTGACCTCGAAGGCGGCGGTGATCGGGATGACCCGGGCGATGGCGCGCGAGCTCGGCGGCGACGGCATCACGGTGAACTCGGTCCTGCCCGGGCTGATCGAGACCGAGATCGACAACCCGGGCCGCACCGACGCCCTGCGCCAGAGGGTGCTCGACATGCAATGCGTAAAGATCCTCGGCGAGCCGACCAACCTGGTGGGCATGATCCTGTTCCTCGCCTCGCCGGCGAGCGGCTACCTCACCGGCCAGTCGATCGCCGTCGACGGCGGCGCGGTGCATCTCTAGGCGCGCATGATGGACGGCGACGACGGCAGGCTGTTGAAAAACGCGTGGTATGTCTGCGCCTGGGCGGACGAGATCGGCGCGGCGCCGCTGCAGCGCCGGATCTGCGGCGAGGCGATCGTGTTCTGGCGGCGGCGCGACGGCAGCCCGGCGGCGCTCGCCGACCGCTGCCCGCATCGCGGCGCGCCGCTGTCGCTCGGCCGGGTGGTCGGCGACGACCTCCAATGCGGCTATCACGGGCTGGTCTTCGACGCGGGCGGCGAGTGCGTCGCGGTGCCCGGCGAGGAGCGGGTTCCGGAGGGCGCCCGCACCCGGTCCTACCCGGTCGTCGAGCGCTGGGGCTGGGTGTTCGTCTGGACCGGCGATGCGGCGCGGGCCGACCCCGCGCTGATCCCCGACTACCACTGGAAGGGCGACCCCGGCTGGGCCGGCAAGGGCGAGACGCTGCACGTCAAGGCGCATTACGGGCTGATCCGCGACAATTTGCTCGACCTCACCCACGCCCATTACGTGCACCGCCGGACGCTCGCGACCGACGGGGTGATCGAGTTCCCCATCGAGACCGATTTCGATGGCGAGACCCTGCGCGTGGTGCGCGACATGCGGGGCATCGCGCCGTCGCCGTTCTTCGCCCGCATCGGCGGTTTCAGCGGCACGGTCGACCACCGCCAGGAGATCGTCTTCACCCCGCCCGGCAATATCGTCATCAAGCTCCGCGTGGCGGGGGCGGCCGAAGACGGCAACCGGGCGGTCGGCATGCGGGTGCTGAACGCGCTGACGCCGGAGACCGGGAAGACGACGCACTACTTCTGGTCGCTGCTGCGCGATGTCGCGCTCGACGACGAATCGATCACCCGATGGGCGTTCCAGGCCAACAAGGACACCTTCGACGAGGACGTGGCGGTGATCGAGCCGCAGCAGCGCATGATCGATTCCGCGCCCGCGCCCGCCCGGCCGATCCGCTGGTCGGTCGACAAGGGCGTCACCCAGGCGCATCGCTGGATCGACCGGCTGCTCGCGGAGGAGGCGGAGGGCGGCTGACGGGGCAGGCGATTCTTGATTCCGCCGGGGCGCGGGGCTAGGTTGCCGCCGCCGCAGCCGCACCCCTTCAGAGCCATGCCGAACAGCGGAATGTCGTTCCAGGACCTTATCCTGAGGCTCCACGCGTTCTGGGCGCGCCAGGGCTGCGTGATCCTCCAGCCCTACGACATGGAGGTCGGCGCGGGCACCTTCCATCCGGCGACCACGCTGCGCGCGCTCGGCCCCGATCCGTGGCGGGCCGCCTATGTCCAGCCGTCGCGCCGGCCGGCCGACGGGCGCTACGGCGAGAACCCCAACCGGCTGCAGCACTACTACCAGTACCAGGTGATCCTCAAGCCCTCGCCGCCCGCCTGCCAGGCGCTCTATCTCGAAAGCCTGGGCGAGGTCGGGATCGACGCCACCCGGCACGACATCCGCTTCGTCGAGGACGACTGGGAGAGCCCGACGCTGGGCGCCGCCGGGCTCGGCTGGGAGGTCTGGTGCGACGGGATGGAGGTCACCCAGTTCACCTATTTCCAGCAGGTCGGCGGGATCGAGTGCGACCCGGTCTCGGTCGAGTTCACCTACGGGCTGGAACGCCTGGCGATGTACATCCAGGGCGTCGAGAACGTCTACGATCTCGACTTCAACGGCGCCGGCGTGCGCTACGGCGACGTGTTCCACCGCGCCGAGCGCGAGTTCAGCGCCTTCAACTTCGAGCACGCCGACACCGAACGGCTCGGCGCCCAGTTCGGCTTCGCCGAGGCCGAGTGCCGGGCGCTGCTGGAGAAGTCGCTGGCGCTGCCCGCCTACGACCAGTGCATCAAGGCGAGCCATGTGTTCAACCTGCTGGACGCGCGCGGCGCCATAAGCGTGACCGAGCGGGCGGCCTATATCGGGCGCGTCCGGGCGCTCGCCAAGGGGTGCTGCGAGGCCTGGCTGAGCGGGACCGCCTGACCGTGGCCGAGCTCCTCCTCGAACTGTTTTCCGAAGAGATCCCCGCCCGCATGCAGGCCCGCGCGGCGGCCGATCTGCGCCGTCTCGCGAGCGACGCGCTGAAGGCGCAGGACCTCGGCTTCGACACCGCCGAGAGCTATGCCACCCCGCGCCGCCTCGCTTTCGTGGTCGATGGGCTGCCCACCCGCCGGCCCGACCGCCGCGAGGAAAAGCGCGGGCCGCGCGTCGGCGCCCCCGACAGGGCGATCCAGGGCTTTGCGGACGCCAACAACGTCCCGATCAGCACCCTCGTGCAGAAAGAGGCGGGCAAGCACGCGTACTGGTTCGCGACGATCGAGACCGCGGGCGGCGAAGTCGCGGACCTGCTGCCGGCAATCGTGCGCGACCTGATCGGCAGGCTCGCCTGGCCCAAATCGATGCGCTGGGGGGCAGGCGGGACACGCTGGGTGCGGACGCTGGAGCGCGTGCTCTGCGTGTTCGACGGAAGCCCGGTCGCGCTGGATCTGCCGGACGGCATCGCATCGGGCGGGATCGCGTCGGGTCATCGGTTTCACGCCCCCGAGCCTTTCCCCGTCTTCTCCTTCGCCGGGTACCGCGAGCGCCTGCGCGCGGCCCGCGTGATCCTGGATGCGGCGGAGCGGCGGCGCCTGGTCGCCGACGGCGCGGCGAAGCTCGCCGCCGCCGAGGGGCTTGCGGTCCGCGACGATCCCGGGCTGCTCGACGAAATCGCCGGGCTGGTGGAATGGCCGGTTCCGCTGGCCGGGCGGATCGACGCGGAGTTCATGGCGGTGCCGGACGAGGTGCTGATCACCGCGATGCGGAGCCACCAGAAATACCTCTCCCTGCTGGATGCCGATGACAAGCTCGCGCCCCGCTTCGTCGTGGTCGCCAATCTCGAAGCCGATGACGGCGGCGCGGAGATCGTCGCCGGCAACGAGAGGGTGCTGCGGGCCAGGCTGTCGGATGCGCGCTTCTTCTGGGACCAGGACCGGAAGACCCTGCTCGAGGATCGCCTCACCTCGCTCGAGCCGATGGTATTCCACGCGAAGCTCGGCAACCTGGCGCAGAAGGCGGCGAGGCTGGAGGCTCTGGCCGGAGAGGTTGCGGGTTTCGTGCCCGGCGCCGATCCGGGCAAGGCGCGCCGCGCCGGGCGGCTCGCCAAGGCCGATCTCACCACCGAGATGGTGTTCGAATTCCCCGAGCTCCAGGGCACCATGGGCGGCCACTATGCCCGCCACGACGGGGAGGACGAAGAGGTCGCGAACGCGGTCGCCGAGCACTACCTGCCGCTCGGGCCGTCGGGGGCTTGCCCCACCGCGCCGCTCGGCGTCGCCGTCGCGCTGGCCGACAAGATCGACACGCTGGCCGGCTTTTTCGCGGTCGGCGAGCGCCCCACCGGGTCGGGCGATCCCTACGCGCTGAGACGCGCGGCGCTCGGCGTCATCCGCCTGGTACTGGAGAACGGCATCCGCCTGCCGCTCGGCGAGGCCTTCCGCGAGGCCTGGCGGAGCTATGCGGAGACCGTGCCCGGTTTCGAGGACCCGCCCGGGACGCTGGAGCGCGATCTGCTCGACTTCTTCGCCGACCGGCTAAAGGTGCATCTCCGCGCCGAGGGGGTGCGCCACGATTTGATCGCCGCGGTGTTCGCGCTCGGCGACGAGGACGATCTGGTCCGCCTGCGCGCCCGGGTCGATGCGCTGCGCGGCTTCCTCGCCACCGAGGACGGGGCGAACCTGCTGGTCGCCCACAAGCGCGCCGCCAACATCGTCGCCATCGAGGAGAAGAAGGACGGGACCGCCTATTCCGGCCCGGTCGAGCCCGCGATGCTGCGCGAGCCGGAGGAGCGCGCGTTGAGCGAGAGCCTCGATGCGGTCGGCGCGCGGGCCGCGCCGCTGGTCGCCGGCGAGGCGTTCGACGAGGCGATGACCACGCTCGCCGGGCTGCGCCGGCCGGTCGATGCGTTCTTCGACCGGGTCAAGGTCAACGCCGAGGATGGCGGGCTCCGGGCCAACCGGCTCAGGCTGCTGTCGGGCATCCGCGCGACCATGGGCAGCCTCGCCGATTTCTCGCGGATCGAGGGGTAAGCGGCATGCGGCAGGCCGCGCGGTGAGCGAAAAGCTCGTCTACCGGTTCGGCGCGGGGACCGCCGACGGCGGCGCGGAGATGCGCGAGCTGCTCGGCGGCAAGGGCGCCAATCTCGCCGAGATGTGCAGCCTCGGCCTTCCCGTGCCGCCCGGTTTCACCATCACGACCGCGGTCTGCAACGCCTATTTCGGCTCGGGAGACGCCTATCCCCGGGGGCTGGCGGCCGAAATCGACGGCGCGCTCGCGGAGATCGAACACAGTGTGGGCGCCGGCTTCGGCGACGCCAAGAACCCGCTGCTGGTCTCGGTGCGCTCCGGCGCGCCGGCCTCGATGCCGGGCATGATGGACACCGTGCTCAATCTCGGGCTCAACGACCGCACCGTCGAGGGGCTGGCCGCCCGCGCCGGCGACCGCCGCTTCGCCTTCGACAGCTATCGCCGCTTCATCCAGATGTACGGCTCGGTGGTGCTCGGCATCGAGCACCATTTCTTCGAGGATTTGCTGGAGAACCACAAGCTGGAATCGGGCGCCGTCCTCGACACCGAGATCGACGCCGGCGGCTGGGAGGCGCTGGTCGGCCGCTACAAGGCGCTGGTCGCCGAACGGCTCGGCGAACCCTTCCCGCAGGACGAGCGGGAGCAGCTCTGGGGCGCCATCGGCGCGGTGTTCGAGAGCTGGATGAACCGCCGCGCGGTGACCTACCGCAAGCTGCACGACATCCCCGCCCATTGGGGGACGGCGGTCAACGTGCAGGCGATGGTGTTCGGCAATATGGGCGAGGACTGCGCCACCGGCGTCGCCTTCACCCGCGACCCGTCGAGCGGCGAGAACGTGTTTTACGGCGAATACCTGCCCAACGCGCAGGGCGAGGACGTGGTGGCCGGGATCAGGACGCCGCGCCACCTGACCCGCGCGGCGCGCGAGGCGGCGGAGGCGGACGCGCCGTCGATGGAGGAGACGATGCCGGCCGCCTATGGCGCGCTGTGCGGCATTCGCGGCACCCTCGAAGCCCATTACCGCGACATGCAGGACATCGAGTTCACGGTGCAGTCGGGCACGCTCTGGATGTTGCAGACCCGCGCCGCCAAGCGCACCGCCCGGGCCGCGCTCCGGGCCGCCTGCGAGATGGTGGACGAAGGGCTGATCGACCGGGCGCAGGCGGTCGGGCGCATCGATCCGCTGTCGATCGACCAGCTGCTCCACCCGACCCTCGACCCGGCGGCGCCGCGCACCCGGTTCGTGCGCGGCATGCCGGCCTCGCCCGGCGCGGCCTCGGGGCGGGCGGTGTTCAGCGCCGACGAGGCCGAGACCCGCGCCAGGGCGGGCGAGAAGGTCATCCTGGTGCGCACCGAGACCAGCCCCGAGGACATCCACGGCATGCATGCCGCGCTCGGCATCCTGACCAGCCGCGGCGGCTCGACCAGCCACGCCGCGGTGGTGGCGCGCGGCATGGGCCGGCCCTGCGTGGTCGGCGCGAGCGAGCTGGCGATCGACTACCGCGCGCAGGCGATGACCGCGCGCGGGGTGACCGTCAAGGCGGGCCAGACGATCACCATCGACGGCAGCGCGGGCGAGGTGATGCTGGGCGCGGTGGCGACCGTGGAGCCCGAGCTGTCGGGCGATTTCGGCCGGCTGATGGGCTGGGCCGACGCGTTCCGCGGGCTCGGCATCCGCGCCAACGCCGAGACCCCGGCGGATGCCGAGACGGCGATCCATTTCGGCGCCGAGGGGATCGGCCTCTCCCGCACCGAGCACATGTTCTTCGACGCCGAGCGCATCGTCGCGGTGCGCCGGATGATCGTCGCCGCCACCGAGGAGGACCGCCGGGCGGCGCTCGCCCGGCTGCTGCCGATGCAGCGCGACGATTTCGCCGACCTGTTCCGCATCATGGACGGGCGTCCGGTCACCATCCGGCTGCTCGACCCGCCGCTGCACGAGTTCCTGCCCCGTGGCGAGGACGAGATCGCCGGGGTCGCGGCGGCGGCGGGCGTCAGCGCCGAGGCGGTGCGCCGCCGCGCCCACGAGCTCGCCGAGGTCAACCCGATGCTGGGCCATCGCGGCTGCCGGCTCGGCATCACCTATCCCGAGATCTACGAGATGCAGGCGCGCGCCATCTTCGAGGCGGCGGCCCGGGTGATCGTCCAGGACGCCAAGCCGGTCCTGCCCGAGGTGATGATCCCGCTGATCGCGACCAAGGCCGAGTTCGACCTGCTCAAGACGCTGGTCGACCGGGTCGCCCGGGAGGTCGCCGAGGCCGAGGATGTGGAGCTCGACTACATGACCGGCTGCATGATCGAGCTGCCGCGCGCGGCGCTCCGGGCGGGCGAGATCGCCGGGACGGCCGAATTCTTCTCCTACGGCACCAACGACCTCACCCAGACCGTGTTCGGCCTGTCGCGCGACGATTCGTCGGGCTTCATCCGCGCCTATGACGAGCTCGGCGTGCTGGAGCGCGACCCCTTCGTCAGCATCGACGTGGACGGCGTGGGCGAACTCGTGCGCATCGCCACCGAGCGCGGCCGGGCGACGCGGCCCGACATCAAGCTCGGCATCTGCGGCGAGCATGGCGGCGACCCCGATTCGGTCGCCTTCTGCCACCGCATCGGGCTCGACTACGTGTCCTGCTCCCCCTACCGCGTCCCCATCGCCCGCCTCGCCGCCGCCCAGGCGGCGATCGCGGAGGGGGGGAAGGAGAGCGGCTGAGGCGCGCCCCTCCGCCCGCAATTCGTCATTTCGACCGGAGCGCCGAAGGCGCGTCCCCCCCTCGTCATTTCGACCGGAGCGCGTAGCGCGGAGTGGAGAAACCTCCCTGCCGCTCCCTCTTGTGGGGACGAGGTTTCTCCACTCCGCCGTGCTGACGCACGGCTCCGGTCGAAATGACGAAGGGGGCCGCCGTGCTCCGCACGGCTACGCCCCGGATCAAGTCCGGGGTCCGTCGAAATGACCAAGGGGCTAGAACGCCGCCCAGGCGGGCTTTTCCGGGCGGATCGTCGCTTCTGCCGCGCGCAGGGCCCCGCCGCCGTCGATGGCGTCGATGCGCAGCAGCGCGAGGCCGAGCGCGCCTTCGCTGCTGCGCATCTCGCCGACCTCGGACTCGTCGCGATAGACCTTCGTGCCGGGCTCCGGCGCGGCGCCGTCGATGCGGACCGGGACCAGGCGCTTGCGCACCAGGTTGCGGTGCTTCATCCGCGCCGTGACCTCCTGGCCGACATAGCAGCCCTTCTCGAAATCGACGCCGTTGAGCTCGTCGAAGCCGTTCTCCAGCAGGAACGATTTTTCCGGCACCAGGTCGCGCCGCCCGTCGGGAACGCCGTGGGCGATGCGGAGCGCGTCGTATTCCGCGCGGGCCGCCGGCTCTGCGCCGCTTTGCCGCAGCGCCGCTTCCGCCGCCTCGCCCACCACCCGCGCGCCGAGCGCGGGGTGGCGCGGATCGGCGAACGCCGCGGCGCCCGCGATGCGCCCGGAAGCCGCCGCCGCGCCCGCGCCGAACAGCGCGAATACCGGGTCGTCGGGCGCCTCGTCGATCGCCACGTCGGCGCGCAGCTTGTACATCCCGAGCCGCTTCGCCAGTGCGGCGCGCGCCGCGGCCTCGCAGTCGAGGCAGAACGCGGCGCCGCGCGCAAAAACCAGGAAGTCGAACAGATACTTGCCCTGCGGGGTCAGCAGGGCGGCGTGGATCGCCCCGCCGTCCGCCAGCCTGGCGACGTCGTTGGTGACCAGCCCCTGCAGGAAGCCGGCCGCGTCGCCCCCCGAGACCGCGAGAACGGCCCGGTCGTCGAGCCGGACATAGCGCGCCATCGCCCCTCCCAATCCTCCCGGTGATGTGGCACGCGAGGCGGGCCGAAGCAAGCGCCGGCGCGCCTGGCCGCGCGTCGCCAATGTGACAATCGCTTGACGATGCTCGGTCGAAACGCCTATTGGTCCCCCCGCGCAGGATTGGCAACCGGGCTCGGGATTCGACCCATGGGTGAACGGTTCAGGGGCCTCGTGCTCGACCAGGCCGATGGCGGGGTCGCCGCCTCGGTGAAGGAGCTCGACGAGAGCGACCTTCCCGACGGCGAGGTGACGGTCGCGGTCCGGTACTCCGACCTCAACTACAAGGACGGCATGATCCTGAAGGGGATCGGCCGGCTGGTCCGCGACTACCCGCATGTGCCGGGCATCGACCTGGCGGGCAGGGTGACGGAATCCTCGGCGCCCGGCATCGCGGCCGGCGACGAGGTCCTGGTCACCGGCTACCGGATGGGCGAGATCCGCTGGGGCGGCTATGCCGAGCGCGCCCGCGTGCCGGCCGACTGGGTGGTGAAGATCCCCGACGGGCTCGATGCCAGGCGGGCGATGGCGCTCGGCACGGCGGGGTTCACCGCGATGATCGCGGTGATGGCGCTGGAACAGGCCGGGCTGGTGCCGGGCGCCGGCGAAGTTCTGGTCACCGGTGCCAATGGCGGGGTCGGCAGCGTCGCCGTGATCATGCTGGCGGCGCTCGGCCACGAGGTCGTCGCCTCGACCGGGCGGATGGAGACGGCCGACGATTTGAGGGCGCTCGGCGCGGCCTCGGTGATCGACCGGGCGGAGCTCGCCGCCGAGCCCGAGCGCCCGCTGGGGAGGGAACGCTGGGCCGGCGCGATCGACGCGGTGGGCGGGACCACGCTCGCCTCGATCCTGACCGGGCTGAAGCACAGCGCGGCGGTCGCGGCTTGCGGGCTCGCCGGGGGCAGCGCGCTCAACACCACGGTGATCCCCTTCCTGCTGCGCGGCGTCCGCCTGCTCGGCATCGATTCGGTGATGTATCCGCGCGGCCCGCGCGAGGAGGCCTGGCGCCGGCTGGCGGCGGAGCTTCCGATGGACCGGATCGACGCGGTTTCCGAGACCGTGCCGCTCGACGCGCTGCCGGGTCTCGCCGACCGCATCCTCAAGGGACAGACCCGCGGCCGGGTGGTGGTCGACGTCACCGCGTGAGCGCTTGACCCGGCGCCAATCGCACCCCAAGTCAACGGAAATCGGTAAGCCCAGTGTTTGTTCGCGCGTACCCCCTTGCGGCCTTCGCCGTTTCGTCTCGTCCCTTCCGGGCGCTTGCCCCGATCGCCGCCGGGCTGTTGCTCGCCTTCGGCGCCTCGGCGCAGGACCGGGTGACGCCGCCGACCACCTATGGCGACGCGATGCGCTGGTACGAGAAGGCGGCGGAGGCGGGCTCGCCCCGGGCGCAGTTCCTGCTCGGGCTGAAATACCAGCACGGCGTCGACCGCGACCCCGACCCGGCGAAGGCGGCGGGCTGGTTCCGCCGCGCCGCCGAGGGCGGCCATGGGCTCGCGCAGTACCGGCTCGCCCTCGCGCTGCACCAGGGGAGGGGGGTCGGCCGGGATATCGGCGAGGCCGCTTCGTGGTACCGCCGCGCGGCGGAGAACGGGATCGCGGAAGCCGCGTTCAATCTCGGCTACATCCTGGACAACGGCCTCGCCGGCGTGGCCGACGCCGCCGGGGCGGCGAAATGGTACCGGGTCGCGGCGGAGGCGGGCCTCGGCTCGGCCCGGTTCAATCTCGCCGTGCTCCACGCCGAGGGGCGCGGTGTCGAGCGCGACCCGGTGGAGGCATGGATCTGGTTCACCTGCGCCGCTTCCGCCGGCCGGGCGGACGCGGAGGACTATCTCCGGCGGATGGACGAAGCGATGGATTCCGGCCAGCGCGCCGCCGCCCGTGATGGCGCCGCGCGCCGCTGCTCCCCGCCCGACGGCGGCTGAGCCGCGCACGGCGCGGGCGGACGGGCTGCACGACGCGCCGGTCGGCCGCGCCCGCGAGACGGTTCCCGTGCTGCGCGAGCGCGCCGCGATCCCCGACCACACCCGCACCATCCCGCGCGGGACCCACGCGGCGTTCACCGAGGCCGGTCTGGCGACGCCCTCTTCGTTCATCGCCGTGCCCTCCAGTCGAACCCCACGACTACCCTGACCCGTTCGGGACGCATCGGATTGTCATCGGAGGGCGTTTGGAGTCATGCTGGCTCTTGAGCGGAGGCTCCGGCCGGTGTCCCGGCTTGAGGTCGACACCGTCGAATTGGGCTGCTACGGCGTGGCCGGCGCCTTCCGGTATCAGGCGGCGAACGGCGAGACAGCGATGGCGACAGGCGGGCAATACCTCCTGCCGGCGGTGCGGGCAGCGGACGTGCCGGACCGGGCGCTGCCATGAAGGGCCCCCGCCCATTCCTGGCCGCGATGCTCCTGGTGGCGCTGTCGCTGTCACCCTCGGCGCACGGACAGTCGGGCGAGCAACCGGAAATTCCCGAACGGGTGCGCGCCTACGCCCTTTGGGAGCGGGGCTACGTATTGCATCTCAGCGGCCGATACCAGGAAGCGGTCGACAGCTTCCGCGAGTCCATCGAGGTTCTGCCCACGGCCGAGGGGCACACCTTTCTCGGCTGGTCGCTCAGCATGCTCGGGCGTCTCGAAGAGGCCGTCGCCGAATGCCACGAGGCCATCGCGCTCGATCCGGAATACGGCAATCCGTACAACGATATCGGGGTGTACCTGATCGATCTCGGCCGCCCGGGCGAGGCGATCCCGTGGCTCGAGAAGGCGATCTCGGCCAAGCGGTACTGCTGCTATCAATTCCCGCATTTCAATCTCGGCCGCGTGCGCGTGATGCAGGGGCGTATCGACGCAGCGAGACGCTCCTTCGAACGGGCCTTGCGTCACGATCCCGACTACCTGCCCGCGCGGATGGCCCTCGAAGTCCTCGACGCGGAAATCGGAAAACCGCTGTAGCCGATCCTCCCACCCATGCCACGGGCTGTGCGGCGAACCGAGGCCACCTTGATATTGGGCCGAGACGGCCGAGGCGGCGGCCGGCCCAGCCTGAAGGTTCGTGCATTGCCGATTTCTCCGCCAGGCTGGACGTTCTGCGGAGCGGAGCGGAGCGTAGCCGGGCCGGGCGGCCAGATCGGCATGACGATCGATGGTCGAGGCTCGACAGGGATCGGATATTTGGCGGCAGCTTCTCTAATTTTGCCTCCCAGACATATAATGGGCGGGTTCGCCGACGGGCGCCGACGCGATCGATATCGAAACGGCCGCAAGGGCAGGCGGGTGCCATGAAGGTCTATCGGGGCTACACCCGGGAAGAGCTCGACAGGCAGTACGAGCATCGCCACACGGTGCCGGACGCCGATGAATTCATAACCGCCCACCGGGCTGCCAGCGAACGGGTGCGGGCGACGGCCGACGGCCGGTTCGACCTGTCCTACGGGCCCGATGAGGATGAATTGCTCGACATCTACTTCGCCAGGGGCGAGCGCCCCGCCCCGACGGTCGTGTTTTTCCACGGCGGCCGGTGGGCGACGGGAAGCAAGGCGAGCAATTGCGAAGCGGCTGAAATGTACACCGCGCAGGGGCTGAACTTCGTCTCGGTCAACTACAGCCTGCTGCCCGGGGTCACCATGGATGTGCTGATCCGCCAGTGCCGGGACGCCGTTGCGTGGTTGTGGCGTCGCGCCGGCGAGTTCGGCGCCGATCGCGACCGTATTTTCGTGCACGGAAAATCGGCCGGCGCGCACATCGCCGCCATGGTGGCGGTCACGGGCTGGGTCGCCGATTACGGTCTTCCCGCCGATGTCGTCAAGGGAGGGTTGCTGGTCAGCGGCATGTACGATCTCGAACCGGTGCGGCTGACGTTTCGCAACGAATGGCTCAGGCTGGACGAGGCGGGCGCGTTGCGCAACAGCCCGATCCACCTGGTTCCCCCCGGCGGGTGCGACCTGGTCGTCGGGGTCGGATCCCGGGAAACCGACGAGTTCCGTCGCCAGCCACGTGCATTCGCGGCGGCGTGGCGGGCCAAGGGGCTAAGCTGTCGGTTCGTGGAATTGGAGGGTTACCATCATTTCTCGATAAACGACGCGATGAACGAAGCGACCAGCGCGCTCGTCTCACCGTTTCTCGAAATGATTGCCGGCGCGCAAGGCGAGCGGGCGCGGGAGCCGGCAGGCTCGGCGTAGCGTCGACATCGAAGCCCGACCGGGTCGTTTCCCGATCGGGCTTGGCATCCGAAAGAAGGAGGACGCGACAATGCATCTCCGTAATTCCGCCAGACATCTCGGTATCGCGATCGGGACGCTCGCACTCGTCGGTGCGTCCTGGGAAGCGACCGCGCAGGCCTATTTTGCGGGCAAGACGATGGAGCTCGCGGTCTCGCGCGGCAGCGGGGGCTCGCAGGACAGGATTTGCCGCTTCATGGCCTCGCATCTCGAGCGCTCGCTCGCGGGAGGGCCCAAGATCGTGGTCAAGAACCGGAAGGGCGGCACGGGCGTCGTCGCCACCAACTGGCTCTACTCTCAGGCGCCCAGGGATGGGACCGCGCTCGGCTGCTTTCTGCCGGTGCGCAACTATCAGGCATTTTTTTCCGGCACCGCCAAGAAGCGCGGGCTCGTGGCGGACATGACGCAAATCGTCCCGGTGGCCGGCACTCCCGTCGTCGCGGTCGGCTACGTGCGCGCCGATATCGGATCGGGCATCAAGGGACCCAAGGATCTCAAGGGAGCGCCCGCCTTCAGGACCGGCGGTCAGTCGATCACCAACACCAAGGACATCACCTTCCGGGCCGTCTTCGACCTCGCCGGCATCAACTACGACTACAAGACCGGATACCAGGACAGCAGCGACGCCTGGGCCGCGGTGCTGAGGGGCGAGGTCCACCATCACTCGTCGGGCCTGCCCCACTTCATGAAGGTGGTTTTGCCCACCGGGGTCAAGACGGGCAAGGTGACGCCCATCTATTACGACAGCGGCATCGTCGTCCCCGGCCTGGAGCCTGCCGTTCCGACCGCCGAATTCATTCGCATGCATGGCGGTAAGCCGGAAGGGCCGCTGTGGAGCCTGTATCGGACGAGTCGGGCCTGGCGGGTGATCTATCTTCCGCCCGGCGTGCCGGAGGCCGTGGTCGCCGAGATCGAAGCCGCGTTTGCCACGATGCTTGGCGACAAGGCGTTCATCGACGCGCACCGGAAGAGCTACAAGGTGTTTCCGGCGTGGGTCGCCGGCCGCAAGGCGCTCGACAAGCAGCTCGTCTCCGCCTACCGCGCTCTCGGTCCTTCGCTGGTCAAGTTCCGCAAGGACTATATCGACAAGGCGAGGCGGTAACCGCGGCGGCTTCCCCGCCCGTTTCGGGGGCCGCCGGGTCGGCGCGCCGCCCGGTTGAACGGACACCGTGCCCGTCCTCGACGCAGCGCTGGAGGGAATCGGCGCGCTCTTCCTGTGGCCGGCGATCGGTTACCTGCTGCTGGGCATATCGATCGGCATCGTGGTCGGCATTCTGCCCGGACTCGGCGGGCTCTCCGCGGTCGCCATGCTGCTGCCGTTCTCGTTTCTGCTCGACGCCTACAGCGCCATGGCGTTTCTCATGGGCGTATACGCGGTAACCACGACGGCCGACACGATTGCCTCGGTATTGCTCGGTGTGCCCGGCACGTCGGGGTCCCAGGCGACCATTCTGGACGGCTACCCGATGGCCAGGAAGGGCGAGGCCGGCCGCGCCTTGGGCGCCGCCTACGCCGTCTCCATGGCCGGCGGCGTGGCCGGCGGCGTGCTGGTGATCGCCAGCCTGCCGCTGGTACGCGAGCTGGTCCTGTCCGTCGGGAGCCCCGAGTTCTTCATGCTCGGCGTTTTCGGTCTCCTGCTCGTGGGCGCGCTCAGCGGCGGCTCTCCGCTGCGCGGGATCGTTGTCGTGCTGTTCGCGCTGGCGCTCGCGATGGTCGGCACGTCGCCGCAGGAAGGTCTTCCGCGCTACACCTTCGGCGAGGCTTATCTCCTGGACGGGATCAAGATCGTTCCCGTGGTGCTGGGGCTTTTCGCGCTCCCGGAATTGCTCGATCTGTTCGTTCACCGGACCAGCATCTCGCGGGCCGCGCTGGAGTCCGCCCGGGACATGAAGGAGGGCGTGCTCGACGCCGTTCGGCATTGGTGGCTCGCCCTTCGCTCGATCTGCATCGGGGTCTATGTCGGCATGATCCCCGGCCTGGGGGCGACCATCGTCGACTGGGTTGCTTACGGCCATGCCGTCCAGAGCGAGAAAAACCCGGAACGCTTCGGTAGCGGAGACGTGCGCGGCGTCATCGCGCCGGAGGCGGCCAACAACGCTCTCAAAGGCGGCGCGCTGGTCCCGACGCTCGCAATCGGCGTGCCCGGCAACGCGCCGATGGCGCTGTTCCTCGTCGCGCTGACGACGCACGGGATCTCGCCGGGCCCGGATATCATGAGCAATCGGCTCGACGTGCTGTTTGCGCTCGTCGGCGCGCTGGTCATCGCCAACGTGGTTGCCGCCGGCCTGCTGCTCGTGGCGACGCCCTATCTGGCCCGAATCGCCCAGATACGCGGCACCATCATTGTCGCGGTCGTGGTGGTCGCGGCGCTGATGGGAGCCTGGATGTCGACCCAGAGCATGGGAGATTGGATCGTCCTGCTCGCTTTCGGCGTCGTCGGCTATGTGATGAAACGCTGGGGCTGGCCACGCGCTCCGATCGCTCTCGGGCTGGTGCTCGGCCCGCTGCTCGAACGCTACCTGCACCTGTCGATCAACGTCTATGGCTTCGAATGGCTGATGCGGCCGGTGGTGCTGGTCATCTTCGCGCTCGCCGTCTGGGCGCTCTACACGCAGTTCCGCCGCTCTCACCGGCGGGTTCGACGATGAGGGCGGGGACCCGGGCCGATCTGGTCGTCTCGATCTTTCTCGCCGCCGTGTTCGTCTTTCTCGCCGTCGAGGCTGGTGCGTGGGACTACCGTTCGGCCCTGTTTCCGCAAGCGATCGGCGTGGCCGGGTTGGCGGCGGTCGGGGTGCTTCTCGTTGTCCTGGCCGTTCCCCCGCGGGTCCCGGATCGGGCCTCCGGGAGCGCGGTCGCGGACGGGCCGCGGGAACCCGCCGGCGCTCCGCCACCGGCCGGAAGTCGCGATCATGTCCGGGCCTTCCGCCTGCTCGCCTGGATCGCCGCGGTGATCGGCCTGTCCTGGCTGCTCGGACAGATGGTCGCGATGCCGCTGTTCATGCTCGGTTTCCTGCGCTTCGAAGCCGGCCTCAGGTGGCTCACGGCATCGTTCGCCGCCCTGCTCACCGGGGGCTTTCTGTATGTGGTGTTCGACCGTGTCCTGACGGTTACCTGGCTGGACGGTGCGGTATATCGATGGGCGGCCACAGCGCCGTGACGGGACGGCCCTGGAGCCTGTCCGGTTCGGATTGAACCGTTGGCGCCGTTTCTCTCGTCATGGTGGGGCTTGGGCCCCCGGTGTCCGGTACAGGTTTTCCGAGGCGGGCTGCGCCGCGCTTTTCTCCGCGGGTGACGCGGTCGCCCATGCTTCAGTCCGACTATCGGAAGCCGTTGACGGGTTATGGGTCCGCTTCCAGAATGATCCGCAAGGATCTCGACGGTCGGCTCCCGCTGCAGGCGTCAACGACGTCGGAGTAACCTGCCGGACCGGTGCATCGTCACACCAAGTAGCAGGGAGGAGTTATGGCACGGGAAGAGACATGCGATATCGTCGTCATCGGCGGGGGTAGCGCAGCATTCGAGGCGGCGGTTGCCGCGCGTCAGGCGGGTGCCGAGAAAATCGTGATGCTGGAGAAGGCGCCGGAGAGCGAATTCGGCGGCAATGCACGCTATTCCCATACCGGCTTCCGATTCGCCTATGACACGCCAGACGAGATCCGGGAGATCATTCCGGATGTCGACGAGGACTTGTTCCAGACCTTCCACCTGCCGCCCTATACTGGGGACGATTTCCTTGCCGACCTCAACCGGGTGACCCAGGGACGTATCGACCCGGTACTCTCCGACTTCATGGTCCACAACTCCCTGGACGCCATACGCTGGATGCGCGATGTCGGGATCGTGTTCGAGCCCGAGCAGCATCCGCCGATCAACGGCAAGTACTACTTCGAGCCCGGTATCATCGTTCACTCGGTGGGCGGCGGGCTGGGGCAACTCCTGCGCTGGCGCGAGATCGCCCTCGCCATGGGCATCGACGTTCGCTACGATTCGCGCGTCGTCGAACTCTATGGCAACGATCGCCGCGTCGAGGGGGTGCGCGTTTCGTCCGATGACGGCGAGTACGACATCCGCGGCCGTGCGGTGATCGCGTGTTCGGGCGGGTTTCAGGCGAACTCCGAGATGCGGGCGCGCTATCTCGGCCCCAACGCCGACCTCATGAAGTTGCGGGGCAGCGTCTACGATACCGGCGAGGTGCTGAACATGATGCTCGGCCTCGGCGCCGCGACCGCCGGGCACTGGCAGGGCGCGCATGCCACCCCGATTGACGCCGGGGCCCGCGACGGCGGCACGCCGGCGCGCGCCGACGGACACAGCAACACGGCGAACCGCTACGACTACATGTTCGGCATCACCGTGAATTCGGCCGGCCGGCGCTTCTTCGACGAGGGCGAAGCGAACCTCTCCTACACCTACGCCAAGACCGGGCGCCGCGTGCTTGCCCAACCCGGCAGCGTCGCCTACCAGATCTTCGATCAACAGGGGATTCGGCTCTTCCGCCTCGGGCCGGACTATACCGACACCTATGTCGAGGCGCCGACGATCGCCGAGCTCGCGCCCAAGATCGGCCTCCATCCGGAAGTGCTGACCCACACCGTGGAGAATTTCAACGCCGCCGTCAGCGACGACGTCGCGTTCGATCCGTCTTGCCTGGACGGCCGTTCGACCGCCGGAATCGATCCGCCCAAGACCAACTGGGCGACGCGGATCGACGAGCCTCCGTTCCGCGCCTATGCCGTCACCTGCGGCGTGACGTTCTCCTTCGGTGGGGTCCGGGTCAACACCGCGATGGAAGTCATCAACACCTCGGGACGCGCCATCCAGGGGCTCTATGCCTCGGGCGACGTGGTCGGGCTGTTCTTCCACAACTACCCGTCCTGCACCGGCCAGACCCGCAACGCCGTGTTCAGCAGGGTCGCGGGCGGGAACGCGGCCGCCCGCAACAACTGAGATCGACGGCGCAGCCCCGGGCGGAGGGGAAGGACCGGGACATGCTCTATCAGTCCGAGACGGGCGAAATCGCCGTCGCATTGCTTGGCGACGCGATGCCGACGCGGCGCCTCGTCCCCTTCGCCGAGGAGCGCTACCTGTCCCTGATCGATCTGCTGCGGGGCGCGGACGCGACGCTGGCGAACCTCGAAGGGACGGTGCGGCGCCCGGACGAGGGAACACCCGGGATCACCGAGGGCACCTATGTGACCATCCCGCCGGTCTGTCTCGAGGATCTGAAGTGGATGGGCGTCGACTTCCTGACCTGCGCCAACAACCATTCCTTCGATTTCGGCGAAGGCGGGCTGATGGCCTGTCTCGCCCATCTCGACGCGGCCGGAATCGCCCATGCGGGCTCGGGTGCCAACCTGGCTGAGGCGCGCGCGCCCGGCTATCTCGACACGCCCAACGGACGGGTGGCGGCGGTCGCGGTGACGGCGACCTTCAAGCCGTGGAACCGGGCGGCCCCGCAGCGGCCCGACATGGGAGGCCGGCCGGGGGTCAACCCGCTCGCGCATGCCGCAAGCTATACGGTGGACGGCGACGCCTTCGCCGCTCTGCGGAGGATCAGCGAGAGGCTGGGGCTGGAGCGCGCGAAGGAGCGCGACCGCCGGCATTTCTTCGGCGCGCGGGAAGTTCCCGACGAAGCGGCCGAGGAGATCCGCCTGTTCGGCCAGACCTTCGTTTCAGGCGACGAATTCGCTGTCACGACCAGGGCGGACGAGGCCGACATTGCCGACAACCTGAAATGGATCCGCGAGGCCCGGCGTCAGGCCGATTGGGTTGTCGTCGCCTTTCACAGCCACGAATTCGGCGGGCGCGGCCTGATGACCGCCCGGTCGCGCGCCGAGCTCGAGGAGCTCGCCGACTTCACCCGCGAGTTCGCGCACGCCGCCATCGACGCGGGCGCCGATGTCTTCGTGGGCCACGGATCGCATACCCTGCTGGGGGTCGAGATCTACAAGGGCAAGCCCATTCTCTACAGCATGGGCAACTTCATCTTTCAGAACGAGACGATTTCCGCCTTCCCGGCGCAGGCCTACAGCCGGTTCGACCTCGGGATGGAGGCGACGCCCGCCGACTTCCTGGACGCCCGCACCGAGAACGACACAAAGGGACATCCGGCCTCGCCCGGGTTCTGGCAAGGCGCCGCCTGCATCTGCCGTCTCGGGAAAGAAGGCGGCGGCGAGCTGCGGTTCTACCCGATCGATCTCGGCTATGGCCGTCCCCGGTCGCAGCGCGGCCGCCCGCTGCTGGCCGGCGGGGAGCTCGCGGCGAGCGTTCTCGAGAACCTGCGGCGCCTGTCCAGTCGCTACGGCACCGAACTCGCGATCGACGGCTCCGTCGGCATCGTCGCGCTTTAGGGCCCGGCCGGCTTATCAGGAATCGCCGTCGCGCTAGGCGGGTTCCTTTTCCAACGCCCCTTCTTTGGCCAGGCGGTCGAACTTGGTTTCCGACTTCTGATAGCCGTGGACCGAGAGGTCGTAGTTGTTGCCGTCGGGGTCGGTGGCGCGGGTCTCGGCATAGGGACGGTCGGCCGGCCGTTCCGCCGGTCGCGCCATCCCGTGTTCGTCCAGCCGGCGCGCGATCTCGTCGGCATCTTCGATCTGGAAGCCGAAATGATTGAGGCCGCTCGGCTTCCCTTCGGCCTTGTTGGGCAGCAGGGCAAGGGTGATGTGGCCGTCGGTCAGGTAATAGGCGCCGTTGCCGGAGTTGAGGAGCTCCATCTCGAAGACCTCCTCGTAGAACTTCGCAAGCTTCTCCGGATTGAGCGAAACGATCGCCAGGTGCCGGATCTGGGGCATCTCTGTTCTCCACCGAAAAGAGGCACGTTCGGAATTCTGCAGGAGGACAGTATAGACACGGTTGGGGGAGACTAGAAGGCGGGTTGCAGAAGCGCTGCGGGAGCGGGCGGCCTCGCGCGCGGGCGCGCTATGGGCGCGGTTTGCCGGAAGCCGTCGCGAAACCGAACACCGCCGCGGGCTCGTCGGAAAATGCGTGGTCGCGCGGCAGCGACCCCATGGCCTGGAGCAGCGCGGGCGCGGCTGCGCAGGCCGCGCCGCGAACGGCGTCGGAGGGCGAGAGGCCGGCGCGCGCCAGCATCGTATCCACGAAATTCCGCGTGGACCGGTCGGTACCGCTCCCCGCCGGCTGCTCGGGCGGCGGACCCACCGGGGCGGGCGGCGTTCCCTCGACCAGCGCCGGCCTGCGGGACCGCCATGGCGTGGCGGCCTCGTAGGCATGGGCGACCCGCAGGACTGTCGCCTCGTCGAAGGGCCGGCCGACGATCTGCATGCCGAGCGGCAATCCATCGGCGTCGAACCCGTTGCAAAGCGAGAGGGCGGGCAGGCCGAGGACGTTGAACGGCGCGGTCATCCCCGGCTCGGTCCAGGCCGGAGGTCGCGAAGGCCTGCCGAAGGCGGCAGCGGTGCGGGCGACGGTCGCCGTCAGCAGCACGTCGCAGCGCTCGAACACGGCCTTCATGCCGGCGATCATCCGCCGCCGCTCGCGCTGCGCCTGGACGTAGGCCGGGGTGCCGATCAGGCACGCGGCGACGATCCGCTTCTGAAAATCGATCCCGAACTCGTCGAGCCGCGCGACCAAATTGGGTTGGTGCACCGCGTAGACCTCGGTTTCTCCGAGGGCGATCTTGACGGCGTTGTAGTGGGCGATCGGGCGAAGCCTCGCTTCCTCGACGACCGCGCCCAGGCCGCGCAGTATTTCGATCGCATCTTCCATGGCGTCGCAGATTGCCGGCGAGGCTGGCCGTTCGTCCGTCCAGAAATGACGGATCGCGCCGACCCGAAGACCCTTGATGCCGTCGAAGAGCGCGGCGCGATAGTCGGGAACCGGGCGTTGCGCGCTCGTCGGGTCCAAATGGTCGGCGCCCGCGATCGCGCCGAGGACGATGGCGCAGTCCTCGACACACCATGTCATCGGCCCGCAATGGTCCAGCGAGAACGCGTTCGGCATGACCCCGCGCCGACTCACCCGGCCATAGCTCGGCTTGAGCCCGACGACACCGCACAGCGCGGCGGGGCTGCGGATCGAACCGCCGGTGTCGGTACCGAGGGCCGCGGGGAGGAAGCCCGCCGCGACCGCGGCGGCGGAGCCGCTCGACGAGCCGCCCGGCACCCGCGTCGGATCCCACGGATTGCGCGCCGGCGGCCAGGGAAGGTCGAAGGCCGGCCCGCTGCGGGCAAACTCATGGGTCGTGAGCTTGCCGAGGAGTATGGCGCCGGCGGCGGAGAGCCGGTCCACCGCCGCGGCGTTCTGCGCCGGCACGTTGTCCATGGCGATGCGCGACTGACCGGCGGTGCGGATCCCGGCCGTGTCGTAAATGTCCTTGAGCCCGAAAGGGATGCCGTGCATTGGTCCGCGCCATCGCCCGTTGGCCAGCTCGGACTCGGCCCGGCATGCGTCCTCCATGGCGCGCTCGCCGGTGAGGGTCACGACCGCGGAGATCTGGGGGTCCAGGGTCTCGATCCGGCGGATACAGGCTTCGGTCAGTTCGACCGGTGACAGGTCTCGCCGTCGGATCGACTCGGAGGCCTCAGCGATGGTGAGCCACGCCGGATTCGTCATCGCTACCCCGTCCCGCCGATGCCGGCCTCGCGGCTAGGAGAAAATCAGCGAGTCGTACCAGAAGACGGGCACGATCCGCTCGAACATGATGTAGAGAAAGATTGCCGCGCCGACCATATACGGGACGAACAGGCGCCACGTGTATCCGCCCCAGTACCAGAGATAGGCGCCGACAAATACCACGATTGCCAGGAACTGACCGACAATGACGGTCGCGCCAAGAATTGCGAACATCCAGGCAAAGTAATGCGCGCCGGACAGGAGCAGCTTCCGGTCATGGGCATTGCCCGCGATGCTGACTCCCTGGCGGAGGCGCAATCGAATGTCGTTCCAATCGTGGAAGATCACGACGAGAACGAGCGGGATCCCGGAGATGAGTACGATGAAAGGGAAAAATCGCGCACTGAAATGCCAGCCCGCCGCCAGGATCAGCCCGTAGCCGAGAGTGGCGAGAAGGCAGACGGCGAAGGGAAGGGACAGGGCCGGGTTCTGCGCCGCCGAGTCGTCGATCTGCACGCCCGCCGGCGCCGCCCGGCGACGAAGCATGCCGCGCACGCCAACCAGGAGCCCGAGCAGGATCAGTACGGCGAGGATCACGACGATGGGGCGCCCGAGCCACGTATAGTCATAGCTGCGCATCGAGATGTGCAGCGATACCTCCATGATGCTGCCCAGGATGAAGCCCAGGATGACGGGCGGCCTGGGCCATCCGCTCTGCTTCATGACGTAGCCGAGGATGCCGGCGAGGATCAGGGTGACCCAGTCGCCGAGACCGTTCCCGGAGAGCCAGGCGCCCATGAACACGAACATCGTGATTGCCGGTACGATCAGGTGGCCGCGGATGAAGGTGAGCTTCGCCACCTGGCGGCCCCATACGAGGAGGAAGGCGGCGCCCAGGATGTTGCCGAGCGCCAGCGCCCAGATCAGGCTGAAGGTGATGTCGAGCTTGGTGGTCAGGAGCTGCGGTCCCGGCTCGAGTCCCTGGATTTCAAAAGCGACAAGCAGGATCGCCATCGACGCGCTGCCCGGGACGGCGAAGGCGATGGTGGGGATCAGCGACCCCCCCTTCATGGCGTTGTTGGCGGTCTCGGGTGCGATCACGCCGCGGATGTCGCCCTTGCCGAACTCGGATTTGTCCTTTGAACTCTGCACCACGTGACCGTAGGCGACCCAGTCGACCAGCGAGCCGCCCACCCCCGGGAGCAGGCCGATATAGACTCCGATCAGGGTGCAGCGCACCACCAGCCACCAATTGCGGACCGCATCGATCATTCCGGTGAGGAGGCCGGTCTTCGCCTGTTCGCGTGGAATGCGCGAGATCGAGGTGTCGCGAACCGCGAGTTCGAGCAGTTCCGGCAGGGCGAACAGCCCGAGCACGAACGGAATCAGCGGCAGCCCGTCGATCAGGTAGGTGGTGTCGAACCAGTAGCGCGGTATCGCACCCTCGGGCGAATACCCGATCATCGACAGGACCAGGCCGAGAATGGCGGCGATCAGCCCCTTGAGGATCGAGCTGCCGCTCAGCGCGCCCACCATGGTGAGGGCGAGCAGCCCAAGCATGAAGAACTCGGGCGAGGCGAAGGAGAGGATCAGCGGCCTGACGATGGGGATCGAAAGGGCGAGCACGAGCGCGCCCAGCACGCCGCCCACCGCCGAGACCGTGAACGCGGCGCCGAAGGCGCGGGACGCCTGGCCTTTCTGCGCCAGCGGGTAACCGTCGAGGATGGTGGCCTGCGAGGCCGCGGTGCCCGGGATGCCGAGAAGCACCGACGAGATGGTGTCGCTGGTGGTGGTGATCGAATACATGCCCATCAGGAAGGCGAAAGCCCAGGCGGGCTCCATGCCGAAGGTGAAGGGCAGCAGGATCGCCATGCCGACGAGCCCGGAAAGCCCCGGCACCGCGCCGAAATACATGCCGATGGCGAGGCCGAGCAGCAAATAGCCGCCCGCCGGCCACTGAACGGTCAGAACGAGGCCGTGGAATGCCGCATCCCACATCAGGAGACCGCCTTGTTGGCACCCCGGCAGGAAACCTCCCGGGGTGCTTGGGCCCTAAGCCGTCATGAGCAGGTCAAGGCCCTTGTCGCTCAATGGCGGACCTTGTCGGCGAAGGCCTGCAGGAACGCTACCAGATCCTTGTCGGCGTTCTTGACCTGATCGAGCAGGAATTTCTGACCCGGCTCTCCCTTGATCGGCGACGGCAAGCCCTTGTTGAGCTTCTTGTATTCCTCCAGATATTGCGGATCCTTCATCGTCGCGTCATACGCCTTGCGCAGGATGTCCACCGCTTCCTGGGGCGCTTTTGGCGGCAGGAACACGGCCCGCAGGATCTTGGCCCGCATGTTCGATATCAGGATATAGCCGTCCCACAACTTGCCGGACGGCGTGGCGTCCTTGCCGAACTTCATACGGTAGAGGTCGAGAAAACTGGGGACGTCGGGATAGTCGCGATGCGCCGTCAGACCCTTGCCGTCCGCCGTCGGGATGCCCGTGTGGAACAGCGGCGTGACGATTCCTTCCTTCACCATGATGGGCTCGACCCGGCCGCGGAACCCGGGCGTCGAGTCCGACGAATACTGCAGCTCGTTCTGCTGCACCGCCTTGCGCAGCTGCGCACCCGACTTGAAGCCGTGCACATGACGATAGGGCACCTGCAGAATGTCGAGGGCGAGCCGGGTGCCCATATCCTTGGTGTTGGTTGGCGCATGGCCACCGGTGCGGAACGGCTCGGTGATCTTGAAGAAGTCCGCAGGCGTCTGGATGCCCGGTGGATGATCCTTGCGGATATAGGCGACTTCCTGAGAGCCGAGACCGCCGATGAAGATCAGGTCGGAGTGGCTGACGCGCAACGCCGGATCCGTGAGCACCTCGCCCAGAAGGCTGATCGTGAACACGCCCATGGTGTAGCCGTCGCGTTTGGCCTTCTCGCCGAGGAAATTGGTTCCGACCTTGCCGCCCGCGCCGGCTATGTTGCGAATAACCACCCGGGGATTGCCCGGGATATATTTGGGCATGAACCGCATCAGCAGCCGACCCTGGATGCTCGTGTTGCCGCCCGGCGCATAGTTGATGATTACGTTGAGGGTCTTGCCTTTGTAGAACTGCGCCTGGGCCGGAGCCGATCCGATTCCGGCGACGAGCGCGAGACCCGCGATACCGAGGAAAATGCGTGATACGAATTTCATGTCGCTCCCTCCATTTTTTTTGGACGTGGTTGTCACGCTTCGGCTTTTGCGGCTCAGCTTAGCAGAGTCTTTCTCTGAAGAGACAGGTTTTTGCCGCCGGGCCCTGGCGATCTTCCCTGAGGACAGCCCGGTCGACCGACGGTCTTGCGGCCGGAAATTGAGGGGTTGAGACGGCACGCCCGGTCGCTGACAATGGGTCGCGACGCGTGGCGGCAACGGTGAGACTGTCCGGAGCGGGCTTGGCCAGGGCAATGAACGAGGCGAAATTCGTCGATGTCGACGGGGTCCGGACCCGCTACTTCGTGGCCGGCGAGGGCGCGCCTCTCGTCCTGTTCCACGGCGGCAATTTCGGGTCGCAGAACCTGGCCGAATCGGCGTGCGACTGGGAGCTCAACGTCCAGGGTCTGAGCCGATGGTACCGTGTGTTCGCGGTCGACAAGCTGGGCCAGGGATACACCGACAATCCGAAGGACGACGACTACAGCATGGCGGCGGTGGTGCGGCACGCGCACGGGTTCCTGGCCGCGCTCGGGCTCGAGAACGTCCATGTCGTCGGGCACTCGCGCGGCGGCTATCTCGTCTGCCGGCTCACCCTCGATCATCCCGAGCGCATCCGCTCCTGCGTCGTCGTGGACTCCAACACGCTGGCGCCCGGCGTTCCGCGAAGCGAGATCGTCCTGGCCAACCCGCCCGAGCCCAGGCTGAGCCGGGAGAGCCAGCGCTGGATCATCGAGCGCTACTCTTTCGCGACCGGGCACATCACCGAATCCTGGCTCGACGAGGTCTGCGCCGTCGCCGCCCTGCCCAAGAGCCGGGAGGCGCTGGAGAAGATGGAAGCCGGGGGGCTCCGGTCCTCATACTTCATGCCCGGGCTCGCCCGGGACAAGGAGGACACCTTCGCCCGGCTGCGCGATCAAGGCACGCGCCGCCCGACGCAGGTCATGTGGGGCTACAACGATCCGACGGCCTCGCTCGCCCAGGGCCAGGCGCTTTTCGACGTGATCGCCTCGACCGAACGCCGCGCGCGGATGGTCGTGCTCAACGAGGCGGGTCATTTCTCGTTCCGCGAGCAGGTGGAGGCGTTCAACCATGCGCTGCGCGGGTTCATCGACGGTCTGGGACCTGTCGGCGGATCCTACTGACGGGCCTTCCGGCTGCGCGCTGGATTTATCGACAACCGTCCAACCGGCGGCCCCGCGCTGTCCTGCGCCGTCCCACGCCCTTCCTCGCAACCACACCTCGTCCAGGCGCAGACCACGCTGGTTGCGGGCCTCCGCAACCACCGAGACCGACATTCCCGACAAGGGAGTGTCGGTCATTTCTTTTTCGGCCCCGCTTCCTGTCCACTCCAGAATCCTGCCGAGCTCGCCGCGCAGCGTGACCTGGAGCTCGCCGCGCTTTTCGCCGGGCGTCAGCACGATCCCGTCGATCAATCCCCGGATCGCCGCCGCGGCCGCATCGCGTTCCTCCGGTTTGCTGAGGGCGTTCGCGAGACGGGCCACCTTGCGGCGATAAATGCCGGCGACGTTCGGGTGGATGTCCGGGATCTCGCGAGGAACCGTTGCAAGTAGTCTCGTAAGCTCCTCTTTTCGAGCTTCAAGCTTGTGCAGCCGTTCCTTTAGGGCGGGGCTGTAGGCGCCGTCCTGGATGGCGACGACGATCCCCTCGATCTTCTTCTCGACGTCGGCGAGCTCCTTGCGGTCCGCCTCTCCGGAGGCGCTGCGCTCGCGGTCGAGCCGGTGGGTCTCCTCCGCCCAGGCGCGCACCGCCGCGTCGGCCGCCTCGGGTGCCATCAGACGGTCCTTTGGACCGACCAGGACGCGCTCCTCGAGCTCCGTGCGGCGAATGCCCCGCCCGTTGGAGCAGCTGTCGTTCATGACGTGGTTGGAGCAGCCGTAGCGGTCCTGCCCGCGCATGGAATAGGGACCGCCGCAGACGCCGCATTCCAGGAGGCCCGAGAGGAGGTGCCGGGGGCGGTGGGTGCCGTTCAGGCGATTGGCGCGCGCGGTGCGGGTGGCCTCGATGACGGTTGCGTATTTTGCGGTCAGTTCTTCCTGCCGGACCTTCACCGCCTGCCAGAGCTCATCGTCGATGATGCGGAGCTCGGGTACCTCGGTGGTTATCCACTCCTCTTTCGGATTGATCCGGGACACCCGCTTGCCGGTCTCTGGGTTCTTGACGTAGCGCAGCCGGTTCCAGACCAGGCGCCCGACATAGAGCGCGTTGTTGATCAGCCCGGTGCCGCGCTTGACCTGGCCGCGGATGGTGGAATCGGTCCACAGCTTGCCAGAGGGGCAGGGGATCTTCTCTGCATTGAGACGGCGCGCGATCGTCAGCGGGCTGACGCTCGAGGCGAAGTCCCGAAATACGCGCCGCACGACAGTGGCTTCGTCCTCGTTGATCGTGCGCTCACCCCGCACCGGGTCGCCGGCGGCATCGAAGGTCGTGACGACATCGTAGCCGTAGCACAGCCCGCCTCCCCGCAACACCGACCCTCATGGGAGGCGATCTTTGGGACGAGAAGGGCAATGTCAAGGGTTTTAGTCTTTAGTATCAATGCGTTAGAGGGACATATGGCCATCCCTGCATCGCAAAGCAGCGCGTGGCTGCGCGTGCCGACGCTCAAGAAAGTTGGCGCCGGATCGTCGCAAGCCATGCCGATGGGCGCCTGTCCGGGGAGAATCATCGGGGTGCCCGCCGATAGGTGTCTCGCCGGTGTGCAACACGAACCACCAGCACGACAAGCTCCTCGTCCCGGACTTCGTACACGACGCGGTAATCCCCCACCCTGAGCCGCCGCAGTCCCCGCAGGTCGCCCTTCAGCGCGGCACCGAGATGAGGGGTCTCTGCCAGCCGGTCGATCGCCGCGACGATGCGCGTCCGGTCCGGCTTGGCCACACGGCGCAGCTCCCTGGCCGCGCTCTCCTTAATCCGTATCGAGAAGCTCACGCCGGACCTGGTCCCAGTCCAGCACCGGATCCGTGGGATCGCGGAGCCGGTCGATGGCGGCGGAAAGATCGTCGAAATCCTCGAGATAGTGCTCGACGGCGAGGCGGATGACGTCCGCCCGGCTACGCCTGAGTTGTGTTGCGGCCCTGTCCAGGGCCTCCACTACCGGGTCCGGCAATCGCGCGGTGACCTGCAGGGGCATGGCGGTTCCAGGTTCGTGAGAGTAAGTGACATTACTTTACTGCAATCCAACTACCGGGTCAATCCAGCTTGGAAGCGAGACAGCCAGATTGACGGAACGTTGCCGACACTGCCTCCGCAGGTCCAGCAAGGTCCAATTTCCCATCCGCGATGCAGCGGTGTTCTCAGCCGAGTTCGGGCGCGGCGATGCGTAGCTTTCCTTGGGTGTCCGATTTTGGCTGTCGGATCACGACATCGATATCGCTGCCGAGCGTCATCAAGAAGCGGAAGAAGTGCTCCACCGAATACTCTCGAAAGTCGCCTCGAAGCAGACCGGACAGATCGGACCGTGACAAACCGAGCGCGCGTGCAGCCTCGGCCTGGGTAGTCCTTCGCTGCCGGATGATGGCATCAATGACGCTCACGAGCCCGGCCTTCAGAAGGTGCGTATCGGCTTTGGGAAAGCCGAGATCGGCGAATACGTTGCCGCTGCTGCGTTCGACGGAGTACTCGGATGTGTTCATCGTCCGGGCCGCCGACCGAAGGATCCGTCTCAGCCAGTCCTGCGTGACGGACTCCAGGTTGCGCCGATTCTCGGTAGGAGCCGCCTGCCAGTCCGGCTTCTCGAAGTTCTCGGCCATATCGATTACGTGGTAGCGCTGACCTCCGCACTTCATATCGACCCTGCCGTTGTTGCCGATAATCCACAGTGCGTGTGGCTGGAGCTTGACGACCTGACCGGTCGGGCCGCGAAGTTCGAGCGAAGCCAGCGGTTTCGCCTGTACACCGAACTCCTGCATCATCTTCTCGTGCATGGGCACCGGTTCACCCGAATGGGCCTTCCAATCGGCCGGCAACCATTTCGCGATCGCGGCGTAAAGCGCCTTCAGACGCTGTTCCCAATCATCGACGCGGCGCTGCAGGTGCGTCGCGTCTACGGTGTCACTCGTGACTTCTTGGAGAACCGTCTTCATTGAACTGTTTCACCTTTCCGACTCATCCGAGTTCGGGCGGAACGGCCCCCGACGTCGGCTTCCACGTGCCTGCCGTGTCAACGGCGGCGGGATTATGCGCCAGAGCGGCGGACACAGCGGCGTCGCGTCCCGAAGGGCCTCGGCCTGCTCCATGATGCGACGGGAAAGGCCGCGCATGCTCGTCTCTCCATACTCAGTCTGTCAGAAATCAAGTGACAAGACTATCGCCATACAACTTCTACGCCCATCCACTGCGCCCTTTCGCAAGGGCTAGGCTCGTGTTCCTGCATCCGCCGGATCGCAGCGTCGACCGTGTTCTTGACGATCAGCCGGTGCATGAACACCGGCTTCTCAACGGGCACGAGGTTGACCGCCATCCTGGTCATCGGGGACCCATCCTGCGCGCGACGCCACGGACTTACCCAGCGCATCCGACACGCGCGATGCAAGAGCGGACAACGTGGAGAGATCCACCCTGGCGCGCTCCTCGACGCTCATCCCGGCGCAGGCCAGGATGCCGCTCGCCTGGTCGGAGTTCGCCACCATCCGCCAGAGCCTGCTCAAGATCGGCGCCCGGGTGGTGGAGAAGGCCGCCCGCATCCGCATCCACTTTTCCTCGGCCTGTCCCAGCGGCGCCCTGTTCCGCCTGCTGGCGGGCCGGTTCGCAACCTCGGGACCCTGACCGCCGGGGCGGCGTGCCCCACGAACCCGAGCCTCTCTAACCCTCAACCCCGACACCGACAATCTCACATCCCGGCACTACAACGGTGCCGAACTCCACCGCCTGCGCGCTCGAAACCAATCCATTTAATCGACCTGCCGCGAATAGATCAGGCTGAACTACAGTAAACTCCCAACATTCCACGGAGAACTAACGACCCAATCACCACTTCCCGACCCTCCAACCACCAACTACAAAGCCCCAAGCCCCACACCACGCGTGGGGACACGACCCGACCCCTCGGTTCATCAGCGCAGCATGAGCAGGATGAACCCCGGAATCCACGCGAGCTCGGCCAGTGCGTATATGGCGCTTGCGCCGGACAGCAACATCATCTCCGGCGACGGCTGCGTCATCTCGACGATGATCCGCGGATCGAGCCATGCAATTTCCCAC
>Ga0209754_1000795_pt1 | contig 38010 bp, 33 predicted proteins | sample MesohylBB_FD_187295 | JGI IMG/M metagenome (GOLD analysis project Ga0209754, IMG submission 187295) | Host-associated microbial community of the marine sponge Aplysina aerophoba from Gulf of Piran - sponge mesohyl, lysed by bead beating... | ecosystem: Host-associated > Porifera > Sponge >...
AGCCCAGAGGGTGCCAGGCATCGATCATCGCTTCCCAGCAACGCCGCGAGGCCGTGTCCTCGACCGGAACCAGACGAACCGTCCCAAGCTCCTCAAGAGCGCACCGGATCTCCTGGTCCGGGACCGGTGGAGCCTGCCCGGGCCTGCCCGGACCAATCGCCCGCCCCGGCACCGGCAGCGCGATGGCCAGACGCTCGGCAAGACGCGGCAAAAGCTTGCGCGCCGACGCCTCCGCACAGGCGCCGGAACTGTCACGCCAGTCCGAACGCTCGCACAGACCCCGCGCCAGACTGCTGCGCGTCGAACCGGGCTGCGTCACAGCCCCACGCAGCCACTCCAGCGTTCCAGCATCAAACTGACGGAGACCAACCTGCATGCCGAACATATACGCCGGACAAAACTACGAGTCAACAGTGGACCGATGAAAGGTTCTAAACCGCGACCGCTGGTATTACCCGGTGCCCCGTGCCGGCAGCACGTCGTGCGCCAGGCGTGTCATCAGCGTATCCGGCCGGGTCCAGGTGGCCTCGTCCCGCCACCAGATCCCGTCGATGTCGAGGGCCGCGAGGGCCCTGGCACGGTCCGCGACCTCGTCCGGAGATCCAAGCACGACGCTGGCCTCGACCGCAGCGTCGGGGACGAAGGACGAATAGCGCCGCGCCGCGTCCCAGTCCACCGCGTGGCCGAGATCGGGATAGGGCTCGGTCAGCCCCTCGGGGATGGCGGGCACCTCGGCGCCGCCGAACAGGAGGTCGGCACGGGGGAGCCGGCACAGTGCGGCCGCACACGGCCGCATGTGTTCAATCGCCCGGGCGCGGTCGTCGTCGACACAGGCGGTGACCACGACAATGCGCTTCACCTCGGCACGGCCGCGGCCTGCCGCCTTCATCCCGTCCTCGATGCGCCCGAGCGCCCATGAAACGGCTGCGGGAGCGGCCCCGACATGGATCAGCACCCCGTCGGCGATCTCGCCGGCGAGAGCCAGCATCGCCGGACCACTGGCGGCAAGGATGATCGGCAGGTCGGCATAGGGCGGCTCCAGTGTCGCCTCGGACCCGGGCAGGACCGTGGGCGCGCCGCTGAACAGGCTGCGCCACAGAACTGTCGCCTCGCGCATCGAGGCGCGCGTCGCGGCCTTGCGCCCGATGATGTAGGCGGAACTGTATCCGGTTCCCGCGACGAGGTCGGCGCGCCCGCCCGACGCGTCCGCAAGCGTCGCCAGCGCACTGGCGGTGGCGAGCGGGTGACGGGTCAGCGGGTTGGTGACGCCGGGGCCGAGACGCAGGCGCGAGGTGCTTGCGGCGGCGGCTCCGAGGTGCATGTGGACATCGCGCCAGCGCCCGGCGAGCAGCGGCGTGTCCGGCATCCACATGAAATCGAACCCGGCCTCCTCAACCCGGGCGGCATAGGCGGCGGTGTCCGCCGGGGTTCCCACGGCCGGAACCCTGAGCCCGAAACGCAGTGTCATGGCCCGTTCCTCCTGCTGGTACTGGCAGTTCACCATGCCGCTCCCCGGCGGGCCCGGCAACCGGACCGTGGAGAGGGCCGGACTGCTGCTTGTCTGCGCGAGCGCCCTTTGCTAGCAATGGCCGGCGCCCGGGCGACCCCTCGCCCCGGATCCCACCAGAACGGAACCTGCGAATGTCCCCCTCCGCGACCGTTGTCGCCCAGCTCGCACCGACCGGTGTGCTGCGGGCCGCCATCAACATGTCCAATTTCCTTCTGGTGACCGGCACCACGCCCGCGGGCGACCCCGACGGGGTCTCGCCCGACATGGCGCACGAGGCGGCCCGGCGCCTCGGGGTCGGATGTACGCTGCTGGCCTACAGGACGCCCGGCGAGATTGCCGATGACGGCGGTACCGGGGTCTGGGACATCGGCAACATCGGCGCCGAGCCGCAGCGTGCCCGGAAGATCTCGTTTACCGCCGCCTATGCCGAGATCCAGGCAACCTACCTGGTTCCTGCCGGCTCTGCCCTTGCCACCATCGAGCAGGTCGACAGCGCCGGTATCCGGATCGCGGTCTCGGCGAGGAGCGCCTATGACCTGTGGCTCGAACGGAACATTCGCAATGCCGAGCTGGTGCGTGCGGAGGGACTGAGCGCGTCGTTCGACCTGTTCGTCCGCGAGGGGCTCGACGCCCTGGCCGGACTGCGGCCGCGTCTGAGTGACGACGTGAAGGAGCTTCCGGGCGCCCGCATCCTCGACGGCCAGTTCACGGCGGTCCAGCAGGCGATCGGGTGTGACCGGGAACTGCCGGAGGCCGCGGCGTGGCTTGCCGATTTCGTCGAGGAGATGAAGTCGTCCGGCTTCGTTGCCCGGGCAATCGAGCGCCACGGGGTCGAGGGGCGGCTCTCGGTGGCGCCGCCCGCGGTCAGCTGACCAGGGCCCGGCCGCGGCGAACGCTCGCCGGTTCCTCCCGGCCCGCGCAGTCCAGCATCAGCTGGGTGCCGTCGCGGGCGAGTCCCTCCTCGATCATGGCAAGGGTCACCGGACGCCCGACACGGTGACCGAAGGCCGCCGAGGTGGTCCGTCCCACCACCCGGCCATCAAGGAGCACCGGTTCGTCACCGAGCGGCACCGCGTCTTCCGACGCGAGCACCAGGCTTGCGATCCGGCGTTGCGGCGGACCCTGGTCGCGCAGGCGGAGCAGGGCCTCGCGGCCGATGAAGGGCGACTCCCACGCCAGCGTGAAACCGAGACCGGCTTCGAATGGCGTGGTCGCGGTGTCGAGATCGCTGCCGTAGGCGAGGTGACGCATCTCGATGCGCATCGAGGACTGGGCTTCCAGACCGGCCGGAACGGCGCCGGCCGACCGCAGTGCCCGGTAGAGTGCCGCGAGGTCGGCCGACCGGCAGGTGAACTCCCATCCGGGAGTCCCGACGTAGGAGACGCGCGCCGCGCGGACCGGAATTCCCGCGACCTCGGCAGCCCGGTGGGAAAATCGCACGATGTCGTCGAGTCCGGGCGCAAGTTCCCGCGCCCGCGGGCCCATCAGTCCCAGGATGCCGAGTTCGGCCGACTCGTCGAAGAGGCTGACCCGCCAGCCGTCCATGAACCGGTGCAGCCGGTCGGCATCGCGCACCAGCGCCGTGGTCCCGACATGCAGGCGGTAGCTGTCGGCGCCAAGGCGGAAGGCGACCAGGTCGCTCTCGTAGCCGCCGCGGTCGTTCAGCATGCCGGTATAGACAGCGCGGCCGGGCTCGCAGTCCATGTCGTTGACACAGACCCGGTCAAGAAATTCGCGCGCATCCGGTCCCTCCACCCGCAGCATGCCGTAGGTCGACAGGTCGAACAGGGCCGCGCCCGTACTCGCGGCCCCGACCTCTGCCGCCACCGTTTCGTGCCACGGCGGGCGCGCGAAGGTGAGGCTCGCGGGCGCGGCGCCGAACCAGGCCGGCCGCTCCCAGCCGGCATGCTGGTGCAGCACCGCGCCCTCGCGCTGCCACTCGCCGCCAAGCGGGCTGCGCCGCAGTCCGCGGGCAGTGGACCACTGGCGCGCCGGGTAGCTGATCTCGTAGTGGCGGCCAAGTACCTCGGGAATGCGTTCGGCGAGCGCGCGCGCGTCGTTCCATTCCGGCCCGAACCGTTTCGGGTCGGTGGCTGTCAGGTCGAACGGCGGCCGGCCGGAGGCAACATATTCCGCGAGCGCGAGCCCGGCCCCGCCCGACGAGGCCACCCCGACCGAATTCATGCCGCAGCCGAGCCACAGCCCGCGGGTTCCTGCCGCCTCGCCGAGCAGGAACACCCCGTCGGGGGTGAAGCTCTCGGGCCCGTTCAGCAACGTGCGCACGCCGGCTTCGGCGAGTGCCGGTATGCGGTGCAGCGCGTTGTGCATCATCGGCTCGAAATGGTCCCAGTCCTCCGGCAGCAGGCCGAAGGCGAAATCCTCGCCCAGGACCTCGGGGTCGATCGCGCGCGCATGCGGCTCGAAACAGCCGACCAGCATGCCACCCGAGTCGTCGCGGACGTAGAGGTGGCCGTCGTGGTCGGACAGGGTCGGCACCGGTCCGGCGAGGCCCTCGACGGGCCCGGTCAGAAGGTAGAAGTGCTCACACGGCCACAGCGGCACCCCGATCCCGGCCATGGCGCCGACCCGGCGCGACCAGAGTCCGGCGCACAGCACCACCGCTTCGGTGCGGATCGTTCCGGCGGCGGTCTCCACCCCGGCCACGCGACCCGACCGCGTCTGCAGCCCGGTGACCGGCGTGTTCTCGAACACGCGGGCGCCGCGGGCACGCGCGCCGCGGACCAGCGAGGCGCAGAGGTCGGATCCGCCCACCCGGCCGTCCTCGGGCGACCAGACAGCGCCGACGACATCGTCGGTCCGCATCAGGGGCCAGCGTTCTCCCGCCTCGCCCGGGGACAGCACCTCCGTGCCCAGGCCGAAGGCCCGGGCGAGTGCGTGCTGACGCCTGAGGTGAACCATCCGGTCAGGCGTGGTGGCGATCGACAGCGATCCCTTGCCGATCCAGCCGGTGGCGAGCCCGGTTTCGGCCTCGAGCGTCTGGTACAGGCCGATCGAGTAGCGGACCAGTTCGGTCAGGCTGCGGTCCGAGCGCAGGGCCCGCACCTGGGCGGCGGAATGCCAGGTCGTGCCGGAACCGATGGCGTTGCGCTCGAGCAGCACCGCGTCCACCCCGGCGCGGGCGAGATGGTACAGCGTCGAGCACCCCATCGCCCCGCCGCCGATCACGACGGCGGAGACCTCGTCGGGAACGTCCTCGCCCGACGTCATGCCGCGGCGTTACTCGGCTGCGAGCAACGCCTCGAGATCGATCTCGCCCTCCTCGGCGGTGGCGGCACCGATCCATGCGTGTTCCGAAACGTCGAACACCACGTCGTCGGGCCCGCGAAACTTGGTCTCGAAGAAGGAGGCGGCCGCGGCCGGGTCCATCTCCATGACACAGGGCGCACCTGCTTCCTCGAGCCTTTCGCGAGTCTCCTCGAGACTGTCGACCAGCACGCCGAAGTGGTGGATCCCGACGTAGTCCAGACCCTTGCCGAGCTGATCGACGTTCTTGAACGAAAGGACGGCGAGATTGAGCGTGCCGTCGGAAAGATAGATGCCCCACGCGAGTCCCTCGTCCGGACGGTCGGGGTGGCCGACGCGCCCGACTTCGCGAAAGTCGAACACCTCCCTGTAGAAGGCGGCGGTCCGTTCCGGATCATTGGTGGCGAGGGCGATATGCCGCAGCTTGGCCATGGCGGTCTCCCGGTCAGAGTTTGTCCGAGCATTGTCTGCGGCTATTGTGGACGAGCGGGACCGCTGCGCAAACCCTCATCAGGTGGGTGGGTGGACGCACCGGCAGGACGGAAGGATCAGGCGATGGAGTGTGAGGGCAGGGTGGCACTGGTGACCGGTGCCCAGCAGGGGATTGGACGGGCCATGGTCGCCGCCCTCGCGGCAGCGGGAGCGGACGTCGCGGTCAACTGGCATGATGACCGCGACCTCGCCGAGCAGTCGGCGGAGCTGGCACGGGCCGAAGGACGCCGGGCCGTGCTGGTACGCGGGGACGTCTCTTCGGTGCCGGAGTGCAGGCACATGGTTGCCGAGGCAGTCGATGCGCTCGGGCGGATCGACATCCTCATCAACAATGCCGGCATGTTCCCGCGGGTGGCCTTCCTCGACATGGAGGAGGCGGACTACGACTTCGTGGTCGACATCAACCAGAAGGGCACCTTCTTCATGACCCAGGCGGTGGCCCGGCACATGGTGCGCGCCGGAACAGGGGGCAGCATCGTCAACCTGTCGTCGCGCTCGATCCAGGGCATGTCGCCGCGCGGGGCGCATTACACGGCGAGCAAGCTCGGGATTGTCGGGATCACCCGGGCCGCGGCCACCGAACTCGCGGCACACGGGATCAGGGTGAACGCGATCGCGCCGGGACTGACCGATACCGCGCAGCCGCGCTACGGGCACAGCGAGGCGGAACTCGAGGAAATGGCGGGGCAGATCCCGCTCGGGCGCATGGCGCGCCCGGACGAGATCGCCGGCCTGGCCGTGTTCCTGTGCTCGTCGCGTGCCGCGATGGTGACCGGACAGGTCCACCACATCAACGGCGGTACCCTTTATGGGTGAGCCCGGAACAGGAGCGGTGGCGCAAGACCGACTGGTGCGGTTCGTGCCGCGAACCGCGGTCCACGACCGTGACTGGCAGGAGAGCAGGCTCGAGGCCTGCGGTGTCGACCCGGCGCTGTTTGGCACGGCTGCGGAAACCGGGCTGTTCGGCCAGGACTGCTTCCGGATGATGACGCTCTCGGGTGAAACGCTCGACGGCATGGTGCACATGGGACAGCGGTTCCGCCTGCACCGGCGGGTGGAACTCGGTGAGCCGCTGCACCAGACCGGGTGGATCGCAAGCGACGAGGTCCACCCGCGCGGCCGCTCGATCGTGCAGCGCTTCGCGTTTCACCGCGCCGAGGGGTCGCTGGCGCTCGAGGCCGACATGTACCGGCTGACGCCGGATGCATCCCGGATGGGGGTGCGGGAACGGTCCGGTGCCGACGGCAGCGACCCGCGGGAGGGACTGGTGCACCTTGCCGACCGGACCATGCGGCCCGACGACGTGACCCGGTTTTCGAGCGACGTCGGTAACCGAATCCACTTCGAACCGGCGTTCGCTGCCCGTTACGGCTACCGTGCCCCGCTTGCCCAGGGGATCCAGACCCAGATCTGGATGATGGGCCTGCTCGCGGCCCGTGGAGTACCCGTCGCCCTCGACGTGACCGCCCGGTTCGCCCGTCCCGTCCACTGGGACGACGAGATCTCGCTATGGAGCAGCTCGCCCGCCCCTGGTGCGGGCGACGTGGTCCGTGTCATCGATCCGCAGGGCGTGCTGAAGGCCGAGATGCGGATCGCGCAGCTGCGCCGGTAGCGGCGCGGGCGCACGTGCGGACCGTTCCCGAACTCCTGGCCCGTGCCGCCCGGCGGGAGGCCGGACTGCACTTCGAGGACGGCACCGCGACCTGGAGCGACCTCGAGGCGGAGTCCGCCCGCGCCGCGGCGGGACTGCGCGACCTTGGCGTCGGCCCGGGCGACCGGGTCGGGCTGTGGCTGCCCAACGACCGCGCCTGGCTGGTGCTCCTCGCCGCATGCTGCCGGATCGGGGCCATCGCGGTTGCAGTGAATACCAGGTTCCGGCGCCAGGAGATGGACGACCTGGTGCGCCGGCTCCGGCCCCGGGTGATTGCCTGGGTTCCGCGGCTCGGCCGGGCGGACCATGCGGCGGTTCTTGCCGGAGTGGACTGGAGCGAACCGGTGACACTGGTCCACTGCGGGGACGACGAGGTGGCGGAGGTCCCGGGAGTGGCCGCAACCGGCTACCATGATCTGCTGGCGGCACGGCCCGGGCGTGGCAGCGCCAGTGGCGAGCAGGTCTGCTGCATCTTCCTGTCATCGGGCACCACCGGCCGGTCCAAGTTCGTGATGCACCGCCAGGACAGCGTCGTACGCCATGCCGTGGCAGTGGCCCGCACTCTCGAACTCGGAGCACCTGGCACCATGGTGATGCAGGCGTTGCCGTTCTGCGGAGTTTTCGGGTTCATGCTCATGACGGCGACAATGGCCGCCGGGGCGGCGATGGTGGTTCCCCGGATCTTCGATGCGGACCGTTGTGCCCGGCTCGCCCGGGAGCACCGTGTGACCCACCTGGCCGGCAGCGACGACATGTTCTCCCGGCTGCTGCGTGAGGGCGAGCGGGTGAGCGGCGGTGCGGAGCGGCCGTTTCCGGATCTTCGGTACTGTCCCTACGCGCAGTTCAATCCGGCGCTCGCGGAGTTTCCCGCGACGGCGATGGAACGTGGCGTGCCGCTGATCGGGCCGTTCGGTATGAGCGAGGTGTTCTCGTACTTCTCGCTCCGCCGGCCGAACGATCCCCCGGCACTTCGGGCAGAGGCCGGCGGTCATCCGGTGGACCCGGATGCGGCGGTGCGGGTGAGGGACCCGGTCACGGGCCGGCTTGCGGGCGATGGAGAGGTCGGCGAAATCGAGATCAGCAGCCCGACGCGATTCGTCGGCTACTTCGGGGACGAGGACGCGACCAGGGCCGCGTTCTCGCCCGATGGCTGGTTGCGGACCGGTGACCTCGGCACCATGGCGCCTGACGGGTCGTTTACGTATCTCTCGCGCATGGGCGATGCGTTGCGCCTTGGCGGCTTCCTGGTCAACCCGGTCGAGATCGAGGCCCGGCTGTGCTCCCACCCGCAGGTCGCCGATGCCCAGGTGGTGGCGGTGGACACGGACCGCGGGACCCGTCCGGTCGCCTTTGTCATTCCCCGCCGCGACGGCGTGTGCGACGAACAGGCGCTGGTCGCGCACTGCGCGAGCGATCTCGCACCCTTCAAGGTGCCTGTACGCTGCTTCCCCGTCACTGCGTTTCCGGTGACCGAGAGCCCGAACGGGACCAAGATTCGCAAGGAACGGCTGCGGGCCATGGCCCGGGACGCGCTCGCCCCGGGGGAGTGAGCCGGAGCGAGTGTGAACAGGAGACGGAGCCCGGGTCCGTCCTGCAGTGCGACCGGCTCCCGCATGACGCGTGCAATACTGCTCATCACCGCGCCCCGGGTCGGGGGCGTCCGGATCGAGCAGGCGGTTCCGGTCCGTTCTTCCGGGCAGGGACGGGATCGGCGCCGAACGGACCCGTCCCGCTGAGCCAGCGCGTGCAGGTGCTGCCCGGCCGGGCGGGGTAAGCCAGCCTCTCGCTCAGCGTCCCCTGAATACCGGGGCGCGCCGTTCCATGAAGGCCCTGATGCCCTCGGCGTGGTCCTCGGTCAGCATGCTGTCCGCCATCCGCTCGGCCTCCATCTGCAGCTGGGATTCCATCGAGAGGTGGTGGACCTGGTTGAACAGCGCCTTGGCGTTGGCGTAGGCGCGGGTCGGGCCTGCGGCGAGACGGGCGGCCAGCGCGCGGGTTTCCTCCTCCAGCCTGTCGGTCGGGACCACCCGGTTGACCAGGCCGAGGTCGAGCGCCCGGCGGGCATCGAACCGCTCTCCGAGCAGGGCCAGTTCCATCTGGTGCTTCATGCCCAGGGTGCGGCCGATGAAGTAGGACGAACCGCCGTCCGGGCTGGCGCCGATGTGGCAGTAGGCGAGCGTGAAGAAGGCATCCTCGGCCGCAATCGCAAGGTCGCAGGCCGCGACCAGACCCATGCCGAAGCCGGCGACCGCCCCGTTGATGCTGGCGATCACCGGCTTGCCCATGCGGCGGATCGCGAACAGCGGCAGGTGCAGCAGGTGGATGCCCTCCAGGATCGCCTGGCGGCGGGAGGAGTCCGGCAGTTCGAGGCGGTCGATCATCGAGCGGATGTCGCCACCGGCCTGGAAGTGACCGCCGGCTCCCGCGATGACCACCGCGCGGGCCCCCTCGTCGAATTCGAGCGCACCGATCACCTCGCGCAGGGCGGTGCGCATCGCCGGCGTGAGCGCATTGCGCACCTCCGGTTGGTTCAGGGTGACGGTTGCGATGCCGTCGCTGACGTCGAGGCGGACCGGATCGGTGGTCATCGGGCGGGTTCTCCGAAAGGTGGCGCAGGTGATAGCGTGCAGGTTCTGGCCGGAACGGAGAGTAGCATGGGCACGCGTATCGTCGATCTGTCGGTGGCGCTGGAGACGGGTATCATGTCCGACCCGCCGCGCAACCTGCCTGAGATCGAGTATCACGATCACCACAGCACGGTGGACGTGTTTACTTCCATCTTCCCGGGCCTGACAGTCGGCGACCTGCCCGGCGGCGAGGCGTGGGCGGTCGAGACACTGAAGGTCTCGACCCACAACGGCACCCATCTCGACGCGCCCTGGCACTTCCATTCGACCATGGACAACGGCGAACGGGCGATCACCATAGACGAGGTGCCGCTGGAGTGGTGCTTCAACCCGGGGGTGAAGCTCGACTTCCGGCACTTTCCGGATGGCTATGTCGCGACAGCGGGGGATGTCGAGGCCGAGCTTGCGCGCATCGGTCATGAGCTCAGCCCGTTCGAGATCGTGGTGGTAAACACGGCTGCCGGCGCGCGCTACGGACATGATGACTACGTCTCGAGCGGATGCGGCATGGGGCGGGAGGCCACGCTTTACCTGCTTGAACGCGGCGTACGGGTGACCGGCACCGACGCATGGAGCTGGGACGCGCCGTTCATTCATACCGCGCGCCGGTATGCCGAGACCGGGGACGCCGGGCTGATCTGGGAAGGGCACCGCGCCGGCATGGATATCGGCTACTGCCACATCGAGAAACTGGCGAACCTCGACCAGCTGCCGCCGACCGGCTACACCATTGCGTGTTTTCCATGGAAGATACGCGCAGCGTCGGCCGGGTTTACCCGGGCGGTTGCCATTTTCACGTCCGGTTGACTACAGCCAGTCCCGCAGCATCGCGACCAGCGGCCGGTCGGCCGGCGGCATCGGAAGATCCCCGAGCCGGACGGGCCGCATCCACCTCGTGGCCTGGCCTTCCCTTGGCGTGATCCGGCCGTGCCAGCGCCGGCACAGGTAGAGCGGCATCAGCAGGTGGAAACTGTCATAGGTATGGCTCGCGAAGGTGAACGGCGCGAGGCATGACCGTTCGGTGTCGATGCCGAGTTCCTCGTGAAGTTCGCGAACCAGTGCTGCCTCGGGCGTCTCTCCGGGGCCGACCTTGCCGCCCGGAAACTCCCAGAGCCCGGCCATCGCCTTGCCTTCGGGGCGCCGGGCCACCAGCACCCGGCCGTCGGCATCGATGAGGGCGGCCGCGACCACGAGCAGGACCGGCAGGCCGTCCCCGCTCACCGCCGGTCAGCTTCGGTAGTCGGCATTGATCTCGATGTAGCCGTGGGTGAGATCGCAGGTCCACACCGTCGCCCTGCCGCGACCGACCCCGACGTCGACGTCGATCTCGACCTCCTGGCCCTGCATGTGCCGGGTGACCGGTTCCTCGTCGTAGTCTGCCACCCGGCTGCCCTCGCGCGCGATCGCGATGCCGCCGAAGGAGACCGACATGCGGTCGCGGTCCGCCTTCTCGCCCGACTTGCCGACCGCCATCACCACCCGCCCCCAGTTGGCGTCCTCGCCGGCTACCGCGGTCTTGACCAGCGGCGAATTGCCGATGGCTTTTCCGATGCGCCGTGCTGCTGTCGCAGACGTCGCACCGCGCACGGTGATGGTAATCAGCTTGCGTGCGCCTTCCCCGTCCCGGACCACCTGCAGCGCGAGGTCGAGCATCACCTCGTGCAGCGTCTTCTCGAAAGGCCGCAGCAGCCGGTCGCGATGGTCGCTGATGTCAGGATGGTGCCCCGCCGCTCCGGTCGCGAACAGCAGCAGGGTGTCGCTGGTCGACGTGTCGCCGTCGACGGTGGTCGCGTTGAAGGTCGCGTCGGCGTTGCGCCGGACCAGCGGCTGCAGCACCGACGCGTCAAGGCGCGCGTCGGTGAAGATGAACGCCAGCATGGTTGCCATGTCGGGAGCGATCATGCCGGAACCCTTGGCGATGCCGGCAATCGTGACCGGCACATTACCGATCCGGGTCGTGCGGCTGGCCCCCTTGGGGAAGGTGTCGGTGGTGCAGATCGCCCGCGCCGCATCCCTCCAGGCGGCAGACGAGTTCCCGCCCAGGGTAGCTACCTGACCGGAGATGAGCCCGTGGTCCAGGGGTTCGCCGATCACGCCCGTCGAGGCCACCATCACCTCGCCGGGGCTGCAGCGGGTCACCGCTGCAGCGGCTTCGGCCATGGCCTCGGTTGCCTGCCAGCCCCGGGCGCCGGTGAACACGTTGGCATTGCCGGCATTGACCACGAGGGCGCGAGCGGTACCGGACGGCAGGTGCCGCCGGCACCAGACCACCGGGTTGCCAGGAGCCGCCGAACGGGTCAGCACGCCGGCGACGGAGGTCCCCGGCGTGAATTCCGCCAGCAGCAGGTCGGGGCGATTGCGGTACTTCAGCCCGGTCTCGGCGACCGCGAGGCGTACGCCGTCAACCTCGGGCATGTCGGGAAACGAGGCTGGCGCAAGGGGAGAGACGGGGAGATCCATGTCAGGGACTCCGGCTGGTTGCGGCTGACGACTCCGCGGACGGGATCAGTTGCCGCCGGGTTCGGGAAGGGGGGTTCCGTCGACGTTGAACCGTTCGACGGTGGTCTTGGACATCAGGTCGGCGAGAATCCTGTCAATCGCCGCCTTCGCCACGATGCGTTCGAGTTCCTGGCGGGCTTCCTCGAACTCCGGAACCCGACCTTCCTGGCGTTCCTCGAGCAGGATGACGTGCCAGCCGAAGTCGGTCCGGACCGGTTCGGTGGTGTACTCGCCCGGCGACAGCGAAAACGCGGCGTCGGAGAACTCGGGGACCATGTTGCCACGGGTGAACCAGCCGAGATCCCCGCCCTGGGCGCCTGACGGACCGGTGGAGCGGTCACGTGCAAGGTCGGCGAAGACCGCACCCTGGTCGAGGTGCGTGACCACGTCGCGCGCTTCCTCCTCGGTCTCGAGCAGGATGTGCCGGGCTCTCACCTTTTCCTCCTCCCCGAGGGTGGCCCTGCGAGCCTCGTACTCGGCGCGCAACGCGTCCTCGGTCGCGTGCTCGAGCAACCGGTCGCGCAGGTAGATCTCGGTGATGATCTCGATCTCGGCGCTGCGCACACGATCCCGGACCTCGTCCTTCTCGGCATAGCCCGCCAGGCGGCCGGCCCGGGCGGCGACCCGCTGGTTGATCGCCATGTCAAGCAGCGCCGGGTACAGGTCCGCCAGCGTCGCCTGCCGGTACTGTTCCGGCAGCGCCTGGGCGCGCTGCAGGATCTCGTGCAGGTAGATCTCCTCGTCTCCCACCTTCGCGACCACCGTCGTCATCGGGTTGATCCCGGTTGCCTGGCCGGACGGAGCTGCCGTGCCGGGAGACGCGGGTGCGGCGGCAGTGCCGGAAGACTGGGTGTGGGCAGGTGAAGTTGCAATCAGGATGGCGGCGACTGCAAGCGCCACCGAGCGGAATGTCGAGAGCATGAAGCTGACCCCGGGATGCGGCGCGGGTTGTATCGGAAGTGCGACCGGTAGCAGATTGCCGGGGCGCTCACAAGCTCGCTGTGACCGTATCGTCGGGTCCGCCGGTCGCGGCTCCGCACCTCGGGCGGCGCCGGGCCGTCCTCATCCGCACGCCTCCTCCGGATGCCGGGTGCACCATGCCGACGACATGTCCCTGGCCCCGGTTTCCGGTTCCGGAACCGCCGTCAGCAGCGCTCAACCGGCCGCGGCTATTCGGAGCATTCGCTCTCGATGGTGCGCAGGCGACGGTTGACGACCATTCGAAGAACGGGATCGGGAGGCAGAAATCCCGCTGCCGGCAGCGACTCCATGACGTCCGGCAGCGTGCTGCGCATTCCGCAAACCTGTTCGGCAAGAAGCATGCGGGCCGCGGTGCCACGGGCGACCGGGCCCGCATCCGGGGAGATGACGGCGTGGATCCCGTCGGCCACCCGTCCGAACACCGTGCCGTCGTTCCGCACGGTCCAGTGCGCCGGGCTCGATCCGCTTGGTGCGCCCGTCGCTGAAGGAGTTGCGCAGGAGCAACCGGTGATCCCGGGTCAGGCGAACAGTGCTGCCGCCGGGGTCGACAGGCAGCAGCCCGAACTCGCGCTCTGTGCCGAGACGGGAGCGTTCTTCCTGCCGGAGTGGCCGGGTCAGGCTGGCGTAGGTCGCAATCGGTACGATACGCCAGCGGACAACTCCCATCTCCTCGGCGAACACGCTGTTGGCCAGGATCAGGTTGCGCGCGCGAACCTCCTCCCGGGGGCAGGTCAGGTGCAGGGGCGTCCCCGAAGAGATCTCGAGGACGGGACTTTACTTCATACACGCGCACGTTGGCGGGCAAGGTGCGTCCCAGCCCGAGCATCAGGGCGGCGGGCTGCACCAGCGCCGAGTCGGCGGCATGGATCGCACGAGTGTAGAACGCGGTGCCGAGCATGTCGTGGAGTTGTTCGCGCTCGACCCATGAGCATGGCCTGTCGAGTCTCCGGTAGTTCCTGGCCGGTTCCGACAGGTGGGTGCCGCCCGCGCCGTCGACCGTGACGTACAGGCGGCCCCAGTCGCTCGACTGACACACGATCTGGTTTTCCCGGACCAGGCGGCGCAGGTGGTCGACACCGGCGGCGCACAAGGCGGCGTTGCGACGCTCGACCTCCATGTCATTGATTTCGCCGTGGGTATTGTGGTTCAGCATGAACCCGGCGTTTCGACCGGATGTCCCGTGACCGATGCCCGAGGCGTCGATCAGCGCGACCGAATCCTGGTGTCGCAGCTCCGCCAGTCGCCGGGCGGCTGCGAGGCCGCACACCCCTGCTCCGACAATGCCCAGTCGCAGGCAATGCTCCCGACCACGGGTCGGGCCGCAGGCGGCGGTGTCGGCAGTGTCTGGTACCAGCCGTTCGGTTCCGATACCGACGGCAGGGTTCGCGTCTTCCAGTGTCCGTGGCCGAACATCACTGACCAATTATCCGACGGCAGGCCCTGCCCGGTAACCGGCGCGTCAGGGAACTCGGAAAGTTCGGGGCCCCCGGGAAATGTCGTTTTGCCTGGCCGGACCGGCATCCGGCACGATAACCGGAACATGCCGCAGGTCCCGGCGCGGTGACGCCGGGGACCTGTCAGCATGAAAATCCAGTGGTAAGGGACCGCTGCGCCGCCGTCGGCCGCCCGTCCGGACGGACGCGGGGCGTCACGCTCGTTCAGGACGGCTGTTACCCGCTGCGAAGGCAGCCTCCAGGAGCGTGATTGGCTCCCTGCCCTCCGGTCTCCGCGGGAAGTACTGCCGGCTGGTTCGAGCCGGCTCCCCGCAAAGCGGTTCAGTCCGTGCGTTCCTCGACAATCACGCGTCCGCGTCCCCGCCGAACGATGTAACCGCCGCGTCGGATGGAGAGGCTTCCGTCCTGGACCAGGTTCCACAGCGTATCCGCAATGATCGCTGCGTTACCGTCGCCTTCCGGCTCGGTGCTCTCACTGGCGAGCCATTTGGCAAACGCCTCATCGGCAATGGCGGGGCCGAGGGATTTGCGAAGGGCATTGAGCTTTCTCACTTGGCCCTTGGTAAGGGAATTTTCGTCGATCACGTGGATTGTCTCCAATTTTCAGGTCGTCCGGTTGCTTGAAACGGTTTGGGAAGAGACCAGCGCATGCCAGGCTCTCGCCCAATACCATCCGCCGTTTGTCACCCTCTCTTCCATCGACAGGGGTCACGATCGAGCATTGTTCAAGCATAGGTATTGCACATTCTGTCAGAAAATGGCCCAGAATGCCAACGGTTGTATACCGGTCTGGCAGTCCGGCAAAAGCTTGCGCGCGGAGTTCGGTTCGAAAACCTGCCGCGGTTGCGACTGTGGCCGCAACGAGCAACAGGGCCGGCGGGTTCGAAAGTCCATGTTTCAAAGAACATCGGCATCTGCAAGAACGGGATCCCGAAAGGCAGTGACACCTGCCTTTCCGCCGGCTTGAAATTGCACTGGGCTGGCAATACCGCTCCTTCTCCACCAACAGGGGGATGCGCCTGTCGCCGCGGTTTCCCTGTCCGGTAGATGGGCCGAATCGCCGTGTGACCGAACAAAATGGCGGCTGGCGCTCACTGCGAATCCCGGGCGCGACTCCGGTTCACTGCCACTGCTGCTGCCTGGGCGATCTGTCCGACAATCGGGGGAACACCGTCCGTCAGTCCGGTTCCGGCATGCGTCAGACGAGGGGGAGGAAGAGCCCGGCGCCGACTACCGGTAATGGTCCGCAGGCGCCGGGAAACCGTGGCGGATCAGCCCGCTTCTTCGCTTCACTGTCCTTCCGAGATGAGAAGGTATCCCCGGTTCTCGACGGTATCGAAGGTCTGCATCGCAGCGATAAGGTCGGCTGCCTTGACCCATACCCAGGGTGCCCGGTTCGGATTTACATCCATGACGAGAAAAGAGTCGCTTTCGCGGTCGTAGGCTCCCAGCGGCGAGATATGACCGCCGCCTGACTGCCCGAGTGCCTTGCGGGAGTAGTTGATGAGCACGTAGTTGTCCGCGGTGGCGAGATTGTCAGCGAGTTCGTCGCGAAGGAGTTCTGGCTCTGCGCCGTCGTTCACCACTCGCATTGTCACCGACAGGCCATGCACCCGGAGCGCCTGCGCGAGCTGACGAAGCTGAAGGCCGAAGTCCTTTTTCCACTCACCCGCGATCTCGATGGGTTTGCCGAGCACCTCGGCCACGGTCTTCGTACCCTCGGTCAGCACGTTGTTCGGTGTGTACTTGCCGAGAAACGGATCGAAGCCGACAGGCAACCATGCCATGTCTTCGGTATCGATCGCGCTACGGTCCTGCGGCAGCCCCTCCCGCTTGCCGAGTCGCAGCGCATTCAGCACGATTGCGGAGGATGCCGGACCGCAGTAGATCCTGTTGTCCTGGCCGACGAAATGGTTGCTCAGCGGAAAAAAGTCCACCTTGTGTTCCGCTCGCGAAAAGCGCTCGGCGCTTTCTTCGGAACTCCACTCGACCAGCGTGGCACCGGCTGCCGGTGCGGCATACATGATGCCGGCGGCAACGGCGACCCGCACCCATGCCGCCGCGTTCTTCCATCCGGAACGGCCAGCCGGTCTTCCGTTCCCAGGCGAAGGCGGGTTCGCGCGTTCCGTCCCGGTTTTGCCAGCGGTTTGCCGTACTGCCATCTCGGTCTCCATCGTGCTCGTGGCGGCTGTCGATCCGGGCGGGCTGTCCCCGTTCAGGTGTCCCCGTGGCCGGCCCGGGTGCTCCACTCACCAAACAGGGCGTGAGGCGGTCACCTGCGAACCAGGCCGGATGCCGGCCCCCGGGATCAGTATCATGATCGACGACGACGCCCCCCGTTGCCTGCGGGTACAGACATATGAACGAGTGTCCGCAAATTCCAGAGGCTGTCGCCTTGCTCTCGAATCCACCCGTTCCAGAGGAATGTACAAACGCCGGGGACACTGCCTGTGCAGGGGAGAGCGGTGCGCCTGGCGCTCTGCCACAAGACGCAGTTTCCCTTGGCAGAGCTACCGGGACGGGCCGATCTTCCCGCGCGCGCCGACCATGCCCGGCCGCTATTTCGTGATCACGCCGCAGGCAATGCGCGGACCAGCAGCCCCGGCCGGATCGGTCCTGTAATCGTCGGGCCCTGCATGGATCACGATGGCTGCGCCATCGTCGTCGAAAAGAATCGCATCGAGTTCCATGAAGGTGTTGAGAACCTCGACTTCGAGTGCGCCGGACCCGGGAACGTGGATGTTCGGCATGTCGCCCGCATGCACGCCGTCTTCGGCGAGGATGCCGTGCTTGACCCCGTGGGGGTTGAAATGTCCGCCCGCGGACTTGAAGGGCGGTTCGCACCTGCCGACGGTGTGGACGTGGAAGGCGTGCGCTCCCGCCGGCAGGCCCGTGAGTCTGGCGTGCAACAGCGTACCGTGTGGAGTCCGGGTGAGCGTGACCTCGCCGACCGACTTGCCGTGAACATCTGACATTGCGGCCCGCGCCGTATCCGTCGCAGCGGCGGTCTGAACGGTGGCCGCGAGCAGCGCGATGCCGGCCAGCATGCCCGTAAACGTTGCGGTTCTCATTGGCGTCTCCTCGACAGTTACGACAGGACTGGATGCACACAACTTCCTGAGACGACCTGACTAGCAGGTTGGCACGGAAGGATCGAGCCCAGTTGAACCTGCGGGAATGAGGGTGCTGTTCGGCGGCCGCGCCCGGGCCGTCGTGCGGTCCCCGCAACACGGCGCCGGAGAAACGGACCGGTCGCGAACCCGTGGCAAAGACGCGGGCACGGGCCTCGTGGCTGTTGTGCGTCGCCCCGTTCAGGAGGGATATGCCGCCACCAGCGGTCACGGAATTCCGTCAGGACGGATCCGTGCCGGCGAAACGGTGACGCGCGGGATTGCGCGCGGCCCGGTCCGGTAGCGTGTGCCCCGAAGTCCGCATTGCATGAGGGGTGCGGCCGCGGTGCCGGGCCGCTCCGGTCAGCCCGGCGGGATCAGGACCAGCTTGCCGACGAAGGTCTTGGCGAGGAACAGCTGCTGGGCCTCGACGATCCGTTCGAGCGGGAAGGTCCGGGCGACGCACGGCCGGATCTCTTCTTTCTCGATGTAGGACACCAGGTTGGTGAACACTTCGTCTGCCTGCACCGTACAGCCGATCAGGGTCAGGTCCCGCAGGTAGAGGGTGCGGACATCGAGTTCGACCCGGGGGCCCGCGATCGCACCTGCGGTGACGTACCGGCCGCCGGGACGGAGCGTGTCCAGGATCCTGGGCCACAACGGGCCGGCAACGAGATCGATCACGACGTCCACCGACCTGGCGCCGGGGTTTGCGAACAGGTCCGCGGTGCGGTCGAGAACCAGGTCGGCTCCGAGCGCCCGCACCGCGGCCGCCTTGGCCGCGCCGGCAAGCGCGGTCACCCGGGCGCCCCGGCGCTTTGCCAGCTGGACCGCGGCCGATCCGACACCGCCCGACGACCCGGTCACCAGCACGTGTTCGGCTCCAACCGATGCCCGGTGCAGCATGTTTTCGGCGGTGGAATAGGCACAGGGGATCGATGCCAGCTCCGCGTCCGACCAGTCGCTGTTGACCGTGTGGGTCTCTCGGGACGGAGCGACCGCGTACTGGGCAAAGCCGCCGTCGCACTCCGAGCCGAAGGTCCACGCCTCGAATGGCCGGTAGCCCACGTAGGACCGTAACATGGTGCGCACGATCACCCGTTCCCCGATGCGCGCCGGGCTGATACCCGGACCCGTGGCGACGATCCTGCCGCAGCAGTCGGCGCCCTGGATGCGGGGGAACGTCATGGGTGCGCCGGACCAGCTCGCATCCGCCGCGTCGACGCCATCGAGCCCCTGTGCGCCGCCCTGTCCGGTCGCCGCGTCCACCGACCGGGAGTACCAGCCGATGCGCGTGTTGATGTCGGTGTTATTGATCCCGGCCGCTCCGACCCGGATCAGGACCTCGCCTTGCGCCGGTGACGGGGTCGGCACGTCTTCGCGGTATTCCAGCGCATCGAAACCGCCGTGCCGGGCCAGGAGTACGGCACTCATCCGTTCCGGAACGGTTACCGTCTGGTCGTTCATGTCCTGGTTCCGCCGCCCGGGGCCCGTCACCGCAACCGGCAGGATAGGAAGGGTGTGCGGCACGTGCAATCGGCGTCCCGCGTTGACAGTCAGCCGTGGACGGCCGTATGTCTTGAGACGCTGCCCGACCACGGAAGCGGTCCGTGACTCCGGGCGTGTTTCCGTACCACCACGATTCGGGTGCCAGCATGATCGGTGCGATCGCCAGGACATTCTTCGGTTCCCAGAATGACAGGATCCTGAAGCGGTTCCAGCGGTACGTCGATGCGATCAACGCGCTCGAGCCCCAGATCGAGAACCTGAGCGACGACGAGCTCAGGGGCCGGACCCGCTGGTTCCGCGAACGCCTGGCCGGCGGCGAGACGCTCGACGGGCTGCTCGAGGAGGCGTTCGCCACGGTGCGCGAGGCGGCGAAGCGGACACTCGGACAGCGCCACTTCGACGTGCAGCTGCTCGGTGGCATCGTGCTCCACCAGGGCATGATCGCCGAGATGAAGACGGGCGAGGGCAAGACCCTGGTCGCCACCCTGCCGGTCTACCTGAACGCGCTGGCCGGTGGCGGCGTGCACGTGGTGACCGTCAACGACTACCTCGCCCGGCGCGACGCCGAGTGGATGGGCGCGATCTACGAATTTCTAGGGCTTTCCGTCGGCGTCATCGTGCACGGCCTGACCGACCAGGAGCGCCAGCGCGCCTATGCCGCCGATGTCACCTACGGGACCAACAACGAATTCGGGTTCGACTATCTGCGCGACAACATGAAGTTCCGGCTCGAGGACATGAGCCAGCGCGACTTCGCCTACGCGATCGTCGACGAGGTGGACTCGATCCTGATTGACGAGGCCCGCACCCCGCTCATCATCTCCGGTCCGTCGGAGGACAGCTCGGAACTCTATCGGCAGATCGACCGGCTGATCCCGGAACTCGGCGACGAGGATTTCGAAAAGGACGAGAAGCTGCGCACCGTCACCCTGACCGAGGCGGGGACCGAGCGCGTCGAAACACTGCTGCAGGAACACGGCATCGTGACCGAAGGCGGCATGTACGACATCCAGAACGTCTCGGCGGTGCACCACGTGAACCAGGCGCTCAGGGCTCACAAGCTGTTCGCCCGGGATGTCGACTACATCGTGCGCAACGACATGGTGGTGATCATCGACGAGTTCACCGGGCGCGCCATGGAGGGGCGGCGGTACTCCGAGGGGCTTCACCAGGCGCTGGAAGCCAAGGAAGAGGTGACCATCCAGAACGAGAACCAGACCCTCGCCTCAATCACCTTCCAGAACTACTTCAGGCTGTACCCCAAGCTCGCGGGCATGACCGGCACCGCGATGACCGAGGCTGCCGAGTTCGAGGAAATCTACCGGCTCGACGTGGTCGAGGTTCCCACCAATCTCCCGGTCAACCGCAGCGACCACGACGACGAGGTCTATCGGACGGCGGAGGAGAAATGGGACGCGATCATCGCGCTGATCGAGGACTGCCGCCAGCGCGGGCAGCCGACCCTGGTCGGCACGGTATCGATCGAGAAATCGGAACTGCTGGCAGGGCTGCTGTCGGCCGGGAAGATACCCCACCAGGTGCTTAATGCCCGGTTCCACGAGCAGGAAGCCAGTATCATCGCCCAGGCAGGGGGCCCGGGCACCGTGACCATCGCCACCAACATGGCGGGCCGCGGTACCGACATCCAGCTCGGCGGCAACCCGGACATGCGGATCCAGACCGAGGTCCCCGACGGGGATGCGGCGAAGATCAGTGTGGTCCGCGCCGAGGTCGAGCAACTGAAGGCGCGGGTGATCGCCGCCGGAGGTCTCTGCGTGATCGGGACCGAGCGCCACGAGAGCCGGCGCATCGACAACCAGCTGCGCGGCCGGTCGGGCCGGCAGGGCGACCCGGGCTCGTCGAAGTTCTTCCTGTCGCTGGAAGACGACCTGATGCGGATCTTCGGATCCGACCGCATGGACGGCGTCCTGCGCAAGCTCGGACTCGAGGACGGCGAGGCGATCGTTCACCCCTGGATCAACAAGGCGCTCGAGAAGGCACAGATGAAGGTCGAGGCGCGCAACTTCGAGATCCGCAAGCAGCTGCTCAAGTACGACGACGTGATGAACGACCAGCGCACGGTCATCTTCGAGCAGCGCAAGGACATCATGCGGTCCGAGGATGTCAGCGAGACCGTCTCGGACATGCGCCGGCAGGTGATCGAGGACATGGTCGCCACGGCGATCCCACCCGGCAGCTATCCCGACCAGTGGGATACCGAACAGCTGGTGACCGGGACCCGGAATGCGCTTGGACTGACGGTGCCGGTGGCGGAGTGGGCGGCGGAGGAAGGGATCGCCGACCAGGAGATCACGGAACGCCTGACCGACGCATCGGCGCGCCACATGGCGGAGAAGGCGGCCAACTACCGGCCCGAACTCATGCGCATGGCGGAGAAGTCGCTGCTGCTCCAGGTTCTCGACCAGCAGTGGAAGGAACACCTGCTGTCCCTGGACCACCTGCGCCAGGGCATCAACCTGCGTGCCTACGCCCAGCGAGACCCGCTCAACGAGTACAAGCGGGAAGCCTTCGCGCTGTTCGAGGCGATGCTCGCCACCCTGCGCCAGACAATCACCGGGGTGCTGGCGCATCTGGAGATCCAGGTCGGGCAGGCCGAAGAGACTGAGACGCGCGCGGCGGCGGCCGGGCTGAACGGACAGATGCGCGAGGTCCGCGCCGATCCGGCTGGCGACGACGAGCGGGGTGCGGCCCAGAACGAAGCGCGGCGGCCGCTGCTCAGGCGCTCGGCACGGAACCGGGATCCGAACGATCGCTCGACCTGGGGGCGGGTGTCGCGCAACGAGCCGTGTCCGTGCGGCTCGGGGCGGAAGTACAAGCACTGCTGCGGCCGCCTGGCCTGACCGCCGCGATTCGCTGCACCACGGCGGGTCGCGGCGAACTCACGGCGAGGTCCTCGAACGCAATCACCCCCAGGTGCGGCCGGACCCGGTCCAGCAGTTCCTCGCGCCCGAGCAGGAAGTCGGGGTTGCGCGGGCGACCGAACGCGGCATTGCCTTCGGCGAAGGTCTCGTAGATCAGGATGCCGCCCGGGGCCACCGCCTGGATGATGCGGCCGAACAGGGGCCGGTGCAGGTAGTTGGTGACCACCACCGCCGCGAAGCGCCGTTCGCCGAACGGCCACTGCGCCGGGCCCTCTAGATCATGTCGGACGATCTCGGCGCCCGCGGCGTGAGCGAGGTCGGCGACACCTGAAACATCCCGGTCCGCCATCACCACCGGGTGTCCCAGGGCGAGCAGGTAGCGCGCGTGCCGGCCCGACCCGCAGGCCAGGTCGAGCACGCTGGCGCCGCGCGGGATCAGGGACGCGAACCGGGTGACCCAGGCAGAAGGGTGCAGCGAAGCAGGGTCTGTGGTCATGACGGACTCCTTGCCGGATGCTCGTGCCAATGGATAGGCCACGAACTGCCGGCGGGTCGATGACATTCACCTGCTCTCCCGCTACCATTTGTCAGGAATCAGCCGCTGCCGCAGGCGGGAGGAAACCTGGTGGAAATCCTGCAACTCACGGTCAGCGGGCTGGCAAACGGTTGCATCTACGGGCTGATCGCACTCGGGTTCGTGCTGATCTACAAGGCGACCGAACAGGTCAACTTCGCCCAGGGCGACATGATGATGCTCGGCGCTTTCCTGGCGGTGGGCCTCGGGAACGCCGACTGGCTGGGCATGCCCTTCCTCGTCGCGTGTGCCGGGGCCGTCGCCGGCATGGCCGCGGTCGGCTGGTCAATGGAACGGCTGGTGCTCCGGCGCATCTTCGGGCAGTCACAGGTCACGGTGGTGATCCTCACCATCGCGCTCGGCTTCGTGCTGCGGTTCGTGGCCGGCCTGGTCTGGGGACATGAACCGCTTTCGCTCGAGAACCCGCTTGCCGGCAGCAACGCGCGTTTCGCCGGTCTGGTGCTCGGCCTGGACGAGGTCGCGGTCATCGTGGTGACGCTCCTGCTCACCGGCCTGCTGTTCGTGTTCTTCAACCGCTCCCGGCTCGGCATCGCCATGCAGGCGTCGAGCCAGAACCAGCTTGCCGCCTACTACATGGGAATACCGGTCAGGCGCATCCACGGACTGACCTGGGCGCTTGCCGGCGCCATTGCCGCCATCGCCGGCATCCTGTTCGCGACCAAGGGATCAATCGATCCGTCCGCCGGCCTGCTCGGCATCAAGGCATTTGCAGCCGCGGTGATCGGCGGGTTCGGGTCGCTTCCGGGTGCGCTGCTGGGCGGTCTGCTGGTCGGCCTGTCCGAACCCTTTGCCGCACGGTTCATTGCTGCCGGCTACTCGCAGATCATTCCCTATGCGCTGCTGATCGTCGTGCTGCTCCTGCGCCCGCAGGGACTGTTCAGCCAGGTCATGGGAAAGAAGGTCTGATGCGCTTCCGCTTCAAGGAGCACTACGACCAGGACATCAGGCTGTTCGCCGACCTGGCGGACGGACTGCGCTACGGGAGCCTGCTGCTGGGCGCGGTGCTGCTGCCGTTCGTTCTCGACGATTTCCTTCTCGGAGAGGCAACCAGCGTCGTGATCTGGGCGATCGCGGGCATGGGACTGATGCTCCTGACCGGCCATGCCGGCCAGGTCAGTCTCGGTCACGCCGCGTTCCTGGCGCTCGGCTGCTACGTCAACGCGATCCTCATGAACAGCTTCGGCCTGCCGTTTCCGCTGGCGTTCCTGCTGGCCGGCGTGATCAGCGGCCTGTGCGGGGTTGCGGTGGCGATCCCGGCGTTGCGGCTGCACGGGTTGTACCTGGCGATCGCGACGCTGGCGCTGTCGATGCTGACCGAGGACATCATCGTGCTTGCCGAACCATGGACCGGCGGTGTGATCGGGCTGACGGCGCCGACCCCGGAGATCGCGGGACTGGTGATCGACCGGTACGCGGCACCCGACTTGTTCTACTGGCTGTGCCTCGGTGTCGCCGTGCTGGTCACGCTCGGATACCGCAACCTGTTGCGCTCGCCACTCGGGCGCGCCTTCATCGCCATACGCGACTCCGAGATTTCCGCCCAGGCGGCCGGGATCAGCCTTGCCCGGACCAAGGCGGCCGCCTTCGGCCTGTCGTGCATGGTCACCGGGTGGGCCGGAGCCCTCATGGGCCACTTCTTCTACAGCTTCAACCACGAGGTGTTCACCATCATCCTGTCGATCCAGCTGCTGCTCATGATCGTGATCGGCGGTCTCGGATCGATCCATGGCGCGTGGTACGGCGCGGTGATCGTCGGACTGATTCCGCAGGCGATCAACCTGGTCCGCGACGCGGTCGGGACGGTGGCCGTTCCCGGACTCGAAACCAGCCTGTTCAGCGTGCTGATCGTGCTGTTCGTCCTCTACGAGCCGCACGGGCTGCATGGCCGCCTGACCAAGTGGAAGGTATGGCTCGACCTGTTCCCGTTCTGTCGGCGCGACATGTTCCGCCGGCAGAAGAGCTACCTGCGCACGGAACGGTTCCGGTGACTCTGCTCGAGACCGAGGCGGTCACGGTCCGGTTCGGCGGCGTGGTCGCGCTGCACGAGGTCTGCCTGCAGGTACAGTCAGGCGAGATCTTCGCCATTGTCGGACCGAATGGCGCCGGCAAGTCGACGCTGTTCAACCTGGTTTCCCGGTTCCTGGATCCCGATACCGGTGACATCCGGTTCGAGGGACGCAGCCTGCTCGCGCAGCCACCCTCCGCAATCGCGGGGCTCGGGATCGCCCGCACCTTCCAGAACATCGAGCTGTTCGATCACGCGAGCGTGCTGCAGAACCTGCTGATCGGCCGTCACACCAGTCGAAGGGCGTCGCTGCCGGCGCAGCTGCTGTTCCTGCCGTCGGTGCGCCGCGAGGAGATTGCCCATCGCGAGGCGGTGGAGCAGGTGATCGACTTCCTCGAGCTGCAGCCCTATCGCGAACGCATGATCGCCGGACTGCCATACGGGATCCGCAAGGTGGTCGAGCTCGGCCGTGCGCTCGCCACCGGGCCGAAGCTGGTGCTGCTCGACGAACCCGCTTCGGGGCTGTCGGTCGAGGAAACCCGTGACATGGGGTTCTGGATCAGGGACCTGCGCGACCGCATGGGCATCACCGTGGTCATGGTGGAGCACGACATGAACCTGGTCTCGGCAATCAGCGACCGGGTGCTTGCGCTGTCGGAGGGGCGGGTGGTGGTGACCGGGCCGCCGGAGCTCGTCCAGTCCCATCCCGAGGTGGTGAGCGCCTACCTCGGCGATGCGCCGGAAGCAGTGAAATGAGCTCCGGCGCACTGCTCGAGGTTCGCAACCTCGAGAGCTACTACGGGCCCGTGATGGCCCTGCGCGGCGTCAGCCTCGACGTGCCGGAGGGAAGCGTGGTCACGGTGCTTGGCGCCAACGGTGCGGGCAAGACGACACTGCTCAGGACGATCTCCGGCGTGCTTGATCCCGAAAAGGGCAGCGTCGCGCTGGCCGGCGAGGCCATCGCGGGCGTCGATCCGGACGTGATCGTCACCCGCGGCGTGGTGCACGTGCCCGAAGGCAGGGAAGTGTTTCCGCTGCTCAGCGTCGCCAGCAACCTCAGACTTGGCGCCTACACCCGCAGTGACGATGCCATCGAGGACGACCTCGGCCTGGTGCTCGGGTACTTCCCGGTGCTGAAGGAGCGGCTGGCCCAGCCGGCGGGCACGCTCTCGGGCGGCGAGCAGCAGATGCTGGTGATCGGACGCGCCCTCATGGCCCGGCCGCGGATCATGCTGCTCGACGAACCCTCGCTCGGGCTCTCGCCCCGACTGGTCAGTGCCATCCTGGCAACCGTCAGGCGGCTGAACCGGGAACAGGGGGTCTCGATGCTGCTGGTGGAACAGAATGCCCGCCAGGCGCTCGACATCGCGGACTACGGCTACGTGCTCGAGTTGGGACGGGTGGTACTCGACGGGCCGGCCGACCGGCTGCGCCAGAGCGCCGACATCCGCGAGTTCTACCTGGGCGGCCAGGCCGCGGGCGGGCGCGGTGAACGGCGCTGGAAACGACGCAAGACCTGGCGGTAGGAACGGCATGGATCAGCGTATTGATCAGACCGAACCGGTGCGCATCGACGGATGCGACACCCTGACGGCACTGTTTCTTGCACGATGCCGTGAGCGTGGTGATCGCGTCGCCCATCGCGAGAAGACGCTCGGGCTGTGGCGCGGCAGTTCGTGGAACGACTTTCTTGACGGTGCCCGGGCGATCGGCCTCGGCCTGGTCGAACTCGGGCTGCGCCGCGGCGACGTGGTATCGATCCTGTCGGAGGACAACAGGCAGTGGATCTACACCGATCTCGCCATTCAGTGTGTCGGCGGGATCGCCAATGGCATCTACCCGACCGACAGTCCCGAACAGGTTGCCTTTCTGCTGGCCGACTCCGGTACCCGGTTCCTGTTCATCGAGAACGACGAACAGCTCGACAAGTTTCTCGAGATCCGCGCTCGGGTGCCGGACGTGCGCGCCTGCATCGTGTTCGAACGCGACGGCCTGCACGGGCTTGACGATCCGGGAATCATGTTCCTTGACGATCTGTGCAGGCTCGGCCGTGACGCGCACCGCGACCACCCTGAGCGGTTCGAAGAGGCGGTCGCGGCCGCCCGTCCCGAAGATACCGCGATCCTGGTCTACACCTCCGGCACGACAGGGGCCCCGAAGGGAGCGATGCTCTCGCATCGCAACATCCTGTTCTCGCTCGCGTCCGCTCTCGACGTGCTGCCGGTCGGGACCGGGGACGAACAGCTCTGCTTCCTGCCGCTGTGCCATGTTCTCGAACGGCTGCTTTCGGTATTCGTGCCGGTTGCAACCGGGTCCGTGGTGAATTTCGCGGAGAGTACCGAGACCGTGTTCGACAACCTTCGCGAGGTCTCGCCCACGGTGTTTACCGGCGTGCCGCGGATCTGGGAGAAGATCCACTCCCGCGTGGCCATGACGGTCGGCGAGGCGACGCCGATCGGCCGCTGGGCCTACGCTCGCGCGCTTGCCTGCGGCCATCGCCGGGCGGCCTGCCTGCTGGAAGGCCGGCCGGTCCCGTTCCTCCTCGATCTGCGATACCGGGCATGGGACTGGCTGGTGCTCGCGAACCTGCGTCGCATGATCGGCCTCGACCGGGTGCGGCGGATCACCACCGGTGCGGCGCCGATCTCGCAGGACCTGGTGCGCTGGTACTGGGCCATCGGGCTCGTCATGCTGGAGGGATACGGGCAGACCGAGAGTTCCGGCATCCTGTCGGTCAACCTGCCGGGCGCGAACCGCGTTGGTTCGGTCGGCCGGGTGGTCCCCGGCATCGAGTTGCGGATCTCGCCTGAGGGTGAACTGCTGGCGCGGGGTCCGCTGGTGTTCCAGGGATACTGGCGCAAACCGGAACAGACGGCGGACACGATCCGCGACGGATGGCTGCATACCGGCGACATCGGCCGGGTCGATAACCAGGGATTCTACTGGATAAGCGGCCGGATAAAGGACATTATCATTACCGCGGGAGGCAAGAACATCACGCCGTCGGAGATCGAGAACCAGCTGAAACTGTCTCCCTACATCACCGACGCCATGATAGTCGGGGACCGGCGCCCATACCTCACGGCCCTGGTCATGATCGACCAGGAAAACGTCGAGCGCTTTGCCCAGCAGACGCGCACCCCGTTCTCTGACTTCCCGTCACTGTGCGCGGCAGCTCCGGTACAGGACCTGATCCGCGACGAGGTCGAAACGGTCAACGACAGGTTCGCGCAGGTCGAGCAGATCAAGGATTTCCGGGTGATCGACGTATTGCTGACCGCGGAGGACGATGAGCTGACACCGACGATGAAGCTGCGCAGGGGTCTCGTGGAACGGATCCACCGGGACCTGGTCGAGCAGATGTACTGAAGGCGAGGGAGATCGGGAATGAGACGTCTGTTTATCGTGGTTTCCGCGCTGCTTGCGGCAACACCGGCCCTGGCCGACCAGGGCGTGAGCGACGACGAGGTGGTGATCGGGTCCGTCGGCGACCTGTCGGGGATCTTCGCCTCCTTCGGGGCTCCCGCCGTCGCGGGCGCGCGCCTGCACTTCGACGAGGTCAACGCCGCCGGCGGCGTCCACGGCCGGACGATCCGTTTCGTGGTCGAGGACAGCAGCTACCAGATGCCCAAGGCGATGCAGGGCTTCAACAAGCTGATCAACCGCGACCGGGTGTTCGCCATGCTGCTGACCCTTGGCACGCCGATGAACGTTGCCGGGTTCAAGCTGATGACCCCGAAGAACATCCCCAACATCAGCCCGCTGTCGGCGGGTTACCAGATGCTTGCGCCTCCGGTCCGGCTGAAGTTTGCCGCCAGCACGTCCAACTACGACCAGATGCGGCTCGCGGCCCGCTACATGGTCGAGAATGGCCATGCCTCGAAGCTGTGCGCGATGTACATCCCGTCCGACTTCGGCAAGGAGGTGCGCGAAGCGATAGCCGACGAGGCGGAAGCGCAGGAGGGCGCCTCCTTCGTTGCCGAGACCACGCACAAGCCCGACGAGGCCGATTTCATCGGTTCCCTGCAGAAGCTGCAGGGGGAGGGATGCGACATGGTGGCAGTGGCGCTCGGCATACGCCAGACCATTACCACGATGGGGACGGCAAAGAAGCTCGGCCTGTCCGGCATCAGGTTCGTCGGCCCGTCGGGCGCCTTCCACAGCGCGCTGGCCAAGGTCCCCGGCGGCGTGACCGAGGGACTGCACGCCGTGTCGGCCTGGTCGGATCTCGCGGCGCGTGCCGGCGATCCCGCCGTCGCCGGCTTCATTGCCGCGTGGCAGAAGGCCCACGGAGAGTTCCCGAATACCGGTGCCCTGCTTGGCTACGCCGCCGCGAAGGGCTTCACCAGGGCGCTTGAGATCGCCGGACGCGAGCTCACGGTTGACAGCCTGATCCGGGCCATGGAGAGCCTTGACTACTTCGATCCGGTCATGAACGTGCAGGTCACCTACGGGCCCGACGATCACCGCGGTGTCGACGTCACCATCCTCTCGGTGATCAGGGACGGAAACTGGCAGGAAATTACCCGGCTCGAGTGACGGCCGGCTCGCCGGACCTGCGCCCCGGTGGGGACCGACACGGGGCCGGGCCATGGACGGTGCGGGCAATTGGGGCTATTCATTGAACCGGGCAGACGGGATCCGGGGACATGATCCGATACCAACTCGCCTGTGATCAGGCGCACGAGTTCGATGCGTGGTTCCGCGACAGCGCCACCTTCGAGACCCAGGCGGAACAGGGATTGCTGGCCTGCCCGACCTGTGGTTCGACCGCGGTCTCCCGTGCACTGATGGCGCCCAGCATCGCGCGGTCGTCGCGCCGTGATGAGAGACGTGAAGCCCCGGTGGCCGAGCCGACCGCGCTTGCCCGTGCTGTGGCAATGCGCCAGCAACTCCGGATGCTGCGCCAGCACATTGAGCAGACGTGCAGCTATGTCGGGCCACGGTTCGCGGAGGAGGCGCGGCGGATCTCCTGCGGCGAGAGCGAGCTCGAGTCCATCTACGGCGAGACCAGCCGCGAGGAGGCCGACGCGCTGCGCGACGAGGGCATCTCCTTTGGCGTCGTGCCCTGGGTGAGCGACGACGACGCCTGAGGCGGCCCCTGCCACGTACCGGAACGCCGGAAACCCGCGGGACCGCGGCAAACCAGAGGAATCTCCGAAAGACAGCGGCGGCGGAGAGCTCCGCAGGCCGGTTCCGGCATGGGAGTCCCGGCGGTTTGCAGTACCGCAAGGAGGTGACAGGCGCCAAAGGGCAGGGGCAGCGAATGAACTCCGGGTCCGGTGCCCCGGACGAAGGAGCCGGGTCTCCCGCCCCGGCAGGGTCGAGGCTTCCGACGCCGACCGGGCGCGGGCTGGTGCGCCGAGCTCCGATGCAGTGTGCGGGAGTCCCTTGCCCCGGGCATGACGGCTGCTTCGCCCGTGTCCGTCTACCGCTCGAGGCGCGCGCAGACCGCGTAGTTGATCGAGAGGTCGTCTCCCGGCTCGAAACGGTCCCGCAGCACCCGGTAGACGATGCCGGTAGTGGCGGTGACCGAGAACCCGGCGCCGGCAAGCAGCCGCGAGAGTTCGGACGGTGTGAGGAACCGGCGCCAGTCATGGGTGCGGGCCGGAACCAGCCTGAGCACGTATTCCGCCAGCAGCTTGGCGATGAGGAGGGAACGGCTGGTCCGGTTGAGCGTGGTGACTACCACGGTGCCTCCGGGGCGCAACACGCGCGCGATGCCTGACAGCAGCACTGCCGGATCGGGAACGTGCTCGATCACCTCCGACGCGATGACCGCGTCGTACGGTCCCGCCACCTCCGGGTCGTCCAGGGTGCCGGCGCAATAGGTGATGTCGAGGCCCGACTGGCGGGCATGGGCCCGCGCGGCCTCGACGGCTTCCGGCGACGCGTCAAGACCGGTGACCCGTGCGCCGAGCCGTGTGAGCGGTTCGCACAGCAGCCCGCCGCCGCAGCCGACGTCGAGGATCGAGAGCCCGGCGAGGGGACCGGGATCGTCCGTGTCCGGGGCCAGGGCGTTGCGGATGATCTGCATGCGTGCCGGCGTCATGCGGTGCAGCTGGCCGAGCGGACCGTCCGGCGCCCACCACTGGTCGGACAGTGCCGAAAACCGCCTTATTTCCGCCGGATCAACCTGTGCCGTCATCACTCCTGTTCCGTCTGTGCGCTTGCCCCCCGCCAAGCCGGCAAGTATGAATGCTCCGGCTCCGGCGGGACATCCCTTCGCACCGGATCGGCTCCCGCGTCTTCACGACTGGATCGGCGGCAATGGCCCGCATTGTTCTCAAGTTCGGCGGCACCTCCGTCGCCGACATCGAACGCATACGCACGGTCGCCAGGATTGTCCAACGCGAAGTGGCGGACGGGCACGAGGTCGCGGTCGTGGTTTCGGCGATGGCCGGTGTCACCAACCAGCTGGCGTCGTGGACCACCGAGATCAGCCGCATGCACGACGCGCGGGAGTACGATGCGGTGGTGACGTCCGGCGAACAGGTGACCAGCGGCCTGCTCGCCCTTGCGCTGCAGGACTTTGGCATCGAAGCCCGCTCGTGGCTGGCCTGGCAGCTGCCGTTCCGCACCGATGGCGTGCACGGCAACGCGCGCATCGACGCGATCGCGACCGACGGGATCGGCGAACGGCTGACCCGGGGACAGGTGGCGGTGGTCGCCGGATTCCAGGGTCTGGGCCCGGACAACCGGCTCACCACGTTGGGCAGGGGCGGTTCCGACACGTCGGCGGTGGCACTTGCGGCGGCCCTCGCGGCCGACCGGTGCGACATCTACACGGATGTGGACGGCGTCTATACCTGCGACCCGCGGATCGTCACCGGCGCCCGCAAGATCGATCGCATCACCTACGAGGAAATGCTTGAACTGGCCTCCCAGGGAGCCCGGGTCCTGCATCCGCGCTCGGTCGCGCTTGCCATGCGCTATGCCGTGCGGCTGCAGGTGCTCTCCAGTTTCAGTTCCGCTCCGGGAACCCTGGTGGTCGGCGAGGAAGAGATCATGGAACAGCAATCGGTCACCGGAATTGCCTACAGCCCCGACGAGGCCAAGATCACGCTGCGCGCGGTCAGGGACCGGCCGGGGGTTGCCGGAACCATATTCGGTGCCCTGGCCGACGCGGCGATCAATGTCGACATGATCGTGCAGAACGTGTCGGAGGACGGCGAAACCACCGACCTCACCTTCACCGTCAGCCGCAGTGACCTCGACCGCGCAGTGCCGGTGCTCAAAAGACTGACCGACGAGATCGGGTTTACCGACGTGCTGGCGGACGCCTCCGTCGCCAAGATCTCGGTGGTGGGAGTGGGCATGCGGTCGCAGCCCGGCGTCGCGAAGATCATGTTCCAGACGCTTGCGGATCGCGGGATCAACATCGAGGTGATCTCGACCTCCGAAATCAAGGTCAGCGTGCTGATTGCCGATGACTACACCGAGCTAGCGCTGCGTGCCCTGCACACTGCCTACGGACTGGACATGGCATCCTGATCGCCATGACCCGTTTCGACTGACATGACCGGGAGCATCCGGCACGACGGCATGGGAAACCGGCCCCGGCGCATGCTGCGCCGGCTGCGTGATGTCATGGCCCAGGCGGCCACCTACCAGGAACGGCTCGAGCTGATCGTGCGTATCGTTGCCGCCGACATGTCGGCGGAGGTTTGCTCGATCTACGTGCGCCGCTCCGATCGCACGTTGGAACTGTGGGCGACCGAAGGTCTGAACCCGGAGGCGGTGCGCCGGACCCGGCTGCGCGTCGGTGAAGGTCTTGTCGGTGACATCGCCGCCTCCACCCGGCCCCTGGCCCTGTCCGATGCCCAGGCCCATCCGAAGTTCGCCTACCGTCCGGAGACCGGCGAGGAGATCTTCCAGTCGCTGATGGGGGTTCCCATCCTGCGTTCGGAACGCCTGCTCGGCGTGATCGTGGTGCAGAACCGGACCCGGCGTCACTATGCCGACGAGGAGATCGAGACTCTCGAGACCTTCGCCATGGCGCTTGCGAGCCTGTTACCCGGTGACGTGGCCGAAGAGCAGGGTGCCGAAACCGGACCGATGCGCATCGCCGGCTCCTGTCTGGTCCCGGGCCTGGCCCTCGGCCGCGCCTTCCTGCACCGGCGCCTTCTCCTCGAGGTGCCGGTGGTGGCCGAGGACCCGGCCGCCGAACGCCGCCGGCTGGAGACCGCGCTCGCCGACATGCACGGGCGACTGGACAGCCTGGTCGGGCAGGCGCAGCTCGCAGGGCACGGAGCGACGTCGGACGTGCTCGAGACCTATCGCATGTTCGCGCGTGACCGTGGCTGGTTGCACCGCATGCGCGAGGCGGTTGACGACGGACTGACTGCGGAAGCCGCCGTGCAACGGGTGCTCAACGACACCCGGATGCGCATGGGCAGCATCTCCGACGCCTACCTGCGTGAACGGCTGGTTGACTTCGAGGCGCTGGCCGACGAACTGATGGCAGCACTTGCGCGCGAGCGCGGCGTGCCGGCCACCCCGCCGGAACTGCCGGACGATGCCGTCCTGGTTGCACGCACCCTGGGACCGGCCGACCTGCTGGCCTATGACCGGAAACGCCTGCGCGCGGTGGTGCTGGAAGAAGGAACCGCCACCGCCCACGTCTCGATCGTCGCGCGTGCGCTCCAGATCCCGGTGGTCGGACGTGCCGAGAGCGTCATGACTGATGTGGAACCCGGTGACACCGTGATCGTCGACGGCGACAACGGCCAGGTGTTCCTGCGTCCGCGCGAGCAGGTCCGCGAGCAGTTCCTGCGCTCGCTGGAAGCGCGCCGGGTCCAGCGTGCGCGGTTTGCGGCAGGACGGGACACGCCGTGCGTTACCCGCGACGGTGTCGCTGTCGCGCTGCAGCTGAATGCCGGCCTGCTGGTCGATCTTGCCGAGCTGTCCGCCACCGGGGCCGAGGGGGTGGGGCTGTATCGCACCGAGATCGCCTTCATGACCCGACGCGATGCGCCCGACCTTGCGGCGCAGACCGAACTCTACCGCCGCATTCTGGAAGCCGCCGGCGACTACCCGGTCACTTTCCGGGCCCTCGACGCCGGCGGCGACAAGCGGCTGACGGCGCTGGCACCGGGCGGCGAGGAGAACCCGGCACTGGGGTGGCGGTCACTCAGGATCCTGCTCGACCGGCCGGGTGTCCTTCGCCGACAGGTGAGGGCCCTGCTCGAGGCCGCCGCCGGGCGCACTCTTCGCCTCATGGTGCCGATGGTGTGCACCGCCGACGAGTTCGAACAGGCGCGCCGGATGATCGAGCGCGAATGCGACCGCGCCAGTGAACGCGGCAGGCCCGTTGCCTGTCGGCTCGAACTCGGGGTCATGATCGAAACTCCCTCGCTGCTCTGGCAGCTTGACGAGCTGTTGCCCCGGGTCGACTTCGCTGCGGTCGGCAGCAATGACCTGTTGCAGTTCAGCTTCGCGGCCGACCGCGGCAACCCAAATGTCTCGCACCGCTACGATCCGCTGGACGCACCGTTCCTGCGCATGCTGAGGCACGTTGTCCGTTGCTGCGAGACCAACCGGGTTCCGCTGTCGCTCTGCGGCGAGATGGCGAGCCGGCCGCTCGAGGCGCTTGCCCTGGTCGGGTTGGGCTACCGCACGCTGTCGATGTCGCCCGATGCGGTCGGTCCGGTCAAGGAGGCGCTGCTGGCGTGCAGTACGGCGGAACTCGCCGGCCTCCTCGAACGGGAGCTTGCCACCGGTACCGGACGCTTCCGCACGGTTCTGGACGCGTTTGTACGCGACCACCGGGTCCCGGTCTGAGGCTGCCCGTCGCGGGCGGGAGGCGGAGCCCCGCCGGACGGCGGGGCCCCGGGAAGGACGGTCGGGTCACGGCGAGAAGGACACCGTGTCGGGGATTTCGCTGATGCCGCTGTAGGTCAGCATCGCCTCCCTCATCCGGCGTTCGTTGTGGCCGAGAAGGTTGTTCCATTCGGCCCACCAGTTGAGGAACTTCTTGAACGTGGGATCGACCTCGGTCCGGATGCCGAAGTATCCCGGCCGTGCCGCACGCGGTTTCGGGTTGTTGAACGTGCCGAGCTCGGGGTGCTTTGTAAGTCCCTTCTTTTCCTTGGCAATCATGCTGGAAAGAACCGTGGTGGTGAATGCGTCGGCACGAACGGCGGGGATACGGGCGTGGCGCTCCGACCCGTGCCCGGGCCGCCGGGGCCATCGCAACCGGGTCGATGACGCCGTTCGCGTGCCGGACGGGCCCGGTCCGACACCCCGAAAGGACGGCCGGACGGCTCCATGGAACATCCGTCGGCGGGCGCCCGCCGCATGCCGGCGGGATCACGGATCGACGTTGTCAGTCCATGCTGTCCGGTGCGGTCACTGCCGGCTCGCCCAGCAGGCCTGCGAGCGTGGTCACGGTCCCGGCATCATCGAGCCCGGCTGCCGCTTCACGGAGCGCTTCGCAGCGCCGCCGGGTTGCCACGCTGCGCACCAGGTCCGTGAACTTGTCGTCCAGTTCATGCCTGGCAAGCGGCGCCTCGGGATAACCGCGCGCAATGTCGCAGCGCCCGGAGACAGTCCGTCCGTCGGCCAGCACCAGCGTGACCTCTCCGGCGTAGAAGTCCGGAAACAGGTCCTCGAATTCGCCGTGGTCGTGAACGACTTCGGTGCGCGCGGCGAGCCGCGCCACCTCGGGGTTCTCGTCCCTCAGGTCGCGAAACAGGTCGGTGAACACAAGACCACCGCGCGCCAGCCGGACCGGGAGGACATACTGCGCGCAGTGGCTCCTGAGCGGGTTGGCATCAATGCAGTGACAGCCGGATGCGGCGAAGCGCAGCCGGATCGCCTCGACATCCCGGCCCACGAGCCCGTGTTCGCCGGCGAGTGCGTCCAGCGCATCCAGCGCCGGGTGCAGGAAGGCGACACAGGGGTAGGGTTTGATCGCGAGCTCGGTGACACCGAGCCAGCCCTTCCCGTCCGGCCCGGAGGCAAGCGGTCCGGCGCCGGCATCGCGGCCGAAGGCCCGCAGGACGGTGTGCCCCGCATCGAAGATCCGGTCCGGGGCACCGAAACCGCCCTCGGCCAGCAGCGCCGCCGTCATCCCGTTTCGGGCAGCCATGCCCATCTGGAACGGGCGGGCGTCCTCGCGCGGATCGTCTTCCCAGGCCATGAGGCCGGATGCCTGCAGTCCGGCCAGGCCGAGCGCGCGCACGACCTGTCCGGCATCGAGTTCGAGCAGGACCGCGGCCGTGGCGGCGGCGCCGAAGGTGCCGCAGACAGCCGAGGGGTGGAAGCCGAGTGCGTAGAGCTGCTTCGGATCGAGCGCGATCGAGACCCGGTAGGCCACCTCGCAACCCACCGCGACCGCCGCGAGCACCTGGCGACCGCTGCATGCCCGCGCCTCGCCGAGCGCCAGCGCGGTGGGCAGCATGACGGCGATGGGGTGCAGGATCGCCTCCGGATGGTGCGGTTCCATGTCGATGGCATAGCCCCGGGTCCCGTTGGCGAGCGCGGCGGTGACCACGTCGGTCTTCATCGACTGGCCGATCAGCGTCGCCGGGCCGGCTCCGCCGTGGGCGGCCGCAAAGGCGCCGATCCCGGCACTCGAGGTCACCAGCGGATGGGTGGAGGCGGCGAGCGTTCCGACGGCGTCGAACACCAGCAGGCGGATCCTCTCGGCAACCTCGGCCGGCAGGGTCTCGAAGGTGGCGGACGCGATGAACTCCGCGACAGCCTTTGTAACGGGGCCGCTGGACATCGGCAGGCTGCCCTTTCCGTGCTATTGACCCTGAATACAGGCCCCTATACGGAAAGCGAAACAGGGCTGTCAAACCCGGACCGGGTGGATCGAAACCGATGAAAAGCGACACCCCGGGCAACCAGCTGAACGGCGCCGAGGCGATGGTGAGGATGCTGGAGGCGCACGGCGTGCGGCACATCTTCGGGCTGTGCGGCGACACCACCTTGCCGTTCTACGACGCGCTCTACCGGCTCGATCACGGCATCGAGCACATTCTCACCCGCGACGAACGCTCGGCCGCCTACATGGCGGACGGCTATGCGCGGGTGACGCGCCGGCCGGGCATCTGCGAGGGACCGTCCGGCGGCGGCGCCACCTACATCCTGCCGGGCCTGGTGGAGGCGAACGAGTCCTCTGTGCCGATCCTCTCGATCACCTCGGACGTCGCGGTGTCCTCGCGCGGGCACTACCCGCTGACCGAACTCGACCAGGACGGGCTGATGCGCCCGCTGACCAAGTGGAACACGGTCATCAATCGCTCGGACATGCTGCCCGACGCGGTCCGCGCCGCCTTCCGGGCCATGACCACCGGGCGGCCGGGTGCGGCCCATCTGGGCTTTCCCATCGACGTGCAGCGCGATCAGGTGGACCCGGACACCGTGTGGGCCGAGCCTCGTCACACGACCTACCCGGCCTTTCCCTCGGCCCCGCCGGAGGATGACGCGGCCGCGCTGCTCGATGCGCTGCTTTCGGCCCGGTTTCCCGCGATCGTCTGCGGCGGAGGCATCGTGTTGTCGGGCGGCGAGGCCGAATTCCGCCGCCTTGTCGAGAGGCTCGACATCGCGGTCGCAACCACGGTGTCCGGTCAGGGAAGCCTGCCGGAAACCCATCCGAACACCGTTGGCGTCGTCGGGGCGAACGGGGGCGTGCCGGCGACGCGCGAGCTCCTGGAGGCCGCTGACCTGGTGCTGTTCATCGGGTGTCGCGCGGGATCGGTCACGACCGAGCGCTGGCGGGTGCCGGCGCGGACCACGCGGGTGCTGCACCTTGACAGCGATCCCCAGGTGATCGCCGCATCTTACCGGACCGAAGCCGCCATGGTCTGCGATGCCCGGCTCGGGCTCGCGGCGCTGAACCGGCTTCTTGACTGCCGCGACGGCGCCAGTCCCGGGTTCGGCGGTGCCGCGGCGGTCGCCCCGGCGAAGGCACGCAAGTGGGCGGCATTCCGGGAACTGGCCGCAAGCCCCGAGCGGCCGATCCGGCCCGAGCGGACCATCGCCGCACTGCGGGCGGTGCTTGATGACGACGCCATCGTGGTGGCCGATCCCGGCACTCCGTGCCCCTATGTCTCGGCCTACTACGAACTGCGCACGGCCGGGCGCACCCTGTTCTCGAACCGGGCGCACGGTGCGCTCGGCTATGCCATGTCCGCCGCCATGGGCGCCTGGGTCGGGAGCCCGGAACGCAAGGTGGTGGCGCTCATGGGAGACGGCAGTTTCGGGTTTACCTGCGGCGAGTTCGAGACCGTGGTGCGCTGCAGGATGCCGATCACCTTCATCGTCTTCTCCAATGCCGTGTTCGGCTGGATCAACCCATCTTTAACATTTGGTTCAAAAAGTCTTTTGTAATCAGTCGGATAAGATTCCGAGTGGCACTACAAGTGGGCACTTGCAGCAGATCATCCGCGGTACAGGCGTGGCTCTGCAGTCGGGCTCACA
>Ga0209754_1000796_pt1 | contig 37915 bp, 35 predicted proteins | sample MesohylBB_FD_187295 | JGI IMG/M metagenome (GOLD analysis project Ga0209754, IMG submission 187295) | Host-associated microbial community of the marine sponge Aplysina aerophoba from Gulf of Piran - sponge mesohyl, lysed by bead beating... | ecosystem: Host-associated > Porifera > Sponge >...
TGCCCCGCGCAGCCGCGCCCCGGCGCCGCACAGGGTCCTCTCCCAAATCGAGGCTATCCAATAGCGATAGAAGGCGTTTCGATCAATGGTGGATGGAAGAGGATTATATGCTTGACCGAACGGCGGTCTAGTCCATGATGTCGGATGGCTTGTCCTCGGCCTCCCCGTCATTGGTCTTGCTCTCTTGGTGCTTGAGCAACGCTCGGCCTACCAACTCAGGGGTGGCACCTTCGTAATAGGGGTTTGCAACAAGTGCATCGGCTTGAAGATCGGATCGAGTCGCGGGTTACCCCTCCAATAGGGGACCTTCGAACTTCGCTGTTAGCTCCCTAACGCTTGCACCCGCCGAAGCAACGGCGACTGACTTCAACTTCACTGCCCTCTTCATCGCCTCATCCACCGACTGCATCATTTGCCTATCTTCTTTTGTTTTAGGAATCGGCACAATTATACTTTCTGCCTGTTCCTCCGTTAGCTCATCCACAACCGCCCCATAAATATTTGCCGTCAATTGGACTTGTCCGAGTGGCGACGCAAGAAACGCACACAAATATCCGCCCGGACATTTCCTCTCGTTCGGAATGATTCGAAGTATGTGTTGTGAGGCCGCCCACTTATCCCACTCTTTTGGGCAGATAGTCGTTCGACCGATTGTACCGGAGCAAGTCACAAGTACCCACCCTTGGCGGATAGTCCATTTTTCCAGTTTGTGATATGTGCTCGATAAATATTTCACATCCGCCGGTTGGAAATGAACAATGTGACTCCCCTGCAAAAATGGCACTCCGTACTCACGTTCAACGTACACCCTCTTGAATCGTGGGGGAATAAAGACCCTAGTCGCGATGTTAGCTAGCCGTTCAGTTTGCATCCGAGATTCACGAAGCCGGGTGACGGCCGCAAGAAATTCGGGGTTATAATAACCCGCATCCATACGACATTCGGGAGAACCTACAAGTAAATTAGACGGAAGTGCATAACTTTTTATTGGCGAAGGGGGGGCGGCAAGTGACGCAAGTGTCTTTGACATATTTTACTACTTTCCGTGCCAAACTTTAAATGCTTCTACCACCTGCGGTAATTCATCATCTCTTGTGGGCCTATCCGTCTCATCCAAAATAACCATACCTTCAGGCGTTCTTCGATAGACGGCGTTTCCTCGCTTATCTCGTCCTACAGTTTTAGGAAGAGCCATGAATATGCCGTATTCGTCCAGCGCACTCGATTTCGCTAGTTTTTCTTCTCCGCGCATGAGGCGTTGCACTATCAGGACGCTAGGATTGGGCACACCTCCCCCTTCCGCAAATGTCTCTTTTGGGAGATCAACGGAGGCAACGATCCGAGTGTGTCCAAGAAGCCACTTGCGGATAAAGCGCAGCCCAGGATTGTTCAAAATGCTTCGTGGCAGTACGATGGCAAGAAAGCCACCCCGCTTAACGTACTTCAGAGCGCCCTCTACAAACAACTGCTCGGCAGGCATAAGTCGCCGAGTATCCTTACTCTCAAGCGCGGGTAGGTCATATCGGGATAAGACATGCGGATCGTCTATATGCGCCTTGCCGCCGAATGGCGGATTGGTCACCACAATGTCAAATGTTCCTTGCTTGACCTTTCCTCGCGCCACTTCGTCTTCCCACTCCCCCGGTGCTGCAAGGGAATCTCCTTGGAATACATTGGCGGAACCATCACCGTGCATGACGAGATTCATTTGCGTGGTGCGGACTAAGAACGGATTAATATCCATGCCGACAAGGTTTCGTTCGGCCAACTCTTTGACACGTACTCCAACGCGGTTGTGGACATCCTCCTGAGAACCGCCCCTCGCCGTTTCAAATCCAGTGATTTTTGGCTCAGATGGTTAATTGTCGAAACGAGAAATCCCCCTGTTCCACAGCAGCAATCAAGAATCTTCAACGATGCGATCTTCTGGTTCGAGTGGAGCGAAAGAACCATGTGGATGGTCATATCACACACATTCCTGGGCGTGAAGAATTCGCCCCGGTCACCGCGCAGGTTTGCCCCTACTAATTCCTCATATGCTTGTCCCTTTACATCTGTTTGTGTATTAAGAAGAGAATATCTCTGCAATTCAGACACAATATAGGCCAGAACGCGGCGGTTCAACTTAATGTTTTCGTCACGCTCGAAGATGTATGGATACCGTTCTTTTACTTCGTCGAATAACGGGTTTATTCGCTCATCCAGAACCCTTCTCTGCCCAGCAATGGACCTGCGCTCTTTACCAAGAACGAAAAACCTTAAGTCATCAACAACTTCCTTTTCATCCAAAACTTTGCAAAAAATGAGCTTTTGCAATTCGTGAAACGCCTCAGCTTTCTGTATCCCTTGGTTTGCATAAATATAGTTGTGGCAGCGTCGTAGAGAGGCCTTGAGATCGGTGGCGGGCACTAATTCGTGAAACTTAGGCGGTTGGGGTTGTGTATCTCCGAAGCGGGGAATATCTGTCGTATCTTCTATCTGACCCTCTTCTGACTTTTCATATGCTAGCTTTTCAGAGCCGACCCAAAGCCCAAACTTACACGACGAGCATGCGCTCATGTAACTGTGAAGCTGATCAACGCCTTCAGACTTGTTCTTCGGGGAAAGGTCCTCCCGCTTTGCCTCTACGATAACAATGACCGAATCTTGCCGTCGAGGACCGCTCGGCTTAAATATCACAATATCCGCCTTTTTCCGCGAAGTTCCCATCTTCACTGAGAACTCGACCGAAAGGTCAGATAAGTCGTACCCGTATTCTTCTACAAGGCTTCTCGCCCATCTCTGCCTGACATTCTCTTCAGGGGTGTCCTTCCTGAGACGCTTGGTGACAAAGCATCGAATCTTTCCGGCCGGTATAAATGGAACAACGTCGGCAGCTGTCACGTCCGGGCTCCTGAGTCCAGGTCGTTGTCGACGATCAGGTCCGCGTAGCACAGGCGCTTGCCGATCATCCCGGCGACCACCGCTCCCATCTGTTCAATCGTGTCGCTCTATCTGAGTATAGCGGTTGCGGCGTGTTCGGTTAAGTATATAAGCTCAGGGAAAGGGAACCCATGTGGTTGGGCTGATGGACGGGGCGGTTACCAGGTCCAGTATTGGTCGCGGATTCGCTCGGTTACGGCTTTCTGGGACTCGTCGATCTCGCGGATATCGCTTTGCTCGCGGGGCATTTTCTCGGGTGGGATAGAATCGGACTGGGCGTCGAGGGGGGCGGGCTCTTCGGCGTCCACGAGCCTGAGGGGCGCACGAAGGTTCGGCGGTTCGGTTGTGGCCATGGCGCGCAACACCCTTTCGAGGTTCCGATGCCGGGCCTGCAAGGCGGTGCGTGCAGCCGACGACCTACAATATCTTGTAGTAGTTCGGCGCGTCAACCGCGATCACTAGAGTGTTTCCGTTTCATACGGAAACACTCTGATTCTTTGTCGCTCACGGCAGCCGGCCTGTGGCCGGCGCCTGCGCGGGCGCGCCGCTTTAGCGGCGGGCCGCGGTCGCGGCCTGTCGCGCGTCCGCCGGGGACGGACGCGCTCCGGCGTCCTGGGAAAAGGCTCGGGAGTGTCGGGCGGAGGGCCGTCCCGTGATCTCGCGCGCCTACCGGCGCGACGGGCCTTGTCTCAGCTCTCCTCGTCGGGGTGGGGGACTTCCCACGACGCGACCCAGTCGCCATCAACGCGGAGTTCGACGCCGGCGTCGTCCTCCAGCAGCCGGCACACGGTCATGTCGCCGGCGCCTGAGCCGTAGCGTGCGCCGGCCTCGCGGAAGCGGGCGTGCGCGGCCTCGATGAGGTCGTTGCGGACGCCGGTCTCGCGCATGAGATCGGCGATCAGGTCCAGGTCCTTGAGGCAGAGCGCGATGGGGAAGGAGGGGTCGTAGTGGCCGGCGAAGACGGCGGGCACGTCGTGGTGCATGACGTAGCTGTCCGCAGCCCCGCCCTTCATCGCCTCCCACCAGACTTCCGGCTCGAGGCCCGCGACCTTGGCGGCGACCATGGCTTCGGCGATCGCCGCGGCGTGGACCATCCAGAGCATGTTGTTGACCAGCTTCGCGACGTAGGCGCTGCCGTGCGGGCCGACCCGGCGAATTTCGCCCATGGCCTCGATCACCGGGCGCACGCGCTCGACCGCCGCGTCGTCCCCGCCGACGAACATGAGCATGTCGCCCCGGATCGCGCCGTCGACCGCGCCGGTCACGGGGGCGTCGACGGGGTGGCCGCCCTGGCCCGCGAACTCCCGGCCGAGCGCGCGCATGAGCGTGGGGCTGCTGGTGGTGAGGTCGATCCAGGTCTTGCCCGCGCAGGGGGCGGAGAAGAGGCCCTTGGCGCCGCGCGCAACCTGCTCCACCTCCTTCGGCCCGAACACCATGGTCACCACCGTGTCCACGCGGGCGAGCACGTCGGCGGGCGAGGCGGCCCACTCCGCGCCCGCCTCGATCAGGGGCCGGGCGGCGTCCTCGCGGATGTCGTGGACGACCAGCGGGAAACCCCGGCGCATGATGTTGCGGGCGGCAGGGGCGCCCATGGTGCCGAGGCCGATGAAACCGACGCGCATCATGGATGGGACTCCTGGTTCTGGTTGTTAGGGGTGTGTGGCTTGGCCGGATAGGTGGCGGGCGGGGACGAGCACGCGGCCTTCCATCAGGCGGCGCGCGGTGCGGGTCACGGTGAGGCGGGCGATGTGGGGCGGGGCGGCGGCGGCGAGATCGACCGCGACCTCGGCGACGCCCGAGGGGTGGCCGAGACGGACAGGGCTGCCCTCGGCGGGGCGGGCGGCCTCGGCGGCGAGGGTGCCGGGAATGCGTGCGGCTGCGGCGAACGCGAGCGCCGCGGTGAGAGGCAGCGCCCGGTGCGGGCGGCCCATGGAGACCGCGCGGGCCGTGAGATCGACCGAGTCTGCCGCGAGGCGTGCGCCGCTCAGGGTCGGCGCATCGGCGGGCGGGGCGACGAAGCCCACCTTGGGAACGCTCTCAGTCTCCGGCTTGAGCCCCATGGCGGTGGCGCCGGCGCGGCGGATCGCCTCCAGCCGCGCGGCGAGGGCGGGGTCGGCCTCGATGGCGTCGGGCAGCTCGACGCCGCTCAGGCCGAGCGCATCGGCGCGGACGATGACCAGGGCGGTGGATGCGTCGATCAGCGTGGCCTCGATCGGGCCTGCGCCCGGCACGTCGAGCACGTCCCTGGCGCGGCCTGAGGGCAGCAGGCGGCCGGTGACGGCGCCGCCCGGCTCCAGGAAGGAGAGCCGGATGGGCGCGCCCCGGCCGGCGACGCCGTCGAGCACCGTCTCGCCCTCCACCACCGCGCGGCCCTCCGCGACCGCGAAGCGGGTCTCGATGGTCTGGCCCAGGTTGCAGTTGTGGAGGGTGAGGGCAGCCATGCCGTCAGCCGCCTGCACCAGCCCCTCGTCCACGGCGAAGGGCCCGACGGCGGCGCTGAGGTTGCCGCAGTTGCTGCGGTAATCGACCCGCGCCCGCTCCACCGCCACCTGGCCGAAGAGGTAGTCGAGGTCGACGCCGGGGCGCTCGCTCGGGCTCACCACCACGACCTTGCTGAGCGAGGAGATGCCGCCGCCCATGCCGTCGAGCTGGCGGCCGTGGGGGTCGGGGCTGCCGAGGGCGGCGAGGAAGAGCGCGTCCCACTCCGACCGCGCCGCCGGCAGGTCGCGGCGGTGGAAGAAGAGGCCCTTGCTGGTGCCGCCCCGCATGAAGACGGCGGGGAGCGCGATCTGGCTCACGGCGGGCTCGTCAAGGCCGGTTCTTGCGCGCCGCCGCGTCGAGACCGGCGATGCGCCCAAAAACCGCGCCCCGCATCACCGAGGTGGAGCCGGTGTAGGTGCGGTAGTAGAGGCCGGCGGTCTCGCCGGCGGCGTAGAGGCCCGGAATCGTCTCGCCGTCGGTGTTGAGCACGCGCGCCAGCGCGTCGATCTTGAGCCCGCCGAAGGTGAAGCAGTTGGCGGCGATGATCGGCCAGGCGCGGAAGGGCGGCCGGTCCACGGGCCTCGCCCAGTTGGATTTCCGGGGCGCAAGGCCGTCGGTGCCCAGCCCGTCGAGGGCGAGGGGGGTGAAGCCATCCTCGCTGCGGCAGGCGGCGTTGTAGGCATCGAGGGTCTGGGCGAGCCCTTCGCCGTCGACGCCGAGGGCCTGGGCGAGCGCAGCCGGGGTCTCCGCCTGCACCGGCGGCTGGTCCGTGCGCACCGACTTCCGCCAGTTGGGCACGTCGTCGAGCCGGGCATCGGTGACGGCGAAGGCGATGCCCTCGGTCTGCGCCATCATGCGCCGCGACGCGGCCTCGTAGCTCGCGTCCACGGTCGCCGGCGCCTCGTCGACGAAGCGCCGACCCTCGCGGTTCACCAGGATGCCGTAGGGGTAGTTGAGCACCACCGGCTCGTGCTGGCCGGAGCGGGGATCGACCGGCTGGGCGTGGAAGCTGCCGTAGTCGCCGCAGGGGGCGGCGCCGATCTCCAGCGCCATGCGGATGCCTTCGCCCCGGTTGTAGTAGCCGCCGCGCGCGACCGGGCGGATGAACTGGCTCTGCGGGCCGAGGTAGCGGCTCAGCATCTCCGGGTTGCCCTCGAAGCCGCCGGAGGCGAGCACCACGGCGCGTGCGGCCAGGCGCAGGGTGCGGTTGCTGGCGCCGGTCGCCTCGACGCCGTTGACGCGGCCGGTGTCGTCCTGGGTGAGGCGCCGCGCCGTGGTCTCGTAGTGGATGGCGATGCGGTCCGGCACGGTCTCGGCGTGGGCGGCGAGCGTCTCCACCAGGGCGAGGCCGCCGCCCGCCGGCGCCATGCGGGTGGTGCTCTCGGTGATGAAGTAGTTGGGCAGGAAGTCGAACGCGACGCCGAAGCCGGTGAGCCAGCGGAGCGTCGGCCCGGCGTTGTCGGCGAGGGTCGTGACCAGCTCTGGATCGACGAAGCCGAGGCCGCGCAGGAGTCGCGGCCACTGGTCGTAGGGCCTGACGCTGTCCCCGATCACGGCGGGGTCGAGGTGGCCGCCGGCATTCTCGGCAAAACGCTCGAGGAAATCCTCGGAGACCTCGTCGCGGCTCTGCATGCGCCAGAAGGATTCGGTGTAGCGGGTGTTGCCGCCGCGCTCCTCCTTCGGCGATCGCTCCAGCAGCGCGACACTGGCGCCGGCCTGCTGGGCGCTGACGGCGGCCGACAGGCCCGCGATGCCGCAGCCCACCACGATCACGTCGTAGTCGTCGTCCCCGCTCGTCACGTCCCGCCTTGTCCCACGTTATCCCGCCGTTTGCGGCGGAGCGCCCGGCTATCTAACTTGCCCGCGCGCGCACGGCAATGCGGGGGCGGGATGAGGGACGGGATTGGGGGGGCGGCGCGGCGGAGGGAGGACGAGCGCTTCCTGACCGGGCGCGGGCGCTATCTCGACGACCTCGCGCTGCCGCGCCAGGCCTGGGGCTCGGTGGTGCGCTCGCCCCACGCCCATGCCGAATTGGGCGCGGTCGACGCAAGCGCTGCGCTGGCGATGCCGGGGGTGCTGGCGGTCTACACAGCGGCCGATCTCGCCGAGGCCGGGATCGGCGCGATTCCCTGCGTGATGAAACCCAAGGGGGCGGACGGCAGCGAGAGCGCGACGCCGCCCCGCCCGGTGCTCGCGGCGGGGCGGGCGCGGGTGGTGGGCGACCCGGTCGCCTTCGTCGTGGCCGAGAGCGCCGAAGAGGCCCGCGCCGCGGCCGAGGCGGTTGCCGTCGCCTACCGGCCGCTCGCGGCGGTGACCGATGCCGAGGCGGCGCTGCAGCCCGAGGCGCCGCTGCTGCACCACGAGGCACCCGGCAATCTCTGCGTGGACTGGGAGCTGGGCGAGCGGGCGGCGGTGGAGGAGGCGCTGGCCGCTGCGGCCCACCGGATCAGCCTGGAGACCCGCAACCAGCGGGTCATCGTCTGCCCCATGGAGCCCCGGGCCGCGCTCGGCGCCTACGATCCCGGCAGCGGCATCTACACGCTGAGCGCGGGCACGCAGGGCGTCCACCTGGTGCGGAATGTCCTGGCCAGGCACGTGCTGAAGGTGCCGGCGCAGCGGGTGCGCGTGGTAACGCCGGATGTGGGCGGCGCCTTCGGGGTCAAGCTCTGGGTCTATCCCGAGTACCCGCTGGTGCTCTTCGCGGCGCAGAGGCTCGGGCGCCCGGTCAAGTGGGTGGCGGAGCGGGGCGAGGCCATGGCGAGCGATCACCAGGGCCGGGACCTCCGCTCGCGGGCGACGCTCGCGCTGGACGCCGACGGGCGCTTTCTCGCGCTGGCCATCGAGAGCGTCGCCAATCTCGGCGCCTATGCCTCCAACTACGGGCCCTCCGTCTCCACCGTGGGCGGGACGCGGGCGCTGATCGGGCCCTACCGGACGCCGGCGCTGCACGTTCGCGTGCGCTCCGCCTACACCAACACGGCGCCGACGGACGCCTATCGCGGCGCGGGCCGGCCCGAGAACGTCTATCTGCTGGAGCGCCTGATCGACAAGGCGGCGCACGCGCTGGGGCTCGATCCGGCCGAGCTGCGCCGCCGCAACATGATCGCCGCCGACGCCATGCCCTACCGCACGCCGCTGGGGCAGACCTACGATTCGGGCGACTTCCCCGCGATCCTGGAGACCGCGTGCGATGCGGGCGGCTGGGCCGCGGCGCGCGGGCGTGAGGCCGGAGCGGGCGAGGGGACGCATCTTGGCGGCATCGGAATGGCCTTCTACGTCGATCCCTGCGGCGCCAACCGCAACCAGTGGGTGGCGCTGCGCTTCGATACGGAGGGGGCGGCGACGGTGCTGATCGGCAGCCAGTCGACGGGGCAGGGGCACGAGACGGCCTACGCCCAGATCGTCGCCGATCACCTCGGCATGCCCGCGGGCCACATGCGCGTCCGCCAAGGTGATACCGACCTCGTCGCCCACGGCAGCGGCTCCAGCGGCTCGCGCAGCCTCCCCTACGGCGGCAACGCCGTGCTGCGCGCAGCCGAGGAGGCGGCGGAGAAGGGCCGCGCCGTCGCCGCCGCGCTGCTGGAGGCGCGGGAGGCGGACGTGCGCTTCGAGGGCGGGCGCTACCGTATCGCCGGCACCGACCGCTCGCTCGGATTCGCCGAGGTCGTGCGCGCCTCGTTCGATGCGGCGCTCAGGCCAGAGGCCGAGACGCTGGGCCTCGATTGCGAGGTCAATCACATGGGCCGCGCCGCGACCTTCGCGAACGGCTGCCACGTCTGCGAGGTGGAGATCGAGCGGGCCACGGGGCTGGTGCGGATCGTGCGCTACACCACCGTGGACGACTTCGGGCGGATCCTCAATCCGCTGCTGGCTGAGGGCCAGAACCACGGCGCCGTCGCCCAGGGGATCGGGCAGGCGGTGTGCGAGCACGCGGTCTACGACGGGGCGAGCGGGCAGCTCCTCACCGGCTCGTTCATGGACTACACGCTGCCGCGCGCCGACGACCTGCCGCTCTTCGACGGACACTTCGCCGTGGTACCGTGCCTGACCAACCCGCTCGGCGTGAAGGGCTGCGGCGAGGCCGGCTCGATCGTGTCGCCTGCGGCGGTGATGAACGCGGTGGCCGATGCGCTGCGCGAGCACGGCGGCCACGAGAAGGTCGCGATGCCGGCGACGCCCGAGGCGATCTGGCGCATCCTGCACGGGCAAGCGCCATCCGGGACAAAACAAGGAGCCGACAAGACATGACCAGCTGGCGCAATCGCAAGACCCTGATCCTCAGCCGCACCGACATGATGGGCCTGCTGGAGCCCGGCGAGTACGTCGATTGCGTCGAGACCGCGTTCCGCCGCCACGGCGAGGGGCGCTGCTACCTGGAGCCGAAGGGCCACATCGTGCTCGACAAGTATCCGGGCGAGTGGGAGGTCATGCCCTCCTACATCGAGGAGCCGGCGGGTGCGGGGGTGACGGAAGCCGCCGCCTGCAAGTGGGTCTCGATCCGCGAGCACAACCGGGCGAAGTTCGACCTGCCGACGGTGTTCTCGATCCTGGTCTATACCGAGCCCGAGACCGGCTTTCCGCTCGCCATCGTGGACGGCAGCTACCACACCATGATGCGGACGGGAGCGTCGGCGGCTGTCTCGATCCGCTGGCTCGCGCGCAGGGATGCGTCGGTGCTGGCGCTGGTGGGCGCGGGCGACGTGGGCATCGGCTCGCTTCGGACCTGCGCCGCGGTTCGCGACTGGTCGGAGGTGCGCGTCTGGAGCCGCACCCAGGCCACCCTCGATGCCTTCATGGCGAGCGAGGCGCCGCGCCATCCGGGGCTCAACCTGGTGCCGTCGACCGATCTCGAAGGGGTGGTGCGGGGCGCCGATGCGGTGGTGACCGCCACCACCGGCGCCGATCCGGTGGTTCGCGACGAATGGATCGCCGGCGGTACCCACATCGCGGCCTTGGGTTCCGACCTTGCTGGCAATCAGGAGCTGGAGAGCGCGATTGCGGGGCGCGCGCGCATCTTCGTGGACGACATCAGGCAATGCGTGCCCGACGGCGAGATCAACGTGCCGATCGCCGAGGGTGTTATCGCGGCGGACGACGTGGCCGGCGAGATCGGCGCGGTCATCTGCGGCCGGCTTGAGGGCCGGCGGGACGCGGCCGAGATCACGCTCTTCGATTCCACCGGAATCGCGATCCAGGATTCGGCGACCGTGCCGCTCGAATACCAGCGCGCGGTCGAGGCCGGCGTCGGCGTCGAGAAAAAGATGATCTCGACTTGATTGCGACCGGGGCGGCATACCAAGATAGCCGCGCTCGTTTTCGTTGACGGTGTCGAGCTTGATTGCCCGACAGCTCCGGTAAACCGAACTGAAACCAAGGGGAGGAGACCATGAAACGTTTCGTTCGCCCTGTCAGCATCGCTCTCGCGGCCGGGGTGGTCGCGCTTGCGGCGATTGCCGGGACGGCCCAGGCGCAAGAGACCAAGCTGGCAGTGCTGTTCCTTGATTCCCAGGGATTCTTCGGGGGCATCCAGAAGGGCATCGTCGAAGGCGCCGCCGATTCGAACGTCTCTCTGATCTCGAGCAATTCCGAGAGCGACCCGACCATCGAAGCCGAGTTCCTGGACGTGGCGATCGGCGCGGGCGTGGACGCCGTCATCATGTCGCCGGTGTCGTTCGAGGCATCGGTGCCGGCGGTCGAACGCGTGGTCGAGGCCGGCATCCCCGTCGTCTGCTACAACACCTGCCTCTCGGACGCGGACACCGAGCGCCTGGCCGGCGGTCTCGTGACCACCAACCAGTTCGACTTCGGCAAGGGCGTCGGCGCGGTCGCGGCGGCACACATCGTCGACTCCGGCGAGACGGCCCGTGTCGGCATCCTGAATTGCGACCGCTACGAGGCCTGCCAGCAACGCAAGGCCGGCTTCCTGGCCGCGCTCGACGAGGCGGGGGCCAGCTACGAGATCCTCTCGGACCAGGAAGGCTTCGTTGCTGACGCCGCCACGCAAACCGCGACCGAGATGCTGACCGCCAATCCGGACATCGACCTGATGTGGACCGCCAACGAGGGCGGCACCATCGGTGCGGTTCTGGGTGTCATGGCCGCGGGCCTTGGCGGGCAAACCTCCGTCTTCGGGTCGGATATCACCCTGCAGATCGCGCAAATGCTGCAGGATGGCGAAGTGCTCAAGGCGGTGATCGCACAGCAGCCGCAGGAAATGGGACGCGGTGCCGTGCAGATCGCGCTGAAAATCCTCGCGGGCGAAGCAGTCGAAGACAAGCTGATCTACATTCCGACGCTGGTCCTCGAAGCCAGCAAGCCCGAGAGCATCACCGACTGGATGGAAGCCCACGCGGACGGCATTCCCTGAGCGGCAGCTCCAGTCAAAGTTAGGGGGCGGCCGAAAGGCCGCCCCTGCGCTTCCAAGGCCGAGAACCAGATCTCGATGGATCGCCGAGCGCTTCGCTAATCGACTATGACACTTCCACCGATATCTCAGGATCTGCGCCCAAGGCACTGGTGGGAGGACCATCTCAACGAGCTCGGGCTCCTGTTGGCGCTGATTTGTCTGGTCGTCGTCTACTCGCAGACCGCACCGAATTTCCTGTCGGACCGAAACCTGGTCAACATTCTTCGCTCGGCCTCCTACGTGGGGTTGATCGCCTTCCCCATGACCTTCGTGATCGTCGCGGGGGAAATCGATATCAGCGTGGGGCCCGCCGTCGCCTTCTTCGGCGTCGCCTTCGCTCATCTTGTCGGCACCTACGACGTACCGATCGGTGTGGCTCTGCCATTGGTGGTTGCCGTCGGTGCGCTCGTCGGCGGGGCGGCCGGGCTGGCGCGGGTGGCCTACGGCGTGCCCACCTTCATCGCCACCCTGGCACTCTGGAGCTCGCTGCGCGGCGCGGCTCGATGGTGGACCGACGCCTTGCCGGTGATCGTCCCGAGCAAGGAATTCCGCTCGGCGCTGGGCGGAGACCTGCTGGGCCTCCCCGTCGTCGCCTGGATGATGATCGCCACCTTCCTGTTCTTCGCCTACCTGGCCAAGTTCAGCCGCTACGGCCGGCACATCTACGCGGTCGGCGCGAACCCGGCGGCGGTTTCGGCGCTCGGAATCGATATCGCCCGGATACGGGTGCTGATCATGGCAACGACCGGAGCGATGGCCGCCTTCGTCGGCGTGCTGATCGACGCGCGGCTCGGCTCCGGCAACGCCAACGCCGCAACGGGAATGGAATTCGACGTGATCGCCGCCGTCATCGTGGGCGGGACGCTGCTCTCCGGCGGACACGGGCGCATGGTCGGCACGCTGCTCGGCGTCATCGTCATCGCGGTTCTGGCCAACGGGCTGGTGCTGACCGGCGTGGACCCGGACGTGCAGCAGGTCGTGCGCGGCGTGGTCATCCTGGTTGCGGTTCTGGTCAACTCGTGGCTCGCCCGGCGGGGCGGCAGGGTGTGAGCCATGACTGCTGAACCCGCCGCGCCGCTGCTGCAGATGCGCAACATCGGGATGCACTTCGGCGCCGTCGAAGCGCTGAAAGACCTCGATCTCGAGCTTCACGAGGGCGAAGTGCTCGGCCTGATGGGGGACAACGGGGCGGGCAAGTCCACGATCGTCAAGATCATCGCCGGAAACCTGAGCCCGAGCAGCGGAGAGCTGCTGGTCGACGGTCAGGTCAAGGCCTTCTCGAACCCCTCCGATGCGCGGAGCAACGGCATCGAGGTCGTCTATCAGGACCTCGCGCTCTGCAACAACCTCACGGCCGCCGAGAACGTGTTTTTGGGGCGCGAGATCGTCAGGCGGCTTGGAGCGCTGCCGGTCGCGGTGGATTTTCGCGCCATGCGCAAGCGGGCCGGCGAGCTCTTCCAGGAGCTGGAATCCGACACGCGCGCCAGCCAGATCGTGAACAGCATGTCAGGCGGGCAGCGCCAGGCCGTCGCCATCGCCCGGACCCGGCTCAACGACTCACGGGCCGTGCTGATGGACGAGCCGACGGCGGCGATCAGCGTGCGCCAGGTGGAACAGGTGCTGAAGCTGATCAGGCGCCTGCGCGATCAGGGCGTGTCAATTCTCTTGGTCTCGCACCGGATGCCGGACGTGTTCGCCGTCGCGGACCGGGTCGTCGTGCTCCGCAGGGGAGTCAAGGTCGCCGACCGGCCCACGAGCGAAACCTCGCCCGAAGAAGTCACCGGCCTGATTACCGGCGCCATCGAGAGGGTGTGAGGGGCGGCGGCGCGGATTCTCACTTAATCTCACTTAATCTCACTTAATCCCGCGAAATCTCACATAAAATTTTCTTGCTGGTCGTCTCGCAGGGGCAGGCTCGCTGGCCTCTTCCCTCGTGTGCAGGGGACCATGGTGCGGTGTACGGCGCGGGGCGGGCGCGTCAGGATCGCAGCATGTGGAGCGACAGCACACCGGGCGCGGCGGGCGAGAGTGCGGGTGGCGCCGATGACCGCTTCACGGCGCGCATTCATGGCCTGATCGACCTGCAGCGGGAGATCGGTGACCAGGCGGCGGAATGGGCGGAGAGGCGGGAACCCCGCGCCGAGGAATATACCGCGTGCCTCGTCGTCGAGAGCATGCGCTCGCTCTTGCTGCTCAAGATTTCCGAGCTCACCGAGCGTGAGGAACCACCTTCGATAGACGAGGTCGCGCATCTCGCCCTTGCGCTCCACCGCATTGAAGCCGCCAACAGGCACCGCCTCGAACGAGAGCAGGCGGCGGCGGAGACTGCTGCTCCGCAGGCCCCGCGCAAGCTGCCTTCCACGGCGGAAATGAGAGCCCTCCTCGGCCCGGCCATCAAGGAGGGGTTCCACCCCGAACGCCTGGGCTCGAAGCCGTGGGAGCCCTGGCCGGATGCCCCCTCGGCCGAGGGGCCTGACACTGACGAGCCGGAGCCTCCGTTGGACCCGAGCGCCGGGCATTCCGCGTGGAATGAGCCCGAAGAGCGGGACGAGGGAGAAGCGCGGGAGGCGGAGAGCGAACACTGGCCGGCCGACCCTTCCCGCCGGAAAGGATCGGGGTGGCCTTAAGGCTGTGACTCTGCAGCGGCCGGGGCGGAGATGAAGTGGCGCTCTTTGCTCGGACGGACGGGGCTCCGGCGAGATGCCGGGATCAAGCTCGGGGAAGCACGTCCTCGGGTGAGTGTGTGAGGGCGACGCAACCGAAGAGGCGGGCGGTGGCGGCGGGATCGGGCTGGATCGCGCGGTAGTAGGCCGCCAGCTTCTCCGTCGGCCTGGCGAAGCGGGCGAGCTGGGCGGTGAAGTGGTAGTAGGGCAGCAGCCACGCGTCGCGCGCCTCGCCGTAGGCCGCGAGCGCATCCCCGAGCGGGCGTCGGCCGTTGAGCCCGTCGTCGGCGGCCTCGGCCAGCATCTCGGCGCTGCGGAACGCGGTCGAGATGCCTTGCGCGGTCACCGGGTCCTTCTTCATGCCCGCATCGCCGACCAGGGCCCAGCCGGAGCCGGCGGCCTCGCGCACGAAGGCGCGCGTGCAGCCGGCGTGGAAGCCCTCGACACGGTTCGCGCCGGGCAGCATGTCGCGCAGGTCGGGCGCGACCCCGGCGAGCCTCGCGAGGAACGCGGCCTCCCGGTTGCGCCGCGCGGCCACGAACTCGTCGTGCATCAGGTTGGCGGCGACCAGCACGGTGCCGTCGCTCGCGGGAAAGGCGAAGGCGCCCTTGTGCTCGCGGATGTAGAGGCGCACGTGGTCGAGCGGGATGCCTTCCCAATAGCTCCAGATGTTGCTCTGGATTACCGGCTCGCAGAGGGACTCCTCGGCCCCGGCGCAGCGGGCGACGGCGGAGCCGGGCCCGTCCGCGCCAATGACCAGGCGCGCGCGCTCGCTGTGCCGCCTGCCGTCCTGACCAAGGGTGACGACACCGGCGACCGAGCCGCCATCCTCGATCAGATCCACCACGCGCGTGCCGTCGCGGAACGCCGCACCGGCGGCGACGGCCGCCTCGGCGAGAACGCCGTCGAGCAGCCGGCGTCGGGGTCCGAAGGACTCGTTATGGCCGCCCACCGCAGGCGGCGTGCCCTCAAGCACGATGCCGTGCAGGTCGACCCGCCAGCCGGTGAAGGGGTTAGCTCGTGCTGCGATCTCGGGCAGCACGCCCCAGGAGCGGAGGTGAGCGACGCCCAGCGGATGGATCAGGTGCGTCGACTGCCCCATCTCGCTGGGGAAGCGATCGCGGTCGAGCAGCAGCACGCGGTGGCCCTTGCGGGCCAGAAGCATGGCCGTGGGCGCGCCCGCGCAACGGGCGCCGACGACGATCGCGTCGTAGATTGCGCGCCTCCCGGGGCGTCAGTCGCTCTCGTTCGGGGTGACCCAGCCGATGAAGGCGCCGGCGCTGTCCTTGACCACGGCGAAGCGGCCGACGTCGGGCACGTCGAAGGCCGGGCGCATGATCTCGCCGCCCGCCGCCTCGACGCCGGCGAGCCGGGCGTCGATATCGTCCACGCTGATGTAGGAGAACCAGTGGTCCGGCACGCCGTCGAAGCCCGTGCCCGGCTTCATCTCGAAGATGCCGGCGGACATGGCCTCGCCGGCCTTGCAGAGCGTGTAGGTGCCGCCGTCGGCCATCGGGTGCGACTCATACTGCCAGCCAAGGGTTTCCCCGTAGAAATCCTTGGCCTTGTCGACGCTCCAGGTCATCAGCTCGTTCCAGAAGAATGTGCCGTGTGCCTTCATCGCTATCGCTTTCGCCCTCCGTAGATGTCACCGAGTTGTGCTGGCCGCGCCCCGCCGGCCCGGCGTTGGCCGGGGATTAGAGGTCGGGGGCCCGGGTGTGCCAGTCGGTCGCCTGCTGATAGGCGTGGCCGAGGCGGAAGAGGGTGGCCTCGGAGAAGGGGCGCCCCATGAGCTGGAAGGCGGCGGGAAGGCCGCTCCCGGTGAAGCCGCAGGGCACGATCAGGCCGGGGCCGCCGAGGTAGTTGGCGGCACGGGTGCACGCGCTCAGGCCCGCCACCATCGCGGCCATGCGCTCGCCGCCGCCGACGTTGGTCTCCGCCCGCGTCGGGATGGGGAAGGGGATCGCCGGCGTGTGCAGCGCATCGACGCCTGCGAGCGCAGTATCCACGAACTCCCGCAAGAGCCCGGCGCGGGCGGCGAGAGCCTGGATGTACTTGACCGCCGGCACGTGCAGGCCGGGCTCGTAGCGGTTGCGCACCTGCTCCTGGTAGTCCTCCGGCCGGCCTGCGAGCCAGGGCTCGTGGATCGCCGCCGCCTCGCTGGAGAGCACGACGTTGGAGAGGTTGTTGATGCGCTCGATGTCGGGCACCGGGACCTCGACGACGGTGACGCCGCAATCGCGCAGCACGTCGAGGCTCCGCTCCATCAGGGCGCGCACCTCGTCGGTGGCGAGGTCGTAGAAGTAGCTCGTCGGCACGCCGACCCTGAGCCCCTGGGCGCCCTCCGCCAGCGCGGCTTCGTAGTCGGGCACGGGCCGGCTGCTGGAGGTCGGGTCGCGTGGGTCGTGTCCAGCGATCACGCTGACGAGCCGCGCCGCGTCGCGCACGGTGCGGGTGAGCGGCCCCACCGTGTCCAGCGTGTGGGAGAGCGGCATGATGCCGTGGCGGCTGATCAGGCCGCTGGTCGGCTTCAATCCGACAACGCCGTTGCAGGCCGACGGCAAGCGCACCGAGCCGCCCGTGTCGGAGCCGAGGGCGCCGAAGACCACGCGGCCGGCGACCGAGGCGCCGGAGCCGCTCGACGAGCCGCCGGAAATATGGTCCTGATTCCAGGGGTTGCGGCAGTCGCCCCAGTGCTCGTTGTGGCCGGTCGGGCCGGTGGCGAACTCCGCCATGTTGAGCCCGCCGAGATAGATCGCGCCGGCGCCGTGAAGGCGGGCGAGGGCGGTGCTGTCGTGGTCCGGCACGAAGTCCCTGCGGATGCGCGAGCCGCAGGTGGTGACGTGGCCCGCCCGGTAGAACATGTCCTTGTGGGCGAGCGGCACACCCTGCAGCGGGCCCGGTGCCTCGCCTCGCGCGAGCTGGGCATCGGCTGCCGCCGCGCTCTCCAGCGCCGCCTCCGCCTGCAGGGAAATGAAGCAGTTGAGCACCGGCTGGAGCCGCTCGGCACGGGCGACGGTCGCCGTCATGACCTCGACCGCCGAGAGCTCGCGCGTTGCGATGGCGTCGGCGAGCTCGGCCAGGCTCAAGAGGTGGATATCGTCGCTCATGTCAGGATGCCGCCGTCTCGTCCATGGCGGTTGCGATGTTCGCGGGTTCGCTTTCGAAGGCGAGCCCGGAGGCCGCATCGTCCGCCGCTCGGACCATCAGCGCCACGGCGGCGGCGAGGGCCGCCGCGCGTTCGGCGCTCGGCGGTTTGCACCCCGCCGCCACGGCCTGGGCGGTGATGAGATCGTCGGAAATTCCAGCCATGCGGGGCACCTCGGCGGCGCGGGGGTGCAGGACGGCTCTGTATACAGTACCGGGGCAGGGGTGCAATATGGGTCGACGTCACCATATGGCCGGTGAGGGCGGCGATGCTTGCCGCACGGGCGGGCGCTTGAGACGGCCGGAGAGAGGGACGAGCCGGCATCCACGACAGGGAGATAGACGACCATGTCAGACGGCGGAGCGAAGGGTGTCGTTCGGCAATTCCTGGCCGCAATCAAGGGCGGCGACGGCCAGACCATGATGGGCCTGTTGGCCGAGGATGCGGTGGTGGTCCTGCCAGGCTCGTTCAAGGTGGCCTGGGCGGGCCGCTGGCAGGGCCGGGAGCCGATCAAGCAGTGCTTCCTCGCGATCGGTGCGCTGCTCGACATCCGCGATCACACGGTGCAGCTGATGTTCGGTGAGGGCGAACACGTGATGGTGCTCATCGACGAGACCTCGGCCGCCAAGAACACCGGGCGCCTCCTCCATCAGGAGACGGCCTGGTACTTCCGCATCAAGGATGGTGCCATCGTCCACTGGCAGGCGTATGAGGACACCGAGCAGATCGCCTGGGTGTGGGACGAGGGTGGCTGACAGACTGCGCCGACCCGGGGACGGAGAGCGAGGTTCAAGACTGCATGAGCAAGAACCCGATGGATGCTCCGGGCCAGGTCACGTTGGCTCAGGCGGTGGCGGCTCTCGCCGAGGCTCCGGCGGGCGGGAGGCCTTATGCCGAGCTGATCGCCCGCGGGACGCTTCGGGTCGGACTCTATGCGCCGCGCGGGACCGACACGCAGCAACCCCACGATCAGGACGAGGTCTACGTGGTCATGAGCGGCCGGGGAACCTTTCGCAATGGCCCCGAGAGCCATCCCTTCCAGCCCGGCGATGTTCTCTTCGTGCCCGCCGGTGTGCGGCACGTCTTCGAGGACTTCAGCGACGACCTCTATGTCTGGGTCGTGTTCTACGGCCCCTCCGGCGGCGAGGCTGCGGGCTGAGCTCCGGTCGCGACGGGGCAGGCGGCGGACGCGATGGCTGACGAGGCGCTGATCGGAACCGGAACCACCGGGGCCTCGCTCGGCCAGCGCCTTGTGGCGTGGTCGCGCCGCAACGAAATCCGACGCCTGCTCGCAATCGCTCTCGCCGGTGCCGCCGTGGCCTCGGGCGCGATGACCTACGTCACGATGAGCGGATCGGCACCCTTCCCACCCGATCCGCAGATCATTCTGATCCTCCTCAACGTCGATCTGGTGTTGCTGCTCTCGCTCGGTGCCCTGGTGGCTTCGCAGCTGGTGAAGCTCTGGATCGAGCGCCGCCGCGGGGCGGCAGGCGCACGCCTGCACACCCGCATGGCCGCGCTCTTCAGTTTGGTCGCCCTGACTCCGACGATCGTGGTCGCCGTGTTCTCCGCACTCTTTCTGCACTTCGGGATGCAGTCCTGGTTCAGCGAAAAGGTTTCAAGCGCGCTCAACCGCTCGTTGGTCGTGGCAGAGACCTACGTGCATGAACAGACGGACAGCATTCGCATCAGCTCCCTGGCTGCGGCCATGCAGCTCAACGGCCAGGCCGTCCATCTCGCGCGGCAGCCGCAGCTCCTTCCCCGGCTGCTGAACGAAACCGCTGCCGGGCTTTCGCTGACCGAGGCGGTCGTGCTCCGCCGCAACGGCGACATACTGGCGCGTAACGAGCTCGGCTTCACCGCGGAAATCGAGCCCATGCCCGAATGGGCCATGAACGCCGCGGCGGAGGGCCGTCTCGTGATTCTGCCGGGTGACGGCGACCGTACGCGCGCTTTGATCAAGCTCGGCGGTTTCACCAACGCCTATCTCTATGTGGCGCGCTCCCTGGAACCCCAGGTGGTCGATCACACGCGCCAGATTCAGGCCGTGATGAGGGACTATCAGCGCCTCGAGGACGAGCGCTACGGCATCCAGATCACCTTCGTGATGATCTTCATCATGGTTGCCCTTCTGGTTCTGCTCTCTGCGGTGTGGCTCGGGCTCAATTTCGCCAACCGCATCGCCCACCCGATCGGCGGTCTCATCGCTGCTGCGGACCGAGTCCGCGCCGGCGAGCTGACGGCACGCGTTACAGAATCCCCGCATGATGACGAAATCGGCTCGCTCAGCCGCGCTTTCAATCGCATGACCGGCCAGATCCACAGCCAGCAGCAGGCCCTGCAGGACGCCAACCTCCAGCTCGATGAGCGGCGGCGCTTTACCGAGGCGGTGCTCGCCGGAGTCTCCGCCGGCGTGATCGGCCTCGACGCGGATGGACGGATCACGCTGCCCAATCCGTCTGCGCTTGCGCTGCTCGATGCGAGCGAAGCCGACCTTTCGGGCCATGCGCTCGAAGATGCGATTCCCGAGATGGCCGAACTCCTGGTCCGGGCGCGGGCGCAGGCGCATCCCCTGGTCGAAGATCAGGTCGAATTGGTCCGGGGCGAGCGCCGCCGCACCCTGCTCGTGCGCATCGTGACCGAGCGGGCCAACGGCCGGATAGACGGCTTTGTCGCCACGTTCGACGACATCACCGCGCTGGTCTCGGCGCAGCGGCGGGCGGCGTGGGCCGATGTCGCCCAACGCATTGCCCACGAGATCAAGAACCCCCTGACTCCGATCCAGCTCTCGGCTCAACGGCTCAAGCGCAAGTATCTCGGCGAGATCAGCACACAACCCGACGTGTTCGAGGACTGCACCGATATCATCGTCCGTCAGGTCGGCGACATACGCCAGATGATCGATGCATTCTCGTCGTTTGCGCGGATGCCGGCGCCGGAGATCGAACGGGCGGAACTGACCGACATCGTGGAGCGGGCGGTCGTTCTGCATCGTTTGGCCAGCCCGGAGATCGCCTTCGAGATCGAGCGCCCCGGCGACGATGTCCATCTCGACTGCGACGCTCGTCAGATCGGCCGAGCGCTCACCAACGTGCTCAAGAACGCCATTGAGGCGATCGAGAGCCGGGCAGCCGACGCCAGCGCGGCAGGGCGCATCGTCATCACCGTGCGCGAAGTCGACGGGCATTGGCGGCTGGAAGTTGAGGATAACGGGCCGGGGTTGCCCGCCGAACTGCGCGACAGGTTGACGGAGCCCTATGTCACGAACCGCGCGGACGGTACCGGCCTCGGACTCGCCATCGTGCGGAGGATCATCGAGGAGCACGGTGGCCGGTTGAACCTGGAGAACGGGGCCGAAGAAGGCGCCCGTGTCACGCTCGTCTTCGCCGCGACCGGGATAGAGCACCCCACGCCAGCCAAGGGTGAGAGCTGATGGCCCGCGATATTCTGATCGTCGACGACGAACCCTACGTCCGCAAGTCCATTGCCGGAATCCTCGAAGACGGCGGCTACGCGCCACGCGATGCGGCCGACGGCGCTACAGCGCTCGAGGCGATCGACTCCGGGCCTCCGCCAGCGCTGGTCATCCTCGACGTTTGGATGGAGGGCAGCGAGTTCGACGGAATGGATGTTCTGGAGGCGGTGATGCACCGCCATCCCGAGGTGCCGGTGATCATGATCAGCGGGCACGGAACCATCGACACTGCTGTCGCCGCCATCAAGAAGGGAGCCTACGAGTTCATCGAAAAGCCGCTCGACAGCGATCGGCTGCTGCTCACGGTGGCACGCGCGCTGGAGGCGGCGGAACTGAGGCGCGAGGTCGCCGAGTTGAAGCTGCGCGCCGGCGAGACGAAAGAGTTGGTCGGCTCCTCGCCAGCGATCAAGCAAGTCCGCACGATTGCCGAACGCGCGGCGCCGACAGACCGGCGAGTCTTCATTACCGGCCCCGCCGGGGCGGGGAAAGAGGTGGTGGCGCGTCTCATACACGGCCGTTCGCGGCGCTCCTCGGGGCCATTCGTCGTGGTCAACGCCGCGATGATGCGGCCGGACCACGTGGAGCTTGAGCTCTTCGGCAGTGAGGGAAACGGGTCCACTGACACTGGCTCGCGCAAGATCGGCACGTTCGAACGAGCTCACGGCGGCACGCTCTTCTTCGATGAAATCGCGGACATGCCTCTGGAGACGCAGGGAAAGATGGCGCGCACCCTGCAGGCGCACACGTTCGAACGAGAAGGCGGCACGCAGCAGATCGAGGTCGATATTCGCGTGATGGCGGCAACGACCCGCGACATGGAGAACGAGATAGAGAAGGGGCGTTTCCGCGAGGACCTCTACTACCGGTTGATGGTCACACCTATCGAAGTGCCGGCACTCCGAGACCGCCGCGAGGACATCCCGGAGCTGGCGAACTCATTCATCCGTCAGGCGGCAGAGAGCGCCGGGGTACCGCCGCATGAGATTGGCAGCGATGCGATAGCGATGCTGCAATCGTTCGACTGGCCCGGCAACGTGCGTCAGCTCCGCAACTTCGTGGAATGGCTCCTCATCATGGCGCCGGCGCCCGCCAACGGGCCAATCGGTGCCGACATGATTCAGACGGCACTGGGGCCGCCGCCTTCTGATTCGCAGGCGCTCCCCGGTCCAGCCGACCTGATGATGCTGTCGCTGCGCGATGCCCGACGGCAGTTTGAGCGCAATTACCTCCATGCGCAGGTGCGGCGCTTCGGAGGCAATATCTCACGCACCGCCCAGTTTGTCGGCATGGAGCGTTCGGCGCTGCATCGCAAGCTGCGCTCGCTCGGCGTTCTGAACCATGAGCACGACGGCAACGGTGCAGACGGCAAGGGCGGCGCAGACTCCGCCTCTACCGGTACCGACAAGCTGAACGGCCCATGAAGATCATCGTCTGCGGCGCCGGTCAGGTCGGCGCCAGCATCGCGCGGCAACTTGCCAATGAAGCGAACGACGTGACTGTGATCGACAGCGACCGGGCAGTCGTGCAGCGCCTCTCCGACACCGTGGACGCGCGCGCGATCGTCGGTAACGCGTCGCTCCCCGATGTGCTTGAAGAAGCGGGAGCCAAGACCGCCGAGATGATCGTCGCCGTGACTCACTCCGACGAGGTCAACATGGTGGCCTGCCAGGTCGCTCACTCGCTTTTCGACGTTCCCGAGAAAATCGCGCGGGTGCGGCAACAGAGCTACTTGAACCCGGCCTGGGCCGAGCTCTTCAGCCGCGACCATATGCCGATCGACCTGATTATCTCGCCCGAAATCGAGGTCGCCCGTGCCATAGAGCGTCGGCTTCAAGTGCCGGGTGCGCTGGACATGCTGCCTTTCGGCGGCGGGCGCCTGCGCGTGATCGCCGTGCGCTGCGACGAAGGCTGCCCCATCATCAACACGCCTCTCCGCCAGCTCACGGAACTCTTCCCCGACCTCAACATCATGGTGCTTGCGATCAGCCGGGATTCGCGCCTCATCGTGCCGAGCGGCGACGACCAGATGCTGATTGGTGACGAAGTCTACTTCGCCGTGGACTCAGAACACGTCGCGCGTGGCATGACCGTCTTCGGGCACGAAGAGCCCGAGGCCCACCGCGTGGTCATCATCGGCGGCGGCAACATCGGCTATTTCCTGACGCAGGAGCTGGAGGAGAGTCATCCGGGGCTCGACGTGAAGATTGTCGAGTTGGTCCCGGAGCGCGCGCGCTACCTGGCGGAGCGGCTCTCCCGTGCCACCGTCATCGGGGGCGACGCGCTGGACCCCGAAATCTTCATCGAGATCAACATCGGACTGGCCCAGGCGGTGATCGCGGTCTCCAATGACGACGAGGTGAACATCCTGGCAGCGCTGCTGGCGAAGCGTGCCGGCTGCGGAACGGCGATCTCTCTGGTCAACAATTCCAGCTACGGGCCGCTGATGGGCAGTCTCGGCGTCGACATTGCCGTGAGCCCCAGAGAATCGACGGTCTCCACGATCCTTCAGCGCATCCGACGGGGGCGCATTTTGGCGGTGCAGTCGATTCGCGACGGCGCCGCCGAAATCATCGAGGCCGAAGCCCTCGGGACTTCGCCTATCGTCGGCCAGCCGCTCGCGGAAACCAAGCTGCCCACCGGGATCATCGTCGGCGCGATCGTGCGCGGCAACGAGGTGATCATTCCGCGCCCGCATACGGTCATTGAGGAGCACGATCGGGTGGTGATGTTGGCTGCGGCCCGCGCGGTCAAGAAGATCGAGCAGATGTTCGCCGTGTCCCTGGAATTCTTCTGACCGGAGGCCCGCATGTCCCGCATCGCCTATGTGAACGGCCGCTACATGCGCCACGACCTGGCGCACGTCCATGTCGAGGATCGCGGGTACCAGTTCTCGGACGGGGTCTACGAGGTCGCTGCGGTCTTCGCCGGCCGCGTGATCGACGAGGAGCCGCACCTGGATCGGCTGGAACGCTCGCTCCGGGAACTCAAGATGGACCTGCCGATCCCGCGCGGCGCGCTCAAGCTGGTGACCCGCGAAGTGCTGCGCCGCAATCGCGTGCGCGACGGCATGGTCTACTTGCAGGTCACGCGCGGCGCGGCGACGCGGGATCATCCCTTTCCCGAGGACGCGGAGGGCGCCGTGGTTCTTACCGCGCGTTCGGTCCAATGGCCCGAGACGGCGGAGGCCGATCGCGGCGCCGAGGTGGTCTCGATTCCGGACGGTCGCTGGGGCCGCTGCGACGTCAAGTCGGTCTCGCTGCTTCCCAATGTGCTCGCCAAGCAGGAGGCGCGCGAGCAAGGCGCCTACGAGGCTTGGTTCGTCGACCCGCAAGGGCGGGTGACCGAGGGGTCCTCGACCAACGCATGGATCGTCGACGACGCCGGCCGCGTGGTCACGCGCGACCTCGAATCGAACATCCTCGGCGGCATCACGCGCCAGACCGTGATCCGGCTTGCGCGCGAGGCGGGAATCGAGGTCGTCGAGCGGGCGTTTACGCTGGCCGAGGCGCAAGCCGCGCCCGAAGCCTTCCTCACCAGCACGACGTCCTTCGTCCGCGCCATCGTCCGCATCGATGGCCAGCCAGTCGGAAACGGAGAGCCGGGGCCCGTGACCCTGCGGCTGCGCGATCTCTACCTCACCCATTGCCGCGGCGGGCGCAGGAATCGGTGAGAAAGCCGCGAGCCGTCCTCTTCGACTGGGACAACACGCTGGTCGAGAGCTGGGACATCATTCACGAGAGTCTGCGTCTTACCTTTCTCGATCTGGGGCGCGAGCCCTGGACCTTCGAGCAGACCAAGGCCTGGGTGCGCCGCTCCATGCGGGACTCGTTCCCCGACCTCTTCGGGGCCGACGCCGCGCGGGCCGAGCGCTTGTTTTACCGGCATTATCGGAAGCACCATCTGCACAGGCTGACTCCGCTCGCCGGCGCTCAAGAAACTCTGGAAGCTCTGCACAACGATGGCCTGCCGCTCGGGGTGGTCAGCAGCAAGCAGGGAGACCTGGTCCGGGAGGAAGCGGCCCGGCTCGGCTGGGGCGGCTACTTCGGGCGCATCGTCGGCGCCAACGACGGGCCCGCGGACAAGCCTGCGCCGGACGCCGTAATTTTGGCGCTCGACGGCACCGGGATTTCGCCCGGCCCGGACGTGTGGTACGTCGGCGACACGGGCATCGACGTGACCTGCGCCCGCAACGCGGGCTGTATCGCCGTGATCGTCAGCGCCGACCCACCCCGCGACGGCGACTGCCCGCGCGTGCCGGATCATCAATTCTCCGATCACGCGGGGTTGCATGGCTTCTTGCGGGAGAAGGGAATCACCATATAGTCGACACTGGCATGCTTGCATGGGTATGCCCGGCGCCCGGCCCCTCGCAGGCGGGGGCAGGCAAGGATAGAGGAACACATGACTGGCAAGGGATCCCACAGTCTCCAGGACGTCTTCCTCAATCACGTGCGCAAAGGGAAAATGCCGGTCACGATCTTTCTCGTGAACGGCGTCAAGCTCCAGGGAATCATCACCTGGTTCGATAATTTCTGTGTCCTGCTCAAACGCGACGATCATTCGCAGCTTGTCTACAAGCATGCGATATCGACGGTGATGCCGGTTCAGCCAGTTCAGCTCTTCGATCAGGGAGCGGAGCCGGCAGAGGAGGACGACGCGTAAGTGGTGGGCGTAAGCGTCCCGCGCGACGCCAATTCGCCGGCGCGCATCTGCGTCCTGCATCCGGTGCTGGCTCGATCGCCGGCGGCCGGGCACGCTAGTGAGCGCGTGCGCGAGCCCGAGAGTCGCCTCGCCGAGGCGGTGAGCCTCGCCCGCGCCATCGACCTCGACGTCGTCGAGGCCGACGCCGTGCCCGTGCAAAGGCCGCGACCGGCCACCCTCTTCGGTCCCGGACGGGTGGAGGCGGTGGCGGACGCGGTATCCGGGCACGATTTGGGCCTGGTCGTCGTGGATGGGGCGCTCACTCCGGTTCAGCAGCGCAATCTCGAACGCGCCTGGCACTGCAAGGTGATCGACCGCACCGCACTCATTCTCGAGATCTTCGCAGCCCGGGCGCGCACCCGGGAAGGCCGGCTCCAGGTCGAGCTCGCCGCGCTCCGCTACCAGCGGAGCCGCCTGGTGCGATCCTGGACCCACCTGGAGCGCCAGCGCGGCGGCCTCGGCTTCGTGGGCGGGCCGGGCGAGACCCAGATCGAGGCCGACCGGCGCCAGATTCGCGTCCGCATCGGCCGGCTGGAGCGTGCGCTCGAAGGGGTCAAGCGCACCCGCGGCCTGCACCGCGCCGCACGCCAGCGCGTCCCCTATCCCGTGATCGCCCTGGTCGGCTACACGAACGCCGGCAAGACGACGCTCTTCAACCGCCTTACCGGGGCCTCGGCCGCAGCCCGCGACCAGCTCTTCGCGACCCTCGATCCCACCATGCGCGCGATCGTGCTGCCATCCGGCCAGCGCGTCATCCTCTCCGATACCGTGGGTTTCGTCTCCGACCTGCCGCACGACCTGGTGGCGGCGTTCCGCGCAACCCTGGAGGAGGTGGTCGCGGCCGACCTCGTCGTGCATGTCCGCGACTGCGCCCATGCCGACAGCGCCGAGCAGCGCGCCGACGTGCTCCGGGTGCTGACCGAGCTCGGGCTCGAAGACCGCCTCGAGACCGGCGTCGTCGAGGTGCTCAACAAGCTCGACCTGCTGGACGAGCGCCAGCGCGCCTGCCTCGCGGAGCGGGGGAGGGAAGGGGTCAACGGCGGCAACGGCCGCACCGATCACCCGGGCGTCGTCGCCGCCTCGGCGCTCACGGGCGACGGGATCGGCGATCTGGTCGAGGCCATCGACGCCCGGCTGACGGCGGCGCGGCGCATCGTAGACGTGCGGGTGCCCTATGCCGACGGCGCGACTCTGGCCTGGCTCTACCGCCACGGCGAGGTCCTGGAGCATGCCGACGACGAGGGCGAGGCTCGTCTCAGGGTGGGCCTCACCCCGGCGGATGCCGGCCGGCTGGAGCAGCGCCCCGGCGTCTCGCTTGCCGCCGCCCGCTGACCGCGTCTCCCGGTCGCATACGTCCCATTTCACTCCTGTTTTACAAAATGTATAACCGCAGAAATCAGGTATATACCGCTGTTATACAATGATTGTTTACTCTCCTTCTTCAAGGCAGGTTCCAGGATCAAGGGCGGGCGACGGGACGCGATGGCGGAGCCTCGCGATCGCTCGCAAGCCGCTTTGAAGTCCCGGAGAGCGGTGGATTCGGGCCGAGAGTAAAAGGGGAACGTTTGGGAAACTCGCATTATAGGAAACATACCATGAACGCTCTGCCTTCCTGTTGACACCGCCGCGTCGCCTCCCTATTAAAACCTTGGCACTCGACTCGCGAGAGCGCTAACAGACGCCGTTGGCGGAGCACTCGCAGAATTGAACATGGTCACGTCTCGGAGGGCGGCATGAATATCAGGCCTTTGCACGATCGCGTGCTGGTTCGGCGGATCGAGCAGGATCAAAAGACAGCGGGCGGCATCATCATTCCCGATACCGCCCAGGAGAAACCGCAGGAAGGCGAGGTTGTCGCCGCCGGCCCGGGCGGGCGCGGGGAGGACGGCAGGCTCATCCCCCTCGATGTCGGGGCGGGCGACCGCATCCTCTTCGGCAAGTGGTCGGGCAACGAGATCAGGGTCGACGGCGAGGAGCTGTTGATCATGAAGGAGTCCGACATCATGGGCGTGCTCGAGTAGCTCGACACCCTCTCCCCTCAGGCATCCAATCTGGAGCGATCGGCGATGGCCAAGAAGCAAATCCATCAAGCCGAGGAGGCCCGCGCGCGCCTTCTCGAGGGTGTCGATATCCTTACCGACGCCGTTTCGGTCACGCTCGGCCCCAAGGGCCGGACCGTGGTCTATCAGACCGCCGGCGGCGACGGGCGCATCACCAAGGACGGCGTGACCGTCGCCAAGGAGATCGAGCTCGAGGACCGGCTCCAGGACATCGGCGCCAGGCTCGTTCGCGAGGCCGCGAAGCACACCGAGAAGTCCGCCGGCGACGGCACCACGACCGCGACCATTCTCGCCCGCGCGCTCGTGCATGAAGGCGCCAAGGCGGTTGCCGCAGGCATGAACCCGATGGATCTCCGCCGCGGCATCGACCTCGCTGTCGCCGAGGTGGTCGGCGAGATCGGCAAGCGTTCCAAGCGGGTGAAGACCCGCGACGAGATCAGACAGGTGGCGACCGTCGCCGCCAACAACGACCCGGTCGTGGGCGACATGATCTCGCAGGCCATGGAAGAGGTGGGCGAGCGCGGCGTCATCACCATCGAGGAGGCCGCCGGCATCGACACCGAGCTCGACGTGGTCGAAGGCATGAATTTCGACAAGGGCTACGTCTCGCCCTACTTCGTGACCAACGCCGAGCGCATGACCGTCGAGCTCGACGACGTCTACGTCCTGGTGCACCAGGCGAAGCTCACCAGCATGCAGGGCCTGCTGCCGGTGCTGGATCAGGTCGGCCAGAGTGGCAAGCCGCTCGTCATCATCGCCGAGGACGTGGACGGCGAGGCGCTGGCGACGCTGGTGGTCAACCGGCTGCGCGGCGGGCTCCAGGCTGCGGCTGCCAAGGCCCCGGCCTTCGGCGACCGGCGCAAGGCCATGCTCGAGGATATCGCCGTGCTCACCGGCGGCGCGGTGATCAACGACGAGCTCGGCGTCAAGCTGGAGAATGTCGGGCTCGATCAACTGGGCACAGCCAAGCGGGTCGAGATGAGCAAGGACGAGACCGTGATCGTCGGCGGCGGCGGCACCAAGAAGGCCATCGCCGAGCGCTGCCAGCAGCTCCGCATGCAGATCGAGACCACCGATTCCGAGTACGACCAGGAGCGCTTCGAGGAGAGGCTCGCCAAGCTGGTCGGCGGCGTCGCCATCCTCAGGGTCGGCGGCGACAGCGAGGTCGAGGTCAAGGAGAAGAAGGAGCTGGTCGACGACGCCATGCGCGCCACGCGCGCGGCGGTGGAGGAGGGGATCGTCGCCGGCGGCGGCGTGGCCCTGCTCGCGGCGTCGCGCAAGCTCGACAAGCTCAAGGGCGCCAATTCCGACCAGGACCGCGGCATCGCCATCGTGCGTCGCGCGATCTGCACGCCCACGCGCCATATCGCGCAGAACGCCGGCGCCGACGGCTCGCTCGTGGTCGGCAAGCTGCTCGAAAAGCGCGGCGCGACCCAGGGCTACGACGCCCAGGCAGGCCGATACTGCGACATGATCGAGGCCGGCATCCTGGATCCGGCGAAGGTCGTCCGCACCGCTCTTCAGGACGCGGCCTCCATCGCCGGCCAGCTGATTTCGACCGAGGCCGGCATCGTGGAGATCCCCCAAAAGGCGCCCCCGATGCCCCCGGGCGGCGGCGGCATGCCCGGCGGTATGGGCGACATGGGGATGGGCGGCATGGGTGGAATGGGCGGTATGGGTGGAATGGGTGGAATGGGCGGCATGGGAATGTAAGCCCGCGCCATCCAACGCAGAGAGACGGGGAGGGGGCCGCAAGGCCCCCTTCTTCTTTGCCCGCGCCCCCTTCGCCGATCTCCCCTGCCAGGTCTTGCGGGACAGCAAAGTAATTTTATTGCGGGATTCGCCGGGATTGGGCGGGACGCGCGGGACGAGTGAGGTGTCCCGCACGCGCGGAGTGTCGTGCGCGCGGCATGTGACACGGGAGTCGGCCCTCGTCTCCGCCGCGAGCTCTGCTTCATAGGGTCGAGCCCGGACCTGCCCCGGGTATCCGGGTATCTCACTAAGCCAGGCGCACCGAACTCCGGGCAAACACGTGGATGGCCGGACTAGAGCACATTTCGATCAGACGGGATCGTATCCGGTTGGCGCAAAGTGCCCCATTTCATGCGTATTGCGGCCTGGAAAGCCCCCACCTCACCCCGGCCCTCTCCGCCCCCAGGGGCGGAGAGGGGGAACGGGTGGCGCATTCTTTGTACACACCCCAAAGTCGGGTCGTAACGACCACCAAGACAGGTTAACTCCGGGACCGACCGGGACATAGCGAGATATAGCGAGACGGTGTGAGGTATTGGCCCCCGAGGCGAGGGCTGAGCTGTCGTCGATGCACTCCGGCGGTGCCACGGGATGGGGTGCCGAGGCCGGGCCTTGAGTCAGCCGGTTCCCCGCGCCGCCGCGCCCTCGTCGGCAGCCACGCTCTCATCGGCGGCGGCGGTGATGTCGCTGGCCCCGATGGCGTCGCGGCCCGCTGCTTGCGCCACCATCCAGGCGCGACCCAGCAACCGGCGCATCGCGTGAAGGCCGCCGGGGCCTTTGCTGACGGCGGACGGGTCTTGAGTTCCGCCATACTCGGCCGGCGCCCAGGTACACCGGCGGCGATGTCTTCAACGTCGGCTGTGGGCTGTGTCGCGAGGTCGATCTTGAGGCCGATGCGCCCGTCCACTTGTTGGCAGCGGGCCAGAGCCATGCGGATGGTCTCGTCAGCCACCAGCGCCAGGCCGCAGCCGGCACGGTCGCGGATGATGCGGAGCTCGTCGAGCAGCTTGTCACGCAAGTGGTGGGCTTCATCCAGCACGATCAACGCCTAACGGTCTGTAGCTGACGGAAAGTCGCGGTGCACGCCGGAAAAGGGTCTCGAATTTGGCCCCGAAATCGAGGCCGAATAGGCCTGGAAATTGGGCCCGCAGGAGGGCCGCAGGGGCGGGGCATCGGAGGCGCAAAGGAGCTGCGCCAGGGCGCCGCTGGGGGCTGTCCGCGCTGTTTCCTGGCCCGAGGCCCCGGACGAGCAGGTGCGACGCCTGTCCGGCTCCAGCGTGTTGTTAAACGCGCCCGGTTGTGACCCCCACCCCCGTAATGGCCCAAGTTCAATGTATTACCGCGCCGATCGGCGCCGCACCTACGCGCCGAGCAACAGTCGGCAGATCGAAAATCACCATGAATCGCCACGTCATGCCACCCTCTCGCAGACCGTCGTCCACTTGGCCAGACATTCGGGAAATAGGCACTTCATAGGAGTCCATTTGGTTGCTGATGGATACGTATGAGGCCACGGCCGGGGTGCCGACGGCAAAACGGGATGACGACATCAGCCGTCTACCTCTCATATCCAGCCGACTCCCGTGCGCAGGATTAAGCGCCGGTTCCGCGAAGCAAGGTCACTTCACCGTCTGTTTGCGAAGTTGTAGTGACAGGGTTAGTTCTCAGTCTCCGGTACGCCTCGGACGCCATCCACTCGCTCACGGTTTCCCGGAACCGCTCATCGTTCATGTAGCGGACGAAGATATCTTCGTTCTGATCCATGCGCTCGACAAACAGCCGCCGGAGCAGGTTGCCGAAGACCAGCGCGAACCTGTCCTCTGGGTTGACCTCAGCTGCGTGCCGAAGCCCCTCGTCTTCGACCGCCGCCTCGACGATCTGATCGAAGAAGAGCTGGTCAGCCTGGTTGAAATCAGTGCCGAACCTCGCGTTTACGATGTCGATGAGCTGCGATAGCGGAACCTCCTGTTCCCGGACCAGGCCGCTCCCCACCTCGGCAGGCCCGTCGAGAGCCTGCACCTCGCCGTCCCTCAGCGGGATAGAGCCTTCGGCGATTTTTTGCAGGCGGTAATAGTCAAGCCGAACCTCGTCGTCGAAACGATAGGCCGGCCCGCGCCGGCGCCGCGGCAGCTTGGCCGAGAGGTGGCGCAGGAAAACGTACCACCGCTCAAGGTCCGAATCCTGGTAGGGGATGATCTGGCTCAGAAAACCGTAGAGGTTGCGGAACGCCTGCATCTTGCCGCGTAGCAATCCTGCCTCTTCCTCGTTGCGGTCTTGAAGCGCGGCGAAGCGCGACACGGCCGGATCGAGCGCCGCGTTCATCGCCTTGTGATCGGCCGCGCTCTGGCGCAGCTTCGGCTTGAAATACACGGCGCAGAACCGCTCGACCTCCTCGCCTAGATAGACCCCCGCGGCGTCGAGTTCTCCCTTGATTGCGTACATGCGGGCGGGATCGACCTCCTCGCCCATCTCCGCGCCTTCGTAATAGGTCTTGAACGCCTCCCGAATTTCGTCTCGATCGTTCGCGAAATCGAGGATGAACGTGTCTTCCTTGAGGGGATGGACTCGGTTCAGTCGCGAGAGCGCCTGCACCGCCTGGATGCCGGCCAGCCGCTTATCCACATACATCGTGTGCAGAAGCGGCTGGTCGAATCCGGTTTGGTATTTCTCCGCGACCAGAAGCACCTGATAGTCCTGCGTCGCGAACCGCTCCGGTAGCTCCTTCTCGCGGATGCCGTCGTTCATCTGCTCCTCGGTGTAGGTCACATCCACAATCTCGTCGTCCTGCACTGTGCCCGAGAAGGCGACCAGCGTCCTGATCGGATAGCCCTTGTCCTTGATGTAGCGGTCAAAGCTCTGCTTGTAGCGCACGGCTTCCAGACGGGAGCCGGTGAGCACCATCGCCTTGGCCCTGCCACCGATCCTGTGGCGCGTGACCGCTTGGAAATGCTCGACCATGACCTGGGTCTTCTGGGCGATGTTGTGCGGGTGCATGCGCAGGAAACGCGCGAGCGCCCGCGCGGCCTTCTTTCGTTCGACGTTGGGATCGTCCGGGCACGCTTTGAGGAGCCTGAAATACGTCGCGTAGGTCGTGTAGTGCTGGAGCACGTCGAGGATGAACCCCTCCTCGATCGCCTGGCGCATGGTATAGCGGTGAACGGGCTGCCCGTTGCGGCCGAATACCGCCAGTGTCTTATGCTTGGGTGTGGCGGTGAACGCGAAGAAGCTGAGATTCGCCTGCCGGCCGCGCTTGGCCATGCTTCGGAACAGCTCCTCCATGTCCTCCAGGCCTTCCTCGGCGGCGTACTTCGCCGCCCGTTCTCGGAGAACGTTGCCCCCGAGAACTTCCTTGAGGTCGGTCGCCGTCTCGCCGCTCTGGGAACTGTGCGCCTCGTCGACGATCACCGCGCAACGGCGCGTCGGCAGCATCCCGGTCGCCTGCTCCCCGCGTTCCTCCGCCATCCTGAGCAACTGGCGCGACACGAAAGGAAACTTCTGCAGCGTAGTGATGATCACCGGCACGCCGCTTTCGAGCGCTTCGGCAAGCTGGCGCGAGCTCTCGTCGACCTTTTGCACGACGCCGCGCTTGTGCTCGAACTGGTAGATCGTGTCCTGAAGCTGCTGGTCGAGCACCACGCGGTCGGTCACCACGATCACGCTGTCGAAGACCCGCTCATCGGCGGCGTCGTGCAGCGACGCGAGGCGGTGAGCGAGCCAGCCGATGGTGTTGCTCTTGCCGCTGCCGGCGGAGTGCTCGATCAGGTAGTTCTGCCCGACGCCGTCGCCCTGCGCCGCGCCCAACAGCATGCGGACGGCATCCAGCTGGTGGTAGCGCGGGAAGATCATCGATTCGACCTTCGCCTTGCGGCCTCGGTCGTCGCGCTTTTCCTCGGTCTGGAGATGAATGAAACGGGCCAGCAGGTCGAGCAGGCCGTCGCGCCGGAGCACCCCTTCCCAGAAATACCCCGTGCGGTAGCTCCGACCGGCCGGGTCGGGTGGGTTGCCGGCACCGCCATCGTTACCCTTGTCGAAGGGCAGGAAGTGGGTCGCTGTCCCGGCCAGCCGGGTGGTCATCTGCACCGCTTCGGTATCGACGGCGAAATGGACCAGCGTACGCTGCTTGAACGCAAAGATCGGCTCGCGCGGGTCACGGTCCTGCCGGTACTGGCGGCGTGCGTCCTCGACGGTCTGGCCGGTGAGCGGGTTTTTCAGTTCGACCGTAGCGACGGGGATGCCGTTGAGGCTCAGCAAGACATCGAGCGATTTTTCCGACTGCGGCGAGTAGCGAAGCTGGCGGGTGATCCCGACGCGGTTGGCTGCGTAGCCGGCCTCCAGCTCCGGGTTCAGCCGGTGCGCCGCCTTGAAGAATGCGGCCCGCAACGTGCGGCCGTAACACTTGAAGCCGTGGCGCAGCGTGGCGAGTGAGCCGTTGGCGTCCATCCACTTGCACAGATCGGCCAAGACCTGCTCGCCGGTCCTCTCTCCGAGAAGGGCTTCCAGCTTTGCCCATTCCCGAGGCTGGGTCTCGCGGATGAAGGCGAGCATCGTCTCCGGAAAGATCGCACGGTCGCGGTCGAAGCCCTCGCCGGCGACTGGCACATAGCCGTTGCCCAAGAGATGAGCCTCGATGACCGTCTCGAAGGCAGCTTCGCTCGTTCGCTTCATGGTGCTCATTCGAATTTCGACCGGGGAACGCCAGATTACCGGATGATCGACATCGGCGTGCCGGTGCGCAACTCTCCGTGATCCGGCACCGGAACGGTGACGGTGGCTTCCGCATCGGCCTTCTGCATCACGACATGGCTGCCGCGTCGCCTCACTTCTGCGAAACCCTGGGATGCAGGAATACGGCAAACCTCTCGACCCGAAAGCACGCGAAGCCTAGCCAACGGCGACCTCGACATGGGTCACATAGACTTCGCCGCGCAGACGCCTGCCGACCTCCTCGGCGCTGGCGGTCTCGAAGAACAGGGTCAGCGCCTCCGCAAGGTTGTCGCGTGCCTCGGCCACGGTGTCCCCCTGGCTGGCGACATCCATTCCCGGGCACAAAGCGACATATCCATCGCCCTCGCGCTCGTTGATCGCGGTCAACTGCTTGTTCATGCCGCGTCTCCTTTTCTAAACACCGTACGACCGTTGCCTGTCAGGAGCAGCAGGAGAATGCACTTCGGTGGCGGTCTCGAAGGCCGTTTCGTTATCGTGCTGCTCTTCACGGTATCCTTGCCAGTCTCTGTTGCAGCCACCAAACCGCGACTTGTCGGTAGGGTGCAAGCTGCCCCTGCGCAGGCGCGTGCTTGCAGACCTCCCGTTCGATCCTCTCCCGCGGTACCGGACCCCTGCGCTTCGCCTTTTCCTCCTTCCACCATTCAAGAACGACATCGAGAGTCTGTTTCCGATTGGTTTTGAGAATGGCGAGATTGAGGTTCAGGACTTGGTTCAACTGGTTGTCGAACGTCGCGTTGCTCGACCGGATGGTGCCGTCGGCGCCATATTGCACTCTCGCTTCGATTGCATGGGCAGGCTCGGCGGGGTTCCAGAGAAGTTCGTTGTCGCCCTTTCTCGTATCGCATTGCTGAGAACGGAAAGGTTGCCCCTCACTACCCAGGCACGCCCCGAGGAGGTTGCGATAGTTCAATTGCTTGTCCTGATGGTGTCTCTGGCACTGCCAGTGCTCGATCTTCATCGCATTCTCTCTGGGCCGGATGCGTCCCATGCAATAGCAGCACAGCCCCCGCTGTTCGGCCACCAGCGCACGCCGGAGCGTGCCCCTGTCCGGATAGTTGTCGTAGTCGGAATGTGGCGTTCGGCGGTGCTCTGTTAGGCTTTGCGGCTCCTGCCCCTTGACGATCGCCCTCATGCGCCGTCCGTCAGGAAGTCGAGAAGGGTTTGGATGCGCGTCACCTCGGAGTCGTTCTCTCCCAGGCGACCAGACAGTTCGGCCAGCAGATCGCGGGCATCGCTGTACCGGTCGTCTCCGATTGTCTCGGATATTTTGGAGAGTAATTCATTCACACTCGGGGTTCGGGAGGCCGTGTCCATGACCTCCTCCAGCACCCGACTGGAGTCGACGCCAAATGAATGGGAGGGCGAATAGACCTCGCCGTCGGCGATGATGTGAATCCGGTCGTGCTCGACCTCGCCGATCACCTGCGGCGAATGAGTCGTCGCGATGAACTGGCATTGCGGGAAGGTGTTGGTGAGGTTCCCGACGATCCGACGCTGCCATCCAGGATGAAGATGGAGCTCGATCTCATCAATCAAGACGACTGCCTCGGCCTCGGCGGCGGGGTCGTTCATTTCGGGATTGGCCTGTGCCAGGCGGCGGGTCAGGTCGAGCACCAACGCCAGCACGCCCCGTTCGCCGTCAGAAAGTAACTCAGCCGGCAGAGTCGCGGCATCGCGGTCGATCAGGAATATGCTGCCGGTCTCGCTTGCTCCGCCGAGACGAAAATTCCGGTAATCCGGAAGAAAGCGCATGACCGCAGCCTCTAACGCCGCCAGCACATGGCTCTCGGCCGACTGCTCAGAACGCAAAGCCTCTTGCACCTGCATCCAAAGTTCGAACTCAACGAGATGCAGTCCGCGGCGCTTCGATAGGGCGTTCGAGAACGCTGCGTTGACACCGCCCGCCGTTGCGCTCTTTGGCGGCGTCCTTTCCGACGGCACTGCACGGCGCGTCGAGAACAGGATAGCCAACGGTCGTCCGCCCGGCTCATGGCCGGTAGCAGCCGGCGGCGACCCCCCGACAAATCCCGCTCTTTCCGGGGTGTCATGCACCTGTTCACGCGGCATGCCCGCCTTTTCTTCCTGTGGCGCGGCACGCTCGTTAGGTACATGTAGCACGTAGCCGTACCGTTCGTGGTCGTCGCCGTACTCGACATCGCAGGCGACATCCAAAGCGCCCGCGCCCACTCGCATGTCCGCCAAATCGAAGCGCACCCCGCCTCCGCGTAGCCTGTTGGTACGCCTGACGACATCGGAGAGGCAGACGGCCAGCGCGTCGAGAACTGTGGTCTTGCCCACGCCGTTGACACCGACGACAAGGTTGAAGCCGGGTCGGAAGCGGAATTCCGCCGCCTCGATGGCGCGGACGTTCGCCAACTTGAGGCGTGCGACCCTCATGCGGCGCGCTCCACGTCGATCCGGCCGGTGACCGCGGCGCCGATGAGAGCGGCGCGGCGTTCCTTGAGAAGAGTGACAGTCTGCAGTGTCTTAGCACAGAGTGCGTCTATGCGACCGGTGAACTCTGAAATGTATTCGACAATTCTTCTTTGCTCAGTGAGAGGTGGCAGAGCAATAGGAAGATAGCCATATCGATTAGGGTTGAGGTTAGCTTGGCCAATTGCCGGAAGCGCTTCAGAACGCCCCCAAGCAGTAGGATATGACGAGTTCAAGAGATAGTTCAAGAATTCAGGCAGCACCTTTGAACCGCAACGAAATCGGACTAAGTATGAAGCAAATGAAACGCGGTAGTCGTCTTTTCCTCGGTACAACGCTGTCTTCCCAATTTGATCGAGGCTGTTCGTACGATTGAACACGATATCGCCAGGCTGGAGCAGTGAAGACTCGTCCACTTCTTCTACAAACCCGACATCAGAATAGTCAATCTCTCCGTTTCGGATGTCTCCCATACGTAGGACGGCAATGCTACCCGAGGTATCGACTGAGTCAGAAATTCCATAGTCCACACTGGCCAGCGCCCGTTTGAGATGGCAATGGCACCAGTGCGCCGGAATGTCACCAAGCCAGGAGATTCTGGTGTCTCGGTACGTTACGTCGGGATCAATGCCTCGCGTGACAGCTCGAGCGATGAGCGCTTGCCGTTTTTCTGCCAACAGAGCAAGAACTCGCTCTTTCGCCGCCACAAGCGCATCGAGCCGCGCCGTCTCTAGGTCGAGGTAATCGGCGATGGCACGCTGCTCGCAGAGTGGCGGGAGACTTATCGAAATATCGGTAAGGTCCGATGGGTTGATGGCCGGGTAGCTGACACCAACCGAGCGTTTCTCGATTTCCGTCAAGAACGATGGTTCGCGTAGTGCGTAATTGGCGAACCGTGAGTTCAAGAACATCGCTGACGGCCGTACTACAGCGAACCCGGTTGACACCACCAAATTTTCCGGTGGATTCAAGATCTGTGCTATTGCCTGAAGGTAGGTACGCACACACGAGATGATGATGTCGCGGGTGCGATTCTCGTATGGCCATAATTTGGGTCATGCAGCGATTGCCAGGTCTTCGGATGAGCTGATGTTGTCGTTGGCTGCTCCGGAATGGGCACCCATAAGCCCGGCCCATGCCTGATCGAAG
>Ga0209754_1000804_pt1 | contig 37583 bp, 33 predicted proteins | sample MesohylBB_FD_187295 | JGI IMG/M metagenome (GOLD analysis project Ga0209754, IMG submission 187295) | Host-associated microbial community of the marine sponge Aplysina aerophoba from Gulf of Piran - sponge mesohyl, lysed by bead beating... | ecosystem: Host-associated > Porifera > Sponge >...
CGTCCTCCGTCTGCGCCGAGGCGGGGAGCGCATTGGTGACTGCGCTGGCCAGCGCGAGCAGGCCAGCCGCAAGAACTAGGGAAATCCTGGTTTTCCATGTCGCGGTATTCATCGTGATGTCCTTGCTCTGGGGATCACAAGAAAACTATGGTCGCAAGTGGCTTCCCGAGTTGTTGAGTCGCGCGGCTCGTTTCCGATGAAAATAAGTTGAGAAGGATACGGGTTCAGTGCGAAAGAAAATCCGCACGAGATATTATGAACATATCTAAAGTGATGGATCTTTGCAAGAATGTAGCGTGATGTTGCTGGCATTGGCAGCGTGAGTTTCGGACCCACTCACGATCTTTCTGCCAGCTGGGGCGCGCGCTCCTGGCGAAGTTGCAGACGTCGCCCCGCCACCCGATGGCCGAACTCAACGGGGCGAATCGGGAGCCTTGGTCGTTACCGTGCCTGATCCAGGTCAGGGTCGGCGGTTGCTTCCAGCCAGCGGGGGGCGAAGGCGAGGATCGGGATGTCGGGCGGGAGCTGCGGGTTGAAGAGCGCGTTGTGCCACCAGGTCTCGTCGCGGCGCGGGTCACCGGGGCTGAGCCTCCGAAGGGTGCAGGGCAGCGTGTAGCGCTGGCTGTCCTGGGCGAAGGCCAGGATGCAGCGCCGCTGGCGCTCCAGGTCGGCGGCAAGCGCCGAGCCGGGCGCGAAGGTCGCCGTGAGATGGTCGCTGAAAGCGCGCGCGTGCTGGTAGTAGCGCTCCGCCAGCAGGGCGAGTGCCGCCTCGCGCCGATCGCGCGGATCGTGGGTGCGCCGCGCCAGGTGGCGGAACTCGGGCGCGAAGGACTCGGCCTCCCGCCGAACCAGGAGCGTTGTCACCGCCGGCGCAAGCTCTTCGCCAGCAGCGCTCAGCACTCGCGGGCGCATCCCCGGCGACGGCTGACCGGCGCGGCGGCGCATGGCGTCGGCGCGGATGCGGCACTGCCAGCCGACGAAGTGATCGCGCAGGCGCTCGGCCCGCGGCGCAGCTGTCACGGCCCCTCAACCCCCGTTCGCAAGGTTCGCGTGCATGGTGCGCCGGCGATGGTAGCCGCGGCCTCCGCTTCGGGCCATCGGGTTCGGCGCCCCGTGTGCGCGGTGCTCTCGCGGTCCTGTCGAGGGCGGCTGCCGCCCGCCACGTGGCGGCTCGATCATCGCAGTCGTCCCACCTGTCCCGCTTAATCCCGGCGAATCCCGCACTAAATTTTCTTGCCGTCCGCATCGGGTACCGCGCGTGCAGCGTGACCGTGCCGAGAATTCCGCTAGGATCGCAGGCCGCCCCCACCAACCGAACGAGGCCCCCATGTCGCGCGGTCCGGAACTTCCCTCCGTCAATCAGCTCGCCGCCATCGCCCAGGACTTCAAGCTCGACATGACGCTGGAGGATGTGACGAACCAGCGGGAGGCCATGCGGGGCGCCATCGCGAGCCTGCGCCATATCGACGACCTGCCGGAGGAGCGGCCCGCCGTTACCTATCCGCGCACCTCCGGCTACCGGCCGCACCCGGACGAGAACCTCTACAACGCCTGGTATTGGCGGACCGAGGTCAAGGGCGCCGACTCTGGCCCGCTCGCGGGCGAGGAGATCGGCGTCAAGGACGTGGTCTCATTGGCCGGCGTGCCCATGATGAACGGCTCGCGCGCCCTCGAAGGCTATGTGCCCACCATCGACGCCACCATCGTGACCCGCATGCTCGACGCGGGCGCCACCATCGTCGGCAAGACGGCCTGCGCCGACTTCTCCTTCTCCGGCGGCGGCCACACCAGCGGCTACGGCCCGGTGCGCAACCCGCGCAAGCCCACCCATGCGCCCGGCGGCTCGTCCAAGGGGAGCGCCGCGGCGCTGGCCGCAGGCGACGTGGCGATGGCGATCGGCGGCGATCAGGGCGGCTCGATCCGCATCCCCGCCTCCTGGTGCGGCGTGGTCGGCCACAAGGCGACCTTCGGCCTCATCCCCTATACCGGGTGCCTCGCGATCGAGATGACCCTCGACCACATCGGCCCGATGACGAATACCGTCGAGAACTGCGCCCGCATGCTCTCGGTCCTGGCCGGGCCCGACCCGCTCGATCCGCGCCAGCGCGGCGTGGTTCCGGCCAACTACGTGCAGGACTACATGCCGGCGATCGGTGCCGGCTGCGAAGGGGTGCGCATCGGCGTGCTGACCGAGGGCTTCGGCCAGACCGAGGAGAGCTGGCCCGAGTTCGGCCTGCCGGGGAGCGAGCCGGCGGTGGACGATGCGGTCCGCGCCACGGTGCGCCGGCTGGAGGAGCGGGGTGCCGAGGTCACCGAGGTCTCGGTGCCCGAGCATTACCACGGGCTCCGGCTCTGGTTCGCGATCGCGGCGGAGGGCGCGACCGAGTTCATGCTGAAGAACGGGGGCGTCGGCACCGGCTGGTTCGGCTACTACGACACGCAGTTCCTGGAGCATGCGTCGCGCGCCGCGAAGACCCGCCAGAACGACTATCCGCTCACCGTGAAGAACGTGCTCCTGCTGGGCGGTTACCTCAAGCGCTACTACCACGGCACCTACTACGCGAAGGCGCAGAACCAGCGCGGGCGGCTGACCGCTGCCTACGACAAGGCGCTTCAGGACGTGGACGTGCTGGTGCTGCCGACCATTCCGCACCTGCCCGGGCCGATCCCGAGCCCGGACGCGGATTTCGGGGAGTACATGTCGCGCGCGCTCTGCATGATCAACAACACGCCGCAGCTCAACCTGACCGGCCATCCCGCGATCAGCGTGCCCTGCGGCGTGTCGGACGACCTGCCCATCGGCTTCCAGATCGTCGGCCGCCATTTCGACGATCTCACGGTGCTCAAGGTCGCCGACGCGGTGGAGAAGAGCGCGGATTGGCAGAGCGTGTAGCGCACCCGGCAGCCGGCGCCCGCTCGGGCGGCCGCGAGGTGGGGCGGTGACGGAGAAGCCGGAACGCTGGCTCGTGCGCAAGCCGGCGGTGGCGAGCCGGGGCGGCGTGGTCGCGACCCAGCACCAGGCCGCGTCGGAGGTCGGCGCGCGCGTGTTGGCCGAGGGCGGCAATGCGGTGGACGCCGCCATCGCCGCGAGCCTTGCGCTGGCTACGGTGGAGCCCTGGATGAGCGGGCTCGGCGGCGGCGGGTACATGCTGGTCCGCCCCGCCGGCGGGGAGCGGACGCATGCCCTCTCCTTCGGCATGGTGGCGCCGGGCGGCTTGGACCCTGCGGATTACCCGCTCACCGGTGAGGCCGGCGCAGACATGTTCGGCTGGCCGGCGGTGCTGGAGGACCGCAACATGCGCGGCCCGCTCGCGGTGGCGGTGCCAGGGCAGGTCGCGGGCCTCGGGTTGGTGCACGAGCGCTTCGGCACCTGGAGCTGGGCCGACCTCGTGGCGCCCGCGTGCGAACTCGCCGAGCGGGGCATGGAGGTGGACTGGCACGCCACCCTCGCGATTGCGGCATCGGCGCTGGAGCTTGCAAGCGACACCGGCTGCGCCGCCGCGTATCTGGCGGACGGGTTCCCGCTGGCGACGCCCTGGACCGGGGACGCGCCGCGAATCCGGCTGGGCCGGCTCGCGGAGACCCTGCGCCGGCTCGCCGAGGCCGGGCCTCGGGACTTCTACATCGGCGAGATCGCGGAAGCGATCTGCGCCGACATGGCGGCGCTGGGCGGGCGTCTCTCGGCGGATGACCTTGCGGCCTACGAAGCGCAGGTGGAGGAGGCCCCGGCGACCCGCTACCGCGACGCCCTGGTGATGACCGCGCCGGAGCTGACCGCAGGGCCGACTCTGGTGGACGTGCTGGACCGTCTCGCCGCCTCGCTCGAGCCGGGCGAGGCGCCCGGCGGCGAGGCCTACGTGGCTTACGCCGAGGCGTTGCAGGCGGCCTATGCCGAGCGTCTTCAGGGCATGGGCGCGGGCAGCGACGGGGAGCGCGCGTCCTGCACCAGCCATCTCGGCGCGGCCGACCGGGACGGCACCGTGGTCGCGCTGACCCAGACCCTGCTCTCGCCCTTCGGCGCCAAGGTGATGCTGCCGCAGACCGGTATCCTGCTGAACAACGGGATCATGTGGTTCGACCCCCGGCCGGGCGGCCCGAATTGGATCGCACCGGGCAAGCGGCCGCTTTCCAACATGTGCCCGACCATCGTCGAGTTCGCGGACGGCCGGCGCGCGGCGCTCGGTGCCTCGGGCGGGCGGCGCATCCTGCCCGCCGTCGCGCAGCTGCTCTCCTTCCTCGCGGATTTCGGCATGAGCCTCGACGACGCCGCGCATTGCCCGCGCGTCAATGCGGACGGCGCCGACCTCGTCGATGCGGATGCCAGGCTGTCGGCGGAAACGCTGGCCCTGCTCGAGGCCCGGTTCGCGCTCTCGGTGCGCCCGCACGGCGTCCATCCCTCCGTCTACGCCTGTCCGAACGCGGTCGTCTGGGACCCGCACAGCGGGACCGCAAGCGGCGCTGCCCATGTCATGTCCCCCAGCGCCTGCGTCGGCGCGCCCTGACGCCGGAAGGGAGAACTCGATGAGCAATCACACGCGCCTCGGCATGATCACGCCGTCGCTCAACACGGTGCTGGAGCCCGTGACCTACGCCCTGCTCGCGGACCTGCCCGACGTGACGGCGCATTTCAGCCGGGTGCAGGTGACTCAGATCTCGCTGGGCGAGGATTCGGCGGCCCAGTTCGCCGACGAGCCGATGCTCGCTGCTGCGCGCATGCTGGCCGACGCCCGCGTTCACGCGATCTGCTGGAACGGAACGGCAGGCAGCTGGCTCGGCCCGGACTTCGACCGCCGGCTCTGCCAATCAATCGCGCGCGAGACCGGCATACCGGCGACGAGCGCGACGCTGGCGCTGGCCGAGCTCTTCCGCAGCCGGGGCATCAGGCGCTTCGCCCTGGTCACGCCCTTCGAGGACGCGCTGCAGGAGGCGATCATCGAGACCTACGGGCGTGAGGGCTTCGAGTGCGTGGCCGAGCGTCACCTCGACAGCGACGATACCTTCGGCTACGCGACCATCCCGCCGGCGACGACCGAAGGGATGATCCGCGACGTGGTCGGCGCGGAGCCGGACGCGATCGCCGCGGTCTGCACGAACCTGAGCGGCGCGTCCCACGCCCAGGCGCTGGAGGCGGAATGCGGCCGGCCTGTCTACGACAGCGTGGCGGCGGCGCTCTGGGGCACGCTCGCGCTCGCCGGCGCGGACCCGAGCCGGATCGCGGGCTGGGGGGAAATCTTCTCCGTCGCGCCCGCCTCGCTGGAGCGCCTCGGCGCCCTGGCTTAAGCGCTCGCGGCCTGCTCTTCCTCGGGCTCGAGCAGGTCGGCCACCGGGGTCGAATGCCAGCCGTCGGCGCGCTTGGCCCAATAGAGGTCGGAGAGCCGGCCGGTGGTGATGCCCGGCGCGCCGTTGCCGATGGGCTTGTCGTTGACCCGGACGACCGGGACGACCCCGCCGGCCGACGACGAGATGAAGGCCTCGCCGGACTCCTCCAGGTCCTCGGCCCTGAGGTCGGTGGCCTCGGCTTCCAGGCCGATGTCCTGGCAGAGATCGAACACGGTCTTGCGGGTGATCCCCTCCAGCAGGTTGTCGCCGGGGGTGAGCGCCTTGCCGTCGCGGATGACCCAGACGTTGAAGCCCGGGCCTTCCGTGACATAGCCGTCGGTCGAGAGCAGCACGGGCTGGTCCGCGCCGGCATCGAGCGCCTCGAAGTGGGCGGCGGTCAGATCCATACGGTTGAAGTTCTTGCACTTCTGGTTGATCGCGGCGTCGGGCGCGCGGCGGGTCTGGGCAATCCAGAGGTGGGCGCCAGACTTCACCTTGGGCTCGGCGACGATGGTGTAGTAGGGCACTGCATAGGCGATCAGCTCGTTCTCGGCAGTGCGCGGGTCGCCGAACGCGCCGCCGCCGGCGTAGCGCCCGCGCGTGCACAGCACGTAGACGATCGAGTCCGTGAAGCCGGCGCGATGCACGCACTGCGCCATGATGCTTCTGATCTGCGCGTCCGGCATGGGCGGTGTGAGCCGGATGTGCTCACAAGAGGCGTAAAAGCGGTCCATGTGATCGTCGAGCCGGAAGAACGCGTTGTCACACACCGTGACCGCGTCGAACACCACGTCGCTCTTGTGGAAGGCCGGGTCGAGGATCGGCACCGACGCTTCCTCGATCGGCAGGTATTGTCCTTGGCAGTAGGCGATTCCCTTCGAATCCGACATGGTTGCAGCCTCCCTGGCGGCGTTGCGGTTCGAAGCGGACGGTAAGGCGGTGCAGCCCTCGCCGTCAATGTCCCGCGCCTCGATCCTGAACGCGCTTTTCGAAAAATTCGCACCGAACCCTGCGAAAAGCGCAGAATCGGATGGGGAGGCGGCACGGAAGCCGCTATGATGGATCATCCATACGAAGCGGGAGTACCCGCCGAAGCGCCCGTCTCACAGAAAACAAGTTGGTCCATCATGTCAGACATCGGTTCGCCGCCCAGCGAAGGCGGCTCAATCACGGCTCAGGTCAAGTGGTTCAACCCGACCAAGGGGTTCGGCTTCCTCGTGCCCGACGACGGCTCGCCCGACGTCTTTTGCCACGTCTCGGCGGTCGAACGGGCGGGCTACGACACGCTGCCCCAAGGAGCCACCGTCAGTTGCGAGATCGTGCAGGGGCAAAAGGGCCCGCAAGTCTCGCAGATCCATAACGTCGACACCTCGACCGCGACCGTCATGCCGCCGCGGGGCGACCGACCGCGCCGCCCCAGCCCCGGCGGTTTTCAGGCCCGGCGCTTTGACGAGCCAATGGGCCCGACCGAGGAGATCGAGGGCACGGTCAAGTTCTACAACGTCGGCAAGAGCTACGGCTTCGTGACGCCGGACAGCGGCGGGCAGGACGTGTTCATCCACGCCAAGGTGCTTGCCCGCTCCGGCCTCGACGACTTGGAGCCCCAGCAGCGCGTGCGGATGGAGATCACGCAGGGTCCGCGCGGGCCGCAGGCCACCAACGTCGAGCTGATCTGAGCCTGGCTATCCGGGCGCGGCCCGCTTCGGCAGGCCGCGCCGCCGGACCTTACAGGGGGCGCCGCCCCACAGGACGACCGGAATGATAGGGGATCCGGTCGCCACGCCCATCCTCGCGCGCCGTATCGACGCCATCGTGCGCGAGATGTCGAACGCGCTGCTGCGCTCGGCGCGATCCAGCGTCATCGCCGCCGCCAAGGATTTCTCCTGTGCGCTTCTTACCCATGACGATCGGCTGATCACTGCCGCCGAAGGCCTGCCTGTGCACGTGCTCGGCTGCCACCTGCAGACCCGTGCGATGCGCGCACTTCACCCCGACCTGAGGGAAGGCGATGCCTTCCTGCACAACGATCCCTACCTCGGCAACACCCACGCGGCCGATCACGCGATCCTGGTGCCGGTGTTCGTGGACGGCGTGCATGTGTTTACCGTCTGCGCCAAGGCGCATCAGGCCGACATCGGCAACAGCCGGCCCACCACCTATCACGCCTTCGCCCGCGACGTGTACGAGGAAGGAGCGCTGATCTTTCCCTGCGTGCTCGTGGAGCGTGGTGGCGCGATCAATGACGATATCGTTCGCATGTGCGAGCGGCGCATCCGGGTGCCGGAGCAGTGGCGCGGCGACTTTCTCGCCCTGATCGGCGCTGCGCGGATCGGCGAACGGCGCCTCAAGGAGCTTTGCGCGGCGCAGGGCACCGAAGCCGTCGCGGCGATCGTCGAGGACTGGCTCGAATACTCGGAGCAGCGCATGGCGCGGGCGATCGAGGCTCTGCCTGCCGCATCGCTGGTCTCGGAAAGCACGCACGACCCCGTCGAGCCGATCCTGCCCGAGGGCATTCCGGTCAGGGTCGGCATCGAGGTGGACCCGGAAGCGGCGCGGATCACGGTCGATCTGCGCGACAACATCGACTGCGTAGATTGCGGCCTCAACCAGACGGAGGCGTGTTGCCTCGCGCACGTGTTCACGGCGGTCTTCAACTGTCTCGACGACGACGTGCCGCGCAACGAGGGCGCGTTTCGCCGCGTCCAGGTTCTGATGCGGGACGGATGCGTGGTTGGCCGGCCTTCTTTTCCTCATAGCTGCTCGGTTTCGACCACGAACGTGGCCGAGCGCCTGATCTACGCCATCCACAGCGGCTTCGCGCGGCTCGGCGAAGGGAGGGGGCTCGCCGAGGGCTCGGCCAGCATGGGCGGGGCGATGGCCGTGATCTCCGGCGCCGATGCCCGGCGGGGCGGGGCGCCCTTCGTCAATCAGCTCTTCCTCGGGGTGGGCGGCGGCCCGGCCGGCCCCTCCACCGACGGCTGGCTGACCTCTTGTCTGCCGACGGCGGCCGGCCTGGTTCACCTCGACAGCGTCGAGCTGGCGGAAGGCCGCTATCCGATTGCGGTCGACTCAGCGCGTATCGTTGCCGGCAGTGGCGGCGCAGGGTGCTGGCGCGGCGCGCCCGCGACCGAGATCGTCTACGGCCCGACGCATGGCCCCGTCACTGCCATCATCCCGTCGGACGGTCACCATGTCGCACCGCGCGGCGTGCAAGGCGGCGCCGACGCGAAGGTGGGGCAGACCGTCAAGATCGGCCGCGACGGCCGGGAGACCGTGCTTCCGAACTTCGTGCAGCTCACGCTCCAGCCGGGAGAGAGGTTGCGGGCCTTGGAAGGCGGTGGCGCCGGCTACGGCGACCCGCTCGCGCGCGATCCGCAGCGCGTGTTGCATGACGTAGCCGAGGGCTGGGAGACACCCGGCCGCGCGCATGACGTCTATGGCGTCGTCTTCGCTGAGCCCACCGGAGGGGCGCTCGGCGTCGACGTATCGGCGACCCGGGCGCGGCGCCGGGTGCTCAGTCGGGGCGGGCGGAGCGCCGGCGGGACATGATCGAGCCGATTACCATCATGACGAAGGCGGTGAGCATGAGCCCGGCCGCGCCCCAGACGTAGGCCGAATGGATCTCGTCGAAGAAGAGAATGCCCCAGCCGATGCCGCCGACCACACCGATGATGGTCATGATGGAGAAAAGCGAGGCACCGGCGCGGCGCACGATGACGTAAAACATCGGCCACATAATCGCGTTGATGACGACCGCGGCGCCGAGCGCGAGGTCGCCGTCCAGCTCCGGCCCGGGGAAGAGGTAGAGCTGGCCGGTTGCCGGCAGAAAGGGAATCAGCAAGAGCGCGCCCGCGAAAAGGTTGCCGATCGCGAGGCCCAGCGAGGATGACTCGGGCGGGCGAAAGCGCTCGACGATCACGTTGAGCGCACCGAACCCGAAGGGGATGAGCAGCGCGACGAGAAACCAGACGGCCATGCTCGGCGCGGGCAGGCTGTCGCCGGGGACGACGATGAGGAGAACCCCGCCGATGCCCGCAAGCAGCCCCACGGCGCAGATCGGCTGGAAGCGCTCGAGCCGGGCGAGGACCGCGAGGGTATAGGTGAAGAGCGGCGTCAGCGTGATCAGGAGCACGGTAACGCCGGAAGGAAGCTTGGTCGCGATGAAGGCGAGCAGCGCAAAGGGAAAGGCGAAGCCCAAGGCGGCACTGGTGAAGTAGAGCCTGAGGTGCGGCCACGTGAGCTGCGGCAGCTCGCGGCGGATCACTGCCGGCACCAGCAGAATCAGCCCGGCGCCGAGCGCGTACCAGAAGACATAGGCGAAATGGGGGAAGCCGGCGTCGCCCGCGATCTTGTTGACCGGGATCAGCAGACTGAAATTGATGCCGGCGATCAGGATGAGAGCGAGCGAAAGGGCCATGACGTTGATACGTAATCGGGATTAGCGCCCGTTGAAACGGGGGGCGCCCGTCCCAATCACGTCCAGAATCACCTCGGCGGCGCGTTCGCTCGGCGGCGGGCCGCCGCGCCCGAGCCGGGCGGCGATTTCCCGAAAACTCTCGATCTGGTCGTGCCGTTGGCCGGGGTCCTGCAGCAACTGTTCGAGCGCCGGCACCAGGCGCTCAGGAGAACACTCGTGCTGCACGAACTCCGGTGCCGCCCGGCGCTCGGCGATGATGTTGGGCATCGCGATATGCGGCACGATGAGGATGCGCCGCGCGATCGCCGCGGTGAGCGGGTTCACCCGGTAGCAGACGATCATGGGAAGGGCCGCGAGCGCCAGCTCCAGAGTCGCCATTCCCGAGGCGGTGAGCGCTGCGTCGCTCGCGGCAAAGGCGGCGTACTTCTCGGCCTTGCCCTCCACCACGGTCACGGGCGCGCCCCACGACGCGGTCATGTCGGCAACGGCCGCGCGGTTCTGCGGCAGCGTCGGCACCAGGACGCGGAGCCCATCGATGCGCCGGGCGAGCGTGCGTACGGTCTCCGCGAACACCGGCTCGTGCCGGCGCAACTCGCTCGCCCGGCTGCCCGGCAGGGCGGCGATCACGGGCTGTGCGGGCGCGATACCCAGGCTCTGGCGAAAGCCCGGCCCGTCGGCCTCGCCGATGGGCTCCTCGATCAGGGGATGGCCGACGAAGCTGGCATCCAGGCCCTCGGCCTCGAAGTAGGGCGGCTCGAAGGGAAAGAGGCAAAGTACGTGGTCGAGGTAGCGCGCGATCTCGGCCGCGCGACCCGCCCGATAGGCCCAGACCGTTGGCGCCACGTAGTGGATCAGGGGAAAGCCCGCGCCCTTCAGCCTGCGCGCGACGCGGAGCGCGAAGCCCGGCACATCGACCGAGACGAAGGCTGCCGGCCGCAGCCGGCGGGCGGTGCGCGCCGTGGCCCGGATGCGCCCGAGCAGCCGCCCTATATGGGGGACGACCTCCAGAAAGCCCATCAACGACAGCTCGGAGTAAGGAAAGAGGCTCTCCAGCCCCTGCTCGGCCATGAGCGGGCCGCCGATGCCGGCGAAGCGCACGCGATTGTCGGTGCGCCGCTTGAGCGCGACCATCAGGCGGGAGGCGATGAGGTCGCCCGACGGCTCGCCGGCGATCAGGAAGATCAGCGGCGCGTCTCGATCCATTCCCGCCGTCAGCTCACGCCGACCATGAACACGCCGTGCTCGTCGGCCCGTGCGATCGCCTGCACGCGCTCCAGGATCAGCGTCTCGCCGGCCTCGACAGCGACCCCCCGGAAGCCGGCTTCGGCGAGCCTCTCGATCGTGGTCGCCCCGATCGTCGGCAGATCGGCCCGGCGCTCCTGGCCCGGCTTCTTCATCTTGACCAGCACGGCGCCTGGCCCCGCCTCCTGCAGCGCGGCGCAGCGCTTGATGAGCCCGTCCGTCCCTTCGACCCCTTCGACGCCGAGCACCCGGCCGGCCTGCACCACGACGGCCTGCCCGATATCCTGCGCCCCGAGCGCACGAGCGGCCTCGATGCCGATTGCAATGTCGCGCTCGGCGTCTTCGTCAGGCGCGCGCCCGCCGAGCACGCCGGCGGGCGCACAAAGCGTTGTGATGAGGTCGTCGGCGCCGATCACGGTAAAGCCCTCCGCCTCGAGCTCTTCGATCACGACCGAAAGGAGCGCATCGTCGCCCCTGGCCTTCGCACGCGCGATGCGTCCCATGAGGCGCATGCCGCGCAGATCGACCTTGATGGACGAGAGAGAGGGCCGGCGGATCGCCCCGGCGAGTACCACCTCACGGCAGTCTGCCTGGCGCAGAGACTTGAGCAAGGTTCCCACCGCGCCAAGCCCGAGCCAGCGGTGAGGAACGCCCACACAGGTCGCCGGGTCCGTCTCGCCCTCGAAGGCGATGACCAGGATCTCGCGGCCCTCGCCCTCGCACGCCCGGGCGATGAGGCCGGGCAACGACCCCCCGCCCGCGATGATACCCAGCCTACTCGCTGCCATCGTCCCGCGGCTGACAGATCGAGCGTTCGCGGTCGACCTGCATGAAGTCGACGATGTCCATGACCGGCTCATTGTCCTGGAACAGCTCGGTGACGTCCGCGAGCCGCTCGGACATGGTGCCCTCGTGGGCAAAGAGCAGGCGAAAAGCGCGTCTGAGGTCGTGGACGATGTCGCGGCTGAAGCCCCGGCGCTTGAGCCCGATCAGGTTGAGCCCAGTGAGCCGTGCGCGGTCGCCCATGGCGGAGCCATAGGGAATGATGTCGTGCTCGACCCCGGACATGCCGCCGACGATCGCATGGCGCCCGATGCGGACGAACTGATGAATGCCGGCGAGGCCGCCGATGATGGCCCATTCGTCCACCGTCACGTGGCCGCCCAAGGTCGCGTTGTTGGCCATGACGACATGGTCGCCGACGCTGCAGTCATGGGCGACATGGGTCGCGATCATGAACAGGCAGTTGTTGCCGACGCGCGTGAGCATGCGCCCGTGGGGTGTCCCCGGGTTCATGGTCACGTGCTCGCGGATGACATTGTCGGCGCCGATCTCGAGACGCGACGGCTCGCCTCGGTACTTGGTGTCCTGGGGCGGATGGCCGATCGAAGAAAAGGGATAGATGCTGGTGCGCGCTCCGATCGACGTGCGCCCGGTAACGATGGCGTGCGAGATCAGGCGGACGTCGTCGCCGAGGACGGTATTGGCCCCCACGATGCAATAGGGACCGATGCTGACGCCTTCGCCGAGCTCAGCGCCCGGCTCGACGATCGCGGTTGGGTGAATGTCCGTCACGTCAGGTGTCTTCCAGGATCATCGCCGAATACGTTGCTTCCGCGACCGCCTGGCATTCCACTTTCGCCGTTGCCTCGAACTTCCAGACGTTCCGGCGGCGGTGCTTCTTGGTGACATGAACGAAGAGCTGATCGCCCGGCACGACGGGCCGCCGAAAGCGGCAATGTTCGACCGACATGAAGTAGACGAGCTTGCCGGCCATGGCGGGGCCGAGCGTCGCCACCACGAGCACGGCAGCGCTCTGTGCCATCGATTCGATGATCAGCACGCCCGGCATGACCGGCCGGCGTGGAAAGTGGCCGTGAAAATACGATTCGTTGATCGACACGTTCTTGATGCCGATGGCGCTCACGTCGGGAACCACGTCGATCACGCGGTCGATCATGAGGAAGGGATAGCGATGCGGGATCGCATGGAGGATCTCCTCGATATCCATGCGCTCCACCGTTTCCCTCGGTGCTGTCTCGTTCATTCCGGTGCCGCCTTGCCTCTTGCCAGCCGCGCCAGCTGCGCGCTTTGACGGTGCCATTGCCGGATCGGCACGGCGGGCGTGCCGCCATAGGTCCCGCCCGGCTCGATATCGCGGGTCACGCCGGTCTGGCCTGCAAGGCGTACGCCGTCGCCCACCGTGCGGTGGTCCGCCACACCCACCTGGCCCGCAATCTGAACGAATTCGCCGACCCTGGCGCTCCCGGCCACCGCACTCTGGGCGGCGATCACGCTGCCCTTCCCGACACGGACGTTGTGTGCGATCTGCACCAGATTATCGATCCGGCATCCCTGCGCGATCACCGTGTCGGGGCCGGAGCCGCGGTCTATGGTGGTGTTGGCGCCGATCTCGACATCGTCCTCGATCAGGACACGGCCGAGTTGCGGAATTTTCACGTGGCCGCCTCGGTCGATCGCGAAACCGAACCCCTCCTGACCGATCCTCACGCCGGGGAAGATCGACACCCGCGCGCCGATCAGGCAATGGCTAAGAGAGGTGCCAGCCCCGACCCGCGTGTCGTCGCCGATCTCGACGGCAGGGCCGATGGTGACGTTGGCTCCGATCAGGCAGCGGGCACCGATACGCACGCCTGCGTCGATCACGGCACCGGCCTCGACACGACACTCCGGGCCGAGATCCGCCGTCGGGTGGATTACCGCCGCCGGGTGCATCCCCGGCTCCGGCACCGGAACCGGGTAAAAGAGCTGGGCAGCCAGCGCGAAGGACTTGTAAGGGTTCTCGCTGGTCAGAACCGCCACCTCCGCCGGCGCGCGGTCAGCCAGCTTGGCCGGCGCGATGCAGGCACCCGCACTGCAGGCGGCGAACGCTTCGATATATTTTGAGTTCACGAGGAAGCTCAGATGCTCGGGCGTGGCGTGGCTGAGCGGTGCTACGTCGGAGACCCGCCTTTCCGGGTCCGCGCCGGCCGTGAGCTCCGCCTCCACGACCTGGGCAATCTCGGCCAGCGTGAACGGCCCCGCCACGGCGTAGAAGCGTGGATCGGGCATCAGTTCTCGTCGAAGGTCAGCGCAATCTCGGGAAACGATTCGTTCAACCGTCCGATCACCAGATCGGTCAGATTGAACTCGTCGACGGCGAATATGGACACGTGAACCGGCAGCACGACGTCGATTCCCTGCTCGGTCGCGACGGCCTCGACAACGACACCCAGGGCTTCCCGGAACCGGACCTCACCCTCAGCCACAGCGCGCTGCAGGAATTGGCCTTGGGCCTTTGCCCTCTGATCGGCCGCAGCCACCAGCGCATTGAAGGCCCGCTGCCGTTCCTCGAGCGCTGCGGGCGCGAGCAGCGTCGCCTGCTGCTGGAGCTCGTCACGGATTTCCCGCAGCCGCGCCGACTCGCGCTGCGCCTCCTCGGCGTACGAATTGCGCTGCGCTTCGCCCTGGCTACGGATCGAGTGGATCGCCGACGCCTCTTCGAGAACTCGCGCCATCTCGATGACGGCCACACGGGTTCCGTGCTGCTCCGCCCAAGCACTGGTATTGCCAATCAGCACGCTCGCAAGGGCGAGCGCAAGGGCGAGCGAGAGCCGCCGAAAACTCTGCATTCTAGAACCTCGTTCCGAAACTGAAGCGGAAGTTCTCGGTTCGATCGAAATCTTCCTGGATCAGGGCTTGTGAGAAGTCGAGTCGAATTGGACCGATCGGCGAGCGGAAGTTGAGCCCGACACCGACCGAAAGCCGCGGCGAGGCCTCGTCCAGAAGTTCCGGCCCCGAAACGTCGATCGTGGTGAGGCTGCCGACGTCGGTGAAGATGGCGCCTCGCAGGTTGAGCTCGTCGGCCAATCCCAGCGGAAAGCCCAACTCGCCCGACACCGAATAGAACAGATTGCCGCCGAGCGCATCGTCGGTCTCGGCGTCGCGCGGCCCCACACCACTCGGCTCGAAGCCCCGGAGCGTGCGGCCCCCGATGAAGAACCGGTCGGCGATTCGAACGTCGTCGTCGATGCCCATGATGTGGCCGGATCGAAGCACGCCGCTCAGAACCCACCCATCGGCTATCGGGAAGAAGTGGCCGTAGGTGAGGGTATGCTTGAGGTACTGGGTATCGCCGCCGAGCCCGGCGAGCTCCTGTCCGAAGCGGACGAAGTACCCTTCGGTGGGGTCGATACGGCTATCGCGCAGATCGTAGCTCAGCCGGTGCGCGATGGCAGAGGTGAGCGCTTCGGCCTCTTGCTCGCGAATGAATCGCGAGGTGTCCGCCGCAAAGTCGCTCACCTCGTCGTGCTTGAGCGTGTAGGAAACGGTCTGCCGCAGATGCTCGGCCAGCGGATACCCCGCACGCACCGAGAAGCCGATGGTGGCGCGATCGTACGAGCTCTCCTCCTGCAGATCGATCGTCCTGTTGAACACGTCGAATCCGGCGGCGACATCACGATCCAGGAAGTAGGGCTCGGTGAAGCTCAGGTCGATCTCCTGTCGGCGGGCCGACGCTGTCAGCCCGAGCCGGAGATCCTGGCCACGGCCAAGCAGATTGCGCTCCCGAATGGAAATATCGCCGAGGACGCCGTCCGCCGACGAGACGCCAGCGCCGAAGCTGAGCTCGCCGGTGGGCACGTCGCTGACTTCCACCGTCAGCACCGAGCGATCCGGCGCCGAGCCTGCGCTGGTGCCGATTTCGACCTTGTCGAAGAATCCCAGGTTCATGATGCGTTGGCGGGAGCGGCGGATGAGCGCCGAATTGAAGGCGTCGCCCTCGGCCAGCCGGAACTCGCGGCGGATCACCTCGTCAAGGGTGCGGACGTTGCCCACGATGTCGACGCGCTCGATGTAGACCCGCGGGCCCTCGTCGATCTCGAAGGTCACGTCGACGGTCGTGGCCTCGCGGTCGCGATCGATACGAGGCTGGACATCGACGAACGCGTAGCCAAGGCTGCCAACGGCTTCTGAGAGCGCGACCAGCGTTTCTTCGACTTGCTCTGCGTCGTACCAATCGCCCGCTTCGATCTCGACGGTCGGCAGAAGTTGCTCCGGCGCGAGGTCCCGAAGCTGGCTTTCGACATCGATGGCCGCCACCCGATAGCGCTCTCCTTCTTCGAGCGAGAAGGTGACGATGAAATCGCTGCGGTCGGGCGTGAGCTCGGCGACCGCCGAGATGACACGAAAGTCGATGTAGCCATTGGCGAGATAGAACCGGCGCAGCAGCTCACGATCGAAGGTCAGACGGTCGGGATCGTAAGTGTCGGCGCTCGTGGCGAAGCGATACCAAGCGCTCTCCACGGTCTGGATGACGTCTCTGAGTGCGCTGTCGCTGAAGCGGCTGTTGCCGATGAAGTTGATCCGCCGGATGCCGGTAACCGGTCCCTCGTTCACCTCGAAGACGAGATCGACCCTGTTCTGCGGAAGCTGGATCACCTTGGGCTCGATGGTGGCGGCGAACCGGCCGCTGCGCCGATAGATTTCCGTCAACCGCTGCAGGTCTTCCTGGACCCGCGGCCGCGTGTAGACCACCCGCGGCTGAAGCTGGATCTCGGACTCGAGCTCTTCGTCCTCGATCGCGTCGTTACCCTCGAAGACCACGCGGTTGATGATCGGGTTCTCGACCACGCTGACGACCAGGGCGTTTCCTTCCTGCCGGATGGCCACGTCGGCGAAGAGGCCGCTCTCGAACAGGCTCTTGAGTGACTGGTTGACGGCGCTGGAATCGAACGCGTCTCCGGGGCCGACCGACAGATAGGACCGCACGGTATCCGCTTCGATGCGCTCGTTCCCCTCGACGAGCACGGAGTCGATCGTCTGCGCTTGCGCCGCGGCCGCGCACATCCACACGCCGATGACGACCGCCGCCAGCCAGGCGACGTGCCGCATCCGGCCCCTTGAACCTGCCGTTGTCGTTCCAGGCATTTGTCTTGCTCGCCGGGTCATGAGGTCAGACCAATTATGTCCTTCGTCGTCACCCATACCATCAATGCGATAACGAGCGTTAGCCCGACCGTCGTGCCGATCTGCTGAATCCGGGCGTTCAGCGGGCGCCGGAACAGCGCTTCCAGGCCGTTGTAAAGCAGGTGTCCGCCGTCGAGCGGCGGGATCGGGAACAGATTGATCAGGCCGAGGGCTATGGAGATCAGCGCAGCAAACTCCACGAAGCCGGCGACGCCGCGCTCGAGCACGCTTCGCGACATGACGGCGATGCCGACAGGGCCGCTCAATTGCTCGGTGGAGCGGGTGCCGACAATCATCTGGCCGACCGCGCGAAGATTGGCGGCGGCCAGGGCATAGGTGTGTTCGACGCCGGCCCAGATCGACTCGCCAATCCCCAGATCGCGGAACGCCGACTGATCCTGGGGGTAAACGCCGACCCGCCCCGTCCCGTTCATATCGTCCGGGATGACGGTCAGCGTCTCCTCGCGCCCGCCCCGCTCAACGACGAAGGTGAGCGGCACGCCCGCGCTGCGTTCCACGATGCTGCGCAGGTGATCGAAGCTCTCGATCGCCACGTCTCCGATGCGGAGGATGTTGTCGCCCGGTTGGAGGCCGCCCCGCTCGGCAGGGCTGTCTGCGACCACCTGCGAGACCGAGGCCGGCATGAAGGGCCGGACTCCGATATCGCCCAGCTGCTGCGGCCGGTCGAAGGCGTCCAGAACCTCGATGATCTCCGGCTTCACCGCGAACTCGAGCTCTGCGCCGCCGCGCTCGATCGCCAGCGTGATCGGCTCGCCCAGACTCTGGAGCAGGGCAAACTCCAGCTCCTCGAAGCGCTCGACGCGGCTGCCGTTCAGTTCAACCAGCCTGTCACCCGGTTGAAGCCCGGCGACATCTGCCGGGCTGCCCGCGCGTACGGTGCCGATCTCCACCGGCGTATAGCGCTGACCCACGACGATGAAAAAGATGGCGAAAATCGCTGCCGCCAGCACCAGGTTCGCCATTGGGCCCGCGAACGCAATGGCCGAGCGCCGGCCCACGGACTTGGCGAAGAATGAATCGGCCGGCGGCGGCCCGTCCTCTTCCTCGGCGGACGAGCTGGCGACGTCGGCGTCGCCGTGGAACTTGACGTAGCCGCCGAGCGGCAGCGCGCAGAGCTTCCAGCGCGTGCCGTGGCGGTCGTCGATGCCGACGATTTCCGGCCCGAAGCCGACCGCAAACACCTCCACGCGCACGCCGTTGAGCCGGGCTACGAGGTAATGGCCGAGCTCGTGGAAGAACACGACGGGCGTGATCACCGCGAGAAAGGGCCAAATATAGTTTAGTTTGTCGACGAGCAGGTCCATGGTGGCAGACGAGTGGTTATGATTGAACGAAGGCGCAAGGCCGAGCTACGCCGGGCAATCGAACTGGAGGGGCGATCGCGGCGCCGCGCGGGATTATACATGACCGCGCCGCCCGCGCCCCGCAATTCCCTGTGAGCGTGCGGGCGCTCGCCAGATGGGGGCAGGTTGCAACGCGATGGGACCCGGCTCGGCGCACGGATGGCGCCACGGCGAGGAACGGCCCAGGGCAGCCTGCGGCCCGTGCCGGCTGCGATGAACGCGCCTGACGCGAGGCAGGAGCTCTTCGACCGACGGGCTCTCGCCGGGGCGATCGCCGGGTTCGGGCGAGACGACCGAAAGGGCGTCCTCGAACTCCTGCGATGTGCCCGCGACGATGGCCGCCGGGAGCTTTGCCGGCGCCTCGATGCGGGAGCATCGGGCGCCGAGATTGTCGCGGCTCAAACCTCAATGATCGACCTCCTGCTCCGCGTGGAGCTCGATCGCGCGGCACGCACGATTTACCCCGAGCCGAATCCGACCACCGCCAACCGTCTCTCGCTGGTGGCGGTCGGCGGCTACGGCCGGGGCGACCTGTCGCCCCATTCCGATATCGATATCCTCTTCCTGCATCCATACAAGCTGACCGGCCGCGGCGAGCAGATCATCGAGCATCTGCTCTACATGATGTGGGACTTGGGGTTCACCGTCGGCCATGCAACCCGCTCGGTCGCCGATGGTTTGCGGCAGGCACGGGAAGACATGACGATCCGGACCTCGGTGCTCGAATCGCGCCTCGTGTGGGGCGACGAGGCTCTCTACGACGGGTTCCGCCGGCGTTTTCTCACCGAGCTGGTGCCCGGCACCGAGGCCGAGTTCGTCGCCGCCAAGCTCCGCGAGCGCGACGAGCGCCACCTGCGCGCGGGCGGTTCCCGCTATCTCCTGGAGCCCAACGTGAAGGACGGCAAGGGCGGCTTGCGCGACCTCCACGTGCTCTTCTGGATCGCGAAGTACCTCTTCCGCGTCGACCGCTTCGGCGAGCTCCTCGGGCGCGGCGTGCTGAATCAGCACGAGTACGATCGCTTCGCGCGGGCGGAAGACTTCCTCTGGAGGGTCCGCGCCCACCTCCACATCGTCTGCGACCGCGCGGAGGACCGCCTCACCTTCGACCGGCAGCCAGAAATTGCGGCGCGCATGGGGTACGGGCCGCGCGGCGGCAATCTGGCCGTCGAGCGGTTCATGAAGCACTACTTCCTGGTGGCGAAGGAGGTGGGCGAGCTCACGCGGGTGTTCTGCGCGGTGCTGGAGGCGGAACGGCTCCACACCGCTCCGGTCCACCGATCCGGCACGGTGACGGGGCCTGCTCGCGACGGGCTCTTCGTCTCGGGCGGGCGTATCGCGGCGGTTGGAGAAGACACCTTCAACGAGCGCCCGGCGCGGCTCGTCACAATCTTCCGCCGCGCGCAAACCGAGGGCCGCGACATCCATCCGGCGACGTTGCGCCTGATTCACCAAGGCCACGGGCTGATCACCGCCGAGGTGCGTGACGACCCGGAGGCCAACCGGGCCTTCCGCGCGATCCTCACCGACCGGCGCAACCCGGACAAGATCCTTAGGATGATGAACGAAGCCGGGGTGATGGGCCGCTTCCTGCCGGATTTCGGCCGTGTCGTCGCGCAGACCCAGCTCGATCTCTATCACGTCTACACGGTCGACGAGCACAGTATCCGGGCCGTCGGCGTGCTCGCCGCCATCGAGCGCGGCGCGCTCTCCGACGAGCTCCCGCTCGCCAGCACCCTCATTCACCAGTTGCGAATGCGCGACGCGCTCTATCTCTCGATCCTCCTGCACGACGTCGCGAAGGGCCGGGGCGGCGACCACTCGGAGATCGGCGCCGATATCGCGCGTGAGGTCGCTACCCGGCTGGAATTCACGCCGGACGAGGTCGAGACCGCCGCCTGGCTCGTGCGCTGGCACCTCCTGTTCAGCATGACCGCGTTTAAACGCGACCCCAACGATCCGCGCACCGTGGACGATTTCGTCGGCCGGGTCCGTTCACTGGAACGCCTGCGGCTTCTGCTGGTGCTGACCGCCGCCGACATCACCGCTGTGGGACCGGGGCGCATGACGGCGTGGAAAGGCTCGCTCCTGCGCATGCTCTACCACCGGGCCGAGGCGGTGCTCGCCGGCGGCCGCGAGGCCGAGGACCGGGAAGCACGGGTGGCGAAGGCCCGGCAGGCCCTGCGTGCGCGTCTGGAGGACTGGACCGAGGCCGACATCGCGTACTTCGAGGCCAGGGTTCCCGTGAATTATTGGCTTTCCACCGACAGCGCGGTGCAGGAGCGCCATGCCCGCCTCGTGCAAGGCGGGGGCAGGGGCCCCCTGGTCGAGACTCGTATCGACCGGACCAGGGAAGCGACGGAGATGACGCTTTACACGCCCGATTACATCGGCCTCTTCGCCGCCATTGCCGGCGCGATGGCGACGTCGGGCGCGAACATCGTCGATGCCCGCGTCTTCACCACCAGCGACGGGATGGCCATCGACACGATCTGGATTCAGGCCGCGGATGGCCGCGCTATCCGCGACGAAGAGCGCCTGGAGCGGCTCAAGCAAAGCGTGGTCCGCGCCCTCTCCGAGGATCACACAGGCGCCGGACGCACGGATGAGGCGGCCTTCGATGTCGCGCCGCAGCCAGTGCGCTCCGCCCCGATCGCCCTCGAGCCGCATGTCCTCGTGGATAACGGCGCGAGCCGCGGCTACACGGTGATCGAGGTGAGCGCGCGCGACAGGCCGGGGCTTCTCTACGACATCACGCGGACGCTCAGCGCCTGCGGCGTCTCGATCAACTCGGCGCATATCTCGACGGTCGGCTCCCGCGCCGTCGATGTGTTCTACGTGAAGGACCGCTTTGGCCTGAAGCTTTCTCACGATACCCAGTTCGCGCAGGTGCATGGGCGCCTGACCGAGATGCTCGAGCGCCAGGCCGGCCTCGCGCCCGGCAGTGGCGCGGACGATCCCGCGCCGCTTCGCCGCGCGGCCGGCTGAGCGCTCGGCCGCCCGCAGGCCAGATAAGCGAACGATGGCACTTGCCCGCTGGGCCGCGACGGTCGGCGGCTACACCTTGGGCTCGCGCGTTCTCGGTTTCCTGCGCGATATCCTGATTGCCTCGGTGCTCGGCGCAGGCCCGGTCGCCGATGCCTTCTTCGTCGCCTTCAAGCTGCCGAACTTCCTACGGCGGCTGTTCGCGGAAGGCGCATTCAATGCGGCCTTCGTGCCGCTCTTCGCCGGCACGCTGGAGCGCGACGGGCGCGAGGCTGCCAAGTCGTTCGCCGAAGACGTGCTGACCGTCCTGCTGTGGACGCTGCTCGTGCTGGTCATCGTGGCGCAGGTCGTGATGCCGTGGCTCATGCACGCGCTGGCGCCCGGCTTCGCGGACGAGCCCGGCAAGCTCGATCTGACCGTGCAGCTCACGCGGCTCACGTTCCCCTACATCCTTCTGATTTCGCTCGTGTCCCTCCTCGGCGGGGTGCTGAACTCGCTCTATCGCTTCGCTGCGGTGGCGGCGACGCCGATCCTGCTCAATCTCTGCCTGATCGGGGCCCTGCTCGGGCTTGCGCGCTGGACCGAGACGCCCGGACATGCGCTGGCGGCGGGCGTCACGGTCGGCGGGATCGTGCAGTTCGTCTGGCTGATCGTCGCCGCCTCGCGCGCAGGGATGTCGCTCCGCCTGCGCTGGCCCCGGCTCACACCGGGGGTCAAGCGCCTGCTGATTCTCGCCGCACCGGCGGCGCTCGGCGCCGGCGTCGCGCAGATCAATCTCGTCGTCGACATCATCATCGCGTCGCTGCTGCCGCCGGGCTCGGTCTCCTTTCTCTATTACGCCGACCGCGTGAATCAGCTTCCCCTCGGCGTCGTCGGGGTCGCCGTGGGAACGGCGCTGCTGCCCCTGCTCAGCCGCCAGCTGCGCGCGGGCGATGCGGAAGATGCGGCGAACAGCCTCAACCGGGCGATCGAGATGGCGCTGCTGCTGGCGATCCCGGCGGCGGTCGCGCTCGTCGTCATCGCGAGCCCGGTGATCGCGGTCCTGTTCGAGCGCGGCGCGTTCGGCGTGGCGGAGAGCGACGCCACGGCCGGGGCGTTGATCGCCTACGCCGCGGGGCTGCCCGCGTTCGTGCTGATCAAGGTTCTGGTTCCCGGCTATTTCGCGCGTCAGGACACCAGGACGCCGGTACGCATCGCGGTGCTCTGCCTCGTGGTGAACGTCGCGCTGAACCTCGCGCTCATGGGGCCGCTCGCCCACGTCGGGATCGCGCTGGCGACCACGCTCGCCGGCTGGCTCAATGTCGGCCTGCTGGCTGCCGGCCTCGTCCGGCGCGGCTACCTGAAGCCGGATCGCAGGCTGAGGCGCCGGCTGCCGCGCATGATCGCGGCCTCGGCGGGCATGGCGGTTGTGTTGTGGGCGCTCGCGCTTGCCCTGGAGATGGCCCTCGAGACGGGGGGCATGCGCATTGCGGCTCTCGCGGCTCTCGTCGCCGCCGGCCTCGTCGCCTATGGCGCTCTCGCCATCGTCTCGGGCGTCGTGTCGGTGGGCGAAATGCGTGCGCTGTTGGCCCGGCGGCAAGGCCAAGACCAAGGCCAAGACCAGACCGGAGGTTGACGGCGCCGTGCGGGGGCGCGATAAGGCGCGCCCCCGGTGGAGCGTTCCTGACATGAAGCGGGTCTTTTCCGGCGTACAGCCGACCGGCAATCTGCACCTCGGCAACTACCTCGGCGCGATCAAGAATTGGGTCGCGATGCAGCGGGAGTACGACTGCATCTATTGCATCGTCGATCTGCATGCGATCACGGTGCCGCAGGATCCGGAAGAGCTCAGGAACAACACACGCGAGGTGACGGCCGGACTGATCGCCGCCGGGCTCGACCCCAAGACCTGCATCATCTTCAACCAGAGCCGCGTGGCGGGACATGCAGAGCTCGCCTGGATCCTCAACTGCTTCACGTCGCTCGGCTGGCTCAACCGCATGACCCAGTTCAAGGAGAAGGCGGGGAAGAAGCGGGACAGTGCGCTCCTCGGCCTCTACGCCTACCCGGTGCTGATGGCGGCCGATATCCTGCTCTACCATGCGACGGCCGTGCCGGTGGGCGAGGACCAGAAGCAGCACCTGGAGCTCTCCCGCGACATCGCCAGCGCCTTCAACCGCGCCTACGACCGGGATTTCTTCCCCCTGCCGGAGCCGATGATCTTCGGCGCCGCGACGCGGGTGATGAGCCTGAGAGACGGCCGCAAGAAGATGAGCAAGTCGGACGGGTCCGACTACGCGCGGATCAACCTGACCGACGACGCCGACACGATCGCGCTCAAGATCAAGCGCGCGAAGACCGATTCCGAGCCCGGTCTCGCTTACGACGTCGAGCGCCGGCCCGAGGCCTCGAACCTGCTGAGCATCTACGCCGCGCTTGTCGACGAACCCATCGAGAGGGTTGCCGCCGAGCATTCCCTGATCGGCTTTGCCGACTTCAAGAGCGAGCTCGCCGATCTCGCGATCGAGACGCTCGGCCCGCTCGCCGCACGCATGCGCGAGCTGTTGGCGGACCCGGGCTATATCGACGGCGTGCTGGCCGACGGTGCCGAACGCGCCCGTCAGATCGCGGACGCCAACCTCGACGAAGTGCGGCGCATCATGGGGCTGCTCGACGCCTGAGCGGCGCCGGGCCGCTTTCTGCGGCCCAATTCGGCGAAAAGGCTGCACGATTACAGACTTTTCGCTTGCGCAACTTGAGCGTGAGGCGCATGTAACGTGCGTATCCCCACACGCACCACGCTGTTTTTTCGATGGAGATCTACCTCCCGATCGCCGAGCTTTCAGCCAATGCGCTGATTCTGCTCGTGCTCGGCGGGGGCGTGGGCCTGCTGTCGGGTATGTTCGGCGTGGGTGGCGGATTTCTGATGACGCCGCTCCTGATCTTCCTCGGCGTCACGCCCTCGGTCGCCGTCGGTACCGGCACCAACCTGATCATCGCGTCGTCGGTCTCCGGCACGATGGCGCACTGGCGCCGCGGCAACGTGGATTTCCTGATCGGCGGGCTGATCTCCTGCGGCGGCGCCGGCGGCGCCTGGCTCGGCGCTTACATCTTCAGGTTGTTGAGCGATGCCGGCCAGATCGACCTGGTGGTGTCTCTCTGCTACGTCGTGTTTCTCGCGGTGGTCGGCTGCCTGATGGCGGTCGAGAGTGTGAGAGCAACGGTGCGGCGCCAGCGAACGGTGCGTCGCAAGGCCCACGTCCACACCTGGATTCACGGGCTGCCGCTCAGGCTCCGGTTCCGGCGCTCCCGCCTCTACGTCAGCGCGATCCCACCCTTCATGCTCGGCTTTCTCATGGGCATCGTTGCCTCCATCATGGGTGTGGGCGGCGGGTTCTTCATGGTGCCGGCGATGATCTACCTCATCGGCATGCCGACGGCGGTGGTGGTGGGCACGTCGCTGCTCGGCATCATCGTGATCAGCTCGGTCTCGTGCTTCGCCCACGCCATCAACAACAACAACGTCGATATCATCCTCGGCCTCCTGTTGGCGGTCGGCGCCGTGATCGGCGCCCAGTACGGCACGCGGATCGGCGGGCGCATCCGGGCGGAGCATCTCCGGGGCCTGCTCGCACTCATGGTGCTCGCGGTCGGCGGTCGGCTGGCTTATTCGCTGGTGGTGATGCCGGACGACCCCTTCGCGGTCGCACCGCTGTGGGGGAACTGATGCGGCGCGTGCTGCAACTGCTCGGAATGGCGGTTGTCGCGGCAGCGATTGCGATGCCGGCGGCCAGCCGCGCGCTCGCGCAGGAGCATGACGAGCCCCTGCTGATCGCGCTCTCGACCCAGCGCATCGAGATCGATTCGAACTTCGCCGGCACCTCGATCCTGCTCTTCGGCGCGACCGACGTGGCGGGCGATGTCGTGGTTTCCGTGCGCGGGCCTGAGGAGCCGGTGGTGGTGCGCCGCAAGCGGCGGTCGGTCGGTATCTGGGTCAATCGGGAGTCGATCGCCTTCCGCAACGTGCCCGGCTACTACTTCGTCGCGACCTCGGGGCCACTCGAGGAGATCGCCCCCGTCGAGTTGCTTGACCGCAAGCAGCTTGGCTCCGAGCGCGTGTTGCTGGAGGCGATCTGGTTCGATACGTCGGGTGATGCGGATGAGTTCCGCGCCGCCCTGCACCGCGACAGGGAGCGCGATTCCCTCTACAGATCGGAGCCGGGCGTGGTGGAGTTCATCGACGAGCGCCTGTTCCGCACGACGATCGACCTGCCCGCCCACGTGCCGACCGGCGACTATGTGGTCGAGGCAATGCTCCTGGTCGACAGCGAAGTGCTCAGCACGCGCTCGGCGGCGCTGAGCATCGAGAAGGCCGGCTTCTCGGCGGACATCTCCACTTTCGCGCGGGCGGACGAGGCCCTCTACGGCGTCATTGCTATCGCGCTTGCGCTGGTGGCAGGATGGCTGGGCAGCTTCGCCTTCCGCAAGGGCTGAGGACGCGGTGGGATCGATGCCATGACCGAACAGGCGCCACCCGAAACGGGCGCAGCCCACGTCGCCGGACAGGTCACCTTCCTGGTCTGCGTCGCGGACGATGGCCATTCCCAGGTCGCGGCACGATTTGCCGCGCTGCGCGCCAGGAATTCCGGTGGCCGGGTGTCACTCCTTCACGTCATGCAGCCGCCCGAGTTCCAGCACTGGGCCGCAGTCGGCGAGCTGATGCGGCAGGAGACGCGGGAGGAGGCGGAAGCCCTCCTCAACGCCATCGGCGCCAAGGTGGAGGAGGTCACCGGAGAGCCCCCGAGCGTTACGGTGCGCGAGGGCGGAATCGGTGATGAGATTCTGGGCCACATAGGCGAGAACGAGGCCATCAACCTGCTGGTCGTCGGCGCGGCCCCGCCCGACCAAGGGCACGGATCACTGATTTCATGGCTCGCCGGTCAGCTCGCCGGTCAGCTCAATATCCCGCTCGTGGTCGTGCCCGGAAACCTGGACGAGCAACAGCTCCAGGATCTGACGTAGCCGCTGCAATACCCGGGCTACGGAGTGCTAGCGGTGCAATCCTGCTCTGTGAATAACCTGTGCAATACTCAGAGATGCAATATAATTCAATGGGATAACCATTTGACTTGACGTTATCCGCACTCTGGATACGGTTAGGCGCCCACTAAGGGCAGGGTTGGGAGAAGCATGTTCATCCAGACCGAGCGGACCCCGAACCCGGCGACATTAAAATTTCTGCCCGGAGAGGCAGTGATGTCGACTGGGACTGCGGACTTCCGCGATGCCGAATCGGCGGAGCGTTCGCCGCTTGCGCGGCGGCTGTTTCAGGTCGAGGGAGTCACCGGTGTTTTCTTCGGTGGCGACTTCGTGTCTGTCTCCAAGTCCGATGATGCCGACTGGCAGTTGCTGAAACCCGTGATCCTCGGCGTGATCATGGAACACTTCGTGGCGGGCCATCCGCTGCTCCTCGACGATGCCGCGCAGACGGTAGATGAGGTGGCGGACGACGGCGCCGATGCGGAGATCATCGCCCAGATCAAGGAGCTGCTGGATACGCGGGTGCGTCCGGCCGTGGCACAGGACGGCGGGGATATCACCTATCAGGGGTTTCAAAACGGCGTCGTGATGCTTCAGCTCCAGGGATCGTGTCAGGGCTGTCCCAGCTCGACCATGACCCTGAAGATGGGCATCGAGAACATGCTGAAACACTACATCCCGGAAGTTGTGGAGGTGCGCGCCGTCTAGTGCGGCTCGTGCACTCCCGGCGAAGCCGGGGGAGGGAGATAGGGCGTTTTGTTGAGTGCCGAGGGGCGGGCCTCTGCGTGCGCGCGGAGGGGGAGGGTCCCGTTGTTCCGGTGGCGTGCGCTTGAGGCGCTGCCGCCGAAGTTGACGAGCGGTCCGGGGGTTGCCCCCTGGCCGGTGCTTGGCGCGCTGGGGGTCGCGGCGCTCGCCATGACCGCGGCCGGCGTCGACCCGATCAAGCCAGCCGCCGCCCGAGACGCATCGCCGTTGGGCTTCCTCGCCTCAGGACCAGGGCCGACGACCGTCGCCGTGGCGGAAGCGCCCGCACTCAGGGACGTTTCCCAGACCGCGCACGACCGCTTCAGGTTGGTCTTCTCACTGTCGAGGGCGATACCTCAGGATATTCGTCCGCCCTCAGTGATTGGCCGGCTTCTCACACTGGCTCCCGTGCCTCCCGGCGATTCGCGGCAAGCCACGTGGCAAGAGGCAACGACGCTGCCCGATCGGCCGATTGCCGCCCCGCCCCGCTACGCGCCGACAATCATGCGGCTTGGGACGCTGCAGGCTGAAGATCCGCCGCCGCCCCCGCTGGTGTCGAAGCCTCGCAAGCTGGTGCATACCGGCACGACAGACACGATACCGTCGGTCGTGCTCAAGCCCCCAACGCGGGGCACTTCGGCCAACGTCGTCGTCGCGCGCTTCGAGGCGATCGGCTACGACCTCGACCAGGTGCGGGAGTCGGCCGGCCCCGTGCCGCGCCTCATTCTCGAGGCGCTCCCACGCGATCTCGCCGACATAACGCCCGTCAGTGCGAAGAAGCATCTCTTCGTTCAAGCGGTCCTCCCGATCATCCTTCAGGTCAACGAGGAGATTACCACCGACCGCTGGAGGCTGGAGCGACTGGCGGACAGGCTCACGCGGGCCGACACGCTCTCTCCCGCCGACACGATCTCGCCCGCCGACCGGGAATGGCTCGTCGCAATGGCCGATCTCTACGGAACGGACCCCTTCGACGTGCGGGAGCTTCTGAACCGGATGGATGTCGTGCCGCCCTCGCTGGCGCTGGCACAGGCGGCGGAAGAGTCGGGGTGGGGTACCTCCCGCTTCGCGCGGCAGGGCAACGCTCTCTTCGGTCAATACACGTACAACGCCAAGTCTGGCATGCTGCCCGCGCAGCGCGATGCGGACGGGCGACATCGCGTGCGCAGCCACGACAATCTGCTCGCGGCGGTGCGCGCCTACGTCCATAACCTCAACAGCCATTGGGCCTATGAGGACTTCCGCAGCCGTCGGGCTCAGCTGAGACGCAGCGGTGGCGAACTCGACGGCCACGCTCTGGCCGGAGAACTGCGCAGCTACTCAGAGCGACGCGGGGCCTACGTACAGACCATCCGCCGGATCATCCGCCAGAACCGGCTCGGCGACTTCGACCGGGCGTGGCTGAACAACCGCCAGTGGACAGCGGTGATCAACCCACCGAACGGGCGACCGCCCATCTGATCGGCGCAGCCCGCGCGTCAGGGCGCAACGAACTGCAGGCCGAACCAGTGCCAGCGCCCGCCTCCGGCGGGAGCGGTACAGTTGAGCCGGGCCCGGCCAGGCGGGAACGCCCGGTCAAAGGTCACCTCCACGCGGCCCCCCTCCTGGTGGTCGAGGCTCGCGCCAACGCCGCCCGACGCAAAGCAGGCGATACTGTTGCGGTTCGCCAGCGGCGGCTCGATCGTGAAGCCGATGGCAGGCGGATTCTCCGTCAGGACTTGATCCGTCGGCGTCACGGCGCGGGCGCCGAGCGGCAGGGTGTCCGCGATCAGCTTGAAGCGATCGATGTCGCCGTAATTCTGGTTCAGGGCAAAGCGCGGGAGGTTGAGCGTGTCCGAATGCGCCCCGACGACGCCCGAGTGCTGGCCGAAGGCCGCAGCGAAACCGAGCTCAGTGACGAGCGTGCGTAGAGCACCGTTCCATTCGCCGTAGGGGTAGGCGAAGAGCGCGGCGTCCATGCCGAGCTCCTCCTGGATCCGCCGGCGCGCCCTCTCGAGGTCTTCTCTGTTTGCTGCGCCGTCGTTCTGCCACATGCGCCCGTGCGCGGCGCCGTGATTGCCGATGGTGACCCCTGCCGCGACCAGCTGGCGGAGCTCGTCCCAGCTCATGATGCCCGCGTGGCCCTGGTCGACCGGATCGGTGGAGACGAACACGGTGAAGGGGAAACCGGCTTCCTCCAGACGAGGCCACGCCTCCACGAAGGTCGAGCGCGTCGCATCGTCGACGGTGATGCCGATGGCGCGATCCGGGAGCGGCCGGCCGGCGTCGAGTGCGGCGAGGATTTCAGGAACCGGCAGCACGGTGTAGCCGCCGCCCGAGAGGTGCTCGATGTGCGCCTCGAACTGGTCGAGCGTCACGCTCGTCGACGGGTACGCGTCCTCGCCGAAGCGGTGGTACTGCAGGATCACCGCGGAGTCGGCGGCGATGGCGGCGGCGTTGCCGGAGGCGATCGTAGCGGCCATGGCGAAGGCGATGCCCGCGGTACGGGCTGAGCGCACAAGCCAGTCTGGGGTCATGGGTCCATCAATCCGGTGCCTGCGGCGGAGTCCCAGAGCAGGGGATACCGGCGCGGTGTGAACATCTGGTAGTGCCACCATTCGTTGAGATAATGGTCCCAACCGGCCGACGCCATCAGGCCGAGCAGCAACATCCGGTTGCGCTGGGCGGTCGGTGTCGGCGCGCTGCTGCCGTGAAATGCGCGTGGCGTCAGGTCGTCGAAACCGGTGCCCATGTCGAGCGGCACGCCGGTCTCCCGATCCACGAGGCTGAGATCGACCGCGACCCCCCGAGAGTGCGGCGAGCCGCGCCGCGGGTCCGCGAGGAAGGTCGGGTCCGGACATTGCCGCCAGAGCTCCCATTGCGCCTCCACCGGCCGATAGCCGTCGAAGATGATCAGCTTCAGGCCCTGGGTGTCGGCAAGGTCGATGGCACGGCTGAGCAGCGACGCAGCGTCGCGGTGCAGGTAGCACGCCGCCCTCCGGTAAATCGGGCGGCCGGTGACGTTGTCGTCGGTGGCGTAGGCGAGCGCCAGCGATACGTCGAAGCGGGGCGGTGCGATCTCGACCAGATCGGTCATGGGCCCGGAAATGTCGCGGCGAAGGGCAAGTGCGACAACATAGCACCGGCATGCCCCGGGTTGCATGGTTGCGGGCACAGCCGGGCGGGTGCTAGAGCCGCCGCGAGCAAAAGGATGGCATCGATCGGCTGATGGCCTCGGACGGGTTGACGCTACTCGGGTTCGACACGGCGACGCCGGCCTGCTCGGCTGCGCTCTGGGCGCGGGGAGAGGTGGCGGCCTGCCGGCGCATCGAGACAGGCGGCCGGCACGCCGAGGCGCTCGTGCCCATGTTGCGCGAGGTGGCGGCCGAGGGGGGCATTGCCCTCGCCGCGGTGGACCGCTTCGCCGTCACAGTCGGCCCCGGCTCGTTCACCGGAATTCGCATCGGCCTGGCGACGGCGCGCGGACTCGCGCTCGCGCTGAAGCGGCCCTTGATCGGGCTCTCCACGCTGGAAGTTCTGGCCGCCGGCGTTCCTGCAGCCGAGCGCGATGGGGCGGTTCTCGCGGCGCTCGACGCCGGGCGGGAGCGTCTCTACGTCCAGCTCTTCGACCGCTCGCTGAGCGCGTTGCTTGAACCGCAGGCCGTCGGTGCGGAGGCACTGCCCGATCTCGTGGCGGAGGCGAAGGCCGGCGGCCCGCTCATCGTGGCGGGCACGGGGCAGGCGGTTGCGCTCGCGGCACTGACGCCAGCGGTCGATGCGCGCCCGGCGTCCTGCTCGCCCACGCCCGATGCCCGCGTGCTCGTGCGCCGTGCCGCCGCCCGCGCCGAAACCGGAGGCGATGAAGACACTGCCGTGCGGCCGCTCTATCTGCGGGAGGCGGGAGCGCGGCCACGGGCGAGGCCCGCCGCGGAAAAAGCGTCGCATGCGTGAGCGGCCCGGCGTTGCGGCGGCACCGATCAAGGCAATTGGTTCGGGCGATCTGCCGGCAGTTGCCGCTCTCCATGCTCGCTGCTTCGACGAGCCGTGGCAGCCGGAGCTGATCGAGCGCATCGCCCGGGCGCCGGGCGGCTTCGGCTTCCTCTGGCGGAAGGGGGGTGAGCCGCTGGGCTTCGTCCTGGGCCGCAGCAATGACGCCCGCGCCGAGGTGCTGTCGCTCGGTGTGGCTCCGTCGGCCCGCCAGTGCGGCGTTGCCCGCGCCCTGATGAAGGCCGCGATCGACGGGGTGAGCCGGCGCGGCCTCCGCACGCTCTATCTTGAGGTCGCCGAGGACAACGATGCCGCGCTGCGTCTCTACCGGGCCCTGGGCTTTGTCCCGGTCGGACGCCGGCCCGGCTATTACTCGAGGCCTGAAGCCGAAGCCGTGGACGCGCTCACGCTCCGTCGGGCGATCCTGCCCGCTGCGCTCGGGGAGGTCCGAGCGCTCAGGCGGGCCTTGGCGCCCAGAAGCGTTTCTTGATCGGCGGAGAGAGCTTGCCGCTGATTGCGCGGGAGACCCCGTCGGCGATCGCGACCTGGCAGGCCTCGGCCATGTCCTTGCGGGAGCGGAACTGCTCGATGGTCATCGGTTGATGGAATTGAATGGCGATGGTGGCGTTGCCGAGGCCCGCGACATTCCAGAGGTGACTGGCGAGCTCCATATCGCCGTACCACGCGTAGAAGGGCCTGTAGGGTCGTCCCATGGGAATCCCGTTCAGCCGCGTGTAGGCGATTGAGACCGGCTGGACCAATAGCGGCTTGCCCCTGACCGGCTTCTCGGCGATGCCGAAGAAGGCGCTCTTGAAGGGGAGCACCCTGTTGCCGTCGTTGCTGGTGCCTTCCGGAAACAGGATCAGGTTGTCGCCGGACTCGAGCCGGGCGGCCATGTTGTCGCGGTGATGGGCGGTTCGTGACGCGCGGCGCTCGACGAAGACGGTCCGCTGCAGGACGGCGAGAAAGCCGAACAAGGGCCAGCTGCGCACTTCCGCCTTGGCGACGAAGCTTCCCGGCACCACGGCGCCAAGGGCGCTAATGTCGAGGTAGGACGTGTGATTGCAGACGAAGAGGGTGGGCACGGTCCGCGACACCGTGCCGTACCGCTCGATCCTGAATCCGAAGATCCGGCACACGCCCTGGTGCCAGACCATGGGCAGACGCTTCGAGAGCGGCGCCCGGATTGCCATGAGCACCAGTTGAAGCGGGATAAGGCAGACGGTCCAGCCGAAGAAGCGGAGGAGTACCGCGAAGGCGATCATGTGAGCTTGTCCCTGTAGCGCTGGGTCACGAGGTCGGTCTTGACGACGATGCTGACATCGACGCTGCCCCATTGCCGGTCGATCACCCCGCCATCGCCGACAAAGCCGTTGAGCCTGAGATAGCCCTTGATCAGCGGCGGCACGGCCCTGAGCGCGGCCCGCCTGTCCAGCTCCTCCTTGGGGATCAGGTCCATGCTCACGTAGTGCTCGTCCCTCGCGCGCGGACGGAGCGCCGGCGGCGCGAGATGGTTGTGATAGAGGTAGGAGAGTGGCTGCGCATGTTCCTGAGGGTCCGTGCCGGGAAAGCTGGCGCAGCCGAACATGATCGGCACGTCGTAGTGCAGCACGTAGGCCGCGTTGCCCCGCCAGAGCAGGGTCATGGTGGTGCCGTTGCGGTACGCGGAATCGACGCAGGAGCGGCCGAGCTCAAGGATCTCGCCGGGTTGGGCCACGATCGTATCGATGTCGTACTCCCAGGACGAATAGAAACCGCCGTGGGCATCCGCCACCGAGCGCCGGAGCAGCCGATAGGTGCCCACCACCTTGTCCCCGGCGCTGCGCTCGTGGTCGATCACCATGAGATGGTCGCTATAGGCGTCGAAGCGGTCGAAGTCGCGCTCGCGCGCCGCCATCTCGCTGCTCGGATCGGCCGCCATCTCCTCGTAGAACACGCGGTAGCGCAACGCCTGAACGGCGTCCACGTCTGCCGGTGAGCTCGCCAGGCGGACCTCAAGGTTCCCCGCGACGATCCCGGCCATGAAATCATCGTCGGTCATGGGCTCCTGCTCGCGCTAGTCCTCGGGCGTGTCCAGCGGGACAGCGTAAAGCTCCAGCCGGTGATCCACGAGCTTGTAGCCGAGCGCCTTGGCGACAGCGGCCTGGAGTGCCTCGATCTCTTCGTTCTGGAACTCCACCACCTTGCCCGACGTGAGGTCGATCAGGTGGTCGTGGTGCTCGTCGGGGTGTTCCTCGTAGCGCGCCCGCCCGTCGCGGAAATCGTGGCGCTCCAGCAGGCCACATTCCTCGAAGAGCCGCACCGTGCGATAGACCGTCGCCAGGCTGATGCGGGGGTCGATGGTCGTCGCACGCCGATAGAGCCCCTCCACGTCGGGATGGTCCTTCGCGTCCGAGAGGACGCGTGCGATCACGCGCCGCTGCTCGGTCATCTTCAGACCAATTTCGGCGCATCGCTTTTCAAGGGTCGATGCCGGCACGGGGGCCTGCTTCTCCGCGGCCGTGTGACTCGCGGCATTATAGGTCAGCATGGCGCCCAAAGCGACCGCCGCCGCCCAAATGCCGGCCCGCGCGGTGGCAATCGCGGGCCGATTGCCCTAGGTTTCCTCCACCGGAACGTCAAGCGCCCGGCGGCACGGGTCCATGACCAGTCAAAAGCCCAGTACAGACCTTTCGAAGCAGCAGATCCTCGAGTCCATCGGCCGGATCGTCGCAGAGGGCGAGGGCCGTGCGCCGAGCCCGGACGATGACGCTTCACCGGAAGCCGCGCCCAAGCCGGCGGCGGCCGCGGGCGAGGACGAGGACGAGGACGACATCCTCGATCTGGTCGATATGGTGGACGAGAGGGGCAACGTGATCCATCTGGACCGGGCGCGCGAGGGCGCTCCGCCGGCCTCGACCCCGCCGGGGGCCGTAGTGGGCGGCCCGGCCAGCAGCGAGCAGGTGCTGGAGACGCTTCGGCCGATGCTCCAGACGTGGATCGACACCCACATGCCGCCGATGGTCGAGCGCATGGTCAAGCGCGAGCTCGAACGCGCGTCGGACCGGTCCGAACCCGAGTGAGACGCCTCCGAAGGGTGCCTTTCCGCCTGCTGCCGCACTAGCCCCATCTCCCTGAAACGGTTACGAGACGACGATGCTGGAGAAGACCTATCGGCCTGCCGATTTCGAGGGCCGTCTATACGACCTCTGGGAGAAGAGCGGCGGCTTTGCCGGGCGCCCCGACGGGGCTGAGCCCTGGTGCGTCATGATGCCGCCGCCGAACGTCACCGGCAGCCTGCACATGGGCCACGCCCTCAACAACACGCTGCAGGACGTGCTCACGCGCTACCGCCGCAAGACCGGCCGCAACGCGCTCTGGCAGCCCGGCATGGACCACGCGGGCATCGCGACGCAGATGGTTGTCGAGCGCCAGCTGGCCGGGGAGGGCACCGACCGGCGCACCCTCGGCCGCGAGGCCTTCATCGACCGGGTCTGGTCCTGGAAGGCGGAGTCCGGTGGCGCCATCGGCCGCCAGCTTCGCCGCCTCGGCTCCTCGCCCGACTGGTCGCGCGAGCGCTTCACCATGGACGAGGGCCTGAGCCGGGCCGTGATCGAGGTCTTCGTCACCCTCTATCAGCAGGGGCTGATCTACCGCGACAAGCGCCTGGTCAACTGGGACCCCGTGCTGGGCACCGCGATCTCCGACCTGGAGGTCGAGCAGCGCGAGATGCGGGACGGCAGGCTCTGGCACATCCGCTATCCGCTGGAGGGGCGGCCCGGCGAGCACATCGTCGTCGCCACCACCCGGCCCGAGACCATGCTGGGCGATACCGCCGTCGCCGTGCACCCGGAGGACGCGCGCTATCGGGGGCTCATCGGCAGTCACGCCATACTGCCGCTGGTCGGCCGCCGCATGCCGATCGTCGCCGATGAGTATGCCGATCCCGAGCAGGGCTCGGGCGCGGTGAAGATCACGCCGGCCCACGACTTCAACGACTTCGAGGTGGGCCGCCGACACGACCTCGACGTCGTCAACGTGTTTGACGCCGAGGCCCGGATCAACGAGAACGCGCCGGAGGCATACCGAGGGCTCGACCGGATGGAGGCGCGCGAGCGCGTGCTCGCCGACCTCGAAGCGCAAAGCCTGATCGAGGCGATCGAGGCGCACGTCCACACCGTGCCCCACGGCGACCGCTCGGGCGCGGTGATCGAGCCGTGGCTCACGGACCAGTGGTACGTCGATGCCAAGACGCTGGCCAAGCCCGCGATCGAGGCGGTGGAGGACGGCCGCATCCGCTTCGTGCCGGAGCGCTGGACCAGCACCTATTTCGAGTGGATGCGCAACATCCAGCCCTGGTGCATCTCGCGCCAGCTCTGGTGGGGCCATCGCATCCCGGCGTGGTACGGCCCCGACGGCCATGTCTTCGTCGCGACCTCCGAGGCCGAGGCGGAGGAGCAGGCGGCGCAGCACTATGGGGGGCCTGAGCCCCTGAGCCGCGACGAAGACGTGCTGGATACCTGGTTCAGCTCGGGCCTCTGGCCCTTCTCGACCCTCGGCTGGCCCGAGCGTACCGACGCGCTCGCGACCTACTACCCCAACAGCGATCTGATCACGGGCTTCGACATCATCTTCTTCTGGGTCGCTCGCATGGTGATGCTCGGCATGCACTTCATGGGCGATATCCCCTTCCGCACGGTCTACATCCACGCGCTGGTGCGCGATGAGAAGGGGCAGAAGATGTCGAAGAGCAAGGGCAACGTAATCGACCCGCTCGCGCTCATCGACAAGTACGGCGCCGATGCGCTGCGCTTCACGCTGGCGGCGATGGAGGCGCAGGGCCGCGACATCAAGCTCGCCGAGAGTCGGGTCGCCGGCTACCGCAACTTCGCCACCAAGCTCTGGAACGCCGCGCGCTTCTGCGAGGCCAACGGATGCGCGCCGGTCCCCGGCTTCGATCCCGCTCAAGCGGAGGGCCAGATCAACCGCTGGATCGTGGGCGAGGCCGCCCGTGCGTCCCGCGATGTGACCGCGGCCCTCGACGCCTACCGCTTCGATGCGGCGGCCGGCGCGGTCTATCACTTCACCTGGGATGTCTTCTGCGACTGGTACCTGGAGTTCTCGAAGACCACGCTCGCCGGCCCCGACGGGCCGGCGAAGGACGAGACCCGCGCGACCTGCGCCTGGGTGCTGGATACCATTCTGGGCCTGCTCCACCCCTTCATGCCCTTCGTCACCGAGGAACTCTGGGGCCGGATCGACGAGGGGCGGGAGGGCACCCTGATCGCGGCGCCCTGGCCCGGGTTCGACGAAGGCATCGGCGATGCCGACGCCGCGCGCGAGATGGACTGGGTGGTGCGGCTGGTCACCGCCGTCCGCGCCGTCAGGGCCGAGATGAACGTGCCGGCCGGCGCCCGCATTTCGCTGGGCTTGCGCGGGTGCGCCGCGGAGACGGCGGCGCGGCTCGATCGCCACCGCGAGGTCATCGCCCGCCTCGCGCGGCTCAGCGAGGCCGAAGCGCAGGACGGCGATGTGCCACCCGGCTCGGTGCAGATGATGCTGGACGAGGCGACCATCGTACTGCCGCTGGCGGGCGTGATCGAGTTCGACAAGGAGCGCGCGAGGCTCGACCGCGAGCTCGGCAAGATTGGGAAGGAGCGCGCCAAGCTGGAGAGCAAGCTCGAGAACGAGCAGTTTCTGGCGCGCGCGCCCGCGCACGTGGTCGAAGAGCAGCGCGGACGCCTCGACGAGGCCTGCACGGCGGAGGCCCGGCTCAAGGCCGCGCTTGAGCGCATCGCGGCGTCGTGACGGCGCCGTAGCTGCACGCGCGGCTTGACCGCAGCCCACGGGGGCGAGTAAGCCCTGCCCCGGCGGGCCGGGCCTGACGGGGCCGGTTCTAGCGGAATTTGGCGCACCGCCGCGGGACCGTGGGCGGTGCGAGGGGGAAAGGCGCCATGAGCACGAAATTCGACAAGTCCAAGCTGCCGAGCAGGCACATCACCGAAGGGGCGAAGAGCGCGGCGCACCGCTCGTTCTTCTACGCCATGGGCGTCTCCCGCCAGGCGATGAGCCGGCCCATCGTTGGCGTGGCCACCACCTGGAACGAGACCGCGCCCTGCAACATCACGCTGCGCCGCCAGGCGCTGGCGGCGAAGACCGGCGTGGACGAGGCGGGCGGAACGCCGCGCGAATTCACCACGATCACGGTGACCGACGGCATCGCCATGGGCCACCAGGGCATGAAGTCCTCCCTGGTCTCCCGCGACGTGATCGCCGATTCCGTGGAGCTCACCATGCGCGGGCATTCCTACGATGCGCTGGTGGGGATCGCCGGCTGCGACAAGTCGCTGCCCGGCATGATGATGGCGCTGGTCAGGCTCAACGTGCCGGGCGTCTTCCTCTATGGCGGCTCCATCCTGCCGGGACGCTTTCGGGGCAAGGACGTCACGGTCATGGATGTCTACGAGTATTACGGCAAGCTCAACGAGGGCGATGTCACGGAGGAGGATCTGGCCGAACTCGAGGCGGTGGCGTGTCCCTCCGGCGGCTCCTGCGGCGGGCAGTTCACCGCCAACACCATGGCC
>Ga0209754_1000806_pt1 | contig 37530 bp, 33 predicted proteins | sample MesohylBB_FD_187295 | JGI IMG/M metagenome (GOLD analysis project Ga0209754, IMG submission 187295) | Host-associated microbial community of the marine sponge Aplysina aerophoba from Gulf of Piran - sponge mesohyl, lysed by bead beating... | ecosystem: Host-associated > Porifera > Sponge >...
CGCTCCTCCTCGCTCAGCACGATCTCCGCTGCCCGTCGTCCCATCGCAGAAGCCCCCGGCATCACCAAGGCGCCATTGGACAACGGACAAGCACATACTTCAACTAATTAATCGGACGGAACACTAGCCCCGTGTAACGACCGCAGTCATTTTCCCGACCGGCTTCCGCCCCCTTTCGCAGGACGACCGATCGGGCGAGGACGACTGGTCCGCATTTCTCACCTCGTTCACGGTCGGCGCGATGCTGTCGGACCGGCAAGGCAGCAAAGCCGCGCCGCTTGACATTGAGCGGATCGGGCCGGAGCCTCCCTTACGGACCCGAACCGACTGTCCCCTTGTCGTGGATGACGGACACCCTGCACGTGCCACTGGCGCAGACCGAAGGCGGCGACATCCACTACGAGGAGAGCGGCGGCGGCGCGGTGCTGGCGATGCTGCTGCCGCAGAGTGGCGGGCCGGGCGGCGTCCGCCTCTTCCACGACCGGTTGGCGGAACGCTTCCGGGTGATCCGGCACGACCAGCGCGGCACCGGCCGACGCACACCCGTGGCCGTGCCCTCGGGCACGACCATGGCGGGCTGTGCGGCGGAGCTTGCGGAGCTTTTCGACGCGCTGGGGATCGACAGGGCGCACCTTTTTTGCCACTCCACCGGCTGCGGCATCGGCCTGTCGCTGGCCGCGGCCTGCCCGGACCGGGTCGCCGGGCTGATTTTGGTTAATCCGTGGAGCCATAGCGACGCGCATCTGACAGCGATGCAAGGTCTGCGCGTGGCCGCTGCGCGGGCGCTCGACCCGTACCGCTACGCCTGGTTCAACGCCAGCCTGCTGTTCCCGCCCGACTACCGCCGCGCGCACGCAGAGGCATTCGAGGCGCTGGCCAGGAACGCGGCGCCGCAAGATGCCGACCGGATCGAGGACAGGCTGAAGGCAATCCTGGCTTTCGACGCTCGCCCGCTGGCGCCGGGCCTGACCTGCCCTACCCTGGTCGTGACCGCGGCCGATGACCAGCTGATGCCGCCCTGGTTCGGTGCGGAACTCGCGGCGCTGATCCCCGGTGCGACCCACCGCGCGCTGGACGGCGGCGGCCACATGCTGCCGGAGACGCGCGGCGGCGCGCTGGCCAACACGGTTGCGGACTTTCTCGACACGGTCGCTTGAACCCTTCGGCAGCATCGGAGCAGCCGCGCGTAGTACCCGCTAGTGGAGACCCCCAGCAGCCGGCACATCGTGGCGACGGGATACATGGCCCGGTTGGCCCTCACGAACTCGAAGACCCGGACGGGATCGAGCCGGTCTCCCGAGCAAACCAGGCCGCGGCTTTTGCCAGTATCTCACGCTCCTGGCGCAGCCGGCGGTTCTCACGCCTGAGCCCTCGCAGCTCCTCGCGCTCGGCACTGGTCAGGCCCTCATGCGAGCGGCCCTCGTCACGGTCGGTCTGGCTGACCCAGTTACGGATCGACTGGGCGGACGGCTCGAACTCCCGAGCCAACTCCTCCGGCGAGCGGCCCGAGCGAACCAGCTCGACCATCTGCTCCCGGAACTCGGATGCATAGGGTGGGTGCGTCATCGACATCGTGAACTCCTTTCTCCCAACTGAACAGGTGTCCACGAAAACGGGGCAAGTCCAGAGCAAGAACAGTTCGCGTGGAGTGGGTCGGGCTCGGATTGGCCACGACAGCCCCTCGTGCTGTGCGTAGCGCTTCGCCATCCGCATGGCCACATCGACCCTCCGCGCGTCCGACAGGCCGACCGCGCGCGCCGCTGCTCAGCCGCAGCCGGAGGGTTCAGGCGTCCGTGTCGAGAAAGATTGCAACCGCGTTGACCAGCGGGTCGCCGTGCATCTCGGGCAGCACGCGACGGCCGCCTTCGATCCGCGCCAGAGGCGTGTGCAGGGTGTCTGTCGTCTGCGACAGGGGGACCGTCGCTTCCGGGCGAGCCTCGCCCAGGACTTCCCCCGGCGGCGGAGCGCCCAACCCTACGCGGGTGTGGGGGCGCCTGGGAGGGGGAGCGTCGGGATGCGGTTCACGTCCTTGTAGAGCAGATAGCGAAACTGCCCGGGACCGCCGGCGTAGCAGGCCTGCGGGCAGAAGGCGCGCAGCCACATGTAGTCGCCGGCCTCGACCTCCACCCAGTCCTGGTTGAGCCGGTACACCGCCTTGCCCTCCAGCACGTAGAGCCCGTGTTCCATGACATGGGTCTCGGCGAAGGGAATCGACCCGCCTGGCTGGAAGGTCACGATGTTCACGTGCATGTCGTGGCGCAGGTCGCCCGAATCCACGAAGCGCGTCGTCGCCCAGGCGTCGTCGGTGTCCGGCATCGGCACCGGCGCGACGTCGTGGTCGGAGGTCACGAAGCACTCGGGCGCGTCGATCCCCTCCAGGGGCTGATATGCCTTTCGGACCCAGTGGAAGCAGGCCGGCTCGCTGCCCGCGTTCGCGACCGTCCAGCGCGTGCCCGGCGCCACGTAGGCATAGCCGCCCGGCGAGAGCGTGTGTTCGGCGTTGTCGAGCGTGAGCTGCACGTCGCCGGCCATGACGAAGAGCACGCATTCGACGTGGCCGTCCGGCTCGGGCCGCTCGCTGCCGCCGCCCGGCTCGAGCTCGACGATCGACTGGGAAAAGGTCGTTGCGAAGCCCGCGACCGGACGCGACAGCACCCACGCCCGCGTGCCATTCCAGTGCGGGAAGTAGCTGGTGACGATGTCGCGCAGCACGCCGCGCGGAATGACCGTGTACGCCTCGGTGATCACGGCGCGGTCGGTCAACAGCGTCTGCTGCGGCGGAAGGCCGGCCACCGGCGTGAAGTAGCTGCGCGCGCTCATCGGCCGGCCGGGTCGTGCCGAATGTTCATCGCGCACCTTCCTCCTTCGACGTTGCCGCACCGCGCATGGCCGCGCGCGCCGACAGCGGCAGTTCATCCGCTTGCGCGGGCTTGTACGAAAATGGTCGGAGCGGGCGGATTCGAACCGCCGACCCCTTGACCCCCAGTCAAGTGCGCTACCAGGCTGCGCCACGCTCCGACCGGCCCGCATGTCGCGGCATATCGCCGCCGCAGGGCCGCGCGCACTATAGCGCCCGCCTCCGGGCGCGGCCAACTCCCTGCGTGAGCATCCGGCGGCCGAGGAAATTCTTGGGGCCCGTCGCGCCAACAGGCGCGCGAGACCGCAGGACGGCCGGCTGCCGTGAGCGACAAGGCACCAGTGCGTCTTCGTGTGAAAGGGATACGCTCTGGTACTTGACGTGCGCGCCTTCGTAGTCTCTAGTTCACCCACGTGGCGATTTGAGCGACCGGCTTGCGGCCACGTTAAACATTCGCGCTAAAAGGTCGAAGGGAGGGACCCCGGCCAGCGCGGCCGGGGTTTTTGCATATGGGGCGGAGGACACGCGAGCGGGCCTGGTCACAGGCCACCCAACTGGTGCGGGGCGGGACCGAGCGCTCGCATCACGGCGAAACCAGCGAGGCGCTCTACCTCACCTCGGGCTACGTCTACGACTCGGCAGCGCAAGGCAACGCGCGCACCGCGGACGAAGAAGCCGGTTACGTCTACGGCCGCTTCGGCAATCCCACCCTCACCATGTTCGAGGACCGCCTCGCGCTGATCGAGGGCGCGGATGCCTGCCAGGCCACCGCCACCGGCATGGCCGCGGTCTTCGCATCCCTGATGAGCCAGCTTCGCGCGGGCGACCACGTCGTGGCGTCCCGCGTCATGTTCGGCGCCTGCTACGTGGTGATCGACCAGCTGCTGCCCCGCTACGGCATCGAGACCGACCTAGTGGACGGCACCGATCTCGACGCCTGGGAGCGCGCGCTCCGGCCGGAGACCCGCTGCATCTTCCTGGAAAGCCCGGGCAACCCGACCATGCCGGTGGTCGACATCGCCGCGGTCTCCGCCCTCGCCCACGGCGTCGGCGCCCGCGTCGTCGTGGACAACGTGCTCGGCATGCCGACGGTTCAGCGCCCCCTCGCCCTCGGCGCCGACATCGTCGTCTATTCCACCACCAAGCACATCGACGGCCAGGGCCGCTGCCTGGGCGGCGCCATCCTGGGCAGCGACGCGTACTTCGCGGACGACCTCGTGCCCTTCATCCGCACCACGGGGCCGGTGATGAGCCCCTTCAACGCCTGGGTCATGCTCAAGGGCCTGGAGACCCTGGAGCTGCGCACGGCCCGCATGTGCGAGACTGCGGAACGGCTCGCGGCGTTTCTCGAAGGCCACCCGGCCGTGGATGCCGTGCACTATCCGGGCCTCGCGAGCCACCCCCAGCACGCGCTCGCGGCGCGGCAGATGAGCCGGGGCGGCAGCGTGATCGCGTTCGACCTCGCGGGCGGGTGGGACGCCGCCTTCCGCTTTCTCGATGCGCTGGAGCTGATCGACATTTCCAACAACCTGGGCGATTCCAAGAGCCTCGCCACCCAGCCCGCCAGCACCACGCATCAGAAGATCGGCGCGGACGCCCGCGCCCTGCTCGGGATCGGCGACGGACTCGTGCGCTTCTCGGTCGGGCTCGAAGCGGAGGCTGACCTGCGCGCCGATCTGGAGTACGCGCTTGCTGCGGCGGGAGGCTGAGTCGCCCCCGCGGCCGATCTTCTGTGGCGCGACGCGCGGTGCGGGTTTAGGCTGCGGCCGGTAGCGATAACGAGTCCGATCTGCAGCAACGCCCATGAGCCTGCTCGAAGTTCGCGAACTGTCCCGGCATTTCGGTGGCCTCGCCGCCGTCAACAACCTCACCTTCACCGTGGACGAAGGCGAGATCCACGGACTGATCGGCCCGAACGGCGCCGGCAAGACCACGACCTTCAACGTCATCAGCGGTTACTACAAGCCGACCGCAGGCGACATCGTGTTCGGCGGCCGCAAGATTTCCGGACTGCGCCCGAGCCGGATCGCGTCGCGAGGCGTGGTCCGCACCTTCCAGGCGACCACGCTCTTCCAGGAGCTGACCGTCTTCGAGAACGTGCTGGTCGGTTGCCACATGCGCTCGCGCGTGGGGCCCTTCAGTGCGCTGCTCGGCACCAGCCGGCACGCCGAGCGGGAATCGGAGGCGCGCGCCCAGGAGATTCTCGATTTCATGGGTCTGGGCGAACGCCGCGACGACGAGACCGTCAACCTGCCGCACGGCCATCAGCGGGCCCTCGGCATCGCGGTCGCGCTCGCCGCCGAGCCCAAGCTGATCCTGCTCGACGAGCCCTTCACCGGCATGAACCCCGAAGAGACGCGGCAGATGATGGTGCTGGTCGAGCGCGTCCGCAGCCAGGGCGTCACCATCCTCCTGGTCGAGCATGACATGCAGGCAGTCATGGGGCTGTGCGACCAGATCACGGTGCTGAGCTTCGGCGAGCTGCTGGCGGAAGGCACGCCCGAGCAGATCCGGGCCGATCCGGCCGTGATCGAAGCCTATCTGGGAACCGCCTGAATGCTCTTCGAGATCAAGTCGCTCTCGGTCCACTACAACAAGGTGAGGGCGTTGCGCGCGGTCTCCATGGAGGTCGACGAGGGCGACATCGTGACCCTGATCGGGGCCAACGGCGCAGGCAAGAGCACGACGCTCCGCACTGTGTCGGGCCTCGTGCGCGCGAGCGCAGGCGAAATCTGGTTCGACGGCGCGCGCATCGACACGCTCCCTCCCGACGAGGTGGTGAGGCGCGGCATCGCCCACGTGCCCGAGGGCCGGCACGTCTTCCCCGAGCTTACGGTCTTCGAGAACCTGAACACGGGCGCCTTCCTGCGGCGCGACAAGGACGGGATCAGGCAGGACCTCGAAGCCGTCTACGAGCGCTTCCCGCGGCTCAGGGAGCGGCGCACCCAGTACGGCAAGACCCTCTCCGGCGGCGAGCAGCAGATGCTGGCGATCGGCCGGGCGCTCATGGCGCGACCCCGGCTGCTGCTGCTCGACGAGCCCTCCCTCGGGCTCTCGCCGGTGATGGTGCAGGAGATCGCCAAGATCGTCGTCGATATCAACGCGCGCGGCGTTCCCGTGGTGCTGGTGGAACAGAATGCGGAACTCGCCCTCAAGCTCGCGCGCTACGCCTATGTCCTGGAAACCGGCCGCGTCGCGCTCGAAGGCGAGGCCGAGCGGATTCGCGACGACCAGCATGTCCGCAAGGTGTATCTCGGCGGCTAGGCCTCGTCAGGCCGGGTGAGCCTGTGGAAACCCGAGAACTCTTCTGGGAGATCACCTCCCTCGGACACACGCTCTTCTTCGTGGTGGCGGGGTTGGCGATGGCGGTGGCTGCGGCCGGCGTCGCCTGGCACGTCTACCGTTACGCCCGTGCGCGCCGCAGCCCCGTGCCTGTCCATCCGTGGCGCGGCTTCTGGCGCATGGTGTTCGACGTCTTCTCACAGCGGACCGTGCACAGGCGCGACCGTGCCGCGGGCCACGCCCACACGCCGGTCATGTACGGCTTCCTCCTGCTGCTGGCCGCCACCAGCATCATCACGATCGAGTACGACATCTCGGAGCCCTTCTTCGGCTTCACCTTCTGGCACGGCGACTTCTATCTCGCCTTCAGCCTGATCGCCGATCTCGCCGGCCTCGGGCTCATCGTCGGCGTCATCTACATGATGTGGCGGCGCTGGCAGGTCCGCCCGGCGAAGCTGGTGTACCGGCGGGAGTATCGCGGCGAGACCGAGGAGCGGCCGGGCGCGCGCGCCTGGCTGCGCGAGGACGCGCTCTTCCTCTGGGCGCTGCTCCTGATCGGGGTGACCGGCTTCCTGCAGGAGGGCGTGCGTCTCGCCATGGATCAGCCGCCCTGGGGGCCGTGGTCGCCCGTGGGCTGGGTGCTCGCCCAGATCTTCCTCGGCCTCGGCATGGACGAGGCCGCCGCCGCCGCCGTGCGCCGGGCCAACTGGTGGATCCACGGCATCGCCGCCCTGGCTTTCATCGCGGCGATCCCCTGGACCAAGGTCAAGCACATCATCGCCGTACTCGGCTCGCTGTCCACCCGCGACACCCTCGCCCTGCGCCGCCTTCCCAAGCCTGCGCCCGCCCGCGCGGCTGCCGCAGAGGACGCAGAGGAGGACGCCGAGCCGGAGGTCGGGTTCGGCAGCATCGATCAGTTCTCGTGGAAGGACCTGCTCAACCTCGACGCCTGCACCAAGTGCGGACGCTGCCACGAGGCCTGCCCGGCCACCGCCAGCGGCGCCCCGCTCAGCCCACGCGACCTGATCCTCGACCTGCGCTCCCACGCCGCACGCAGCGCCTTCAAACCGGGAGCCAAGGGCGCAGCGCTGATCGGCGACGTGATCGAGGCGGAGACGCTCTGGTCCTGCCGCTCCTGCGGCGCCTGCATGGAGATCTGCCCGGTCGGCATCGAACACCCGCCGATGATCGTGCAGATGCGGCGCCAGCTGGTCGAGGACGGCGCCATGGAGCAGCAGCTTCGCGACACCCTCGACATGATCGCCAACCGCGGCAACAGCTTCGGCGAGAGCCCGCGCAGCCGCGGCGGCTGGACCGCGGCGCTCGAGTTCCCGGTCAAGGATGTCCGCGCCGAGCCGGCCGAGAATCTCTGGTTCGTGGGCGACTACGCCTCGTACGATCCGCGCAACCAGGACGTCTCGCGCACGGTCGCCCGCCTCTTCCGCGCCGCCGGGCTCGACTTCGGTCTGCTCTACGAGAGCGAGCGGACCGCCGGCAACGACGTGCGCCGGGTCGGCGAGGAAGGGCTCTTCGAATCGCTGGCCGAGCACAATCTGACGGAAATGGGCGCGGCCAAACAGTTCGACGCGATCGTCACCACCGACCCCCACAGCTACAACACCATCCGCAACGAATATCCCGACTTCGGCGATGTCGCGCCGATCCGCCACTACACGAGCATCCTCGCCGAGCTGCTGGAGAGCGGGCGTCTCACCGTCACGAAGCCCCTCGGCAAGCGGGTGACGCTCCACGACCCCTGCCATCTCGGCCGGCTCAACGGCCACTACGACGAGCCGCGCCGCGTGCTGGAGCTGATCGGCTGCGAGCTGATCGACATGCCGCGCTGCCGCGACAACTCCTTCTGCTGCGGCGCCGGCGGCGGGCGCATCTGGATGCCCGATCCCGTCGGCAAGGAGCGCCCCTCCGAGAACCGGATGCACGAAGCGGCGTCTCTCGGTAATCTCGACACCTTCGTCGTCTGTTGCCCCAAGGACCTGACCATGTTCGAGGACGCCCGCAAGACCAGTGGCCACGAGGGCGACTTCGTCGTCCAGGACCTGGCGGAGCTGGTCGCCGAGGCGATCGACCTGAAGAGCATCGACCTCAAGGAGGTGCCAGCGCTGGTCGACCGCATCACCGAGGCCGCCGCGACCCGCATCGCCGATACCGTGGCGGACCGGCTGGCCGAGCGCCTCGCCGTGACCGTGACCGAGCGGGTGCTGAGCGAGCTTGCCACGCGGGCGCCCACGCTCGCCGCAGCGGCTGCGCCGCCGCCGCAGCCCGCGCCAGCGGACGAGCCGCAGGAGCAGGTGGAGGCGCCACCGGCCGCAGGGCCGTGGCGCCCGGCACCGGTCAGCGCGGCGACGCTGCCGCCTTACGAGGTGCCGGCGAAGGAAGGCCCCCGCGTGCTCGTCGCGGTCAAGCGGGTCGGCGAGCTGAACCCCGACTTCGCCATCGACGAAGCCGGCGGCACGATCGCCGACGAGCATTTCGAGTACGAGTTGAACGAGTGGGACGAGGCGGCGCTGGAGGAGGCGCTGCTGCTGACCGAGAAGCTCGGCGCAGGCGAGGTGGTCGCCATCACCATCGGCCCGGAGGATGCCGAGGAGACCCTGCGCCGCGCGCTCGCCAAGGGCGCGCACCGGGGCGTCCGGGTGTGGGACGAGAGCCTGCGCGACGCCGACCCGGTGACCGTCGCCCGCGTGCTCGCGGGAGTCGCCGCGCAGGAATCGCCGGATATCGTGCTCACCGGCGCGCAGTCGGCCGATCTTGGCCACGGCGCCACGGGCTCAGCGCTGGCCCGCATCCTGGGCCTGCCGCACGCGGCCATCGTCCTCGGCATCGAGTGGGACGGCACCGACGCGATGACCGTCACCCGCGAGCTCGAAGGCGGCATGCGCCAGCAGTTCGTGCTGCCGGCGCCGGCGCTGCTCACCGTGCAGACCGGCGGCAACACGCCGCGCTACGCCACCATGCGCATGATCAAGCAGGCCAGGAAGAAGCCGATCGCGGTGGTGGATGGTGCGGACGTCGGTCTCGATCAGGCGGGCGCCGTCGTGCGCCGGCTCTACGAGCCGCCCAAGTCCGGGCGCGCCGCGATGATCGAGGGCGATCCGGCTGCCGTCGCCAAGGCCATCGCCGAGCTGATTCGAGACAAGCGGGGAGAGGCGTGATGGCCGGTATCCTCGTCGTCGCCGAGCACTTCGACGGCGTCCTGCGCGACGTCACGCTGGAGATGATCGGCGCTGCCGCCGAGCTCAAGGAGGGCCTCGGCGGCCCGCTCGCCCTCCTGGTCATCGGGCAGGACGTGGACTCGCTCGCCTCTGCGGCCAACCGCGAGGGAGTCGACGAGATCGTCACCGTCGCCCGGGCGGACGCGCATTTCGATCCCGCGCTCTACGAGGAGGCGGTGTGCGCCGTCGCCGAGGCGCGGCAGGTCCGGCTGGTGCTGATCGGCCACACCGCCGCCGGCATGGCCTTCGGCCCGGCGGTCGCCGCGCGGCTCGGCTCGGGCTTCGCGTCCGACGTCTTCGGGCTTTCGACGGACGGCAGCGAGCCCATCGCGACCCGCGGCGGCTACGGCGGCAAGGTCTCCATGGACCTCGCCTTTCCGGACAGGCCCGTGATCGTGCTGACCCTGCGCGGCGCGACCTTCAAGGCGCCCGAGACGGCGGGCGACGCGAGCATCGCTCCCTTCGCGGTCGAGCTCGACGCCCTGCCCGGCGCCGGCCGCCACATCGACTATCTGCCGGCCCCGCCCGCCGACGTGGATATCGGCAAGGCGGAGTTCATCCTCTCGGTCGGACGCGCCCTCGGCGAAGACACGAACCTGCCCCAGTTCGCGGCGCTGGCGGAGAAGCTCGGCGCCACCCTCGGCTGCTCTCGCCCGGTCGCTGATTCGGGTTGGCTGCCCAAGGCCCACCAGGTCGGCCAGTCCGGCACGATCGCGGCCAACTGCTCGCTCTATCTGGCTCTGGGTATCTCCGGCGCGGTTCAGCACCTGGCCGGCATGAAGCACGTGGACACCATCATCGCGGTCAACACCGACCCGGAGGCGCCCATCTTCAACGTCGCCCACCACGGCGCCTGCGTGGACATCTTCGAGCTCGCCGAGGCGCTGGAGCGCGAGTTCAACTGACCCGCGGCTCCGCCTTTACTGCAAGGGTGCGGAACGCTCCAGCACGCGAATGCGGCTCAAGAGCTGGTCCTTGTCCAGGTAGCAGCCCTGCAGATGCCGCCCCCCGGTCCTGGGGTCGAACGCGGCGCGTCCGTGCAGCACGCGCCGGTTATCGAAGATCAGAAGCTCGCCCGGGCCGAGCCGGTAGCGGCACTCCAGCGCCGGGTCGCGGATCACCGCCCCAAAGGCGCGCAGCGCGCGGCACAGCGCGCCGACACGCTCCGGCGGGGCGCTGATCGCGTCCATCACCGCGAAATTGAATCGCACCTCGGCGAGCGTACCGGCCTCGTCCAGGCCGATAGTCGGAGCCCGGAAGCGAATATCCGACTCGTTATCCTGGAAGCGGAAGTCGATGGGGAACCGGGTCAGCAGCCGGTAGGCTGCGGGCTCCCGCCGGCGCAACTCGTCCGCCGCGCGAAAGCCGTCCACGAGGACCGAGTCGCCGCCCTCGGCGTCGTTCCTCAGGCAATGCAGCAGCTGGTAGTCGGGCGGCCGTTCCCAGTTCGGCAAGTCCGTGTGGCAGGGCAGCCCGAGCGCCGTATAGGCATTGCTGTTGGGCTCCTGCTTCGAGAGCACATCGAAGTGCTCGCCGAAATTGGTCGCCCGTGCGGGGCCGATGAGACCCGCGAGGGCGAGAACGCTGAGCGGCTCGCGCGGGGTGCCGCGCAGGACGGCGACGCCGAAATCGCGCAGGAGGCGGAGCCAGTCCAGGAGAGCGCCGTCGCTGCTCGTGACCGCGTCATGGTCCGCACCCGGCATGGCCTCCGAGAGTTCGGCGCCCCACGTGGCAGGCGCATGGCCGCACGGCACAGCGTCGTCGGCACCGCCGCGATGTCCCCTGAGCCAGTCCGAATCGTAGTCGCTGACATGGCCTTCGGGCTGCCATTGGACCCGGAGCCCGCCCGCATCAGTAATCGAGACTGACCCGGCGCCGAGGTCGGGCGGCACGGAGAGCGGATCGAGAATTCGTTCCAGGGTGTCCGGGTGCCGGCATTGCGGACAACGACAATTGTCCCGCAGCCAGAGGTGGTGGAATGTCCCGGCGGCGCCGTCGTCCCAGGTGACGCGGAGGGAGCGCGGCTGCCGCCTTACGCTGCGGAGTCGACCGCCTCCCGCACCAGCTCGTGAAAGTAGAACACGCCGTTCTCGTGGAGCGGGCTGAGCGGCCCCGCCTCGTACACGCCGGCTTCTAGGTTTTCCTGAATGAGTGGCGTGATCCATTGGTCCTCCTTCGAAACCTGGACGCCGTACTCCAGCGTTGCCTCGAAGTCCTCCATGCTGACCGAGTCCGGCCGCCAGTAGTCGTAGACCAAGCGCGTCTGGCGTGGGCCGACCGGCTCCATCCGCATGAAGGAAAGCCCGTCCGGGTAAGAGTTGAACGCAAAATGAGGAAAACGCCAACCAAAAGCGCCGGGGTGGGTCGAGCTCCCCTTCGTCGGAGCCTCATGAAGACTGCCCCCTTCGAAGTTGACGACCCTGTAGCGCTTCCAGTCGAGATCGCGATTCAATCCGGGGTGCAGCGGAGGGATGTGATAGCCCTCCTGGTAATTGTCGACATAGGTCTTCCAGTTGCAGTCGACAACAAACTCCAGGTGGCGTCCGAATTTGGGGTGCGCCGGCGCGCTCCCTTCCACCGCGTCCTCGATCGGCCCGAGCCACTCGATGAGCGGCGGCGCCTCCGGGTCCAGGCAGACGAAGACCTGGCCGCGCCAGACATCGACCGAGATCGGGAAGAGAGACAGCTCGTCCTTCGGGAAGTCCGGCGCCTCGCCGAAGAGCGGCACGTGATCGAGCGTGCCGTCGGAGCGGTAGCGCCAGCCGTGATAGGGGCATTCGATGGCGGCGCACTGCCCGCTCGGCTCCGTCAGCAGCTTGGAGGCCCGGTGCCGGCACACGTTGTGGAAGCCGTGGAGCGCTCCCTCCTCGGAGCGACGCACGAAGAGGGGAAATTCGGCGGGAGCAGCGGTGATGTACTGTCCCGGCTCGGCCACCTCGTCCTCGCGCCCGATCCAGAGCCAGTGGCGCGAGAAGATGCGTCGCCGTTCGATCCGATAGATGTCGGGATCGGCGTACCATCGCGCCGGCAGCGCCCACACGGTGGCCGCTTCCATCCGCTCCTTGATGCCACCGTCGAGGTCGTTGGCCCATCGTCCCGCAGAAGCCATCGCGCGCCCTCACCCTTCAACCGCAGCGGCCCTGGTCACGCGTCGATTCGACCGAGCGCCCTGCCTTCGGAATCGAAGCAAGCGGCGGTCAAGGTGCCGCCGAACCCTGCACCGCCATCCACCGTCGCGACATAGTCGTCGAGGTTGACCCCGCCCTGCGACGGATCGAAGCCCCGAATGATCTTCTTGTACTCGGCATAGGGCGGCGTGAGCTGCGCGAGCTGATCGGCGCCCCACCAGAAGGCGTCCCTCTGGGTGTCGATCGGGCGCGCCGGATCGAGCCCCGAATTCACGAAGAGCAGCGCCCCATCGTCGGTGAAGGCCGCCTGCCGCACGCTGGCAAGCAACTCCTGATGCCCGGGATAGAGCTCCATCCTCCCGCGCACCTCGCTAAGCCAGCGCGCAATCTCCTGGGACCCGTTCGTGACCCGCTCCTGCGCCTGGACGGCCCCCCAGCCGTAGGCCGCGAGAGTCTCCCGCACGCCCCGATCCATCATCCAGGCCAACACGTCCGCCGGCCCGACCGAGAGATGGAGGCGGAACAGCTTCTGCCACATCTCCTCCTGGCTGCCGCGCAGGTAGACCACGTCGCAGACATTCATGTGCGGCACCGCGAGCAACGCGCTGCGGAAGGCCACCATCTCGTCTATGGTGGCAGCAACCTCGCGGCCGAGCCCGAGAAAATTTCCGAGATAGACGATGCGGTCGCCGGCCTCGAATCGCTCTTCGATCCCGGCGTGCAGCTCGGCAAGCCTCGACGCTTCGCCGTGGATAGCGCCAACGGCCCAGATCCGTCCGCCGCTGCGGATCGTCACGAACCGTTCGTTGGTGGCGCAGCCCACGTGGTTGAGGGGAGGCCCGCTCCTACGCCGCGCGTAGGACGTCCTCGAGCTTGTTCGCGGCCTGCTCGGTATCGGTCTCGTCGACCGCCGCAAACTCCCGTGCCAGACGATCCAGCGCCGCCTCGTACATCTGGCGCTCGCTGTAGCTCTGGTCCGGCTGGCCGACGTTGCGGTGCAGGTCCCGCACGACCTCCGCGATCGCGACCGGATCGCCGGAGTTCAGCTTCGCCTCGTACTCCTGAGCGCGCCGGCTCCACATGACGCGGCGCTGACGCGCCCGCCCCCGCAGAGTGGTGATCGCGGAATCCATGGTCTCGCGCGAGCTCAGCCGGCGCATACCGGCCGACTCCACCTTGTGGATCGGGACCATGAGGGTCATCTTGTCCTTCTCGAAGGCCACGACGAACATCTGCAGGGTCTGCTCTCCAACCGGCCGCTCGTCGATCCCGGTGATCCGGCCGACACCGTGGGCCGGATAGACCACGTGATCGCCCACGGCGAATCCGTTGATCTCGGTCGGGGCCTTCTTCTTTTGTCGCACTTCTGGGACCGCCTCCGATTTAGCCGCGGCTTTCGACCTGGTGGTCCGCTTGGCCCTGGCCCCACCCTTGGCCTTGGTCTCTTTGGCGGCCTTGGTGACCTTGCCGGCTTTGGCGGCCTTGGTGCTCTTCGCGCGCCCGGCCGCACCCGCCGACTTCGCCGCGTCCGCCTCCTGAGCCTCCGGCTGCTTCGACTCCGGCCGCGACGCAGCGCGCCGCGCGCCGGACGCCGCGCCGGTGGTCTTCTTGCCCGCAGCCCGAGAGCGCGCCGATGCCTTCGATCGCGCTGCTGTACTCGGGGAGGAGGAAGACCCTTTGCGGGTCTTGGCGGTGGTCTGTGCTTTAGTGGAAGTCTTCGATTTCGACGGCGCCTTGCTGCTCACTTTACCCTGAAGTCCTTGTCCGATTTGAATAGGGCCGCGCTCGAACGGCCCTACGCTGGCGGCGGTTGCTCGGTGCTCCGCCGCTTGCGGCCGGGCGCCGATCGCCCCGCCGCAATGCCACATATCATACCGGAGTCGCGGTGAAATTTCCAGGGTTTGGCCCGCGCGCTTAGTCTCCTTCGCCCGGCTTGTCCGAAAAATACTTCTCAAACTTGCCGGATTCGTCCTTGTAGTCGTCCGCGTCGCCGGGCGGGTCGCCCTTACGCGTGATGTTGGGCCAAATCTCGGCGAACTTGGTGTTGACCTCCAACCACTTCCCCTCGTCTTCGTCGCCGGCGGTATCAGGAATAATCGCTTCGACCGGACACTCCGGCTCGCACACGCCGCAGTCGATGCACTCGTCCGGGTGGATTACCAGCATGTTCTCGCCTTCATAGAAGCAATCCACCGGGCAGACTTCGATGCAGTCCATGTACTTGCACCGAATGCAGGCCTCGGTCACCAGATACGTCATTCGCTTCGTGCTCCGTGCTTCGCTTGTGCGTGCGCTGCGGCCGGCCGCTTACTTGGCAGCCGCTCGCCCTGCTCCCTGTCCGACGCGGGCGAGGACACGTTTGCGCGCTTCCCCCCGTTCCCGGTCCGTGATGTGAAGCAAGCCGCCGACGCGGCGGATCAGATTGGCTTCGTATGCGTGAAGCCTGCCGTCAGCATAAACCACCTCCCACAGCATCTCCATCACTGCGAGGCGGTCCGCATGGTCGTAGCGGTCGTTGATGGCCCGCGTGAAGCGGTGCAGGTCGGTGGCCTCGTGGTGGACGGCCTCTGCCTCTTCGATCAGGGTGTCCGCCTCGGCTTCATTGAGCCCGAAGTGTGCGCCGAGAGACGCGCAAATCGCGTCGCGCTCGTCGCCGTCGAAGTCCCCGTCCATGCACGCCGCCTCGACCAGCAGCGCCGCCGCCGCGAGTTTCGGGACGTCGGGTTGGGCCGGCTCGGCGTCGACCGCGCCGGCGGCGCTCAGAAGAGACTTGATCCTGTCGATCACGGGCGCTGCGTATCATAACGGCGGCGACCGACTCAAGGGGTACCCGGATGCGCCGGGCGCCGCAAACCGGGCGCTACTCCTGCTCGATTTCCTCGTAGAGCTTTCGCGCCTCGGGCGCGGGCCCGCGCCGCTCCGCCACCGCCTGGATCCGCACGATTCTCACCATCCTGCCCTGCACGAAGGTCAGCACGTCGCCGGGGCCGACGGTCCGGTGAGCCTTGGTGTTGCGGCGGCCGTTGACCCGAATGCGTCCTGCTTCGCAGGCCTTCTGCGCGAGCCCCCGGGTCTTGAAGAAGCGCGCATACCAGAGCCACTTGTCCAGCCGGCTCGCGGCGAGAGCAGGTGCGTCGCGCGTCACGACGAGCGCGCGGCCCCGGTGGCAAGCACGCGGAGCTTCGCGAAGGGAGAATCGGGGTCCACCCCCCTCCCCCTCCGGCGCGTCTTCTCTGCCGGCCGGCCCGGGCGCGTGCCGCTCCGCCCGTAGCGCGGCAGCCCGTCGGTCCCCAGCCCCACCGTGGCGTAGCCGAGGGCGGCGAGAATGTCGTCGAACTTGGCGCGCTTGCAGGCGGCCAGCTTGAGCATTCCGGTGTCGACGGCGAAGGGCTCCTTGCGGGCCGCCTTGCGCAGCCGCCCGGCGAGGCGCTCCGCAATGTCGGCACGGACCGCCTGGGAGCCAAGGGGAACCAGGCCGAGCGCCGCGTAGCATGCGTCCGGCACGGCCGGGTCGCGGTCCATCGAGACCGCCGAGCCCGGCGCAGGCGGCGGCCTGCCGGCGCTGCTCCAGGCCCACCACAGCAGGCCGGCGCAGCGCGCGCGCGCCGGTTTCAGCATGGCGGGCATGAACACGCTGAGCGCGCCGAGCCTCACGCCGACCTCGGCGAGGGCCCGCCGCCCCGCATCGTCCAGTGCTGCGATCTGGGGGCTAAGCGAGCGCCGGGGCACGCAGCCGAGCGCCTCGCTCAACGCAAAGGCGATGCCGCGGGCCGAGCCCTCCAGCGCCGCCTCGCGCAGCGATACCAGGGGCCCCGCGTCGCGCTCGATGCGGCGATCGAGCCACGACTGAAGGCGCCGGCGCACGCGCTCACGCTGCGCCGCGCTCAGATGATCCTCGCCGATCAGCGCAATCTGCGGCCGGAGCGGCGTGTCGCCCTGCCCGAGGCGCGCGATGGTGGCGCCTTCCCAGGCGATCTCGCCCCAGCGGGGCGCATCGTCCCGCCCTGCCTCGAGCCCGAGCGTGAACGCATCGTCGCCGTCCGCCACCGCGGCCGCGACCCGCCGCGCCACCTCGCGCTCGACCACGCGGTTGGCGGCCGCGAGAACCTCGCGGCTGCTCTCGATCTCAACATCCGGCCGAAAGCGAAAGCCGTCGAAGGCGCCGGCCCGCTCGCCTTCCACCGTCACCGCGCCGCCCTCGCCGACAAGCGCGAAGAGCGCCTCGTCCGCCCGCCTGCCGAGGCGGGGCAGCCGCGCCCTCCGATTGACGAAGAGCTGGGTCAACCGGGTATGGAGAGCATCGGAGAGCGCGTCCTCGAGTGCGCGCGTGCGCTCCTGCCAACCCTGCGCGTCGTCCACCCAATCGGGGCGGTGGGACACGTAGGTCCAGGTCCGCACATGGCTGATCCGGGCGGTCAGCGTGTCGATATCGCCTTCGGTGGCCGCCAGCCGATCAATCGAACGGCCGACCCAGTCCGGCGGCAGGCGCCCGCTCCCGACCAGTGAGAGGTAGATGCGCCGCACGAGGCCGACGTGATCCTCCGCCATGGTCTTCCGAAAATCGGGTATCTGGCAGGCCTCCCAGAGCAGCGCGATACGATCCGCACAGGTCAGCGTTTCCGCGACTGCCGGATCGCGGGCCAGGACGAGCAGCGTGCGATGGTCGTCCGCATCGTGGGTGCGGCGGAGGCCGGGCAGCGGCGGCGCTTCGGCCAGCGACTCGGCCAGCGCGGTCAGCGACTCGAAGGAGAGCTCGGCGTTGCGCCAGTAGGCCCGTTGCACGGCCGGGAAGCGATGATTCTCGACCGCCTGCAGGAGGGTCGGCTCGAAGGGCTCGACGCCCCCGGTCGTGCCGAAGCTGCCGTCCCTGAGGTGACGCCCGGCGCGGCCCGCAATCTGCGCGATCTCGGCTGATGTGAGCATCCGCGTCGTGCGGCCGTCGAACTTCTGATAGGCCGAGAACGCGACGTGATCCAGGTCCAGGTTGAGCCCCATGCCGATGGCATCGGTCGCGACCAGACTGTCCACCTCGCCCGCCTGGTAGAGTCCCACCTGCGCGTTGCGCGTGCGCGGGCTCAGCGCTCCCAGCACCACGGCGCATCCGCCCCGGAGCCCGCGGATTCGCTCGGCAAGCGCGTAGACGGACTCGGTCGAGAACGCGATGACCGCGTTGCGGGGCTTGAGGCGCGCGAGCTTGCAGTGCCCCTCGTGCGCGAGCGTGGAGAGCCGGGGGCGGCCCGTAAAGCGCGCCTCGGGGACGAGCGTTCGGATCAGCGGGCGCATGGTGTCCGCGCCGAGGAACATGGTCTCTGCCGTGCCGCGCGCGCGCAGGAGCCGGTCGGTGAAGACGTGGCCCCGCTCGCGGTCGCCTGCCAGTTGAACCTCGTCCACGCCGACGAACTCGACCTCCCTGTCCAGGGGCATCGATTCGACGGTGCAGACGAAGTAGCGGGGCTCCTCCGGGATTCGCCGTTCTTCGCCGGTCACCAGGGCGACCGTGCCGGCCCCCTTCTCTTCGACCACCCGGTCATAGACCTCGCGTGCGAGAAGGCGGAGCGGGAAGCCCATCATCCCGGTGCGATGGGCCAACATGCGCTCGACCGCCAGGTGGGTCTTGCCCGTGTTGGTCGGGCCGAGCAGCGCGGTGACGGAGGCGTTCTCGGCGTCGTGCCGAACCATGACAGGAAGTTTGGCGGTCCCGGCCGATTTGGCAACCCCATGAACCTATGCCCCATCAACCTGCGCCACAGTGCTGCCTCTCCCCGATCGCGGCTATCTCAGCTCCCGCTATCGGTTAGAATGCTCGCGCATGGCTCACAGGGCCTATTCGCTGAAGGGGGATCTGATGGCTCGTCGCACGAAGATTGCAGTGTCTGCTTTGGCGGCGCCGGCCCTTGGTCTCGCCCTTGCGGCATGCCAGCCGCACATGATGGCTGCCTCGGTGCAAGAGGATGCCGCGCCGGATACCGCCCTTCAGGAGACTGCCGCGCCGGCCGGAGAACTGACCGCGGCAGAGGTTCAGGATCTTGTTGTGGGCAACACCCTTTTCGTCAGAACAGAAGCGAGCAGGGTGACCAGGGCCGAGTATTTCTCGCCCGACGGAACCGTTCAGATGAAGGCGAAGCCGGACTTCATGGGCATGGCATTCAGCTTCAAGGGAACATATCACTTCGACGATCAGGAAGGCCTCTGCTTCGATTATCCCACTCTGCCGATCAGTCCCAAGGAGTATTGCGAGGAAGTTGTCCGGCAGGGTGATGGAGGATACGGACTCGGCGAGGGAGGTGTCGTCCAGCAAGTCCTCGATGGCGACCACCTCGACGAGCTGAATTAGCCTCTTTCGGCCCGACATCGCGGCCGTTTTCAGCCAGCATCGGGGCGTATCTGCCGTCGTAGCCCCGAACCAGCGCACACGGGCTTGAACCGCCTGCGGGTTCGTCACATATAGCGCTCCGAGTCGACGGCGTAGGTGCGAATCGGAGGGTTCGATGGCGAACACCAGCGGGGAGAAACACGCGTTCCAGGCCGAGGTCAGCAAGCTGCTCGGCCTCATGGCCAACTCGCTCTATCGCGACAAGGAAATCTTCCTGCGCGAGTTGATCTCGAACGCGTCCGACGCCTGCGACAAGCTGCGCTACTCGGCAATCACCCAGCCCGATCTGCTCGGCGACGACGCCGCGCTCGCCGTGACCATCACGCCGGACAGCGATAAGAGCGTCCTCGTCGTGGCCGACAACGGCATCGGCATGAACCGCCAGGAGCTGATCGATAACCTCGGCACCATCGCGCGCTCCGGCACCGAGGCCTTCGTCAAGCAGATGGCCGAATCGCAGACCGGCGACGGCCAGGACGAGCAGAGCGAGCGGGAAGGAGAAGACGAGCAGAACGGCGCGACCGCCGGGCTTATCGGCCAGTTCGGCGTCGGCTTCTATTCGTCCTTCATGGTGGCGAAGCGCGTCGACGTCGTGACCCGCAGGGCGGACGAGGCCGAAGGCTGGCGCTGGCGCTCGGACGGAAGCGGGTCGTTCTCCATCGCGCCGGAGGCCGACGCCGCCCGCGGTACCAGGATCGAGCTCCACCTGCGCAAGGCCGACCGGGAGTTCCTGGAGCCGCTCCGCATCCGCACCATCGTCAAGGCCTACTCCGACCATGTCGGCCTGCCCATCTGGCTCGAAAACGAGAGCGGCCAGAAGGAAATGGTCAACGAGGGCTCGGCGCTCTGGAGCCGGCCCAAGGGCGAGATCGACGAGGACCAGTACCGCGAGTTCTACCACCACATCGCCCACATGCCGGGCGACCCCTGGCACACCATCCACCTGCACGCCGAAGGGCGAATCGAGTACACGGCGCTGCTCTTCGTGCCGGACACCAAGCCCTTCGATCTCTTCGACCCGATCCGCAAGCACCGGGTCCGGCTCTACGTCAGGCGGGTCTTCATCACCGACGAGTGCGAGGGGTTGATTCCGCCCTACCTCCGCTTCATGCGGGGGGTGGTGGATTCCAGCGACCTCGCGCTCAACGTCAGCCGCGAAACGCTGCAGAACGATCCGATCCTGGCGAAGATCAGGACCGGCCTGGTCAAGCGCGTCTTCTCCGAGCTCGAGAAGCGCGCCAAGAAGACCCCTGAGGACTACGTATCGTTCTGGGAGAGTTTCGGCGCGGTACTGAAGGAGGGGCTCTACGAGGATGCCGAGCAGAAGGACCGCCTGCTTCCCCTCATCCGCTTCCGCTCCACGGGCGGCGGCGAGCGCTGGCTCTCGCTCGACCACTACGTGGACGCGATGCCCGAACAGCAGGAAGCCATCTACTACATGAGCGGGGAGGATCCCGACGCGCTGCGCCGCAGTCCCCAGATCGAGGGCTTCCGCGCGCGCGGCATCGACGTGCTGCTCATGGTCGACCCGGTCGATCAGTTCTGGCTGCCCGTGGTCGGCTCATACAAGGAGAAGCCCTTCCGCTCGGTCACCCAGGGTGGGGCGGACCTGGAAAAGTTCGCCGTGAGCGACGAGGCCAAGGCGGATGAGGCCGACGCCACGCCGCCCGGCGAGATGGACAAGCTGATCGCGCTCGTGAAGCTGACGCTGGCCGATGCCGTGAAGGACGTGCGGACCTCCGAACGCCTGACCGACAGCCCGGTCTGCCTCGTCGCCGACGAGGGCGACCTCGACATGCATCTGGAGCGGCTACTGCGCCAGCACAAGCACGAGCTGCCGGAGCAGAAGCGGGTCCTGGAGATCAACCCGTCACACGACCTGACCCGCGCGCTGGCGCGGATGGTCGGGCAGAAGGGGGCGAGCGAGGCGCTCGAGGATGCCGCGCACCTGCTGATGGATCAGGCGCTCATCCTCGAAGGCGAGCCGCTGCCCGACCCCTCGGCCTTCTCCAGGCGCCTGTCCGGTCTTGTGTCACGCGCGCTCACGGAGTGAGTGTCGCGCGCGTGCCAACGGAGTAGCCGGCGGGCCTTACGCCTTAGCTGGAGCGCGTCCGAATTTGACGGACGCGCGACAGGCCGCGACCGCGGCCCGCCGCGAATGCGGCGCGCCCGCGCAGGCGCCGGCCGCAGGCCGGCTGCCGTGAGCGACAAAGAATTAGAGCGTTTCCGTATGAAACGGATACGCTCTAACGAGCGTCCCCCTCAGCTCTCGTCGAGCCAAACGATATCCGCGCCCAGGATGCGGCCCTTGCCGCGATTCGCCTGGACCAGGACGGCGCAGCCATCCCCCATGCCCTTGGCGGCGCTCGCCAGCTCATCCGGTCCGAGATTGAGGGTCATGGCGCTGCCGGCCCATCTGCCGATCGAGCGGAAACCGCGCACCACGTTGTAGTTGACCAGCGTCCTGCCCCGGTTCTCGCCGGCATCGACCGAAGTCGTGTGCTCGCGATCGACGGAGATCAGCCAGATCGTGGCGGCCCCATGGTAGCCGCTGGACTCGCCGATCTTGACCGTGACCCTGCCGGAGCTACTCGTCGAGAGCGCCACCGGCACCCGCTTCGATTTCGCTGCCTTCGATACCGAGATTGCCTTCTTCACGGCCCCCTTGTTGGACCCCACCACGTGACGCCTGCCGTCGATCACGAGCTGCGGCGTATAGATGTAGGCGATGCCGAGCGCGCGCCCGTAGTCCCGCTGCCGCGTCGTCGTCTCTTCCGTCGCGAAGCGATCCTCCCAGCCGATGTAGTTCCAATAGTCGACGTGGAACGAGAGCGCGACCACGTCGTCCCGAGTCGCCGCCAGTTCCCCGAGGTACGCATCGGCCGAGGGGCACGACGAGCACCCCTGGGAGGTGAAGAGCTCCAGGACCACCTTCGGGTCGTCCGCGCGTACCGACAGCGGCAGGAAGGCAAGTGCTGCGGCGATGAGTAGAGCGCTGAATTTCATGATCTTGGTCATGGCGCGATCCTAGCACGCGCGCCCCTGACGAAATCGCAAGCCCAATCACGTTTGGGTGAAGCTTGCGCCGCGTCTCTCAGCCCGCGCGCCCCTCGGTCTCCGGCGGATAGAGCCACGCCTTCGGGCGCCCCGCCGACTCGCCGGCGGCCTCCGCTTCCAGCCCCGGCGCGCGCTGCTTGGTCAGCTTCATCGTAATGTGATCGCCCGAGGTCGTGCGCCCGTAGCGCGCCGGATTGTCGGCGCTCACGCAGCTCGGCAGGCACTCGATCTCGGCGTCGTAGTTGGGTTGATGGAAGAAGATCAGCGACAGCCGGTCGAGATGCGCCTGGTTGCGGGGCGGATTGGTGATGCGGTGCATGGTCGAGCGCCAGCGGTCGTTGGTCCACTCGGCCATCAGGTCGCCGAGATTGACCGAGAAGCTGTCCGGGAACCAGGGCACGTCTTCCCACGCGCCCGATTCGGTCTGAATCTGCAGCCCGCCCACGGCGGTATCGCAGTGCACCAGCGTCAGGCTGCCGTAGTCGGTATGGGCGCCGCCGCGAAGCTGCTCCGGCAGCGGCGCATCCGGCTGCGACGGATAGTAGATGGCGCTGAAGTTGGTGATGTGCTCGTCGATCTTGGCCTGGAAGAAGTCCTCGGGCATGTCCAGCGCCACGGCGAAGATCCGCATGATGTCGGCCGAGAGCCGCGACATCTCGCGATAGTAGGCCTCCCACACCCTGGGCATGTCCGCCGGCTTGTCCGGCCAGATGTTCGGGGCGAAATAGCGCGCGCCGGCGGGCCCGTAGTGATACTCGTCGTAGGCAGCGTCCACCGGCCCCATGCTGTAGGCCTCCTTGAGGTCCGGCGGGCGCTCTTCGTCGAGGCTGTAGGCCAGGCTCTCCGTCCCCGGCGGCGTGTAGCCGCGATAGCGGTCGGCCGGCATCTTGTGCTTCATCTTTTCCCAGTGGGGCCGCGCGAAGAAGCCGCGCGAGACGCCGTGCATCTCGTTGATCAGCGACTTCGGCACCCCGTGGCCCGCAACCACCAGCCAACCAAACTCGCGGCAGGCGTCGTCCAGCGCCTCGGCCGTCCGCACCTTGTCGGCCCTGGAGCCGTGGAGGAAGGGTTCGATGTCGATCAGGGGGATCATGGTCTGTCGCCCGTCGTCGCGCTTCGGGAGCGGTTTCTACCCCAGCGCCGGACCCCACGCACCTGCTTCAGTCCGTGGCCCGCTCCGGCCGGCTCAGTTGCTGGTGCCGAGTATCTCGCGGGCCTCTGCCGGCGTCGCCGGCTCCGCCCCCAGCATGCGGACCAGCGACACCGCCTGCTCCACCAGCGCCGCGTTGGAGGGCGCGAGCGTGCCCCGCTCCAGGTAGAGATTGTCTTCGAGCCCCGTGCGGACATGGCCGCCGCTCAGCACCGAGAGGCCGGCGATGGGAAGCTGGTCGCGCGAGATACCGAAGGCGGCCCAGTGCGCGCCCTCCGGCAGCAGGCTCTTCATGTAGGAGAGCGCCTCCGGTGTCGCCGGCGCGCCCCACTCGATCCCGAGGCAGAGCTGGAAGAACCCCGGCTCCGGCACATGGCCCTTCTCGATCAGGTTCGCCGCCAGCCGCACGCCGCCCACGTCGAAGACCTCCAGCTCCGGCACGACCCCCCACTCCCGCATGGAATCGGCCATGTAGCGAAGCTGCGGCGGCGAGTTGATCATGACGCTGTCGTCGCGCACGCCGCCCGAGTTCATGGTCGCGACGTCCAGGCTGCAAATCTCGGGCCTGAGCTCGCCCACGTGGGCGATCCGCCGCGCCGGCGCCGTGAAAGTCGTGCCCGGCCCGTAATCGAAGGGGTCCTCCACACCGGGGCTGAGGCGCGCGCCGTAGCCCGTGGTGAGGTTCAGCACGACATCGGTCTCGCTCTGGCGGATGCGCCCGGCAGTCTCGCGGTAATGGTCGAGCTCCATGCTGGCCTTGCCGCTCTCGGGGTCGCGCACGTGGACGTGCACGATGGCGGCACCCGCCCTGGCCGCATCGAGCGCGGATTGCGCGATTTCGTCCGGAGTCACGGGCACCGCCGGATTCCTGGCCACCGTGTCCGCCGAGCCCGTCACCGCACAGGTAATGATCACCTTGCGCGCCATGTCTCCCCTCTCCCGAATCGCCCCGCCGGAGCCGATGCCCCTCGGCCGATGATGGCACGAATGCCCCCTCCCCGCGACCGCGCCCCGGCCCGCGCGACGCCGGCGCACACAAAAATTCAGGCGGGATTCGCCGGGATTGAGCGGGACAAGCCAAGAACCTTCCCCGTCACCTGTCGAGAAGATTGAGGGTGCGCAGCCCAGGGTAGATTGCGAAACCGCGATCCAGCGTTACCCACTCACAGCCGTGTTCGATGGCGAGGGCGGCGTGATAGGCGTCGGGCAGCCTATTCCCCGTAAGCTGGAGCGCGACGGCCATGCCGCGGAATATGCGCCAGTGACCGTCGCCGGGTCGCAGCGTCGTGCTCCCCGGCTGAGCAAGCAACGCATCGACGAAATCGAGAGCTGCGTCGCTGGGCGTGGGCGGATGAAATATCTTGGTGTGCGTCAGCACCCGCAGCACGCCACTGAGCACGAGTTCCGACAACCCGACCCGTTCCCTGCCGGCCAAGGCATCGTTCAGCCATGCGCGGCAGCGTTCATGGTGAACAGCGTCCTCGCGAAACGCGCTAACCAGTATGTTGACGTCAGGACTCTGCATCCATGATGGCCTGGAGCGCCGCGTTGTCCGTCAGGTCCACACCCGGCTGTACGCCCCTTCCCCGAAACGTTGGAATGGGCGGCGCGTCGGTCGGGTCGCCCCCGAGAGAACTCCTCAGATACTCTCGAAGCGCCTGCTCGAACGTCTCCTTCAGGGTCCTTTGCTCGTGTGCGGCGCGAGCCTTTACGGCCGTCAGGAGCGCGTCATTGACATCGATGGTCGTCCTCATATGTGAATATGTATCCTAAAATATGTTTTCACACAATCTCACTCGGCCATTTCGCGGTGGGTCAAGGCGTCGCCACTTCACTTGTCGAACCGAGACACGAACCGGTTCCTCGCCTGCCCGGTTGCCCGGGGCGGGCACGCCACATAATCTAAACGGCTCCAAGAGGACAACCGCTCCGCGCAATCGGCGCATGGCGGGCGGGAGACGGCAGGCGGACATGACCGAGGCGCAGCCGGCGAGCACTGAGACGGGCAATCGCGAGGCAGCCCTCGCCGCCCTCTACGACGATGTCCACAGCGGCCACATGTTCCCCTTCTGGGCGACCACCACCGACGTCGCGCACGACGAGATCAAGCAGCTCATGGGGAGCCGCGGCGCCATCCCCCACCTCTGGCGCTACGAGAGCGAGATCGGGCCCCTGCTCCGCCGCTCGGCCGAGCTGGTCTCGATGGCGGATTCGGAGCGCCGCTCGCTGATCCTGGTCAACCCCGGCCTCGCGCCGACGCGCGCGACCGTCTCCACCATGTACTCCGCCTACCGGCTCAACGACCCCAACGAGGTGATGCCCCCCCACCGGCATTCTCCCAACGCCATCCGCCTCGGGCTCACGGGCTCGATGAACTTCACCGGCGTCGAGGGCGAGGACATCGTGTTCGGCCCCGGCGACATGGTGCTGACGCCGCAGGACACCTGGCACAACCACGGCAACAAGGGCGACGAGCCTGCCGTCAACCTCTCCGTGCTCGACCTGCCGCTGGTCGAGGTGCTCAACGCGATCTACTTCGAGCACGACTACAAGGAGGAGCGCGACGGCCGCCAATTCGTGGCCAGGGAGCAGTCCGCCCGCTTCAGCGCCGACTATTCGGCGGAGGTCTACGGCTCCGGCGGCCTGATGCCCTGCTTCGTGCCGCACGGGCGCGGCAGCGGCACCGGCTCGCCGATGTACGTCTACCGCTGGGAGCCCATGCGCGAGATGCTGGAGGCGCACCGCGACCGCGACGGCGACCCTCACGAGGCCCTGATGGTGGAATACGTCGACCCCACCCGCGGCGGCCCGGTGTTCAGGACCATGACCTTCTACGCGCAGATGCTGCGGCCCGGCGAGAAGACTCTGCCTCTCAAGCAGACCGCGAGCCTGCTCGTCTCGCCGCTCGAAGGGCAAGGCCACAGCATCGTGGGCGAGACCCGCTTTGACTGGCGACCCTTCGACACGCTCGCCGTGCCGGGCGGCCAGTGGTGCCACCACGTCAACGATTCGGAGACCGCGCCCGCCATCCTCTTCGTGGCGAGCGACAAGCCGGCGCTCGCCGCGCTCGGACACTTCAAGAAATGGGGCCGCGACGATAGCGGCGATACCCTCCGCCTCGCCTGAGGCGGGCACGCCAACAGCGGCATAAATCAGAGGGAGAACCACGAACATGACCACGGCAGCGGTAGTTGGCCTCGGCACCATGGGGCCCGGCATGGCGGCAACGCTCGCGCGCGGCGGGCTCACGGTGCGCGCCTTCGACACGGAGGCGGCGCAGCTCGAGAAGGCGCCCGGCACTGCCGCCATCGCGTTCGGCGTGCTGGAAAAACTCGGGATGCCCGACCGCGGCGGGGCCGAGCTGATCAGCTACCACGACACCCTCGCCGATGCTGTGGCGGACTGCGATATGGTCCTGGAGAGCGTGCCCGAGAAGGTCGACATCAAGCGTGCCGTGTTCGCGGACCTCGACAAGCTGGTCTCGAAGGAGTGCATCCTCGCCTCCAACACCTCGGGCATCCCGGTCACCACGCTGCAGGAGGGCAACTCGGCGCCGGGCCGCGTCGTCGGCATGCACTGGTCGAACCCGCCCTTCATCATCCCGGTCATCGAGGTCATCGCCGGCGCCGAGACCACGCAGGCGACCTGCGACCGGATGGTGCAGGCGATCAAGGACCTCAACCTGCTGCCCGTGGTGGTGAAGAAGGACGTTCCCGGCTTCGTCGAGAACCGCATCCTCTACGCGATCATGCGCGAGGCCTGCGATCTGGTGGAAAATGGCGTGATCGAGCCCGAGGGCCTGGACACCTGCGTCTCCTGGGGCATCGGCTACAAGCTCGCGGTCGTAGGCCCGATGTCGCTGCTCGACATGGCCGGCCTCGACATCTACCAGGCGGTCGGCAGCTACCTGAACGCCGACCTCTGCAACCGCGACAGCGTGAGCAGCTACATCACGGAGCGGACCGAAAAGGGCGATCTCGGCATGAAGACCGGGACCGGCATTTTCTCCTACACCCCCGACGACATCAAAGCCCTGCAGGGCAAGCGGGCCGGCCAGCTCGTCGCCGTCCGCCGCGCGCTGGAGGGCCGCTCCTAGCGGGCGGCGCAGCACCAGCATGGCCGACGCACACCGCACCCGCCGGCTCGCCCATATCGACTGCCCGGGCGGCGGGCAGGTCTGGGTCGACGGCACCACGCTCTACATCGGCCACATGCGCTGGCCGTCGGGCACCACCATCGTCGACGTGGCCGACCCTGCGAGCCCGCGCATCCTGGCGCGCATCGAGCTGCCGGAGGGCTGGCACTCGCACAAGGTCCGCACCGCCAACGGCGTCATGCTGGTCAATCACGAGCGCCTCGGCGGCGGCGGCAACGACGCCAACGGCTTCGGCGGCGGGCTCGGCGTCTACGACGTCTCCAACCCCGCCAAGCCGAACCTCGTCACCAAGTGGCGCACCGCCGGCAAGGGCGTTCACCGCTTCACCTTCGACGGCCGCTACGCCTACATTTCGCCCACGGCCGAGGGCTATGTCGGCAACATCGTCATGATCCTCGACCTCGCCGACCCGGCGCAGCCGCAAGAGGTCGGCCGCTGGTGGATCCCCGGCCAGTGGCAGGCGGGCGGCGAGGAGTATCCCTGGGAGAACTGGGTGGCGCCCCGCTGCCACCACCCGCTCCGCCTCGGCGACCGGCTCTACGTCAGCTACTGGCACCACGGCCTCTTCATCCTCGACATCGAGGACATGGCCCGGCCGAAGCACGTGGCCGGCGTCAACACCAGCCCCGCCTTCCCGCATCCGACCCACACCTGCCTGCCCTTCCCCTACAGGCTCAAGGGCCGGCACATCATGGTGGTGGCGGACGAGGACGTGGCGAAGTTGTGGCCGTCGCCGCCGGCCTTTGCCTGGGTCTACGACATCACCGACGAGCGCTGCCCCATCCCCATCAGCACCATCCACGTGGATGGCGTCGATCAGGACGGCAGCCCCCAGCCCGACATGACCGGTTGCCACCAGCCTTCGGACCGCTTCACCGGCAACGTCGTGCCCTTCGCCTGGTTCGCCCAGGGCCTGCGCCTGGTGGACGTGTCGGACCCCTTCGCGCCCTGCGAGGTCGCGCGCTACGTCCCCGACCCGCCGGAGGGATGCGAGCGTGCCTCCTCCAACGACGTCACCGTCGACGACCGCGGCCTCATCTACCTGATCGACCGCCAGCGCGGCGTCGACATCATCGAAACCGACGCTCTCTGAACCGCCATGCCCCAGCTTCGCCCCGAAGAGCGCACGTTCTTCCACGAAAACGGCTATCTGATGGTCGAGGACGCGGTGGATGCCGCCCTGCTCTCACGGCTGAAGCAGGATTTCGCCGCGTGGGTGGAGGAGAGCCGGGCTCACGATGCGGCCTGGGGCGACACCCTGGACGGCCGGCCCCGCTTCGACCTGGAGACGGGCCACAGCAGCGAGAAGCCGAGCCTTCGCCGGGTCAACGCGCCGGTGGAGGTCTCGGAGGCCTATCTTGCGGCCTCGCTGGAAAGCCGCATGGTCGACTGCGTCACCGATCTCATCGGGCCGAACGTGAAGCTGCACCACACCAAGATCAACTCCAAGCTCCCGGGCGCGCATACCGAGGTCAAGTGGCACCAGGACTTCGCCTTCACGCCGCACAGCAACGACGACGTGGTGACGGCGCTGCTCATGGTGGACGAGGTCACGGAGGAGAACGGGCCGCTTCAGGTCGTTGCCGGCACGCACCGCGGGCCCATCCACAGCCACTGGCACGAGGGCGTGTTCACGGGCGCGGTCGCGGACGACGTGGCCGCCACGAGCGTGCCGTCCGCCGAGACCTGCATCGGCCCGGCGGGCTCGGTCTGCCTGATGCACACGCGCCTGCTGCACGGCTCCGCCCCCAACCGCTCCGAACGGCCGCGCACGCTGCATATCTCGGTCTACAGCGCCGACGACGCGCTCGCCATGTCTCCAAACCCGGTCCCTAACCGCTACGAGGGCCGCCTTGTTCGCGGTGAGCGCACCGGGCGCGTGCGCTCGATGGACTACGAGCTCGAATTGCCGCAGCTGCCGACCGGGGCCTCGTTCTTCGACCAGCAGGCCCGCCACGGAGAAGCCGGCGCCGCAACCTCGTGAGCCGAGCCGCCGCCTCGCTTCCCGGTTAAGTCCCCACCGTCCCCATCTTCACTCTTGAGACACGTGCGAGTCCCACGCGCCCCTGTACACGATGGGCAGCAGCGACGGGTCCGTGACACTGGAGTCCTCGTGCACACGAACCACGCTGCGGCCGATACCGCAGTCCCCGAAGTCATCGCAGGTCAGCGTGCCGAGGATGCCCCGAAAATCCGCCGTGCCAGCCAGCGCATCGCGCAATGCCGCACGGTCGATGGAGAGCGTGTCCCCATCGACGACCGCAACCCGCCCGATCGCCGAGAGCAGCAGCGTCGTCGCGTCATAGCCGTGCGCCCAGTACGAGGACGTTGGCGGCCCGCCGAAAGCTGCCTCGAACGCGGTGAGCACGTCGACGGCGCTCTTGCCCGTTGCCTGGTTCGTGTTTCCGCTGTCTCCGGGATCGGGCGCCGTGAAGTAGAGGCCTTCGCTCTCGGGCAACGCGAGCAGGTCCGTCGTCAACGTGGCGGCGCCGCCGATCATCGTCACGCCGTCCATGGCGTCGCTCTTCGCCGCCTGCTGAATCAGAGCCATCGCCTCCGCCTGGAAGAGAGGGATGAACACGCCGTCGGGCGCTGCGGCGGCGAGCTTGGCCAGAACGACGGCCATGTCGGTCTGGCCCTTCTCCACCCGGGCGATGACCGGCACGTCGCCGCCGTGCGCACGGACCTCGACCGCGAAGGCATTCGCGATGGCGCTGGTGTAGGCGTCGCCGTCGTGGACCGTCCCCATCGTGCGCAGCCCGAGTTCGTCGAAGCTGAAGTGCGCGACGACGCTCGCCTCGATCAGGTCGTTGTCCGTCACGCGGTAGTAGCCCGCGTGGTGGTGCGGGCCGGCGTTCCCGGCAAGATCGGATGTCAGCAGAGGCGAGGTGTTGGCCGGCGAGATCATCGAGAGCCCGGCCGCGCTGAGGATCGGCGCTGCCTCCACCGCCGCGCCGGAGCAGAGCGTCCCGATGACGCCGACCACCCGCGCGTCGGCCGCGACGATCTCGGCCGCCGCGCGCCCGCCCTCGCCCGAGCATTTCTCGTCGAGGGTCTGGATGGAGACCGGGTGCCCGTGAACGGGTCCGAAATCCTCGATCGCCAGGTCGATGGCGGTTCCGATGAGAGGCGACACGGAGGTCACCACCGTCTCGGAAAGGAGCGCGCGGATTTCAATCGGCGCGCCGCGTTCGATCTCAACCGCGCCGAGCGGCTCCGCTGCGAGACCGCTGCTGCAGGCGAGGATCGCCGATATCGCGGCGGCAAGCACCGGTGCTCGTCTTGTGAGAGGCAAATTTCGCATGGCCAGTTCCTTCCCTGCTTGTCGGTCGTGGTCCTCCAGTGACAAGGTCGCGTCAGTTCTCTGGAACGGGTCTCGCGGCACTATGAACCAAATGCGGGACCGTGGCATGGAGTCGATCGCACCCATCGCGATGCGGCTGCGACGGGAGGCGGGCGTGGGCGCGGCGGCGCGGGCTTGCTATCGTCGCGGCCGGCTGCGGGCGGACGAGTCGGCGGCAGCTCTCTCGGGAAGGAGCGGTCAGTGAGCGACCCGCGCACCATCACCGATCACTACACCAGCGGCGACCTGCTGGCGCGGCTTGAGGCGCGGCTGCGGGAGGACGGGGTCGATCCGTCGCGACCAACCGTCGAGGCGCTGGCGCCCTACGACCACTTCCACGGCCGCGGCCTGGAAGCAACCGAGGACATGGCCGCGCTGCTCCAGATCGCCGAGACCGACCACATTCTGGATGTCGGCAGCGGCCTCGGCGGGCCCGCGCGCTACCTCGCCCGGCGCTTCGGCTGCCGTGTCAGCGGGATCGATCTGACGCCCGAGTTCTGCGACATCGCGCGCCACCTGACGGCGCTGCTGGGCCTCGAGGACCGGGTCTCCACCGGGCACGGCGACGCCCTGGCGATGCCCTACGACGACGCCTCGTTCGACGGTGCCTACTCGATGAACGTCTCGATGAACATCGCCGACAAGCGCGCGCTCTACAGGGAAATCCGCCGCGTGCTGAAGCCCGGCGCCTGGCTGGTGCTGTCGGAGGCTGCGCAGGGGCCGGGCGGCGCGCCGGACTACCCGACGCCGTGGGCGCGGACCGCCGCGTCGAGCTTTCTCGCGACCGAGGCCGAGACCCGCGCGAGCCTGGAGGCCTGCGGGTTCGCCATCGAGAGCCTGCGCGATACCACCGAGGCCTCGCTCGCCTATGGCGCCCGCTCGCGCGCACTGGTGGAGGCCGGCGGCAAGCCGCTGCACCGCGCGGTTTCACTGATCCACGGCCCGCTCGCCGAGCAGGCGGGAGAGAACTCCGCGCAGGCGCTGAAGGAACGCCGCGCGGTGCCGATCGAGCTTCTCTGCCGCGCGCTGCCGCAGTAGAGCGCTCCAGCGCGCACGGCTGGCTGCGCCGGCCCTCAGCTCCCGCCCTCGTGGTAAGCCCGCGCGATATCCGCGCGGCGACAGATCCAGACGTCATCGTGACGCAGCACGTGCTCCAGAAAGCGCCGCAGCGCCGCGAGGCGTGCGGGCCTCCCGATCACCCGACAATGCAGACCCACGGAGAGCATCGCCGGGTGCCCGTTGACGCCCTCCCGGTAAAGCTCGTCGAAGGCCGCGCAGAGGTATTCGGCAAACGCAATCGGCGAGGCGAAGCCGTTCGGCGTGCTGAACTTCATGTCGTTGCTGTCGAGCGCGTATGGAATGACGAGGTGGCGCCCGCCCCCCTCCAGCTCGAGCCAGTAGGGAATGTCGTCGTCGTAGGCATCGGAATCGTAGAGCAGGCCGCCGCACTCGATCGCGAGCCGGCGCGAGTTCTCGCTCATCCGGCCGCAGTAGAAGCCGACCGGCGCCGCTCCCGTCTGCTCGCGGATCGTCTCCTTCGCCATCAGGATGTGCTGGCGCTCGACCTCCTCGGGCACGTTGGCATAGTCGAACCAGCGCCAGTTGTGGCTCGCGACCTCGAAGCCCTGGCTCGCGCAGTAGCGGCCGACCTCCGGATTCAGCGCGAGCGCCTGGCCCACGCCGAAAATGGTCGCCGTCACGTCCAGCTCCTCGAAGAGCCGCAGAATGCGCCAGACCCCGGCACGCGCGCCGTAGTCGTAAAGGCTCTCGGTATTGTGGTCCCGCTGGCCCACGCGCGCCTCGATGCCGCAGATCTCGTGGATATAGCTCTCTGAGGTGGCATCGTCGTTCTGGATCGACCGCTCGGCGCCCTCCTCGTAGTTGAGGACGAGGCTCAGCGCGAGCGGGCTATCGTCCCGCCAGGGCGGGCGCGGGCGCGAGCGGCCGTAACCGACGAAATCGCGATCGTTCATGCCGGTCATGTCTAGGAACTCCTTGCCGAACCCGCTTCGGACACCTCATGCCAGGTCGTGGGCTTGAAGAAGGTACGGTCGAAGCCGCCCCCATTCCAGGTGGTCATTTTCCGCACGTGGACGAGAAAGGGTTCTCTGGGAAACCCGAAGGTCGTCTCGGCATAGGCCACCCCCGGCGCCCCCAGGTACCGCTCGGCCATCTTGCGGGCCGGCGTGATCCAGTCGAAATCCTCTGGCAAAAACTCCGCTTCGCCCAGGGCGCTCACCCTCATGTAGGGCAGCGAGGGATTGTCGACGAGGACGCCGCAGCGCGCATCGCGGTGCAGGTTCTCCACCATGCTGGTGCGCGTCTTGCTGATCACCAGGAACGCGCGCTCCTGCGCCAGCCATTCGAACCAGACCGGACTCACCACCGGCCAGCCGTCGGCCATCGTGGTGGCGACCTTCGCGAAGAGAGCCCCCGATGTGAGGAAGTCGTCGCGCTCCTCGACGGTCATCCCTCGCCCGCTGTCAGATGTCATTGCCATGGCGCGCCCCTCCGCTCCCGCCGCCCGAATTCGAGCTGCAACGCCCGCTCGTTCGCGGGCGCTCAGGATAGGTAGGGCCGCTCGCCATTGCACGCAGCGAGTGGAGACGGCGGGCGTGCTTCGCCGCCGCCTCCGGGCTCAGCCGCGCCGTGGCGTCTCATGCCGATTCGGGCTAGGGTCGCGCCCGCTTGGCGGCCGAGGCCGTCGGGTGGGGAGAGGCATCTGACGCGGCGGGACAGCCATGCGATTTGCGGTCGATACCGGGGGAACCTTCACCGACCTTGTCGTCGAGTCCGACGACGGGGGCCTGCGCATGTACAAGGCGCCGACTACGCCGTCGGACCCGGTCGCCGGCGTGCTGGAAACGCTGTCCCGCGCCGCGGACGACCTGGGCGAGAGCCGCGAGGCCCTGCTCGGCCGGGGCGAGATGCTGATCCACGGCACCACGCACGCGATCAACGCCATCGTCACCGGCAACACGGCGCGAGCGGCCTTCCTCACCACCAAGGGCCATCCGGACGTGCTGGTGTTCCGCGAGGGCGGGCGCATCGAGCCCTTCAACTTCACCGTGCCCTACCCCGAGCCCTACGTGCCGCGCTCGCTCACCTACGAGGTGCCCGAGCGCGTCGCCTACGACGGCTCCGTCACCGAGCCGCTGGACGAGGCCGCCGTCGTCGCGATCATCGAAGAGCTCAAGGGCCGGGACGTCGAGGCGGTCGGCGTCTGCCTGCTCTGGTCGATCGTGAACCCCGCCCACGAGCTTCGCGTCGGCGCGCTGCTGGAACGTCACCTGCCGGGCGTCCCCTACACCCTCTCGCACGTTCTCAACCCCTCCCTCCGCGAGTACCGCCGCGCGTCGTCGACCTGCATCGACGCCTCGCTCAAGCCGCTCATGGGCAGCTATCTCGGCGGCCTGGAGTCGCGCCTGCGCGATGCGGGCTTCGGCGGCCGGGTCCTAGTCGTGACGACCCAGGGCGGCGCCATGGATGCGGCCGACATGGCGACCGCGCCGATCCACTCGATCAACTCGGGCCCTGCGATGGCGCCCATCGCCGGCCGCGCCTACGCCGAGGCCGATACCGGTGTCGACACCGCCATCATCGCCGACACCGGCGGCACCACCTTCGACGTGAGCCTGGTGCGCGGCGGGCGCATCCCGTGGACCCGGGAGACCTGGATCGGCCAGCCCTACCGCGGCCACATGACCGGCTTCCCGGCGGTGGACGTGAAGAGCATCGGCGCGGGCGGCGGCAGCATCGCCTGGGTCGACGAGGGCGGCCTGCTCCATGTCGGACCGAAGAGCGCGGGTGCCGTGCCCGGCCCGGTCTGCTACGGCGCTGGCGGCACGGAGCCCACCGTGACCGATGCGTCGGTGATTCTCGGCTGGATCGACCCCGCCTACTTCCTCGGCGGCACCATGGCGCTGGAGACCGAGGCCGCCGCGAACGCCATCGAGACCCACGTCGCGGGCAAGCTCGGCCTCTCGCTCCACGAGGCCGCGGCGGCCATCATGAGCGTCGCCACCGAGAACATGGTGCACGCCATCGAGGACATCACGGTCAACCAGGGGATCGACCCGCGCGAGGCCGCCATCGTCGGCGGCGGCGGCGCGGCCGGCCTCAACGCGGTCGCCATCGCGCGCCGGCTCGGCTGCGCGCAGGTGATCCTGCCCGAGGTCGCGGCCGCGCTCAGCGCCCACGGCGCGCTGATCTCGGAGCTCCGGGCCGAGTACAGCGGCACGCTCTACACCTCCACCGGCGGCTTCGACTTCAACGGCGTGAACGCGCTGCTGGAGCGGCTGGAGCAGAAGTGCCGGGCCTTCATCGAGGGGCCGGGCGCCGGCTCCCTGGAGCAGGTCGTGGAGTTCACCGCCGAGGCCCGCTATCCCAGCCAGATCTGGGAGATCGAAGTGCCGCTGCGCGCCGACCGGATCGAGGACGAGCCGGCGCTTGCAGCCTTCGTCGAGGACTTCCACAAGACCCACGAAGCGCTCTTCACCTTCGCCGACATCGAATCGACCATCGAGACCGTGGGCTGGCGCGCCAACGTGCGCTGCCGGCTCCGGGACGGCGTCAACCTGAGCGTGGAGAGCGCCGGCGGCGGGCCGGAGATCGCGCACAGCCGCTCGGTCTACTTCCCGGACACGGGCTTCGTCGAGGCGCGCGTGGTGCACTTCGACGGCATGGGCTCGGGCGAGACCGTGGAAGGGCCCGCGATCATCGAATCGTCCTTCACCACCGTTGTGATCGACCCCGGGGCCAGGGCCGAGCGCCGGCCCTCGGGCAGTCTCCTGATAACGCCCTGACCCAGGGAGCCGGGCAATGGCAAGGAACACGCTGACCCTCAACGCTGACGGCACGCTCGACGGCGTGCAGATGGCGATCATCAACAAGCGGATGGAGGCCATCTGCGCCAAGATGGCCAACACGCTGCTGCGCACCGGCCGCTCCGGCGTGCTCAACAGCGCGCGCGACTTCTCCTGCTGCATCGTGACTGCGGAGAACCGGCTGCTCACCGTCAACGAGAGCCTGCCGATTCACGTCCTGCGCGGCGCCGACATGATGTGCGAGTCGATGCAGGAGTTTCACGCCGACCTCAAGCGGGGCGACGCCTACCTTCACAACTCGCCCTACCACGGCTGCTCCCACCCCGCCGACCACACGACCCTCGTGCCGGTGGTGGACGACGAAGGCGTGCACCGCTTCACCATGGTCGCCAAGGCGCATCAGGCCGATTGCGGCAACTCCATCGCCACCACCTATCACGGCAGCGCGCGCGACGTGTACGAGGAAGGCGCGCTGATCTTCCCGGCGGTTCAGATCCAGCGCGACTACGAGGACATCGAGGACATCGTGCGCATGTGCCGGCTCCGCATCCGCGTGCCGGAGCAATGGTGGGGCGATTACCTAGCCGCACTCGGCGCGGCGCGGATCGGCGAGCGCGAGATCATGGGCTTCGGCAACGAGATCGGCTGGGACACCCTCGCCCAGTTCGCCGAGCAGTGGTTCGACTACAGCGAGCAGCTGATGATCGCGGCCGTGCGCAAGATGCCGGGCGGCCGGGCCGAGACCACGTCCATGCACGACCCCTTCCCCAATGCCGAGGACGGTATCCCGGTCAAGATCGTGGTCGAGGTAGACCCCGAAGAGGCGATGGTCGACATCGACCTGCGCGACAACCCCGACGCCATGCCCTGCGGCCTCAACCTCTCGCAGGCCTGCTGCGAGAGCACGCTGCTGCTCGGCGTCTTCAACAGCATCCCGGACTCGGTGCCGACCAACACCGGCTCCTTCCGCCGCGTGCGCATGCACCTGAAGGAGAACAGCGTCTGCGGCATTCCCAAGCACCCGACCAGCTGCTCGGTGGCGACCACCAACCTCGCCGACCGCGTGGGCAACGGGGTGAGCCGGGCGATCGCGGACCTGGGCGATGGCTACGGCATGGCCAGCACCGCCTCGATCATCCCGCCCTCCCTCGGCGTCATCTCCGGGCACAGCGAGAAGACCAAGGGCGCCTACGTCAACCAGATCTTCCTCGGCTGGGGCGGCGGCGCGGCCAGCGCCCAGGCCGACGCCTGGCTCTCGATCGGCCATCTCGGCAACGCCGGCATGTCCTATCAGGATTCCATCGAGCTCGACGAGATGCGCTTCCCCCTCACCGTACGCGGCCGCCATTTCATCACCGATTCGGGCGGCCACGGCCGCACGCGGGGCGGCGCCGGGGTCTATTGCGAGTTCGGGCCGACCGAGGGCGACCTCGAGGTCGGCTACGTCAGCGACGGCAACATCACGGCGCCCGAGGGCGCGCGCGGCGGCACCCCTGGCGGGCGCGCCAACCAGTTCCGGCGCGATGCCAACGGCGATCTGCACCGGCTCGATCCCTGCGCCCAGGCGATCATCCCCGAGGGCCACACCATCGTCTCCTACTCCTGCGGCGGCGGCGGCTACGGCGCACCGACCGAGCGGCCGGCGGCACAGGTGGCGATCGACGTCCGCGAGCGCTGGGTCTCCCCCGAAGCCGCCCGCGACACCTACCGCGTAGCCCTCGACGACACCGGCGCCCTCGATCAGCCCGCAACGGAGCAACTACGCAACGGCTGAGTGCCGGGCGCGCGAAAGGCCTACTCTCCCCCGGAACACATTGGTTGGAGGCAGAGTGGATTTTGGGTGGTCGCAGAATGGATTCAACATTGCGCCACGGGGCAGTAATTGACACGATCCCAGGCAGGCAGGGACGGCCCTGCGCGCGAACTCAAACTTCGTTGAGGAGGAGAAGCTCGATGGTCGAACGCAAGGAACAGGAACACCTGCTGCGGCAGGCAGCTGGGTGCGATTCTCGTATGGCCATAATTTGGGTCATGCAGCGATTGCCAGGTCTTCGGATGAGCTGATGTTGTCGTTGGCTGCTCCGGAATGGGCACCCATAAGCCCGGCCCATGCCTGATCGAAGAG
>Ga0209754_1000809_pt1 | contig 37475 bp, 48 predicted proteins | sample MesohylBB_FD_187295 | JGI IMG/M metagenome (GOLD analysis project Ga0209754, IMG submission 187295) | Host-associated microbial community of the marine sponge Aplysina aerophoba from Gulf of Piran - sponge mesohyl, lysed by bead beating... | ecosystem: Host-associated > Porifera > Sponge >...
GTTTCACCTCGGAGATGCCCCCCTGAACTCGAAGATGCGTGCTTCCAACACATGCATCGTCGCAGGTCAGAGGGGCTTTTCCGCGGACCCTTACAGACCAGTCAACCCGACTCGTGAATAATCAGGGCTAGGCGGCGGGCTGAGCGCCTCGGCCGGGCCGGTCGGCGCCCCAGCGGGCGATGTCGGCTTCGAGATCGAGCGGGATGTTGCTCGGGGCGCCCTCTTCGTAGAGCTCGAGCGGGACTTCCCACATCACCTCGAATTCGATGCCGTCAGGGTCGTGGCAGTACAGGCTGCGGCTGACGCCGTGGTTGTTCTCGCCCACGAGCACGCCCATCTCAGCCAGCCGGGCCTTGGCTTCGGCCAGCTCGGCGAGCGTCGCCACCTCCCAGGCCACGTGGTACAGCCCGACATGGCGCGGCGGCGAGCCCTCGCCGGCCGCGTCGAACAGCCCGAGGTCGTGGTCGGTGTTGGAGTCGGGCGATGCCATGAACACAGCCGTGCCGTAACGGTTCACGACTTCAAGCCCCAGCGCCTGGTTGTAGAAGCGAGCCGATGCCTCAGGATCGGTGACCCACAGCACGGCGTGCCGGATGCCGAGCGTGGCCATGTCACCTCCCATCGGTATGGATCCGCGACCGGTGCCAACCTGTCCGTGCGCAGAGCCCGTCGCCCGCTTCGAATCGTACCGACCCCACCGAACCTCAGGGCAATCGGAGCTTGATGCCACCGATCGCAGAGTCGTCGGGCTCGCTGAGCGCATTGGTGGCGACCATCTGCCCTTCGGTTGCCGCCCGGTCATTCCAAGGCATCGCGGCAGTCCAGCGCCAGGCAAAGCTCATGACTCGCACGAACGAGGAGAGATTGCGTGCCTGGGATGCCGAAGTGCGCTTCACGCCACCGAGGTACTCGTTGCGAAACACGGTGGGGATCACGATCCGGGCTTCGTTGGCCGCGGACAGCTCCGCGTTCATCATGACGCGTGCGACTCGACCATTGCCATCGGCGAACGGATGAACCTCGGACACCATCATCATCATGTACAGCGCCCGTCGGAATCCGGCCGGCACAGGCTGAGCAAGTTCGAGTCCCTTGAGCAACGTGCCTTCGACGAGATGCGGAGCGACGAAGTGGTAGCTACCGACACGGTTGTTCACCTGCTTCCACTGGCCGGGTCCTAGTTCGGGCCTGCCTTCCAGAATGGATGCATGACGTTCCCGCAGGAACAACAACGACTCAGCTGGGTTGTCGGATACAGCTCGACGACCGACGGCATCGGCAACACACCGGTAGGTGCCCAAGATGTCATGACCATCGGCTGGACGAGACGCCGGCGGCTGCTGAGTCTCGATGATTCGGCGTGCCTCATCCACCTCGAAAATCGTGCCCTCGATGTAGTTGGAGAAATAGCTCTCGAAAAACGGCAACTCAAGGTTGTAGGACCCCGCAGCGAGATGCTGGGGCAGGTCGGGGTCTTCGAATGAGGCCAGGCCATCCGCCAGCACGGTGAACATCTCCACACGCTGCTCATCCCACGCTTCACCCTGAACGAAAGCTGCAAACAGTTCCCCGCTGTCTGGCGACAACGGCTCGCGGCCGTCGAGCCGTTCGAACAGCGCATGGATCTCGCGGACACGGTCGGTGGCCTCAATCCGTTCGGCCAGTTCGATTGCTTCGTCGCGCAGGCGCAGTGTGCGCGCCCGGTCCATGAAGGAGGCCTTGTGTGCCACCCAATCTTCCAGCTCTGCGAGCGACAGCGTCCGAGAGGCCCTGACGCCGCGACCGCGTGACGGCACCAGGTTGTCGACGAGAATGCGGGCAGGTCGGGACATGCGCAGTCCGTGCGGCCACGGCAGGTCATCGGTGCCGTCAAGGCCTGCTTGATGAGGACGCACTCGAACCTCGACGCCCGGCAGCCGTAGCACGGTGTGCCGCTGGTCGGTGGCGACATAGAGAACGCCATCGATGACCTTGCCGTCCTCAGCAGCAGAGCGGTCGACGATCACGGCGTCAGGGATCGTGCGACCCAAGATGCGCCAGAGATTGTGAGCGACGATCTCGGCTGCATCGCTCGCGGTATCCGATGTGTACAGCCGGGGCGCGAGTCGGCGAAGATGTCCACCGGCGACTGCCCGGCGAATCGTGGCCGTCGGCGCGACACCGTCGTCATCGTCGAAGAAGACCGTTCGGACGCCGCGTGGCCACGGCGGTGCAGCGGGCGAGGCCATGCGCATGGAGAATACTGCCAGTTTCGTCCTAAACAAATATTTTTCTTCTATTTAGAACATATACAGACTTTTTTCCTGAATAACTGCCGTTGGGCAGGCGTCAGTTGCGGCGGGCGTCCTTGTAGGGAATCTCCTTGGCGTCGTCGGGTTCCTTGGGCAGTCCCAGCACGCGCTCGCCGATGATGTTGCGCTGGATCTCGTCGGTGCCGCCGGCGATCGACATGGCCGGTGTGGACATCAGGATCTCCGACACGATGCCATCGGAATTGGAGCCGGGTCCGACCAGCATGCCCATCGAGCCAGCGATCATCGTGTGGGCAACGTGGCAAGCCCGGGCGGTGACCGACATGTTGAGCTTGGTGAGCGAGCCTTCCGGGCCGGGCGGCTTGCCGGCGGCACGGGCGGCCCGGGCGCGCTGGGTGGTCCACGACGAGATGCGCCGCAGCGTCTCGACTCGGGCGATCTGCTGGCGCACCACCGGATCGTCGACCCGGCCGGTTCGTTCTGCCTCGGGAATGACCAGGTTCGCCCTCCCTGCCCGCTGCGGGTACCACTTGTAGGTGGCGAAGTACTCGTCGCTCTCCTGCTTTGCCCGTTCGACCGTCGGGCCCCCGTCGACCGGGTAGCGGGGACGGCGCGTGGCGACCGCGGCCCGTTCGTGGGTCAGCGTGGTGAGGCCGATGCGCCAGCCGTCGCCGGGGTTGCCGACCAGCTCGTTGCCGGGAACGCGGGCATCTTCGAAAAACACCTCGTTGAAGGTGGCATGGCCGTTCATCTGGCGGAGCGGGCGCACCTCGACGCCGGGCTGTTCCATGGGGATAAGGAAGTACGAGATGCCCTGGTGCTTGGGCACGTCCCAGTTGGTGCGGGCCATCAGGATGCCGAAACGGGCCTTGTGCGCCCCGGAGTTCCACACTTTCTGCCCGTTGACGATCCACTCGTCGCCGTCGCGGTCGGCCCGGGTCACCAGCCCGGCCAGGTCCGAGCCGTTAGTGGGCTCGGAGAACAGCTGGCACCACTTGTGCTCGCCGGTCAGGATCGGGCGCAGGTGACGCTGCTTCTGGTCGTCGTCGGCGTGTGCGAGCAGCGTCGGGGCCACGAGGTACATGCTGACGCCGGCCGCGACACCCACCGCTCCGACGGCGTCGAATTCGCGAGCCACGACCGCATCCATGGATGGCGGCAAGCCTCGCCCGTGCCACTCGGCCGGCCACGAGAGTGTGCCCCACCCAGTGTCGGCTAGCAGGTTGCGCCACTCGATGAGGGGCCGCTCGCGGTGCCAGTGCTCGGAGAGCCACGTCCGGGCTTCGTCGCGAATCTCGTCGGCGCTCGCCATGCGCGCAGCGTAGAACCGCAAGCCAGGCGCCGTCCGAACGACATCGGTACCCCCGCATGGGCATGGCCCGGACGCTGCGGCACGTCTGACACGCCGGGGTTACGTTGAGCTGATGGATCTGGGACTGACAGGCAAGCGCGCGGTGATCACGGGCGCATCGAAGGGCATCGGGCTTGGTTGCGCCGTGGCGCTGGCCCGTGAGGGCTGCGATGTGGCGCTGGCCGCCCGGTCAACCGATGTGCTGGCGAGGGCCGCCAAGGAGGTGCAGGAAGCGGTGCCCGAGGTGACCGTCACGACGCATGCCGTCGACCTGTCGAAGCCGGAAGGTCGCCAGACGCTGCTCTCCGAGACGGGCTGCGCCGGTGGCGGCGGCGCAGACCTGGTGGACATCTGGGTGAACAACGCCGGCGCGATTCCTGCCGGCGACATCGCGACCGTGGACGATGCGACCTGGCGCGAAGCCTGGGACCTGAAGGTCTTCGGCTACATCGACCTGTGCCGGGCTGTTCTGCCTGTGATGACCGCCAGGGGCAGCGGCGTCATTGTCAATGTCATCGGCGTGGCGTCGCTGCGGCCGCAGCCGTCCTATATCGCCGGCGGCGTCGGCAACAGCGGCCTGGTCGCGATGACCGCGGCGCTCGGCAGCCGGAGCCTGCGCGAGGGCGTGCGCGTGGTTGCCGTCAACCCAGGCCTCATCATCACCGACCGGATGGGTGACATGCTCCGCCGCCAGGCGATCGACGAACTCGGCGACGAATCACGCTGGGAGGAGCTGATCCCCGCCGATCCCGCACCGGGCACGGTGGAACAGGTGGCCGACGTGGTGGCCTTCCTGGCATCGGATCGTGCGAGCCACGTCAGCGGCACCTCGGTCACCATCGACGGCGGCGCATCGTCACGCTGAGGGCACCGTGACGGGGGTGCTCTGGCCGGTCGCTAGTGTCCCGCGGCGAGCGAGACCGTGTGAGCTCGCGGGAGGCAGCCATGGATGTACCTGACTTTCGGACGGTGTCGGTCGAAGCACTGGCGTCGATGGTGCAAGACCGGATGCTGAGCGCCGCCGCAGTCACCGAGCATGCGCTGGAACGCATTGAGGCACTGAACCCGCAGTTCAACGCGTTCGTCGCGCTCGATGCCGACGATGCTCGCCGGCAGGCCGCCACCTTCGATGAGCGACTCGATGCCGGTGAGGACGTGGGGCCGCTGGCGGGCATTCCCGTCGGTGTCAAGGACCTGGCCGATGCCAAGGGGTTCGTCACCACCCGGGGGGCCATGCACCTGCGCGACACCGCGCCGGTCGCTGCCGATTCCACCGAGGTAGCACGCCTACGGGCCGCTGGAGCCGTGATCGTCGGCAAGACCAACACACCCGAGTTCGGCTGCATGGGCGACACCTACAACAACGTCTTCGGCGCCACCTGGAATCCGTGGAACCTTGGCCGCTCACCCGGCGGTTCATCGGGCGGCACGGCGGCGGCGATCATGTCGGGCATGGTTCCGGCGGGAACCGGCTCGGACGGCGGCGGCTCCATTCGCATTCCGTCGGCCATGTGCGGGATGTCGGGCCTCAAGCCCAGCCACGGCCGGGTGCCCAGCGGTCCGCCTCCGCTGGGGCTGCTGGACCTGTCGTGCGTGGGTCCGATGGCTCGCCGCATCCGCGACGTGGCGTACTGCCTCGACGCAGTGGTCGGTCCTCACCCGTCAGATCTACGGAGCTTGCCCGCCCCCGTCGAGTCGTGGCGCCGGGCACTCGACGAGCCATCCGTTCCCCGGCGCGTTCTGTGGGCGCCCTCGTTCGACGGAGGGCCGGTGGACTCAGAGATTGTCGCCTCGTGCGCTGCGGCGGTCGAGCGGCTGGCGACCGAAGGCACCGAAGTCGTTGAGGCAGGCACACTCTTCGACCCGGCCGACTTGGTCTCGCAGGCATTTGTGCCGCTGTTCCTGGGCGGGTCAATCGGGCCGGCGTTCCGGGCGCTGCTTGGCACGCCCGCATGGGATGAGGTCACCGACTGGCTGGCCGTGGCACTGGAAGACGCCTTCGAGAACGTCACAGTGGACACCTTGGCGCGGGCACGCCAGCAGTGCGGTGAGTTGTCGATGCAGCTCGGCGAGGCGATGTCGGGGTTCGATGCGGTGCTGATGCCGACCATGGCGGGCCAGACGCCTGTTGTGGGCGGGGACGGCACCATCGACGGCGTCGAGATCGAGAACTGGGTGCGCTTTACTCCGCTGGCCAACCTCACGCGGCGCCCGGCCGGGACGGTGTGCAGCGGCTTCACCGGCGACGGCATGCCCATCGGGCTGAGCGTGCTCGGCCATCAGACCGACGATGTCGGCGTGCTGCAGACCGTGGCGGTGCTGGAAGACCTGCTCGGTCTCGATCCGATCCCACCTGACATCGACGCCGGCTGAGCCTGGACATCAGCGAACCGGAACTCGGCGGCGAGAGACACACCGGCGGGCACTTCGGGGTTCCAGCCAGAGGGTTACGTTGGACCGGTGGACGCCGACGAGATGATCGAACTGCTCGGTCTCGTCCCGCTGGAGGGCGAAGGCGGCCAATGGGCTCAGACCTGGCGCGACGAGCACTCTTCGGCCATCTACTTCCTGCTGCGACCCGGCGATTTCTCGGCGCTGCACCGGCTGGGCGGGGTCGAGCTGTGGCACCACTACGCCGGCGCCGCGGTCGAGATGCTCCTGCTCGGACCGGACGGGACGGTGTCGCGGCCGCGGCTGGGTGACGATGTGGCCGTTGGCGAGCGGCCGGTGGTGCCCATCGAGGCGGGCACGTGGATGGCTGCCGGCACAACCGGCGCCTGGTCGCTGGTGGGTACGACCATGGCACCCCGCTTCGACGACGTCAGCTTCGAGCTAGGTGAGCGATCGACGCTGTCGGCCGCATACCCCTCCGCAGCAGCAGACATCACACGCTTCACCCGGGAGGATGCAGTAGATGGCTGAGCAGGACGAGCTGCCACCACCCGATGAGCTGATCCGATTGGACGGCCGGGTCGTCGTGGTCACCGGGGCTGGCGGTGGCATCGGCACCGGCATTGCCCGCCGACTCATCGCTGCGGGCGCCAGCGTCGTGGCACACACCCGATCCTCACCTGTCGAACACTTGGTCGGCTCTGATGGAACGCCCATCGCTTCGGTTCAGGCCGACCTGTCCGAGCACGACGGACCGCAGCAGGTGATCGATGCCGCGATCGAGCGATATGGCCGCCTCGATGGACTGGTGAACAATGCCGCCATACAGCCGCTCGTCCATTTTGCCGCCCTGAGCGACGACGACTGGTCCGAGATGATCGACGTGAACCTGACAGCCGCACACCGGCTGACGCAGTCTGCGGCCGCCGCCATGCGCGAGGGGGGCTCTGGTGGGTCGATCGTCCATATCGCCTCGATCGAGGCGCACCAGCCGACCGATCTGCACGGCCACTACGCAATCGCCAAGGCCGGACTGCTGATGCACGCTCGGGCAGCCGCAGGTGCCTACGGGCCCGACGGGATCCGCGTCAACAGCATCTCGCCGGGCCTCATCGACCGGCCGGGCCTCGCACAGGACTGGCCCGAAGGCATAACTCGCTGGCACGCAGCCGCACCGCTGGGCCGGCTGGGCACTGCCGCGGATGTCGGCGATGCGTGCGTGTTCTTGTGCTCGGAACTGGCGCGGTGGATCACCGGCGTCGATCTCACTGTGGACGGCGGGGTGCTCACCCGGCCGACGTGGTGACGCTGCCGGAGGTCGTTCAGCGCGCCGGCGGCGCGTAGATCAGCCCGCCTTCGGTCCAGCGCGCATTCGGCGTGCCGGCCCGCTGCAAACCGACGGGCGCGAGGTTGCGCGTGTAGATCTCGTCGTAGTTCCCGACCTGGCGGACCACCTGGTAGAACGCGTCGGGCTCGAGGCCCATCTTGGTCTGCAGCTCGCCTTCGCCGCCGAGCAGCCGGACTGCTTCGGCGTCGAGTTCGCCGCTTCCCAGCAGATCCTCGACGTTGGCCGACGTGATGCCCTTGTCGTCGAAGATGATCGTGGCGTAGATCGTCCAGTTGACGATGTCGCCGAAGGTCGACTGGTTCGGCAGGTACGCCGGGGCCAGCGGCTCCTTGGAGAACGGCGCCGCCGGGAAGATCACCCATTCCTGGTCGCCCTCCTGCTTGGCCTTGCGGCCCACGAGGCCCGAGCCGTCGGTGGTCATCAGATCGCAGACGCCGTTGATGAAGCTGTCGGTGATGATGTCGAGATCCTCGAAGGTCGCCACCTTGATCTCGACGCCGGCTGCGTCGGCAGCGTCGGCGATGTTCTTCTCGGTGGTGGTTCCCGCCGTCGCGCAGACAGTGGCCCCCGCAATATCCGCCACCGTCGAGGCAGCCGAGAACCCGTCGCTAGCGCGTCCCATGAGCTGCTGGCCGTCGTAGAAGGTGACGGGTGCGAAGTCGAAGGCCAGGTCGCCGTCGCGGCTCTGGGTCCACGTCGTGTTGCGCACCAGCACGTCGATGACGCCGGTCTGCAGCGCCGTGAATCGCTCGGCTGACGTCAACGGCACGAAGTCGACCGCGCCCGCGTCGCCGAGCATGGCGATGGCCAGCGCCCGGCAGTAGTCGGCATCGAAGCCGGTGGTGCTGCCGTCGGGCTGCGTCTCGGAGAACGCCACCGCCGCGCCGTACACACCGCAGTTCAGGATGCCCCTCGACCGCACAGTCTCCAGCAGGTCCACGTCCTGGGTTGCCTGAACTGGGACGGGCTCCGCAGACGCCGTGGCGTCTGCAGCACGTGCGTCGTCGCCTGAAGCGCAACCGCCGAGGAGCAGCACCACAGCAGCGACGGCGCCGAGCAAGCGAAGGCGGGCGCGCATTCGTGTCACACCCCCTTGGTGCACTGCATGGGAGACGACATGCATGCACAAAGCATGGTGGATAGAGACAGAGAAATCACTATGAACACATCAACCGAGACTCGATCACGCACCGGCGACTGGCTGCTGGCGATTGCGGTAGCACTCGCCGGCTGTCTGCTGATTCTGAGCTGGAGCATGCCCGCCGGCTGAGCCGAGCAGCCCGGCCGAAGTAAATGCTCTGCTAAGTAGAGGCCAGACTCAACGAGGTCGACCCGCCTGGAGGTCCGCCTGCGCGAGCAGCTCTTGGACGGATGGCTCCCTAGGGCCGACACAAGGAGACATTTCATGCTGATCGACAATCCTCGAGGCGGGTACCGCTTCCTCACCGGCATTTCCCCGTTCTCCAGCGGGGTCATCGCATCTGAGGGCCACGAGGTCGTGCACGCCACGCTGAGTGCCCACCGACCGTGGCGCGAGGGCTTCGAGCTGATCGACGCTCACCTGGCCGATGTCGGTCGAGGCCGGCCGGCCCTGTGCGCGATCGAGCTGCGTTGCCCCGTCCCGTACTCGATGCCCGGCTTCATCGAGTTCAACGCCGGCTACGTCGAGCTCATCCGGTCCTGGGATCTCTACGTCGGCGATCACAACCCGCTGGCCCGCACGAACGTCGCTCCCGCACACGACCCGCCGTCCGAGCCGGTGCTGCATGCCTTCTCCTACACCGTCGAGGCTCCGGCGGGCGCGTCGACGACGTTTGTGGTGTCGGGCGCGGGGGAGATTCCCGAGGCGACGCTCGACGACAACGAGATCATCCGCAAGGGCGAGACGGGCCCCGAGGCCATGCGAGAGAAAGCCGGTCACGTGGTGGCGACCATGGGGTCGCGCCTCGCAGCGATGGGTGCCAATTGGGAACAGGTCACCACGACGGACGTGTACACGGTGTTCATGCACGAGGGCCTGCTGGAAGACGCCGTGATCGGGCAGATGGGGCCGGCGACTCGTCACGGAATGCGCTGGTACCGGTCGCGACCGCCCGTGCACGACCTGGACTTCGAGATGGATGTCAGGGGCATTCGCAGCGAGATCGCTGTCTAGCGGCGGACGCGCCGCCGCGATGGCCACGAGCCAGTGATCCGTATGCAATCGGCCCATCTTGAACAAGTCGGCGACGATCCGGATCACCGATTTCAAGTCGTCGAGGCCGAGACCTGCCGCGACTACCCTCAGCTGTAAGTGTCAGGCCCACCGAAGTCCGAGCCTGGGGCCCTCGACAGCCTCGAGTGGCATGCCCGCGGACCTGAGGATGTCACGCGACGCCTCTTGAGTTCTGCGCTCGTCGTGTTCGGTGAGCGCGGGTTCGATGCGGCCACGGTCGCCGATGTCGCGCGGCGGTGCGGCTTGACAACCGGGGCGATCTACGCGCGCTGGGCTACCAAGCGCGAATTGTTCGAGGCCGTCATCGAGCACGCCTCAGCGCAACGCATGCTGCTGTTGATCAAGAGCGTCGACGCGACGCCCGCAGAGAAGCTCTCATTGCTCGGTGCCAACCTGCTCACCACATCGCGGGATGACACGCGCAGTCTGTGGCTCGAAGCGTGCGTGAGCGGAGGCCGCGGCGGGCCGGGTCGCTCCGAGATCGTCCATGCGCAAGAGGTTGAAGCAGAGGAGCTTGCCGAGATCGTGACCGCCGCGAAGGATTCCGGCGTCATCGACCCGTCATTGAGCACGGACGCAATCGTGTTCCTTTGCCAATCGCTCGGCCTCGGCACCTACATGGCCATGCAGGTGCAGACCCCTGAGCGTCCTCGACCACCCGACGACGAATGGTCCAAGATCGTGGCTCGGCTCATCGCGGCGATCGGACCCCAGCATTGAGCCCACGGTTCAGCCGGGGACCGCACTGGTTGCTCCCCGGGCTGCTAGTCGCACTGCTCCTGGCGGCAACGGCCGCCTGCAGCAGTTCCGACGTTGCACCGCCAGCTACCGCAGGCGCTGCCCCGACAACAGAGCTGTCCGCCGTTCCGGAAACCCCAGCAACGACGGAGTCAGCACCGCCCACGACGTCGACGGCAATTCCGACGGCTTCGACGCAACCTGAAGCCACCGTCGCGCCAGAGCCAGAAATAGACGTCGCTACGGAGCTGCTGGGTCGCTGGGAGGGCCTCACCCGCGTCGTGAACCTCGGGGAATTGCCCATCACGGTGACCTTCACGGTGTCGGGCGACGAGCTGCTCGCCGCGATGGACATCCAAGGCCTCATCGGGCTCGAATTGGTCAACGTTGCGCTCGAGGGGCGGCGCATCCACTTCGAGCTGGAATCACCCCTCGGTCAGGCCATCTGGGACGGAGAAGTGCGCGATGGGCTGATCGACGGCGAGTTCACCCAGGCCGGGGCCGAGGGGATCTTCCGACTCGAGCGAGCTGACGACCCCGAGCCTTCTCAGTTTCGCAGCGATGAGGTGGCCTTCGCCAACGGCGAGATCGTCCTGGCCGGTGAAGTGACACTGCCCGATGGCGACGGTCCGCACCCGGCCGTTGTCCTCGTCAGCGGCAGCGGCGACCAGCTGCGGGATTACGAGATAGCGGGCTTCAAGGTGTTCGCTGTGCTGGCCGATGCGTTGGCTGAGGTCGGCATCGCCTCGCTGCGCTACGACGACCGAGGTGTCGGCGGGTCCTCGGGCGACGGTCTGGAGGCGACGATCGAGGCCCGTGCCGCCGACGTCGAAGCAGCAGTGGAATTGCTCCGCTCCCGCGAGGACATCGACGTCGGCAACATCGGTCTGATCGGCCACAGCGGGGGCGGCGTCGTTGCACCGCTCGCGGCCAACCAATCTAGTGATGTCGCCTTTGTGGTGCTGCTGGCCGCTCCTGCTGTATCGGGTACCGAACCGCTCAAAACCCAACAGCTCGATGCGCTGGCGCAGACTGGGACTCCTCAAGACGTGATCGATCAGTACAGAGAATTCCAACGGCTGGCCTTCGAGGCGATCACCACCGGCGACGGTTGGGACGAGGCAGAGGCAGCATTACGGGCGCTGGCCCGCCAACAGGTGGAGGCGCTGCCCGCACAGTCACGCAACGCTCTGGGCGACATTGACAACTACCTCGATGTCACTGTCAGCCATCAATTGGATGTCTGGCAGAGTCCGTGGTTCAAGTCCGTGATCGAGTACGACCCGCGGCCTGCCATCGTGGCTCTGCGCGTTCCCCTCATGGCACTCTTCGGCGAGCTGGATACCCTGGTGCGAGCCGACATCAATGCGACCGCAACCTCCGAGGCGATTGCATCCTCAGAAATCCCGGGCTACGCGATCGGGACGGTCTTCGGGGCAAACCACCAATTCCAGAAGGCCATCACGGGCAGTCCCGACGAGTACGACCTGCTGAGACCCGAGTTCGTCCCTGAATTCCTGGACTTCCTGCTGCCGTGGCTGACTGAGCAGGTCGAGAACCCCTAGCCCGAGCTCAGTCCCCGTCGAAGATCTCGGGTCCGTCACCGAAGTAGTTGCCGGCGAGCACGCGGTAGCGGGCGGCTGCAGCGTCAAAGGCGACGCATGGCGGGTTCTCGCCGAGAACGCGGACCGGTTTCGGCGCAACGACACCGAGAGCGGTCAGACGTGACAAGGTGACCGGCGCATGACGCCTGCTGAGCTTGAGTCGATAGCCGTCGAAGTTGCCGTGGTTGCAGCCGGGTTCCTGCGGGGGACAGCCGGCACCGGGGAGATCCTGCGCACCAAGTCCTCCCCGACCGACGTTGTCACCGCCATTGACATTCAGTCCGAAGAACTGATTCGTGGCGAACTCCTGCGTCACTGCCCCGGTTCTTCGATCGTGGGTGAGGAACTGGCAGACGAGGTCGGCCAAAGCGGCGTGGGATGGATCGTGGACCCGATCGACGGCACGGTCAACTTCCTCTACGACCTGCCGGTGTTCGCCGTGAGCATCGCCGCAACGCTCGATGGCAAAGTCGTGGCAGGGGCGGTCGCCGACGTGCTTCGCGGCGAGGTTTTCGCGGCGGCGCTCGGGGCGGGTGCCCGGCTGGACGGTTCGCCCATCTCCAACGCAGCGCCGGCGTCGCTTGCACAATCGCTCGTCACGACCGGCTTTTCCTACGACACCGAGCTGCGGCGCAAGCAGTCAGTAGCGCTCACCCGGGTCCTGCCTCAAGCCCGCGACGTTCGGGTCTTCGGCTCAGCCGCGCTGCATCTGTGCTGGGTCGCCAACAGCCGCTGCGATGCCTTCTTCGAACACGACCTCAAGGTGTACGACTGGGCCGCCGGCGCGCTCATTGCTACCGAGGCGGGGGCGCAGGTCGAACTCCCGAGCGAGCTCAACGACGACATGGTCTACGCCGCCAGCCCGTCGATCTTCGACCCGCTTCGAGAGCTCATCGTCGGCTGAGCCCTCATCGCTCGGACGGCCTGAGAGACTGGGCGGCGTGGCGCAGAACGTTCTCGGCAGCGAATTGCAGCCGTGCTCGTATGACCCGCTCACGGGTTGGTTCCGCGACGGCTGCTGTAACACCGACTCGGGCGACTTCGGGGTTCACACCGTGTGCGCGGTGATGACGGCGGAATTCTTGGAGTTCTCCAAGTCGGCAGGCAACGACCTGTCGACGCCGCAGCCGGCCGGCGGTTTCGAGGGCCTGGTTCCCGGCGACCGGTGGTGCCTGTGCGCGTCGCGCTGGACCGAAGCACTCGAGGCGGGAAGCGCGCCCCCGGTGGTGCTGGAAGCGACCCATGCCCGTACGTTGGAATGGGCCAGCCGGAGCGACCTCGAGGCGCATCGATTCACCAACGGCGCCGCGTAGCGCAGTCTGGAGCGTCCGCCGCAGGCAACCGGGACGGGGCCCTGGACAGGAAGGAGCCGCTGGAGTGCGAGTCAATTCGCCACGCGGCCACCACAGTTCCGGATTGGTGCGGATGATCGCTGTGGCATTGATGGTCGGACTTTCCCTGGGCTGCACCGGACACGCTGCCGACCCGCCTGAAGCTCAAGATCAGCTCCCTCACCGTGTCCTCAAGTGCCTCGGGGTCATCGATGCGATCGAGGATCCCGTTCCCGGCTACACCGCATACGGCTCCGGCGGCGGGTTCGTCGCGCTGCCCTCGGGCGCGTTGCAGCTCGGGCGGTCGGGGCCGGAGGACTCGGGCTATGAGGACTACCGGTTTGCAAAGTTCGGGCTGCTCGTGCGTCGCTCCCACCAAGCAACGCTCAGGATCGTGAGCGCCCCCGACGAGGCATTCCTCGACTACGGGCAGAGTGAATTCGGGTCCACGGCTGCGCTGACCGTCGGGCCGTGCGACACGCATGGTCCCCTCTGCGAACCCGACTCGGTCGGGAACGCCCCAGGCTGGCCGTGCGGGGCCGATCGCGGCGAGTGGCTCGTCTGGGCAGGCGGCATATGGGTAAACGAACCGAGTTGTGTCGAAGTGCTGGTCACTTCCGAAGACGAGGAGATCCGGGTGCAGCTCGCGGTCGGGGCGTCCTGCGATGGGGAGGCCTAACGGTCAGGCGGATCTCGTTCGGCGCGGTCCCGCCGCGTGAATCCTGCGGCCGAGCAATTGGCCGACACCGGCTCAAGGGCTACAGGTCGAGGTGGAGCCGTAGGGCGTCGTCGAGCCGCTGCATGAGTTCGAACGGCAGCGCGCCGATGCGATTGCCGATGCGGCTCGCGGACACAGAGCGGACCTGTTCGGCCTGAGCCTTGGAATCAATCCCCAGCCCCGCATCGGTGGCCTCAATGAGCACTTGGAACGGCAGGACCCGGTCGGTATTTGAGGTCAGCGGCACCACGGTGACCACGCCGCGACCGGTGATGTCGACTGCAGCGTTGGCCGCGTCATTGCTCACGATGACGGCCGGCCGGCGCCGGGCGGCCTCAGAGCCGACCGCAGGACCGAAATCGACGATACGGACCTCGCCGCGCTGCATCAGGCAGTTTCGAGTCCGTCAGCCGCAGCGGTGTCCCACAGCTCTGCATCCGCTTCCGACCACTCCTCGAACGCCGCGGAATAATCGAGCACCAAATCCGGCGTGCGCAACAGGCGGATCGCCTGCCTGATCGTTGCCGACCGAGACGGCAGCTGGTGCGCCTGCGCGTACGCGTCGAGCGTTGCGACATCCTCCTCGGGAATGCTCACGCTGATCTTCATACCAGAATCCTACTCAAGTAGGAAACACAATTTCGGCTCGACGCCGGCAGGGTTACCTGGCGCCGGGGCGGAGTTGGATCGGTTCGGGGGGCACCAGGACGCCGTGGAGGAGTGCCCGGTCGCCCAGGGGTCGGGAGAGCTCAACGGTCACATGCGCATCCGGATTGTCTGGACAGTTGGCCATGCCGACGTATGGCACCACGGCGAACGCCACCACCACAGCGTCGTCGGTTTCGACGACTTGGGGTCCTCGCAGCGCGTCGCCCATCTTGCGGCCGCTGGTGCAGCCGGCTTCGGTCACCAGCAGCCAGATGCTGGTGTCGGCTGGGTCCGGCATAGCAGCGGGATTGAGATGCACTGCGACATGCGCAAGACCGGGCGGCAGCACAACGCGGTTCTCGCATCTGGTGGTACTGAGGTCATAGCCGCCCCACCAGCAGTCAGTCGGCGGATTGTCGGCGCCGTCGAGCGGGATGATGTCGAGCGGTCCACTGGGCGGCTTGACGCTGTAGACGACTTGGAGGCAGATCATGTCAATGGGCACGGTGTCGGCGAGCCGTTCGAGCGTGGCGTCCGTCGGGTCGACGAAGTCGAGCGACACCCGATTCCGTACCGTCCGGATGCCGATGCCTTGCATGCCTTCGAGGCGCCCGATGGAAGCCTGGACGGCCTGGAGCGCTGCGTGGGAATGGTCGACCTTGACCACATCGAAGGGCGTGCCTTCCGGCAACAGTGCTTCCAGTGCTAGACGGTGGGCCTCGATGTCGGCTGTGAACGCCGCAACGATGGCCCCGCCGGGCGCTGCGCCATTCCACATGGAGCCGAACTCGTCGCTGTGCGCCGCCCCGTACTCCCGGACGGTGCGGAATACCGATGAGGGGAGACTGTCGTAAGCCGGCCCGGGTCCAAAGACGCTCTCGACATCGGGAATGTCATCGCACGCCGCGAATGCATCGACGGCGGATACGGCCGTTGCCGGGGGCGACGGAGCGCCTTCTTCTGCGAGCGACTCCGCAGTCGAGATCTGTTCCTCCGAGTTCGTCGAACCGCATCCCGCGGCAGCGAGAATGGCGGCAATCCCCAGAGCCCAGACGCATGCTCGCAGCCGCAATTTTGCTGCCATGCAGCCCGGCTTACTACGCCGCCTGAAGGGCAGCGAGACGCGCCGATCGATTGACACCAAGCTGCGGTCAATCTGACACCCGTTCGGCGGAGACAGCTCGATGTCACGCAGGGCCGCTCCCACGGTGCGAGCTTGCGGTCGGTCACAGATCGAGCACCGTTGCCAAGGCGACGACGACGGTGAGGCGGAACGAGGCTGCCTTTGCGCTGGTCGACATCGGCGCTACCAAGGCGACCTACCTCGGCAGACTGCGGGTGTGCGGGTGCTGTGGCGCGGATTGACGTTGGCCTGCCCGTCGTGTGGGGGTCGCGGTCTGTTTCGGCGTTGGGCACTGTTCGCCATGCGCGAGCGGTGTCCGAGCTGCGGCTTGAGATTCGAACGCATGGAAGGTCACTGGCTGGGCGCGGTGGCTGTGAACACGGTTGTGTCCGCGGCCGCCGTGATTGCGACCGTCGTTGCGGCAATGCTCGTCTGGGGCACTGATGTCAGCCGCGCACTGCTGCTGGCGCTGGCCGCACCTGTCGGCGTGGGGGTGCCGGTGCTGTTCGACTCGGTGTCGCGCACACTGTGGACCGCGATAGACGCGCTGATGAGGCCACCAGGTCCGGGCGACTTCGACTGACCGACTCCTGAGCGCTAGCCGTCCGCCGCTGCACGCCGCAGCCAAAGGTCGAGCGTTGCTGTTGTCCACGTCGGCACGCCGGTGCCGAGGAAGTCGTTGTCGTTGGTCCACACTCCAGCGCCAAGCGACAGCGCGCACGCCACGACTGGCCAGTCGTCTGGATCGCGCAGCGAGCGAGCCCGGGCCTCGTCTTCCCGCGCCATGTAGATCGGCTCGGCGACGACGTCGACGTTTCCCGTCACCGCTTCCAAGCAGGTCATCACCAAGTCATGCTGGGTCGTCGGCGACAGGCCGCGTCGCTGTCCGAATTGCTCTATTCGGGCGGGGAGCACCCGCTGCGTTTCCCGCCACATTTGCTCGGGCAGGAAGAGATTCAGACGGTTGTCACGAAGGCGCTCTCGCCCGGCCTGCCGCAAGAGTTCGCCGACGAGAACGCTGGTGTCAACGACCAGCCTCATCGGGCTCGCCCGGCCACGGTGTGGCGGTAGAGACCAGACCTTCGGATGGGTTGCGGCTCACTCGAGCCGACTGCAGCTGGTCTCTCCAGTCGCGGCCGTCGGCGGCACCCACGATCTCGGACACCAATTCGTCCTCCGTCAGCCCAGTCCCTTCGAGCACTTCGGTGACGAGCACGTCTAGGCGCTCGAGCGTTTGCGCCCCAGCGCGCCGGTCCTTGGCGACGATCGGCACGAAGAAGCCGACCGGCTCGCCGTGCTTTTCGATGACGAGCGTCTCGCCGGAGCCGATCAGCTTCGTCGCGTGGTCGCGGAACTCCCGCACCCCTACCGACCTCATCTGATCTGCCTCCCGTACCGGTGGCTCGATTTGTGACCACAAGCGTAGCCACAACCGCACGCGTGGGGCAATGCGCCAACGTGGGCGTCGAAGCGATCAGACGAGGCCAAGTCTCGTGGGTCTTCGGTCGTGTCGTAGTACGTCATGACACTTGGCTACCCGGTGACGTCGACTGCGCTCAACTGAATTTCCGGCCAGGAATGTCATGGCGCCGAGTGCGAAGTCCACGGTGGCGACGCCTGCGGTGCGGTGGGAGATGCACGTGCATGAGGGCGATCGGCTCAGCTAGCGAATCAACCCCTGTCCCGCAAGGACGGCGTCGAGAACGGCGGCGGCCGTCTCTGGCTCATCCCAGGAGGAGCTGTCCAAATCCAGCCCGATGCCGAGGCATTCCTGCTCCATGCGGTCGTACAGCCATAGGTATTGCTCCGCAACGCTCTTGTCCGAACGTAGCTGGTCGCGCTCAAGGACGACTTCACGTGAAGGAGCGAGCAGCACATAGTGCAGCGGTGCGCCCCGCAGCACTGCCAGATACCCGTCCAGTCGACCCCGCGTGACGACAACATCGTCGACGATCACCGTGAAGCCATCGGCGAATAGTTGGTTCGCAACTTCCGCCGCCATCCGCGTCACCAGCTCGAGCTGGCGGTCGGCCTCGTCGCTCGGCGAACCGCCGGGGTTCACTCGGCCTTGACGGATGCAGGTGCGCAAGGCATCGGCTTCGACGTGCGCACTGCGGGGGAACATCGGGGCGAGAGCGTCCGCGACCGAGGTCTTGCCGGCGCCCGGGACGCCCGTCAGCAGGATGATGCGCGGCCGGTCAGTGTCCATTCGAAGTCCATTCGGGAGAATCTGGGTTGCCGCGACGGTTTTCGCATCTCGTGACGGTCGGACTTTGCTAGCCCAAGCCGGCAGCCACGGCTCGTGCGAACTCTTGAGCCTTGCGGGCGTATGCACGCACTTGGGCGGCTGACACTGGTCTTGTCCGACGCGACTTAGGCATTGATCAGGTCCCGGAGCCGGTCGAGAGACGCACCGAAGACGCTTACGCCATCACGAGAGATTTCGTCCCACACCTGGCCGCCGTGCGACAGCTTCTCGACAGCTGCCGTCAGCCCGACCTCGATGACCTCGATGTCGTTCCCCGCGATCGCTCCGGCGTTGCGGCGCCACCGGTCGATCCCTTCGGTCCATGCGTCGTCGTCGGGGTCCACCTCGTCGGGGCGCACCACGACGACATCGATGTCGCTCGTCCGGTCAGCCTCGCGGCGAGCGAACGAGCCGAAGACGATGATGCTCGCTGGCGGCTGGGGCAGATCCCCTGCAGCGCTACCAATCCGCTCGAGCACGTTGTCTCGCAACCGAGCGAGCTGGACGACGATTCGGGCGGCCTCGTTGTGGCGATTGAGACGGAACAACGACGACGGCGGCACCTCTCGTCGTTCGACCAAGCCGAGTTCCACGAGGCCGGGAATCACGCGCGACGCCTGTGATGCGCTCACGCCGGCCAGCCGGGCCACGGTGCGCAGGTTGAGCTCAGCAGATGTCTCCGCGAGCACAGCGAGCACATGCCCTTGCGCTCCTGGGATCACGGCACTCACCGGATGCACGAAATCCATGCCGGCACCCTAGCTATGTAGTGAGCATTAATGCAACAATCGTTGCATATTTGACCTATGCCGGAATGTCGACCTCACGGCCGACGCTGATATCGATGTGCTGCTGGCCACGATGCTCGACGAGACAGGCGGGCCCCTCACGGCCGACGAGTGCGGAACGTCAACTGGGTGCCCTCTGCGGTGTCTCCGCCGGCGGTGATCTCGTGGATTCCAAGCATCAACCGCCGACCGGCGATGCGATGCGCTCTGACCGATCAGGCGGATTCCAGAAGGTCTGCGAGCCGCGCCATTTCCTCGTCGAGATCGCGCTGGAGCCATCGCCGATGCGGGAACTCGAGCAAGCGGAACGGGCCGCGAAAGACCAGATCGTAGGAGTGGGTCACGAGCGTGCCGTCTGAGGTCGGCTCGCACTCGACAGTGCCCGTGAATCTGAGGACGAGCCGCGCAAGCTGACCGGGGGCGCCCGTGAACCTGAGCCGACTCCAGCGCTCCAACTCGAAGAGCTGCAAGTCGGGAACAGGCGGGGTCCACTTCAGCCGCGTCCACAACCGCACTCGGCCGCGTCCCATCTCATCCGGTCCAACCACGGCTCTCACGGCGACGATCTTCGAGTCGACTTGCCGGTACCGCCCCAGGTCCAAGACGAGTTCCAACACCTGCTGCGGCGTGGCCGGCGTCACCATCGAGGCAGTCGCACGTAGCGCCATCAAGTGACCATAACGCCGGTACCGAATGCATCAGCCCGCCTACTGGGGCGGACCCGTTCCAGCGGTTCCCACTTTGCTAGGGATCTCTTTCGAGGTCCTGCTGGGGCCCCACGAGGGGTCCCGTTATTCGTTTGGCGGCCAATGTCGGCGGACATAACGTCGCTGGGGTGTCGAGCGACGGAAGAGTAAGATGATCAGTATGACCGCCCCGAAGAGCCGGTTGACGGTCACCGTCGACTCCGACATCGCCGACCAGGTGAAGACGCTGGTCGCCCAAGGTGGCGCATCGAGCGTGTCGGCCTATGTCGAACACTCCGTGCGGTGCCAGCTTGCAGCCGACGCTGACTTCGACGTGCTGCTGGCCACCATGCTCGACGAGACCGGCGGACCACTCACACCCGATGAACGCGCTGCCGCCAGGCGTGTGCTGTCGGGCGACGCTGCTGCGTGAACAACGCTGTCATCGACACCGGGGGACTCATCGCGTGGGAACGCGCAACCCGCAGCGTGGTCGCGCTCGTCGCGGAAGCCCGCACCATCGGCGCGACGCTGACGGTCCCAGCGGGCTGCGTCGCCCAAGCGTGGCGCAACCCACGCCGTCAAGCACGACTCGCAGCACTGCTGCGCCGGCCCGAGATCGACATCGTCCCGCTGGATGCGAGCGCCGCGCGCTTGGTCGGGGTGCTGCTGGCGTCGACGCAGACCACTGACACCGTCGACGCGCACGTGGCCGTCTGCGCTCTGCGCTTGGGCCAGCCAGTGCTCACCAGCGACCCTGGCGATCTGTCACGCCTGTCGGCTGACATCGAGACCGTCCGCGTGTAGCCACTGTCCGGCTGGTCAGAAACCGAATGTTGCCCTGGCTCGTTGCTCGGCGAAGGCCTGCGGGAACGGCTCGAAGTCCACGCCGCCTGGGGCACGGGTCACTCCACCCCAGCAGTCGATCGTCCCGTCTGTGAAGAGCGCACACACATATGTGGAACCAGTCGACACCTGCGCCAGTTCGCCTGCCATGGATTCGGGAGGACTGAAGACACCGATGTTGGAGCCGCCGACTTGCAGCACGAGCCCGTCCGTTTCGCGGTCCTCGATCGCCCAGCAGGCGAGTTGCTTGTCAGTCTGCACACCGCACGCGAATCCAGAGGAGACGGAAATGTCGCTGAAGGCCTGATCCTCGACAGCGGTTGTCTCGCCGGAGAACGTGCCCCAGCAGGCGACCTCTCCTGACGTCTGCAACGCGCACGAACCGAACAAACCAGCAGCGACCTGTGAGAAGTTCCCGTCCGGCACGTCCAGGATCGGTTCGGGAAACTCATCGCTCAGGCCGTAGAGGTCCCAGCACTCCAGCGATCCGTCATTGCGAATGCCGCAGGAGTTGTTAGACGTCGAACTGATCGCTTGGAATGACCCTTCGGGCGCATCTACATAGGGATCAGCACTCGACTCCCCGAAGCTCCAGCACTCGACCGTGCCGTCCGGCCGCAGACCGCAGGCATGGTGGACGCCCGTGGACACGGCCGTGAACTCACCGGCCGGCGCCCACAACTCCCCGATATCGGGAAGAGCGGCACCCGAATCGCTGGCGTTGAACGTCACCCCCCAGCAGGCAATCGTGCCATCGGTCCCCAGTCCGCAGTTGTGCCACAGGCCTAAGGAGACGCTGGCGAACGTGCCCTCGGGGATGCCGCCGTGCCGGGGGAACTGGTTGCCCCAGCAGGCAATCTCACCACCGGCGGATACCGCGCAGGCTCTCGCGCCCGCGCTCGACACATCAGTGAATTCGCCGTCAGGCACATCGAGGATCGCAGCGGGATCATCGCCCCAACAGATGATGTCACCCGAAGATCGAACACCGCACACTGCAGAACTGGACACCGCTATGGAGTCCAGTCCGGTGGCCAGCGTCACGGCTTCGGCAACTTGTTGCTCGCTGTCGGGCACCCAGCAAGCTGCCGTTCCGTCGTCACCCAGAACGCACGCCACCTCAATGCCGACCGACAGCTGGTCGAATGCGCCCTCGGGGACGCTGAGCCGGCGTTGCTGGTAGTGATCCCAGCAGCCGACCTCGCCGTTCACGTCGAGCGCGCAGGTGAAGCTCTCCCCCAACGCAATGTCACCGAACCGGCGGCCGAGATCGATGAACGGATCGTCGATGGACACGCCGCCACCCCAGCAAGCAAAGGTCCCGTTCTCATCGAGAGCGCATGAGTGGTCGATGCCGGCATCGACTGCGACAGCCCCCTCGGTTGGTGGCGCACCTCTGTCGTAGTACGAGTTGCCCCAGCAGATGACTGCAGCGTCGGCGGTGATGCCACACGATGTCCAGCCGCTCGTCGACAGCGACACGAACTTCTCGTCAGGGGGCGACGCTTGCCATGAGCCGTCGCTGCCCCAGCACACTGCCGAACCCCCGACCTCCAGCGCGCACGCGTGACTGGCTCCCGCCACGACCTCGGTGAATTCGCCCTCGGGCGCATCGGCTTGACCGGCGTAGTTGTCACCCCAGCACGCGACCGAGCCGTCGTCGACGAGGCCGCAGACGAACCCCCTCCCAACCGCCACCGAGGCAAATGACAGTGCCGGCCCTGCGGGGTCTGACTCGCCGTGTGGGTCGCCGCTGCAAGCACCCAAGAAGATCAGTACCGCAGCGAACGCCCAGATACCGGAGTTCCTCCGCAGAGCATGGCTTCGCAGCACCCAAACCCCCACTGAGACACCAGCCAGTATGACACCGCACCGTCTACGGCGATCAGAGGCTGCTAACCCAAGCTGCCGACCAAGGCATCGGCCATGTCCTGCAGCGGCGCTGTCATGCGCGGTCGTCGACCTCGAGCGGCCTGCGCAGATCCGCTAGCTCATCGGCCCATGCGGGGTCGGAAGGTGCCGCGTAGAGCAACTCTTTGGCTCTCCGGCCGGCCGGAGCAACGACCTCGCGGACGAGGCTGGTGCCTGTGCCGGGCTGGCTCTCCCACTCCCATTTCTCGTGAAGCTCCAGTGGCGCACCGTCTGGCACGACGATGCGGCTCCGGCAGTGCCCGTTGGCTGTCGTTCCGCTCGTCGTCACGTGCGAGTACCGAAAATCCAAGTCGTCGCCGTCGCGTCGTCCGACGAGATGACCGAGCCGCACGGTGCCGCCCTCGTAGCGGGCCCACACGACCCCGTCGGACTCCTCGTAGTACTCGAACCGCGTCTCTGCGCCTACATCGCCCCCAGGATCGTTCGCGACACCGACGAAAGTCCGTCCGTCGAGACTGGGTGCACCGCTCACGAGCGCAAGCTAACCATCAGAGATCCCCGGTACGCCGGTGCCGTCACGGGAATAAGCTGCCTCTTCAAAGCCCCGGAACCGTCCTTGCTTCGGCAAACGGCCGGGGCTACGTCTTTCCAGGATTCAATGCGTCGGGCACCGCCGAGCGGGACACAATCCGCGCCGTCAGGCGCGAGGCGGCAAACAGAACTATGTCTGATACGCCAGCTCAGGCGAGCGATGAGCGGATCTGCTTTGTGAGGATGCAAAGACGCCGCTGACGGGTCCGAGACTCGACGAATTCGGGGAAGAGATGCTGGTAGAAGCGTGATGCTTCATCGGTTTCCGCATCGATCAGCAGGCCGCGGCATCCAATCTCGGAACTGACGGCGAGCGTTCTGCGGAGCACATCGCGAACGAGGCTGCTGCCCAAACCGCGTCCCTCGTGGTTGGCGTCGACAGCCAGGCGAGCCAAGAGCGCGTACGGCTGCGGATACCTGCCCGTTCCGACAGTGAACCTCTCAGGCAGACTCTCGATCGTTTCTGCGGTCATGCACCATGCGAAGTAGGCCGCAATCTCATGGGAATCCTCGGAGGCCGTGACGACATAGGTTCTCGCGGTCCCGCCAGGCGTTATCTGCTGCTCGGCGGGCCCTCTGAGCCACCTCGTCTGGTCTTCGGACCGGGATGCAAACGTGCGCGTGTTATGCCGCCGATTCAACGGCACGGGCCGCGGATATCGGGTGTTCACGCAGGGTCGAACACCGAAGGTGCATTCATGAACGACCGGAGGCCGTCCAGATGCTCGGGGGCGTCGTCAAGCTGCCGGTGCCATTCGTCGAGTTCGTCTGCGTCGCGGAACACGGGCGGCATGAATGCACGACGGGCGGCGTACTCGCAATACAGGCTCAGCAACGCAGCCCCGAATTCGTCTTGGGATGGTTCGTTGCGGGACATGAGCGCGGCTGTAAAGAAGCCTCTGATCGACTCGTCCGGGATTGCGACATTCGACCACGCGTCGTCAGCCAATTCGCCGCGGGCATCACGCCAGGGAGCTTCGCCGTGCGCGCACTCGACGAGCTCGTCGGCCGAGAAGTCGGCGAGCGCCTGCTGAACAGTCTCGAGCGTGTCTTTCTCGTGCTGGTCGAGTGCGTCCGCAGCACCCGCACGCCCAGTGCCCGGCCACGGGTGACGCAACGTCTTCCACCCCCGGTGCTCACTGAAGACGGTCCGGACCACCGGGCCATTCGACCAAGCTTCGATCCTGTCGGAGAACAGAGGAGTGCCGTGCGTGGCCAAATGACAGCCATGTGCGTAATACAGGAGCTTTTGCAACCGCATCGAAGTCATCTCAAGTTCACGAGCGACCATGCTCGCTGCGATGCTCAGCACATCAGCCATTTCGGCACCTCCTTCCTCAAGATTTCAAGCTATAGGAGCACGGTCTGACGCCGGTGGCCCCGGCCGTCGGTGCGTCGCGTCCGCGGACTCTCGTGCCGCTTCGGTGGCGCTCGACTCCGGCACAGCACCAGATTGCCTGTTGCGGTGCAGGCTGTCGACCGAATTTCGGAGCGCCTGCAGATGCGGCCGCGGTTCTGTCACGACGATTCGGACAGCGCTCGACCCCGCCGAAACCACTTCTCGCCAGGCAGCCGCCCACCGGAACTGCGATGCGCTCTGACCGATCGGCTGCTAAGAAGCACCTGCGCATCTTGTCGCTCAATACTTGGAGGACAGGTGAACGCTGAGAGCATGGGCCCCGCCGAGGAATTCGAGTTCTATAGCCAGCCAGAGAACCTGCGTCCCCAAGGACCAGCGCAACGACGCGCACCGAGGCTGTCCGATCCGATCGCCGTGCGCTTTCCGCCGAGCGTGCTCGAACAGATCAGAGCGGTTGCCGCGGCCGAGGATCGCTCGGTGTCATCGTGGGTTCGACGCGCAGTGAGCGACGCTCTGCCCACTCCGTCCCGCTGAGTCCCGTCACACTTCGTCGGCGGGACGGTGCTGGCTATGTGTCGTCGTTCGGTGTTGAGTATGCAGGCTCGGGTGTATCTAGAGGCCGCCGGACTGGCTCGGACAGCCGGAGTTAGCAGCGCCGGTATGGTGACGTCATGGTGTTGACGCGGCTTACTGTCGGCGGTCGGGTAACGCTGCCGAAGGAGCTTCGGCTTGCCGCGGGCCTGCACGATGGTGACGAACTCGAGGCCGAAGTCGTCAGCGACGGCATTCTGCTTCGACCTTGCGCCGAGCGCGACCCCGATCAAGGGTGGTACTGGACGCCGGAGTGGCAAGAAGGCGAAAAGCAAATCGAACTCGACCGAGCGGCCGGCCGGTTCGGCCCAGTATTCGACTCCGCCGATGAGTTTCTCGAAGCTCTGCGAGCTCGCGCCGACAATGCCCCCGGCCCAGGCCCCATCGAGGACTGAGTCAGCCGCGACCCAATTGGCATCGACGGTGTAGCGCAGTGCCGACGTTCGAATGGGAGGTCGTGTTCGGGCGCGAGTTTGCCGGACTGGATCGAAACAGTCAGGCCGACTTCCTTGCCGCGGTGGCGCAATTCGTTGAGGACTTGGCGGCTGGGCGCTCGCCACGCCCGAGCTTGCGCGTCAAGGGCGTCAAGGGGCATTTGGGCGTCTTCGAGATGAGCTGGGCAGACGACGGCCGCGCGACATTCGCCTACGGTGACGAGCGGGTCCAAGGACAGCCACACATCATCTGGCGGCGAGTCGGAACTCATGCAATCTTCCGTCGCCCGTAGGCAGCGAGGACCTCGATGTCGTTCCCCGCGATCGCTCCGGCGTGCCCGTTGGCGGCAGTTCCGCCTGTCGACAGCACGATGGCAAGCAACGCCGTTGGATACTTTGTTTGCCGTGAAGCCGGGCTACGGACGCGTGCTCCTCAAGTTGATGCGGAAGTTCCCGAAGTTCCGCAGCCGCGGCGAGTCGTGGGCGTTCAGGACTGCGGCGCTCCTCGGCGGTCTCATCCCGGCGGGGTTCGCGTACTGGCGGCCCAGCAACTATCAGGCAGTGATCGCTCTTCTGGCCGTGTGCTTCGTGCTGCAGGCCCTCATCGAGGCATGGTGGCTGCACCGAGGACGGGATCTGTTTCCGCTCAGTCCCGCTGCGGTCGAGCGCATGGATGCACGCGCGGACCGCAAACAGCGACGGCAGACGCGGCGGACCGAACGGTGGCGGGAGCGGCCGGTCGTGTGACCGTTCGCTGACGAGCTCGATGCGGCTGCGGTTCGCGAGCGGTCGGTCGCGTAGTTTCGGCTCATCACGCCAGACAGTCCACGGGTTCCCGCTGGGGCCACGCCGGCTCGCCGAACACCCACGTTCGACGCCGTCAACGTCCCCCCGGCACTGACCACGTCACATATGACATCGACTTGGGCCGAACTCGTCGTGCTTGACGGCTCGGTGCTGTTCGTCGACGACTCGCCGCGGCGAGTCCGCGCAGCGGCGGGAGAACGCGTTCCGATCATTCCCGGCGTCAGCCATCACATCGAACCCGCTCACGACGCCGCGTTCTACGTGCAGTTCTACGAACGCACGCCCGAATTCCCCGATTGAGCCGAGGCGCCTGCGGACGACCCCGTGCAATGCGGTGGTCAGCCCTCTTCGATCATGGCTTTGAGGAGCCTGATCTGTTTGCCGTCGGACGCTCGGATGGCGATGCGCAGCAGGGGCGACATCGCACGCCACAGCACGCCGGTGCTCTGGCAGCCCGCGGTCAGCGTGACTCGTGAGGTGCCGTCGCCGTGCTCGTGGACCTCGTAGGTGTAGTCCGCGGTCACGCCGCCTTGAACTGAACGCAGCACAATCGACTGTCCGGCGACGCATCGCACGATGGTGCTGGAGCGGTCCTTGCCACGAGCGCGGAACGTCAGCTCGGTGCCTTCTGCGGTCTCGCCGTCGGCGGTGATCGCGTCGATCCCGGGCATCCACCGGTGAGCGTTCGGCCAGTCTGTGAGAGCGGCCCACACCTGCGGAACCGGGCGAGGAATGATCTCTTCGACTGAGAATGCTTGCGCCATGACGTGTCTCCTTGACTGCCCAGTGTGCCCCTGGGCACCCGGGCGCCCTCAATCTGGCCGACGGCCGGCATGCGACTGACAACAATCAGGCCTGCCGTGTGCGCAGTGCGACTCCGAGAGCGGCTGCGATGTGCAGTGGCCGGGCACGCCGCTGGCTCATGCCCTCATGTCCGAAGCGATCACCTGGTCAGCCCAGGCCAGCTCCTCGGTGCTGAGCTCACCGTGCTCCTGCTCCCACTCACGCACGGCCGCAAGCCCGTCCTCGATCCGGATCGCCCGCTCCGCTGCCGCGTTGAGCCACGCAGACAGGCTCACCCCGTGCGACGCTGCGGCGCTGGCCGCACGCTCGGCGACCGACTCGTCCAAGGAGACCGACAGCCTCTTCACCGCCACGAACGTAACGGTAGTGCTGCACTTCGATCCAACCGATTTCGGCCTGACGCCAGCGCGGCGACGACGTGGAGGTCGATCTCGTCGACGAAACTCGGGTCTGCGTGCCGACGCCAGTGGTGGAGTGGGCGAAGGGCAGGCGGAGCTGTTCGTCGGCGCGACGCTGGCTAGTCGTCGTCGTTCTGTGGTGAATCTGCTGGCTTGGGAGCAGCCGAGACGCCTTCCACCGGGCCGTAGACGTCTTCGATGCGGAAGTCCTCAGGACAGTCACGTCTGGGGGCGTAACCGCCACGTCGCTCAATCAGCCCCACGCGTCCAGGGACTATTCGGTTCCTCACTGCGCTGCCTCCTGCCACCCGCCGTCGGCTGCGGTGAACTCGAGCGTCTCGATGTCGTCCCATTTGACGAGCAGGCTAGTGCGCTGCTCGGGGCCGCCGGAATTGACTGTGCCGCCGCAAGGTGCGATCGGGACGCCGTCCTCGCCAAAGGGAACGGCGCGTGAGATCAGCAGATCGCGCTTGGGACCTTGGGAGGACGCATACGAACCTATGCCGTAGTAGCCGCCAACCCAGCGTCCGCTCTTGAGTTTGCAGCGCACCACGCCCTCAGACTCGCTGCGGAACAGATATGCCCATGCGTTCGGTGCCCCCCTGCCGCAATGGCGAGATAGACAGCGGCGATTGCCGCCAAACGGAACGGCCAGTCCCGCGCGCGGCGGGCGTACACCTCGTTCCATCGCTCGTAACCCCAGATGAAGGCGACGCCAGGGATCAACAGCACGGCGATGGTGAGCGCCGCTGGTGCGAGTGTCACGGCGACTGCCTAGGACAGATTCACGATGTCTGTCAACTGATTTTGGTGCTCCCAAAGTCTCGCGATGGTTCGCTGCTCAATCTCACACGCCATGCGCAAGCCGTCACCTCAGTAGAGTGGTCCTTCAACGCCCCGGAACCGTCCCTGCTTCGGCAAACGGCCGGGGTTACGTCTTTTCAGGATCCGACACGGCGGGCACCGCTGGGCGGGTGCCCTCCGCCGCAAGCTCGATGCAAGCTCCGGCGGCACCGTAGAGCCAGACTTCGGGAGGTCGGGCACGGTTTTTCGGGGACGCGGCAATCACCCATCGCCCGAGGGGGGCCCGGCACTGGCGCCAGCTGCAGCGAGTTCATCGGCCCAGCCGGCGCCGAGCCAATAACCGCCCACCAGCGCTGCAATGCACGCCGACCGGTCGGGCGGGCTCAGCCAGCCATCCAGCCACCGATCAGCATCGTCGCAGACAGGGGCGAACTGCCACACGGTGTGCGCGAGATCCCGCGCCGGCGTCGACACCAGAATCCCCTGCCAGTCGATGAACGCCGTCTCGCGTCAAGCGCGCGAGGCTCGGGCCATGAGTCCGCAACAATCTGCACGCGAAGCGCTGCTCATCCTGCGTGAAGCAGTGGCCGATGTCCTGACCAACGACCGGCCGATGGCGATACCGGAGATCATTCGGATACTTGACATCGAGCAGATCCATGATCCCGGCAGTTCGCAGAGATCGGTGTACAACCGCGTTGAGCACATCGTCCGCTACGCGCTATCGGCGCTGGAAGTCGAAGGGGTCGCGACCAAGACCCCTCGTGGCTGGCTACTGGCAGTTGACCGTTAGCCGGCCGGTGCTCTGCGCACGGCGACAGATGGCGGGCATGACGATGATCCGAGGTCTGAGCCTCGGCCACTTCCGAGTCCGCAGGCCCCTGGACACGTCGACGTGCGCCAGCAGGCCCGGGCACCAGACCGGCAGATCACAAGAGGGGCACGTAGCGCCTAGCGAGTGTCTAGTTGAGTGCCTTGCGCCTGGGCGCGACCGCTCTCCCTGCCGAGCGCCTTGTGTATCAGCGCATATCGGGGGTCAGCTTCGAGGAGTTCGCTGAACGGCATGAGTGCGTCTGGCGGAATCGGCAATCCAGCTGTGACTCGCGCCAGGATCTTGTGCATCTCGACTTGCCTTGCGGTGTCGTACATTCCCTGCGAACGCGCTAGTGCGGCGCATTCGTCATACATGGCTTCGCCGCTGCGCACATTTCCCTTGACCATTGAGATAAGTCCCGCCGTCGCCAACGACAAGGGTGCTTCGCCAGTGTCGGGAAGCATGCGCTCTGCTGCGTCGACGTCGCCCGTCATGGCCAGGGCGAAGGCTGCGTTGTTGCGGAGCCTTGGGCCGCGCAGACCGAGCCGGATTCCGTTGCGGCAGATTCTCGCGGCATGTTCGTAGTCGCCAGCACTCATCGAGAGCATGTACGAGGCGCGCAGTTGGGCTGTGTCAGAGCAGGGTTGCAGTCGGGCACGTTCCACTGCGGCTTCGGTGCTCGCGTCGAAGTCAAACCTGAGGTATTCGATAGTGCTCTCGATTCCGAGCAGGGAAGAGCTTTCTTCGTGTCGGCCACTGAGTTCGCTGTACGCCCGCTCAAGTACTTCAAGGTCTTTCACGGAGAATGTCGTGTCAGCGATGTAGCACGCAATGTCGAGGCTTCGATAGCCGCATCGTTTCAGAGCAGCGATGGCCTCTGCGGTGGCTCGCTCTTGCCCGTTCGCGACATGCTTGTCATAGAGGCTCAGCAGCCGGGCATCGAGTTGCAGTTCCTCTCGCTGGGCGAGATCGGTGCTGTTCCACGCTGTGGTTCGCATCGCCCTGCGCAGCCGCCGCAACGCTCCTGCGGTGTCGCCCGACACGTTCTGCACGGCCGCCTGCAGACGGATCAACTGGAGGTTGTCGGGCCGATGGGAGATGAGACGATCGATGGCTCGGCTGGCATCGTCGTAGCGTTCCCGCATCACGAGCAGCGCCACCAGCATTCCCACGACGGTCATATCCGCGGGTGCGAGATGGCTCGCGATGCGGGACGCCTTGAGCGCTTTCGCGGGCGAACCGAGCAACGTGTGGGCGTGGCTGAGTTCGTGCCATGCAATCGGGCTGTCCGGCAGTGCCTTCAGTGACGCGCGGAGGTCCCGAACCGCGTCAGCGGGTCTCCCCATCTTCGACAGGATCCATGCCCGCAGCGTCAAGCCCGCCGGGTCGTCGCAGTCGTGCAAGAGCTCCAACGCTTCTTCTGGCGGGCGGTAATGCAGCGAGACGCCCGCACCGATGCTGGCTGCTGCGTTCCTCTGCTCGTCGCTCGACGCTGAAGCGTGCACTTTGCGTATTGCGCGCTCTGCGTCAGTGAACTCGCCCAGAGAAGCGAGCACATGAGTCGCCACGGCCAGCGCCGGGGCATCGAAGGAACTGCACGTGAGCACATTCGCCGCTGCTCGTTCAGCGCTGACCCGATTGCCAGCAGCGAACTCGGCCGCTGCCAGCCTCGCAAGGGCTGTCGGGGACTCAGGATGTCTCTCGGCGAGCGATCGAGCGTCGAACAGTCCCCGGCTGACGGACTCGGCATCTGACTGACCGACGCCGATGGCCTCGACCTCGACCGTCGTCGAAGGAGGGCTGTGCATGGCCGGGTGCTGCATTCCGAAGTGCGAGAAGCTCGCGTGACTCAAGAAGTTCGCGCTCTCGCGGCGGTCCATCAACGCCGTTGCCTGATCAAGCATCGCTATCGCCCCGTCTGCGCTGTGACCTTGGAAGGCACGCTGTTGCCTGCCTGGAGTCGCCTGCCGATGATGTCCACTCGCCGCAGCACCCATTCCAGTCCCCATGCCGGCAGGTTCTGCTCGCGCCGCTGTCTGGTCGCGCGCATGCTCGGAACCGGGTGACAGAGCTGTGTGAGCAACTCGACGACCTGATGCCGTACGGCCGCTGGAATGTCACCTGAGATGAGGGAGATGGCATTGGAGTACTCCATCACGGCTCGCGACGTCCACGTGCCGAACATGGCCTCCCGCTCGACTGGCGAAGCCGCAAGAAATGCCTGCGACGTAACGCTCGAGGGAGGCACTAGCGAGTTCATCTGCTGACCGGTGATGATCTCGCATAAGACCGATCCGACAAGGTAGAAGTCGGCATACTTGAAGTAATCCTCGGATGCTCTCCCGAGACCCAGAAAGTGCTCAGGCGGGGCGTGAAACCGGTCACCTCGTCCCCACTCGTATGCGGATGGGTCGAGCCTCGCGCCGTCGTGGAGGTCTCGGCTTCTGCCCAAATCAGACACCTTGGCAGCGATTCGTCTGTTGCCGACCATGAAGAGGAGCACATTGTCGGCTTTGAGGTCGCGATGGGCGACGTGGCTTATGTGCATCTGATGCAGGCCGGAGACGACATCGCGGAAGACGCCGAGCTTGTGCAGCCAGCTGACCTGGTCCCGATATACGAGCAGGTCGACAAGAGCCAAGTCAGCGAGTTCCATCGCGTGAAACCGCACACTCAAGACGGTGCTCGCACCCTGGACGCTGATCGGCACGTCACTCACGCCTGAGGAATGGAGATCCACGATGTTGCTCTTGCCCTGGAGCGACTCGAGCAGACGGCCTTCGGTATCGAATTCGAGCACTGCTTCTGTCGAGCCTGCGTGCCCCAGCTTGAGCACCTTCACCGCGACAGGAACCTGGTCTTGCTGATCGAAGGCTTTGAACACGAAGGAGAAATAGCCGCGTCCCACTAGCTCCTCGATGCGGTAACGATTGCCGATCGTCATACCCAATAAGACGTTCGGATCGTCAGCCATACTTCGCCCTCAGCTCATCGAGCACCTCGGGATGCTGCCGGATGATCTCCATTACGTCCCCGGGGACGACCCCTGACGACAGCGCGAGGGTGTCGGCGTCGATCCCGTACACCCCTTCGGCCCGCTCGCGCAGATTGGCTGACGGCGGACGGGCACCGTTCTCGACCCGCGACAGATATGACGGGTTCACGCCCAAATCAGCCGCAGCGCTCCGCAGCGATTGCTGCTTGGCCTCGCGTGCCTTGCGGAGGACCTGTGCGATGCTCGACTGCTCGTTCACACGTGCAGCCTAAGCAGTGTTGACCAAATTGTCAACGGCGATGAGGAGTTCTGGGCAACCCGGGAGCGCTCAACTGGGAGTGTGGTCCACCACCATGGCAGCGAGCTCATCGGCCCCGCCCGGCGCCAGCCCGTAGCCGCCCGCCAACGCCGCTATGCGCGCCGGCCGATTAAGCCTGCTGGGCCAGCCGTCCAACCACCGATCGGTTTCGTTGCACACAGGCGCGAACTGCCACACGGCGTGCGCGAGGTCCAACATCGGCGTCGACACGAAGATCCCGTCCCAGTCGATGAATGCCACCGTCCGCCCGCCAGCGAACACGGTGTTGCGCGGGGCGACATCCCCTGAGCGCTCGCAACCTGTCCCGACCCGACCGCCAGGGGATCTTCGGCCAAGCCCGAGCCGGGAGCGAACCCCGCAACGTAGTCGTGATAGGACCGCAGCCTCCCCCGAGGCGAGTTCGCCGAGGCGCAGCCGCCAGCACTCCGCATCGGCCCGCACCCGCCCCTCGACCCAGATGGGCACCATCGAGCCGTCGTATTCAGTATCGAGGAATCGGGAAGCGCCGCCGAAGCCGGCTTCGCCGAGATGGATGAGCAACTGCCGCATGTGAGTGCTTGGGGGATGTCGAGGTCGATGCTCAGCGAAAGCTACTGTGCTCCTGCCAGCGGGAACGAAGTTCAAACCAGCGCCTCTTGGGCAGCATCCTCGTGGGCTCGGCGAAGCACCTCACTACGGCGTAGATACCGGATGCGTCGCTGCACGCGAGTACCGCGAGGCCTTGTATTCAGCGGGACAGAGAACGGGACGTCGGACGAGTCCCGAGAAGTCTCCAGGTACACCGCATCGAAACGGGGCTCCAACTCCGGCCGGCGACAAAGGTCCCTCGTGGCTTCAGCTCTCCAAGAACCGTCGAGCTGCACCTTCGATCCGCCGGGATAGACCCTGCTGGCCGGCCCAGCGGTCAAAGTTCTCCATCAGCACGGACTTCGCTTCGTCGCCCGACGGTAGCTTCGGCGCAGGTCCAGCCGTTGCGATCGCATGGTCCAAGACCTTCTCCAGCCACTTGGTGCCATGGCGAAGCTGGGCCTCAGACTGACTCGCGAGCCACCCGTCGTCGCAGTCGTTCGACTGGGACATGCCTTGCATGTCATGCCACAACCGATAGAACCGCTGATAGACCCCCGATGGCTCCTCAAGCAGGTCGCGTATCGCCGTCGAATCGAGCGGGTTCTGCGCTAGCAGCCCCTCTAGCGCATAGAGACCGGCGACGGCGATCTGGGCATTGTCGGACTTCAACAGGTCGTCGGGATGGGACATCGACTTGCTCCCTGGTCGCGAGTGCGCCTCAGGCCTACCATGCCCGGGAGAGACGAGCAATCACCTAGGCGGCTGGCGGGAAGGCTGTGCCTTGGATGTCTGCAAAGCGCGAAACCACAGGTCAGAAGCTTGCTGCCGTGGCTTGACTATTGTTTCCGACCAGTCTCCTAGAAGCCAGCGAACCGCCCAATGCGTTGGGACGTATTCCTCGTTCGGTATCTGCCGAAGCGACTCTTGTGCGCAATCATCCCGTACTCCACCAAAGGGCAGAGTGACCTACGCAGACGTTCGGAAGCTCCGGGAGCACAAGCACCGACCGAAGACCGTTGCGGGAGTCCAGTTGGACGCGCCCAGTCAATCGGGACGCGGCTCAAGGATCGCGGCCGAAACGATGCGTACGTCATCCTCGTCAAGGCCGCTGAAGATGCCCATCACGTACTGACCGATGAGTGCTCCGTCAGGGTCAGGCAACCGTTCGTTGGCCTCGCGTGCCAGGTTTGATGCTGCGACCGGCAGTGGGTCGATCTCGCTGCTGAGCGTCAATGTCAGGCACGCGCCGCGGGACGCAGCCACGAGATCGGATACGAGTTCGTAGGGAAGTCCTGCGAGCAGTGCAGCCGATAGCAGCGTGCCCGCGATTCGGGGTAGGCCGTCTTTGTCCGTGGCTCTGCACGCACCGAGTGTCGCTGAGAACAGCAAATGCGCCGCTTCGCTTGTGCGGCCATCGTCCCCCAGTTTGCTCAGTGCCTGGCGGAACCACCGGAATGTCTGGATTGGGTTGCTCCAGCTCGACGGACGCTCTAGGACGAATCCGACGCTGTCGACGCCGTCCTCTTCAGAGATTGCTTCAAGTTCGCCCCACGTCAATGGCACGTCCGCGACCCGTGAGCTGATCAGGCTGCGCTTGAAGTCGAGGTGGGAAGGCACGTCGGCCAGAACAGATGTGTCCGTCAGGGCCTCAAACAGTGCGAAGGTGCCAAAGGCAGGCACTCCGTAGTGCCGCGCCAATGCTCTCATCACGGCGTCATCCGTCCAGAGTGCACAGCCGCGATGCAATGCGACGCGGAAGGCAGCGTCCCATGGGGCGAGTTGACTCGGAACGTCGTCACTGTCAGGCGCGTGAAAACCAGCGCTCTCGACATGGGAGCAGCCGGCGGCGGCGGACAAGATGTCGGCGATGACACCCTGCGTCAGGCGTGCTTGCTCGGGATCAGACTCGGATACCCACAGGTTGCCGGTGGCGGGATGAATGCCCATGGATCCTGGTGCTGATGCCCAGGCCCTCACCTCGTGTTCGGCTGCTCGCAGGTCCGCGAGCAGTTCTGTCGGCACAAGAATCTCAGAGAAGCAGCGCATGATCGTGGGCGATCCGTTGAGGTGCTGCTGCCACAGCAGGATTCCACTCGTGTCGACGGCGACAGTGTCATCGAGCGCCGCTATCGCGTCCGCCCGTTCCTGTCGTCTGGTGTCTTCGTCGAGCGGAATCGCGACAAGCGCGCCGGCGGCTCCGCCGACCAGCATCATTGCGTAGGGCTTTCCCGACGCGACTTGCATCATGCCGAAGGGCATTTGTCCCAGCGACACCTTCTCAGCGGTTTCGGCTCGCTGGATCGAGCCAGGTCCGAGCGTGGCGCGCATTTCATCGATGAGCGTCTCGATGTCCGGGGCCTCGACTACGTAGAACAGCTCGCTCGTCGGAAACTCGCTCAAGAACCCGCCGACAAGAGAGTTCAAACGCACGGCTTGGTGCTCGCTCAGATCCAGCCCTTGGCTTGCCTCAAAGATCGAGGCCAAGACGGCGGCGAGGAACTCTTCGTCGCCTGGATGTGCCTCTGCAGTGTCAAGGAGCCAGTCGAGGGTTTCGAGTGACTGGTCGAACTTGGCGCGCAGGCTGGCTGTCAGCAGGCTCGACGAGCGGTCGTTCGCTACGACACTGTGCTCGCGCAAGTACCTATATGCCCGCTGCAGGTCGCCGTGCCGGACCAATGCGACGATTACACCCCATCGGAACTGCACCTCATCGGGGAATTCTGCGGCAGCAGCTTCGGCGCGCTGGAGCATCTCGCTCGGACCGGATCGTTGATTCGCGATCTCGAGCCGCTGTCCATGCAGGATCTTCCGCAGCGCCGTTTCGGAGGCGCGTGTCAATGCTGTCGTTACCAGCGGCTCTGCATCATCGAAACGCGATCTCTCCATCAAGAGTGCAGCTGCGAAATGCAAGAACTGCGGCGCCGTGAACCTCGTCGCAGCGGCTACGAAATGGTCGACGGCAGCGTCAAGTTCTTCGTGTTCCACAAGCACATGCGCGTACTGGGTGGCATGAATCGGAGACACCCACCTGTAGGGCCGAATCGAAGTCAGCGAGCTTTCAAGATCACCTCGTTCAAGCGCAGCGAACGACGCGAGCAGGGCAGCTTCGCTCGGCTCCTCTTGGAGTTCTTCATCAACGGCAAGTGCCTCGGAGAGGCCAAGCGAAGCCAAGCCAAACAGGGCCGCGGATCGCTCCACCTCGTTTGTTGCGAGGCTCATCGCACGATGCATCAGGTCGACCGCACCGGGATCGTTGTCGTGTCGTGCAAGCCAGGCCTCGATGAGGGTGCGGTTAAATTCGCTCAATTTCGACGTGTCGAGTTCCCGAAGCTCGTCGAAGCGCTCCAGCATTCCGAGCGCTCTTGCGAAATAGATGACTACCTCGGGATGGCGTGCCTCCTGCTCGGTGGCTTCCCCTCGAGGGGGCTCTGTAGCGAGAGCACAAACACCGTCTAAGTCACGAAGCAGGAGCTTGCAGGCAATCGCGACTGAGGCTGCTGGCCCCGAGGGGCCGTTCCACTGCCTGATCATGTCGCGGGCTTCCATGGCGAGCTCGGCGCCTTCTGCCGCTAGCCGCCCCAGGCGGGCGCTGTCGGTCCTCTCTTGCTGAGCAGCTACAGCTAGCCAGTGAGCACACAGAGTTCGCCACATCGAGAAATCGGGATACTCGCACATTGCTTCTCGCGCGAGATCGATTGCTTGATCTAGATCACCGTTTATCGCCACCGCATCGATGCGGACGCCCTTGGCGAATCTGGCGACCGCCGAATCGTCGGACTCGCACAGTGCGCTTTGCTCCAATAGCAATAGGACGAGAGGCATGTCTTCCTCCAAGACGGCGCGCGCAACGCGCACTAGCGCGTTGTCTTGCGACAATTGATCCAAGATGCGACCGGCGTCTGCGAAGTTGGTGCCACTGAATCGTCTCAGCGCTTCTTCGACCTGAAACAAAATCCGACGAGGCGATTCGCGTCGGATCGCAGTTGCGTAGGCCTCGTGCGGGTTGCCGAGATCGTAGGCAGAGACGAAGTGCCCGACTGTTTCCCATGCCAGATACGACGCTTGGGCCATCAAGGGCGAACGCCTCTCAGGGTGCTCCATGAACTCCGTAACCACGTCCGAGCGTCGATTCGCGGGCTCCGTCATCCAAGCCTTCAAGCTGTTGGCTACGACCTCCTCTCCTCGTTCGGAAAGCTCGCGTAGGCATCTTTCGACGAGCGGTGGCAGAAGGGCCGAGCGCCGACCCGAGTCGCGTGAGGAAGCGACGAGGCTTGCTTCGTGAGCCAAACGCGTCGCTTCTGGCGCTTCGAGTTCGTCGAAGTAGGCATCTCTGAGTGCCCGGCTGAGCCCATGGAGAATCGACTCCCAATCGTCGCCGAAGCTGCCACTCAGGGGGCGGCGAAAACGCAGCTTCAGAAGAGCACTTGTTTCCTCAACCCCGAGCTGATCCCGCTTCCGCAACGATTCCACGATCACCGGCTCGGCGAGTGCCTGTTTGATAAGGCGCCGCAGAAGCCTGGTCTGACGCGCGGACGGCTCTGCAGCGACAGCCTTGACAGCAGACCTCGACAGACGCCGCCTCCATGTTCTCTGCCGCACAAGCTTGCGCAACGGTCCCGCGAGCGACGCTGCCGCCTTGCCAGCCGCTGCGGTTCCGATCTCGACTCCAGTCATTTGTCCAATTCCTCCTCAGATTGCTTGTGGCTGCGTCCCTTTGAGTGGTGGGGTTTTGGGGTAGGCGGGGGTCCACTGTTTGGGGGGCCATCGGCGTGATCCTCGGTGAGAAGACATCACCGACTCATCGAGGAGGACACACCGATGGCCTTGTC